>Ga0164295_10001195_pt1 | contig 21530 bp, 21 predicted proteins | sample GEODES006metaG_FD_111798 | JGI IMG/M metagenome (GOLD analysis project Ga0164295, IMG submission 111798) | Oligotrophic lake water microbial communities from Sparkling Lake, Wisconsin, USA - GEODES006 metaG | ecosystem: Environmental > Aquatic > Freshwater > Lake | place: USA: Sparkling Lake... | reverse complement strand
GAGCATTGTGGTCGGCTGTGACCTTGGTATTGCGGGCCATGAAAAAAGTCTTTCGGCAGAAGTTGCCAGAGTTATAAAAATTGAATTAAGTGCGGGTTGAGTCCAGTGCGATCAAAGCTGCGCCTGGCACCCCGGCGGATGCTCAGGCGCGAGCCTGGCGCGCTTATCAGCTGTCAAGTTGAATACCCCGGTCCTGGGCCAGTTTGGTCCAGCGGGCGATATCAGCGCGGATGAAGTCGCCGAATTTTTCGGGTGTCATGACGGTGGGTTCGATGGCTTCGACCGAGAGCTTTTCGCGCATGTCCGGCGCGCGCAACACCGTTGCCAGTGACTCGTTAAGCGTCTTGACAATGGCGGCCGGCATGCCGGCCGGGCCGACCACGCCGTACCACTGCTGTGCGTCAAAGCCCTTGAAGCCCGATTCATCGAGCGTGGGCACATCCTTGAACAGCGGGTGACGCTGCATGCCGGTGACAGCCAGCGGGCGCACGCGGCCGGAGCGGATGTGCGGCACAGCAGCGGCCAGGCCTGGGAACATGGTCTGGGTCTGCCCGCCGATCAGGTCGGTGAAAGCCGGCGCAATGCCGCGGTAGGGAATGTGCACCATGAAAGAGTTGACCTGTTGCTTGAACAACTCCATGGTCAGGTGCGTCAGCGAGCCGGCGCCGGCCGAGCCGTAACTGAGCTTGCCCGGGTTCTTCTTGATGTAATCAATGAACTCCTTGATGTTCTTGACGGGCAGTGCGGCGTTGACTACCAGCACATTGGGCGTGCCGCCAATCATGCCGATGGGCGTGAAGTCTTTGATGGCGTCATACGGCACCTTGCGTGTGGCGGGGCTTGTGCCATGGGTGGCCACATAGCCTTGCAGCAGGGTGTAGCCGTCAGGCGCGGCGCGGGCCGTGGCCTGGCAGGCGATCACGCCGCCGCCGCCGGCCTGGTTGTCCACCAGAAAACTCTGCTTGAGCAAGGCGCCCCAGCGCTCGGTCACGGTGCGCCCGACCATGTCGCTGCCGCCGCCGGCTGACACCGGCACGATGTAGCGTATCGGCTTGCTAGGGTAAGCGACTTGCGCCCAGCTCAAGGCGGGTGCTGCCAGCAGGGCGGGGCTTGCGAGTACAAGTGAGCGGCGTTTCATGAGTGTCTCCAGTTTAAAAATGGTGGGTTCTGCGTGAGCGGTGATGGGGCTCGGGGCTTTGGGCATCCGCGCATCGGATATCAGCATCCCCGCAGTTACCAGCCCAGAACATCATCACCCGCTGGTTGGACCAGCGAAGTGGCGCGAACATCGTTGAATCAATTAACAGGTGTGGCGGTCAGCCAAGGGCGCATCGCCGTTGGAATCAAAGATATATCGTAAACGAAATGCCCAGGCGCACTTTTCGCCTTAGGCGCTCCTTATCCGGGGCCATTGTGTGCGCCCGCTCAGGCCAAGCCGGCGCTCAAGCCGACTTTGTGAAATTGATATCGATACGCTCCGGCATGGTCAAAAACGAATGCACGGCGTGGTAGAGCCGGTGGCGGTTCACCCCTAGCAAGGCAGCGTGCGCCAGACCGGCGATTTTCAGGATGGATTTGTCCGGGTGCGGCAGCCTGGCGTAAAAAGCCAGTAAATCTTCTTCGCTGGCGATGCCGTCGTGCTCGGCCCGCACCATCAAAACAGGGCAAGTGACTTTGTCCGGGTCCACTACCGGCAGCTTGCTGACCATGTCCAGATAAGTGCCGTTGGGCACAGTGTCACCGTATTGCAGCTCAGCACGGGTGACGATGTCTGAGATGCCCGGCTCAGACGCTCCGGCGTGGTCTCGCGTGAAAACGGACTGGTAAAAAGCTGCGTCCACCTTGCGGACATTGCTGGCCAGCAGCTGCGGCAAGAGCTTGGCGCGTTTGATCAAGGTGGGTGCATCCTTGCCGGTCCAGACGAAGGCGTCAACGATCAAGCGACTGACATGCTCTGGATAAAAATTGGCAAAGCGCGCCGCCCTGAGAGCGCCAGAGGACTGGCCGAAAAAACTCGCCTGCTGCTGGCCGGTTTCTCGAATCACCAGGTCCATGGCCAATTTCAGGTCTACAACGCCACTTGCGATGTCGGAATAGCCGGCCGTGCGGTCAGAGTGGCCGTAGCCTTCGTGGTCCATGGTCCAGACTTCGTAGCCCAGGCGCACGAAGTGGTCCATCATGGAGTAGTCGTTGCGACCTTCGATCTGCAGGTCAAACATGGTTTTAGCAGAATAAGACGAGCCGTGAACCAGAAATAAAACCGGCCGCTGTCCGGACGTGCCGGCCATGTATTTGCGGTTAACCCACAGGCGTATGCCATCTTTGTCGGCCCAGAAATCTTGCGCCAGAATTTGAATTTCAGAACCGTTCATTGCATTTCCAACTTGATCGATAGAAGAAAGGGCCGCCGTACAGCCACGCGTTTCAGTCCTGCTCGGGCTTGACTTGTTTGAGCCTTGGAATCAAAAAGGGCAGCGCCAGCGAGACGGCCGACATGAAGACGAGGGTGGCAGAAATACCGCTGCTGACAAACACCACTGGGTTGCCGTCCGACAGCGTCAGAGCCTGGCGAAACGATTGCTCCATGATGCCAGCCAGCACCAGGGAGAGCACCAGCGGGGGAATCGGGATCTCGACCTTGTCGAAGATATAACCCAGCACCCCGAAAAACAGCACCAGGTACAACTCGACCATGCTGCCATTGATGGCAAAAGTGCCCAGCACCGAAATGGCAATGATCAGCGGATACAAAATGCCGCTGGGAATGTAGAGCAAGCGCACGAAAATACCGATCAGCGGCAGATTCAAAATCAGCAGCATCACGTTGCCGATGTACATGCTGTTAATTAGACCCCAGACCAGGTCAGGACGGTTCTGGAACAACAGCGGCCCGGGCTGAACGCCGTGCATGATGAAAGCGCCCATCATCACTGCGGTGGCGCCACCGCCGGGCACGCCCAGGGTGAGCAACGGCACCATGGCGCCGGCCGTGTCGGAGTTGTTGGCGGCCTCGGGGCCGGCCACACCTTCAATCGCGCCCTTGCCAAATTCTTCGGGGTTTTTGGACAGCCGCTTTTCGGTCGAGTAAGACAGCAAAGAGGCGATGGTACCGCCGGCGCCCGGCAGGATGCCGATTAAAAAGCCCATGATGGAGCCGCGCCAGATGGGTCCTTTGGAACGGCGCCATTCTTCGCGGGTGATCCACAGCTTGCCGGTGATGCGCATCGCCGGGTCGCTGGTGCCGGAGTGGATTTTTTCCAGGCCGCGAAACACTTCGGCCAAGGCAAACATGCCGACCACCACCACGATGAAGCCGATGCCGTCCTGAAATTCGGCAATGCCGGCGGTGAAACGCTGCTGTCCGCTTTGCAGGTCAATGCCGATGGTGGCGATCATCAAGCCCAAAATGGTGGACAGCAGGCCCTTGGCCGGGGATTTTCCGGAGAGTGACGCCACTGCTGTCAGGGCAAACAGCATCAGGGTGAAGTATTCTGCGGGGCCGAACTTCAAAGCGGTTGAAGCCAGCGGCACAGCAAACAGCGTCAGAGCCACCACGCCCAGGGTGCCGGCAATGAAGGAGCCGATGGCCGAGATCGCCAGCGCTGCCCCGGCGCGGCCCTTGCGGGCCATTTCATAGCCGTCGATGGAAGTCATCACCGAAGCCGCCTCACCAGGAGTGCGGATCAGGATCGCTGTGGTCGAGCCGCCATATTTGGTGCCGTAGTAAACGCCGGCCATCATGATCAGGCCAGAGGCCGGGTCCATGCCATAGGTGACCGGTATCAACAGCGCAATACTGGCCGACGGGCCTATGCCCGGCAAGATGCCGACGATGGTGCCTATCAGCACGCCGACAAAGGTGTACCAGAGGTTGATGGGCATCAGCGCCACACCCAAGCCATTGACGATGTGGTTGAAGGTTTCCATGCAGCGACTAAAGATTAAAAGGGCAGCAGGCCGGCAGGGATTTGCGCGCCGAACAAGCGGGTGAAGGCCAGGTAGCTGCCAAAGCTAAAACCTATCGAAGTCAGTGCATTCGCCCAGGTTTCACCTGGATTGAAAATGGCCATCAGGGCGTACAAATAAAGCGCCGTGGCGATGGCGTAGCCCAGCCAGCTGAAAAGGAAAAAATAAGCCAGCGTGCCGCCCAACAGGGCCAGGATGAAAAAGGGCCTGCGCACCGGTTGCGGGTTGTCAGCGGCCATGGCTGCTGCACGGGTTTTCCGGCTGGCCAGTGTTTCCAGCCAGAGCAAAGCTGCTGCGATCACCAAGCCGATGATGAGCAGCCTGGGGATGGCTTTGGGGCCGATCGGGTCACCGATCAAAGGTTCATTGATCTGCTCGGTGGCAAACCAGTAGAGTGCAGCCAGCACAAGGGTCGCCAGAACAATCAGCTTGTCAGATTTCATGGGAGAAAAAGAGCCCGGCTCAGCCCGGGGCAGGGGAACAGCTGCGAAGGCTCATTCACTTGGCAAGACCAATCTCCACCAGGACTGCCTTCATGGCCGCGTAATCCTTGTCCAGGTCTTTCCTAAAGGCTTCGCCGACTGTGAAGTCATTGGTCCAGAAATTTTTCTCGAGGTCGGTTTGCCAGTCGGGGCTTTGCACCACCTGACGCAACACGCCTTCCCAGCGGGTCAACTGAGCTGGCGTCATGCCTTTGGGGCCCATGACCGCTCGCCAGTTGCCCCACACCACATCGACGCCTTGCTCTTTCCAGGTTGGAACTTTGGAAAAGTCGCCCGACAGGCGCTGGCTGGACGCAACCCCCACGGCGCGCAATTTGCCGGCGGCCATGTGCGAGCTGACGTTGCCTGCGGCGGTGACCACCATGTCGATATGTCCGCCCATGAGCGCGGTCAAGGCTTCGGAGGAACCTTTAAAAGCAATCACTTTGAGTGCTTTGGCTTCGCCGCCAATGCCCTTCATCAGCAAGCCCGCAGCCACATGGTTGTGGCCACCCAGCGCGCCGGCAAAGCCGATCGATAAGGACCTCGGGTTGGCCTTGAGTTTGTCGATCACATCTTTGCCGGTCTTCAGTGTGGAATCGGCGTTCACTGCAAAGACCGAGAAGTCGTTGACCATGGAGGCGATCGGTGAGAAATCCTTGTGATTTTGTGTGCTGCTGCCGGTGATGTGATTGGCCAGCAAGGTCGGCGTGGTGATCATCAGGTAATGCGCATCACCGGCATGCTGAGTCATGTAATTCAGCTGAATGTTGCCGCCACCACCGGTTTTGTTGACCACTGTCATGGTCGAGTTGATGAGCTTTTTGCTGCTCACTGCTTTTTCAATGGCACGGGCGGTTTTGTCGTTGCTGCCCCCGGGTGCTGCGTAAACCACAATTTCTACGTTTTTGTTGGGCTCCCAAGTCTGAGCATGGCCAAAGGGCACACAAGACAGGAATGCCAATAAGGTCAGTGAAGTTATTTTGAGATGGTTCAAAGTCAACATGGTCAGTTAAAGAGTTGAAGTTTTGAAAAAAGCCATGCCTTAAGGCGTGGCTGTATTTTTACCCCAGAAAAGGGCTGCGTTGAATGCGGGTTTCCCGTAGCCTGCTGAAGACCAGGCTTGCTACATGTGATGCGTGCAGCTGCGCCTTGGCGCGGCCATGGACTCAGCGCGGCGGGCGCTCGGTTGGAATCTCGCGTACTTCGACATCCACCACCTCGTCGCTGCCAAGGCGGCTGCGGGGGGACGGCACACCTTGTTGGGCCCGGGCGTTTGCGCTGGTGGGAGCAGAGTTTTCGGGCGCGTCGCTGCGCCAGCGGCCGGACATTTGCTGGCTTGAAAACTGCCTGAACCGGCTGAAAGCGGTGACCGCGGCCGGTCTTTGTCCGGTCACCAAAGCGCGCAGCAGTGCCAGCAACAACATCACCAGCCCCAGGGCCAGCAGGCTGAGCAGCGCAACAGCGGCAAATATGCCCAGCGCCAGGCGCATGAGCACTTGAATGAGGCGGTTAAAAAAAGGCAATGTAAATTCCTGGAAAGAACTTGTACTCAAGCATGTAGATAAGGCGCATGAATCCGATTGCAAGGCGCGCTGCGCTCAGTCAAAGGCTTTGCAGCCCCAAACCACTCGGCTTAGGGTCGTAAGGACACACAGTCCCGCAAAAACCCAGGCCAAAAGCGCAAACTGAGCCGGCCACAAGCACATGGCGACGAAAAACCCCAGGGTTTCTGTGCCTTCTGTCAGCCCACCCAAAAAGTAAAACGACTTGCCGCCGGTCATCGGCTTGCTCACCTGGCGTTTGACGGCCATCACAGCAAATGCTAAAAAGCTGCTGCCCGTGCCCATGAACCCTGCCAGCAAGGCCGCTGCCGCCAGTGCGTTCGCGGCAGGGTCTGTAAACGCAAAGGCCAGCACCACGGCCGCGTAAAAAATGAAGTCCAGAGTGATGTCCAAAAACCCCCCGCGGTCAGTCGGCTGCGTCTGCCGGGCGACTGCACCGTCCAGGCCATCACAAAGCCGTGACAGCAGCAGCAAAAGCAAGCCTGCCTTGTAGGCACCTTGCGCTATCAAAGCGGCGGCCAGCAAACCGATCGCAAAGCCGGCCAGCGTCAGCTGATTGGCTGTGACTTTCAAGGCGACGAGTCGCCGCGCTAAGCGGCTGAGTACGGGCTCGATCAGGCGCTGGGCAAAGCTGTCGAGCATGGGGTGCGCGCCGGTCGGTTTAACTCAGCAGCGCCTGGGCAAATTCGCGCGCGTTAAAGGTTTCCAGATCTTGGACCTGCTCTCCAACGCCGATAAAGTAAACCGGCACCGCCCGCCAATCCGGATGGGCTTTACTGCGCTCGCCGGCCCACAGTGCAATGGCGGCCAGCACACCGCCTTTGGCCGTGCCATCGAGCTTGGTGACGATCAGACCCGTGAGCTGCAAGGCTTCGTCGAAGGCTTTGACCTGCGCCAGCGCATTTTGGCCTGTGTTGCCGTCGATGACCAACAGGATCTCATGCGGGGGCGTACCGATGCCCTGACCGCCGGCCTTGGCGATGGTGCGTTTGATTTTTTTGAGCTCTTCCATCAAATGCAGTTGGGTGGGTAAACGGCCGGCGGTGTCTACCAGCACCACGTCCTTGCCGCGCGCTTTGCCGGCGCTGACCGCGTCGAAGCTGACAGAGGCCGGGTCTCCGCCGGCCTGGCTGACGATCTCAACCGTATTGCGGTCGGCCCAGACAGTGAGTTGCTCGCGCGCCGCTGCCCGGAAAGTGTCGCCCGCAGCCAGCAGCACCGTGGCGCCCGCGTCGCTCAAGTGGCGTGTGAGCTTGCCGATCGAGGTGGTCTTGCCGGCACCATTGACGCCCGTCACCATGATCACAGTGGGCACAAACTCGCCAATGCGCAAGGGCTGCTCCAGAGGCTTGAGCAAGCCGCTGAGCACGTCGATCAGCAGGTTGCGCACAGCCACCGGGTGCGTTACGCCGCTGTCTTTGACGCGGCGGCGAACTTCGCCCAGCACATAGTTGCTGGCGGCGACGCCGGCGTCGGCCATCAGCAGCGCGGTCTCCAGGTCTTCGTAAAGCGCCTCATCGATTTGCGTGCCCGTGAAAACGCTGGAAATGCTGCTGCCGGTCTTGCGCAAGCCGGCCTTGAGCTTGTTCAACCAGGGTTCGCGTTCGGCCAGCAAGCCCTGGGCCGGCGCTGGGCTCTGGGCCGTAATCGGCGTGACCAGTGCGCTGCCGATCAGACCCGCTGTTGAGCCACCCAGCGCCGCATCACCGCGAGCGTTCAGGGTTTCGGATGCAGCTACGGGCTGGGGTGTTTTTTTCTTGAAGAAACTGAACATGTGAGGGTCTTTGTACTGCGGCTATTCTATGAAACGCCCCGTGCAAGTTACATTTGCCCAACACATGACCCCAACTCAGCTCACGATGACCATGTTTTCACTTTCTCTTTGTCCCCCTCTGGCCGGTGCGCGCCTGGTGAAAAAAGCCGCTGCGCTCTTGGCTGCCTGGTGTCTGCTTGCCAGCAGCGCCAGTGCGCAAAGCCCCGCCCCGGGTGTGCAGGTGCAGCAGTTCACACTGGCCAATGGCATGACGCTGATCGTTAAACCCGACCGCCGGGCCCCCACGGTGGCCCACATGCTGTGGGTGAGGGTCGGCTCGATGGACGAGGTGGACGGCAGCTCGGGTGTGGCCCATGCGCTTGAACACATGATGTTCAAAGGCACGCCCACGCTCAAGCCCGGTGAGTTTTCGCGCCGCATTGCGGCTTTGGGCGGACGCGACAACGCTTTTACCAGCCGCGACGCCACCGCCTACCACCAGCAGATTCCCGCTGCCCGCCTTGAGGAGGTGATGCAGCTGGAAGCCGACCGTTTTGCCAACACCCAGTGGGACGACGAAGAGTTCAAGCGTGAAATCGAAGTCGTCAAGGAAGAGCGCCGGCTTCGCACCGAAGACGCGCCACGCTCGCAACTCTACGAATATGCCTACGCTGTGGCTTTCACAGCATCACCTTACCGGCGGCCCATTGTCGGCTGGATGAGTGATCTGGATGCCATGACCTCGGACGATCTGCGCCGCTTTTACCGCCAGTGGTATGTACCCGGCAATGCCGCCGTGGTCATTGCCGGTGATGTGGATGTGGCCCAGGTGCGTGCCTGGGCTGAAAAGTACTATGGCCGCATTCCCGCCGGGCTCACCCCGGCACGCAAACCGCGCACTGAACCGGCCCAAAACGGTATGCGACAGATAGAGCACAAGGCCAGTGCCAGCCAGGCCTATGTCAGTCTCATGTTCAAAGTGCCGCAACTTGACGCCAGCGCTTTGAAAGATATGCCGGCCCAAGCCTCAGCTTCCAGCCGAGACGCGCTGGCGCTGACAGTCTTGGCCGCGGTGCTCGACGGCTACAGTGGCGCCCGCCTGGACAGGGCTCTGACGCAAGGCGCAGAACGGGTGGCGGACAGTGCTGGCGCCTACAACGGCCTGTTTGGACGCGGGCCGCAGGTTTTTTTCCTGGATGGTGTGCCGGCTGAAGGTAAAACGCCAGGCCAGGTACTGGCTGCGCTGCGCAAGCAAATTGACAGGATCGCCCGCGAAGGCGTCAGCCAGGGCGAACTGCAGCGTGTCAAAACCCAATGGGTTGCTTCAGAAACCTACAAGCTCGATGCTATTTTCAGCCAGGCCAGAGAGCTTGGCAGCAATTGGCTTAACGGTTTCCCGCTGGACGCTAACGCGCGTGTGGTGGCGCAGTTGCGCACCGTCACGGCGCAAGAAGTGCAGTCTGTGGCCGCGCGCTATTTCGGCGACGAGCAGTTGACGCAGGCCACACTGCTGCCGCTGCCCCCGGACCCGAACCGCAAGCCCCGCCTGCCGGCCGCAGCTTCGCGCCACTGAAACTGAAAGTGCTGCCATGTTGACTCCTTTATTTTCCCGTCGCGTTCTCCCCTGCCTGTGTTTTGGCCTGGCTATGCTCTCGCACAGTCTGATAGCACGGGCTGCTTTGCCGATACAGCACTGGACTCAGGCCAGTGGTGCCAAGGTCTACCTGGTCGAGAGCCACGGTATTGCCATGCTGGACGTTCAGATTGACTTTGACGCCGGTGGCCGTCGCGACCCGGCTGACAAAGCTGGCCTGGCCAGTGCCATGTCGCGCATGAGCGGCAAGGGCCTGGCTGCACGCCCAGGCGCTGTGGCGCTGGATGAAAACCAGCTCAGCGAAGCCTGGGCCGATCTGGGGGCGGTCTTTTCCGTCAGCGCCGGCAGTGACCGCCTGACTTTTTCAATGCGCAGCCTGAGCTATCCGGACCTGTTGGCGCAGTCGGTGGCCCTGGCCGCCCGCCAGATCGGTGAACCGGCCTGGCCCGATGCGATCTGGCAGCAGGAGCGCGAACGCATCAGCGCTTCCATTCGTGAGTCTGACACCCGACCTGCGACTGTGGCCGCCAAGGCTTTTCGCGCAGCCGTCTACGGTCCCCACCCTTATGGCCTGGAGACCACGCCAGCCTCTCTGGGGCGCATCACGACAGCAGACATGCAGCAGTTTTATGCCCAGCATGTCCAGCCCTGCAGAGCCAAAGTCAGCGTGGTCGGCGACGTGACGCGGGCTCAAACCGATGCTTTGGTCACTGCGCTGCTGGCCCGACTGCCCCAGCGTGATGCGGCGCGCTGCCAGGCTTTGCCGGCTGTGGCTGAAGTCCAGCCCCTGGGCGCGCCGGTGAACCGGTCTCTTGCTTTTGAGTCGGCCCAGGCGCATGTCTTGATCGGCCAGCCCGGCTACAAACGCTCTGACCCGGATTTTTTTGCGCTCACTGTCGGTAACTACACCTTGGGCGGCGGCGGTTTTGTGTCGCGGCTGACCACCGAGGTACGTGAAAAGCGTGGCCTGACCTACAGCGTGTACAGCTTTTTTTCCCCTGGCCTTCATGCGGGTGCTTTCACCATCGGTTTGCAGACGCGGCCCGACCAGGCGGCACAGGCTGTCGAGGTGGCGCGCTCAGTGCTCGCCAAATTCGTGGCCGAAGGCCCCACCGACGCCGAGCTCAAGGCCGCCAAGGACAACCTGGCGGGCGGCTTTGCGCTGCGCATCGACAGCAATGCCAAACTGCTTGACAACGTCGCCAACATTGCCTGGAACAACTTGCCTTTGGACTACTTGGACACCTGGACTGCGCAGGTAGAAAAAATCACTGCGGCCGATATCAGGGCTGCTTTTTCCCGCAAACTTCAACCCGAACGCATGGTGACTGTGGTGCTGGGCGCAGGCCCATGAATGCGCGTTCAGACGCCCGCTCAGACGCCCGATTAACGCCCGCGCCCAAAGCAAAGGCCAAGCCCGGCCCGCGCCAGAACAAGTCGCTGCCCGGAGAGGTGCGCATCATTGGCGGCATTTACAAGCGTACCAAGCTGCCGGTGGCCGACAAGCCGGGCTTGCGTCCGACGCCGGACCGCGTGCGCGAAACCTTGTTTAACTGGCTTGGCCAGGATCTCACAGGATGGCGTTGCATTGACATCTTTGCCGGCACCGGGGCGCTGGGCTTTGAGGCTGCATCGCGTGGTGCGGCCGAGGTCCTGCTGTGTGAGCAAGACCCGCAATTGGCGCTCAAACTCAAGGCTTTACAAGAACGCTTGCAGGCCGGCAGTGTGCGGGTCGAGCGCGGCGACGGTGTGGGCCTGTTGCGCCGGCAAAGCCCGGGCTCGATGCAACTGGTTTTCATTGACCCGCCCTTTGAGTCCACGCTTTTTGAGCCTGCCCTGAAAGCGGCGGCCGACGCGATTGCACCGCAGGGGCTGGTCTACCTGGAAGCCCCGCGCAGCTGGACTGCTCAAGAGCTGGCCCCCCTGGGCCTGATGATCTACCGCAGCAGCAAGGCCGGGGCGGTGCATTTTCATTTGCTGGCGCGCCTGGCTGCCTTCCCAGCCTGAGCAGGGCGCCAAGCGGCATAATCCGCCCATGGCTCAGACTAACTCCCGAACTGCTGTTTACTGCGGCACTTTTGATCCCTTTACGCTGGGTCATGAAGACGTGGTGCGACGTGCTGCCGGCTTGTTTGACCAACTCGTGATGGCTGTGGCCGTTGCGCATCACAAAAAAACCTTGTTCAGCTTGCAAGAGCGAGTGCGTTTGGTTGAGCAGGCGGTGCAGGGTATTGCGCCTGCGGGACGCATCCGGGTCCTGCCCTTTGAAGGCTTGATCATGGATTTTTGCGCTCAGCAGCAAGCCAGCGCTGTGGTACGCGGTGTGCGCAATCTGACTGACTTTGATTATGAAGTTCAGATGGCCGCCATGAACCGCAAGTTACGGCCCGGCGTGGAGACTATTTTTTTGCTGCCCGACGCATCCTTGCAATGCATCAGCAGCACGCTGGTGCGTGAAATCAGCAAGCTGGGCGGCGACGTGGGTCAGATGGTCAGCCCCGCCGTGGCAGCCGCCTTACAAGGCGTTCACGCAGCGCCGCCGGGGCGCTGACATGGCGCTGCTGATCACCGACGAGTGCATCAACTGTGACGTGTGTGAGCCTGAGTGCCCGAACCAGGCCATCTACATGGGCAAAGACATCTACGAGATAGATCCCCACAAGTGCACCGAATGCGTCGGGCATTTTGACGAGCCCCAGTGCGTGCAGGTCTGCCCCGTGGCCTGTATTCCTGTTCATCCCCAGCACATCGAAAGCCGGGAAACCTTGATGCAAAAATACCTGCGCCTTCAAGCGACTTTGGAGACGAGCGCAGGACCCAAGCCTTAGCGCTGGGTTGAGCCTTTAGGCGCTCGGTTGCTCAGGGCTTGCCGGCTGGCCCGGCCTGGCCAGGCTCTGCCACAGGCGCGATATCGGGCTTGCGTGGCGGCTTGGGTCGCACCGGTGCATGCGTGTGAATCAGCATGGTGGCTTTTTCCATTTCTCCGTCTATCAACATGGGCAGCGCCTTCAGGCTGCGGGGCAGGGCATCTTCAATGGCCGCACGGTGCTCTTGAGAGGGCTTTTGCAGCACCCAGTTGACCACTTCGGCTTTGTCGCCCGGGTGGCCCACGCCGATGCGCAGGCGCCAATAGTCGGCGCTGCCCAGCTGGGCGTGAATGTCGCGCAGGCCGTTGTGGCCGGCGTGGCTGCCACCAAATTTAAGCTTGAGTTGGCCGGGCACGATATCGAGCTCGTCATGTGCCACCAGAATTTCTTCAGGCTTGATTTTGAAAAAACGGGCCAGTGCAGCAACGGATTTGCCTGACAGGTTCATGAAAGTGCGCGGCTCAAGCAGCCACAGCGTTTGTCCTTTGACGGCGGTGCGTGCCACCACGCCGTGGTAGCTCTTGTCGAGCACCAGGCTTATCTTGAGTTCTCGGGCCAATGCATCGATCCACCAGAAACCGGCGTTGTGGCGGGTGGCTTCGTATTCAGTACCCGGATTGCCCAGGCCGACAAAAAGTTTGATCATGGAGCGATGAATTCCGTGTGCGCGTTTTGTCCAATAGTCTTTGCAGGACTGTAACGCCTGCCGGCCTCAACAAAACGGCCCATATCCTCTGGTGAGGATATGGGCCGATGAGGCAAAAAGCTGGACTCGCTGTACGCGGCTTATTTTTTGGCTGCAGGTGCCTTGGCTGGCGCCTTGGCCGGCGCTTTGGCGTCTTTAGCATCCTTGCCATCTTTGGCATCGGCTGCAGGTGCTGCCTCAGCAGGAGCTTCCTCGACGATCACCGAAACTGAGGCCAGCACAGGGTTTTCCTGGCCTTTGACGACAAACTTCACGCCCTTTGGCAGGGTGATGTCCTTGACGTGCAGAGACGAGCCTTTTTTCATACCGCTCAGGTCGACGGCGATGAACTCAGGAATGTCCGCCGGGAAGCAGGAGATCGTCAGTTCAGTCAACACGTGGTTGACCAGGCAACCTTCGGCTTTGACGGCGGGTGAATTTTCTTCTCCGCTGAAGTGAACCGGCACTTTGACAGTCATGCGGGTCGTGGCTTCGACGCGCTGGAAGTCAATGTGCAGGATCTGCTGTTTGAAGGGATGCATCTGCAGATCACGCAACAAAACTTTGTGGCTCTTGCCGGCGAGTTCCATGTCGAGGATGGAAGCGTGGAAAGATTCTTTCTTGATGGCGTGGAACAGTGCGTTGTGATCGAGCTCGATCAGCAAAGGCTGCTCAGTGCCACCGTAAACGATACCGGGCGTGCGTCCGGTGATGCGGAGACGGCGGCTCGCACCCGTGCCCTGCATGGCGCGCTCAAAAGCGACGAATTTCATATCAATACTCCTAAAGAGGCATGCCGCGACCAGCTAGCCTCGTGACGTAAAAAGGCGGTGCCCGAAGGTGCCGCCAGCTTTTTGCCTCAGATCAAAACAGGTTGTCTTGTTCTGAGAACAAACTCATCACCGACTCACCCTTGGCAATGCGTTGTATCGTTTCGGCGATCAACGGGGCCACGGAGAGTTGGCGGATTTTTTTGCAGCTCAAGGCGTTGTCTGTCAGGGGGATGGTGTTGGTCACCACCACTTCGTCGAGTACGTCGCCTTTGGCAATGCGGTCAATGGCAGGGCCCGAAAAAATCGGGTGTGTGCAATAGGCGTAAACCTTTTTGGCCCCGCGTTCCTTCAGAACCTCTGCGGCCTTGACCAGCGTGCCGGCCGTGTCGATCATGTCGTCCATGATGACGCAATTGCGCCCTTCGATGTCGCCGATCACGTGCATGACTTCAGACACATTGGCTTTAGGCCGGCGTTTGTCGATGATGGCCATGTCGCAACCCAGTTGCTTGGCCAGCGCCCTGGCCCGCACCACACCACCCACGTCTGGAGAGACGACCATCAAGTCGGTGTAATTTTTCTGAAGCAGGTCGCCCAGCAAAACGGGGGAGGCATAAATATTGTCAACCGGTATGTCAAAGAAACCTTGGATCTGGTCGGCATGCAAGTCCATGGTCAGCACGCGCGACACGCCCACGGTTTGCAGCATGTTGGCCACCACCTTGGCGGTGATGGGTACGCGGGCCGAACGCGGACGGCGGTCCTGGCGGGCATAGCCGAAATAAGGAATCACGGCGGAAATGCGCTCGGCCGATGCACGTTTGAGCGCATCTACCATGATCAGCAGTTCCATCAGGTTGTCATTGGTCGGGGCGCAGGTGGACTGCACCACAAAGACTTCACGGGCCCGCACGTTCTGGTGAATTTCGACAGTAACTTCGCCGTCCGAAAAGCGCCCGACATGGGCGGCGCCTAAAGAAATGTCCAGGTGATGGGCAATTTCCTGGGCCATGCTCGGATTGGCATTGCCGGTGAAAACCATGAAGTCGGGGTTGTGCGCAAGCATGAGGGGTCCAGCGGTGTTTGGCAGTGAAGCGATGAAAAAGCGAAAAACACACTAAAAACACATGGCGCTCAATGCCCTGGCAACTTGCTTTGAGATGCATCGCATGAGCCTGAAGGCCATGCCGGCAATCTCAAAACCGCTCAACAAAGACACCGAACAAAAGGCCCTGGCCCGTACCCGTTGTGGGAGTCCGTCGCAAGGGCCAAAAAATTTGGCAGGGGTGGAAGGATTCGAACCTGCGAATGCCGGAATCAAAATCCGGTGCCTTAACCAACTTGGCGACACCCCTACACAGGACTGTTGCTGTTGACCGGCAACCTTGGGTTCCCGTGAGTTCAGCAACACACCTATCAATCATCGCAAGGAAGCATTTTCTCGGACTGGGATTTTACCAACCGGCCAGAGGATGCACTTCCAGGTTGCCGCACTGCCTGATCTGCCAGTCGCCCGGGGCGTCTGAAATCATCATTTCGTTTGGCATTTGCGCAAAAACAGCACTTCCAGAGCCGGTCATTCGGCCTTGCAAGCCGTGTGCCGTAAGCCAGTCTAGGGACTGAACCATGGGCGGGCAGAGCTTTTCGGCGACCGGCTGCAAGTCGTTCCGGCCGAATCCGTAAACTCGGCCGTTGTCGTTTACAGCAAAGCCTAGCATTGTAGCAGTTTTGGAGTCACGTTTTAGCTCTGGCGAGCTGAAAATGGCCTGTGTTGACAGCCCGGCCGCCGGTTTGATCACCAGAAAGCGGGCGGCCGGCAAAGTGATGGGCGTGATCAGCTCACCGATGCCTTCTACCCAGGCATGGCTGCCGCACAGGAAAAAGGGCACATCGGCCCCCAGCGAAAGCGCCAGCGCCATCAGCTTGGCGGGCGGCAGCCGCAGGCCCCAAAGGCGTTGCAAAGCCAGCAGGCAGCTGGCGGCGTCGGACGAGCCGCCTCCCATACCGGCTTGGGACGGAATCCGCTTTTCAAGGCTGATATGCACCCCCAGGGAGGTACCGGTGGCCGCTTGCAAGGCGCGCGCAGCGCGTACGCTGAGGTCCTCAGCTGGCAAGTCCTGATGAACGGCCGTCCCCAGGTCGGCACGGGAAATCAAGCCGTCGCGTCGTAGTTCAAAGTGCAGCGTGTCACACCAGTCGATCAGCATAAACACCGACTGCAGCAGGTGGTAATCGTCAGCGCGCCGGCCCGTGATGTGTAAAAACAAGTTGAGTTTGGCCGGTGCCGGCACATCGTAGAGTGCCTTGAGCGGGGTGCCTACGCTTAAATCTGACATGGGTTTCAGGGCGCTGGTCTGTCGAGCACGATGCGCAGATCTGCGCGCGGCAAAGGTTTGCTGCGCTGGGCGCTGATACGCCCCTGCGCCAGCTGCCCAAGATCCGCGTTCCATCCTTGCTGCTGGCCGGGCTTGCCATGGAGCCAGTCAAACAAGGCCGCCACCGGCAGCGCAGCCCCTGTGGACTGCTCAATCAGTGCGTCGATATGGCTGAATCTACGGATTTTGCCGGACTCTTCCAGCACCGCCTCCAGAGGCGTCCAGCGTGCGGCCAGCAAGGTATTGCCCAGCGGACTGCTGAGCAGCAGCTCACCCTGAGCGGGGCTGCCTTTGAGCTCAAAGCCAGCGCTAAAGGATTGGACCGGCTCGCTGTGCACTTGCAGGCTCAGCCGCCCGGACCAGATATCAGCCTGCGCTGAACCTGCAGGGGTACGCGGCGCGTGCATGCAGGCTGAGAGCAAGCTCAGGCTGATGAGCAATAAGGCAGCAAGGACTGTGCGCTGGCACCAGTTGCGGCGCTGCGGCGGCGCGGCGTCAGCAAAACTCAGACTCAGCATCCAGGAGGCCAAGGCTTTAGAGTTTGACGCCAAAGCGTTGTAGCGTTTCGCGCAGCGTCTCGTTGTCGGCATTCATCATCTGGCCCTCTTTCCATACTGTCAGGGCACGCTCGCGCTGGCCCATGCGCCAGAGCACTTCGCCCAGGTGCGCTGCGATTTCCGGGTCCGGTCTGTCTTTGTAGGCATGGCTCAGAAGTCGGGCCGCCTCATCGAGGTTGCCCAGCCGGAATTCCACCCAGCCCAGACTGTCCCGGATGTAGGGGTCGTTGGGTGCGAGTTCAACCGCTTTTTGGATCAACTGCTTAGCCTCAGGCAGACGTACATTGCGATCTGCCAGGGAGTAGCCCAGCGCGTTGTAGGCCGCCTGGTAGTCCGGTTTGATCTGGATAATGCGCCGCAGCAGCTGCTCCATCTCGGGCAGCCGGTTGAGCTTTTCCGCAGTGATCGCCTGCTCGTACATCAGCTCGATGTACTGGGGCGCTGCTTCCAGCGCCTGCGCCATGCGATCGTAGGCCAGCTGCAGTTGTTTAAATTCTTTGAGCAGCGCCACTTCGGCAAAAAGTTTGTTGCGGGCGTCATCGGCTTTGCGCTCGGGCAGCTCGCGTATCAATGCAATCCCGGCCTGTAACTGGCCCTGACGCGCCAGCAAAGCCGCGCGGCGCGATTGCGTTTGCAACAAAACATCGGGGCTGTCAATGCGTTGCAGCCATTTCTCAGCTTCATCGAAGGCTTTACGCTGTTCTGCAATTTGCGCCATCGCCAAAAAGGCCTGGGCCAACCCACGCTCACGATTGGCAGAAGCGGGTTGCAGCTCGGCCAGGCTGAGGTACTTTTTAAAGGCTGCTTCTGCAGGGGCAAGCTGCTTTTCCTGCAGTTGCAGGGAGCCCAGCAGCAGCCAGGCTTGTGAAAAGTCGGCCTGGGTGCGCGTGATGATCTGAAGTTGCGCCAAAGCATCTGGATAGCGTTGCAAGCCGATCAAATTGCGGGCGTAGGCAAACCGCAGCTCGGTTTGTGCGTCAGCACTCTGACTGAGTTGTTGCAGCACCAGGGCTTCTGCGGCGGGCAGGGTCGGGTCCATCAACTCAATTGCCATCATGAGCGGGTCTTCAGCTTTGAGGTCGGCAGCACGGCCGCGCTGCACGGCTTCGAGCGCGCCGGCCTTGTTGTCTGCAGCCAGGCGCAGGCGCGCGGCCATCACCCAGGCTGCTGAGGAAGTGGCAGGGGCCCTGAAGTAAGACGCCAGGGCTTGCTCAACCAGCTCTTGCACAAGTTTCTTGTCGTTCACGCGCGCATACAACCTGGGCACCGAGCTCAGGGCTTGAATGCGGTCCTGCTCTGGCGTGAGTTCCAGCACGGACTTGAGCGCCTCAGCAGACTCGCTCAAGCGGTTGAGTGCCAGAAGAATTTGCAGGATGTAGCGACTGGCTTCGAGCGAGCCGGGCTGGGCCAGCTTCCAGGCCCGGGCCGCCTGCAGAGCGATTTCTCCGGAGCGCGACTCCAGAGCCAGGTCAGTGGCGCGCTGAAAAAGCCGGCTGTCCTGACTTTTGCGGGCGGCATCCAGAATCAGTGAAACTGCCGGGCCGGCCTCGCCGGTACCGGCGATCAACTCACCGAGCAGCACCTGGTAAAACAACTGCGCATCCATCTGATTGCCCGTGTCGCGGGACGGCCTGGGCTTGGGTGCGGCGGGCGATGTCGCACCCTGGGCCGGGGCGGGCGGCGCTGTTTGTGCAACCGACAGCGGTATCAGCAAACACCAAACCGATAAGGCGCACAGGAGTTTTATCTTCATCAAGCCATGATAATTCAAGCCATGCCTGAATTGCCGGAAGTTGAAGTGACCCGCCTGAGTTTTGCCGACCGCATCGCCGGGGCGAGCGTTGTCTCTGTGACCATGGGCAAACCCCTGCGTTGGGCACTGGGCTGCGCTCCGGCCCAGTTGGCCGGTCAGCTGGTCCTGGACGTGCGCCGTCGGGGTAAGTACCTGCTGATTGACCTCAGCGACGGTTTGCTCCTGGTTCACCTTGGCATGTCGGGCAGCCTGGTGTTTGCCCGCCATTTGCCCGCGCCAGGCAAACATGACCACTTTGAGATGCAGACTTCGCAAGGTTGCTTGCGCCTGAACGACCCTCGGCGCTTTGGCGCGGTGGTTTATGCCCGCAGTCAGTCGGACCCGGTTGCGCAAAAGTTACTCGGACACTTGGGCGTGGAACCGCTGGACGACACTTTTTCTTTGCCCGATTTTCAGGTGGCACTGAAAAGCCGGCAGACCGCTATCAAGCAGGTTTTGCTGGGCGGCGAAGTGGTGGTTGGCGTGGGCAATATTTACGCCAGCGAAGTTTTGTTTCTGGCGGGCATTCGGCCCACACTGAAAGCTTGCAAAATTTCCAGACCACGCGCGGCTTTGTTGCACGCCGCGATTGTCGAAGTGCTGACCCGGGCGGTGCAAAAGGGCGGCAGCACCTTGCGTGATTTTTCCAATGCGCAGGGCGAAAAAGGCTACTTTCAGCTCGAAGCCATGGTGTATGACAGGGCCGGCTTGCCCTGCAGGCGCTGCGAGTCACCCCTGCGCCGCATCATGCAGGGCCAGCGCTCAACGTTTTACTGCAGCCGCTGCCAAAAATTCTGAAGCTGGGTGGGGCGGCTGCCCTTGTCTACACTGCATAAAGCATGAAAAACGCCCACTCAGCATTGGATCCAGACAGCCCGTCGCATGCGCTGGTGTCGCGTTTTGCGGCCGATTTAGTGGTCTGGCAAAAGCAGCATGGCCGCAGCTCTTTGCCCTGGCAAAACACCCGCGACCCTTACCGCGTTTGGCTGTCCGAGATCATGCTGCAACAAACGCAGGTGAGCACGGTGCTGGACTATTACGCCCGCTTCTTGCAGCGCTTTCCCGATGTGCTGGCACTGGCCGCCGCTGACCTGGACGAGGTGCTGAGCTTATGGAGTGGTCTGGGTTATTACACACGAGCGCGAAACTTACACCGCTGCGCGCAACAGGTGGCCAGCGAGCACGGTGGGCAGTTCCCGAGGACGGCCCTGGCCTTGCAGACTTTGCCGGGTATAGGCCGCTCAACGGCGGCGGCTGTGGCTGCTTTTTGCTTCGCTGAGCGCGTGGCGATTTTGGACGGCAACGTCAAGCGCGTGCTCACGCGTGTGCTGGCTTATTCGGCGGACCTCTCGCAAGCGGCTGCCGAACGTGCGCTGTGGGATAAAGCCACCAGGCTGCTGCCGGCAGCTCGCGACATGCCTGCCTACACCCAGGGCGTGATGGACCTGGGGGCCTCCATCTGTGCAACGCGCCAACCGCAATGCCTGATCTGCCCGGTGCAACACCTGTGCGCTGCGCATCAATTAGGGCAGCCTGAAAAATTTCCGGTGAAAACGCGCAAGCTCAAGCGCAGTTCTCTCGCCCTGTGGCTGCTTTGGTTGCAACGCCCCGATGGTGCAGTGTGGCTCGAAAGGCGTCCTGCGAGCGGCATCTGGGGCGGCTTGTACTGCTTGCCGGTGTTTGACAGTCAAGAGGCTTTGAGCGGCTCAGTCCCTGCGGCCGCACGCGCTGGTCTGAAGCCGAAAACGCCTTTTGTACACGTTTTGACGCACAAGGATTTGCACCTGAAGCCCTTTGTGAGCCAGTTGACTGCCCGCCAGAAACTGGCCAATGAGCTGACAGCGGCCGAGCGCGGTGGTGCCTGGTTTGGCCCGTCAAGCTGGCCTGCTCTCGGGCTGCCTGCGCCTGTTCGCAAACTGCTGGAAGCTGGTGTCTGAAGCTATTACCCGAAGTCTTCACCCGAAGTCTTCACCCGAAGCCGGCCCCGGCCGGGTCGCCCTCTTGGCATGGCTTGATGATTTGTTGCTCAGGCCTTTGATGCGGGCGCGTTGAAATTGGGCAGCAAGAAGGCGACCAGCCCCAGCGCCGGCAAATAAGAGCAAAGCTTGTAAATGAATTCGATGCCATGCGCGTCGGCAATGACACCCATCAAGGCTGCGCCTAGCCCGCCGAGTCCGAAGGCAAGTCCAAAGAACATCCCTGAGACCAGGCCGACCCGACCCGGTATCAGCTCATGGGCATAGACCAAAATCGCTGGAAAGGCCGAAGCCATCAGCAAGCCGATGACCATCGTGAGCACGCCGGTCCAGAACAGGTCTGCAAAAGGCAAGGCCAGCGTGAAGGGCAAGGCGCCCAATATGGAGATCAAAATCATGGGCTTGCGACCAATGCGGTCGGTCAGTGCGCCGCCGAGCACGGTACCCACTGCGATCGAGGCCATGAAAATGAACAACTGGATCTGGGCAGCCTGGATGGAGAGATTGAATCTTTCAATCAGATAAAAAGTAAAGAAAGACGTCAGGCTCGAGCTGTAGACGTTCTTTGAAAAAAGCAGCAACATCAGTATGCTGACCAGGAAAAAGACCCGTGCACGAGACAAATGCTGCGTCCGCAGGCTTGCACGTGAGCCGGCAGTGCCCGGACGCGAGTGAAGGCTGTACCACATGCCAATGCGTGTCAATAAAAACATACCCACGAGAGCTGCGAGCGAGATCCAGGCAATCGCGCTCTGGCCACGCGGCAGCACGATAAAGGCCGCCAGCAAGGGGCCGACGGCCTGCCCGACGTTGCCGCCAACTTGAAAGAAGGCCTGGGCGGTGCCATAGCGACCGCCCGAAGCCATGCGCGCAACACGAGAGGCCTCGGGATGGAATATCGCAGAGCCTGTGCCGATTAGGGCGGCCGCAACAAGAATGACCGCGTAATTTTGCGCCACCGAAAGCAGCAGCAGTCCGATGAGCGTGGAGCACATGCCCAATGCGAGTGAATAGGGCTGGGGGTGTTTGTCGGTGTACAAGCCCACGGTAGGTTGCAGCAGCGAGGCGGTCATCTGAAAGGCCAGCGTGATGATGCCGATCTGGGTGAAGTCAAGACTGAATTCCTGCTTGAGCAATGGATACAG
>Ga0164295_10001194_pt1 | contig 21538 bp, 12 predicted proteins | sample GEODES006metaG_FD_111798 | JGI IMG/M metagenome (GOLD analysis project Ga0164295, IMG submission 111798) | Oligotrophic lake water microbial communities from Sparkling Lake, Wisconsin, USA - GEODES006 metaG | ecosystem: Environmental > Aquatic > Freshwater > Lake | place: USA: Sparkling Lake... | reverse complement strand
GTGCGGTTCCGGGCCCACCCATCCGGAGAAGCCGAACGGCGCCAGTGGGTCGGCGTCGAGGTAACGCTGCACGGCGGCCTGATCGACCACGCCGTCGTTGTCATTGGTCGCCAAGGGGCCACCCGTGGCCGGGTCATCCAGATCGGCGTGCGAGATATGCCACTTGCCGTCGTAGTGGGTGTCGTAGCCGGCCGCGCGGAACCAGTTGCCCAGCGTCGGGACCTCACCACGGCGCAGCCAACGCATCCGGGAGTCGTTGAAAACCTTTCCGATTCCGTCGGTCTGGGTCACCCCGTGCAGATCGGGATACTGCCCGGTGAAGATCGTCGGGCGGCTCGGTACGCAGGCCAGTGAGCCGGTGTAGTGCCGGGTGAAGTTCACCCCGTTCTCGTCGAACCAGCGTCGGCCCAACAGCGTCCGCTGACGCCAGGTGTGGACGTCATCGGTCTCATAGGGCGGTATCGCGCGTTCCTCGTCGGTCATCACAATGATGACGTCGGGGCGTGCTGCTGCTGTCGGATGTTGTTTTGCTGTCGGATGTTGTGTCATCCCCTACCCTCCACTCGCTGCGCCAGTCCGGCCAGCATCACATCGGACTGCTTGGTTAAGAGCCGACACATCGCCCGCTCGGCGACCCGGGCCACCGGGTTGGTTCCGACCTCTACCGTCGTGGTCAGGGTGACGGTGGTGAGTCCCTGTGCGGTGGGTTCCAGCGTCCAACAGTTGGTCACCCTGTGCAACCTGCTTGGCAGGCCCTCGATGCTGTAGCCGAGCGTTGTCGACGGCGTGAATTCGGTGATCCGCTCGACAAGGGTGTTGCGCCCAACCTGAACCCGGCGCGACGTTCCGACACCCACCCCGTCGGCACGGTGCTCCAGCAGGCAGGAGTGGTCGACGTTGCGTGCCCACGAACTCAGGGAGCCAAAGTCGGCGAGGACGTCCCACACGGCCTGCGGCACGGCCGCCACGGTTCGGGTACGACGCGCTCTTGCCACCGCATCAGAATAAGGGCAGCGCGATCAGCCCGTCCCGCGGCTGCCGCTCACCTAGTGTGGGCAAATGCCGATGATCACCGATCTCGCCGCCGACGCGCTGAACAAGGCGCGCCAGTACGCCGAACGCGGGTCGGCGGAGTTGCACTACCTGCAGAAGATGATCACCGCCGGCGCCTTCGGGATAGAGCCACCTCAGAACCTTGCCGCCATGGTCGCCGATATCCGGCGCTGGGGCGAGGTCGGAATGATCCCGGCGCTCAACGCCCGACGGGCCCCGGACCGATTGGCGATCATCGACGACGAGGGGTCGATCACCAACTCCGAACTCAATGACGCGGTCAACGCGGTGGCTAACGGACTGCTTGCCATGGGTGTCCGGGGCGGCGACGGGGTTGGCATCCTGGCCCGCAACCATCGCTGGTTCTCGATCGCCAACTACGCCTGCGCGCGGGTGGGGGCGCGCACGATCATGCTCAACACCGAGTTCTCCGGACCGCAGATCCGCGACGTCTCGGAACGCGAGGGCGCCAAGCTGATCATCTACGACGACGAGTACGCCGAGGCTGTCACGTTGGCCGAAACTGTGCTGGGTAAGTTGCGGGCGTTCGTCCCGGGTGACGAACCTTCGGGCAGCACCGACGAGACTCTTGCCGAGTTGATCGCGCGCAGTAGCACTGATCCCGCGCCCAAGGCCACCAAACGTTCGGCGATCATCATCCTCACCAGTGGCACCACCGGAACGCCCAAGGGCGCCACCCGGCACACCCCGCCGACTCTTGCTCCGGTCGGCGGCATCCTGTCGAGTGTTCCGTTCAAGGCCGGCGAGATCACGGCACTGCCCTCGCCGATGTTCCACGCCATCGGCTATCTGCACGCCGCGATCGCCGCGACGCTGGGTTCCACCCTGGTGTTGCACCGCCGGTTCAAGGCGACCACCGTCCTCGAGGACATCGCCATCCACAAGGCCACCGCCGTCGTTGTCGTCCCGGTGATGCTGTCGCGCATGCTCGACGCCTTGGAGACGATGGACCCCAAACCGGATCTATCGTCACTGCGGATTGTCTTCGTCTCGGGTTCGCAACTCGGCGCCGAACTGGCGACCCGCGCAATGAAGGATCTCGGTCCGGTGATCTACAACCTTTACGGCTCAACCGAAGTCGCGTTCGCCACCATCGCCCGGCCACAGGATCTCAAGCGCAATCCCGCGACGGTGGGCCCGGTGGTCAGGGGCGCCAAGGTCAAGATCCTTGACGATCATGGCGGTGAACTGCCGCAGGGTCAGATCGGCCGGATCTTCGTCGGCACCCCGATGCCGTTCGAGGGTTACACCGGCGGCGGCAACAAGCAAGTCATCGACGGACTGTTGTCATCCGGTGATGTGGGCTATTTCGACGCCGATGGTCTGCTCTACGTCAGCGGTCGTGACGACGAGATGATCGTCTCGGGTGGGGAGAACGTGTTCCCCGCCGAAGTCGAGGACCTCATCAGCGGGCACCCCGATGTCGTCGAGGCCACCGCGATCGGTGTGGATGATAAGGACTTCGGTGCTCGGCTGCGGGCCTTCGTCGTCGCGCGCGAGGGTATTGAACTCACCGAGGACACGATCAAGGAGTATGTGCGCGAACACCTCGCGCGCTACAAGGTGCCACGCGAAGTCGTGTTCCTCGCCGAATTGCCGCGCAACCCGACCGGCAAGATCCTCAAACGCGAACTGCGCCAGATCGAGATCCACTGACCCGGTTACGGATCGCGCGGCAACCCCAGCAGACGCTCGGCAACGATGTTCAGCTGCACCTCTGAGGTGCCGCCGTAGATTGTCGTGGCCCGGCTTGCGAGCAGGAAGTCAGCCCACCGACCCTGGGCGGTCGCCCCGTCGCCGATCGCGCCGTCGATGCCGAACGATGAAACCACGAACTCGGCGTACCCCTGCCCGGTTCGCATGGACAGCAGCTTGGAGATGGCCGCCGACGGCATCGCATCACCGCCGGCCAGGGTCAGCTGTGTCGATCGCATGTTCATCAGCTTGGCGGCGTGGCCCTCGGCGATCAGCTCGCCGGCCCGGTGGTGGCCGACCTGATCGAAGTGGCTCTCGCTGACGAACTCCACGAAGCGATCCAGGTTTGGTAGGAACCCGGGCTCACTACTGCCGATCGAAACTCGCTCCGCGGTAAGGGTATTGCGGCTGACCTCCCAGCCCTGGTTCACCTCACCGAGTACCCGATCGTCAGGGACGAACACGTCATCGATGAACACCGTGTTGAACAATGCGTTACCGGTCAGCTCACGCAGGGGCTTGACCTCGACGCCCTCGCTGCTCATATCCAGCAGGAAGTAGCTGATGCCATTGTGTTTAGGAGCGATTGGGTCCGTCCGGGCCAGCAGTGCGCCCCACTGGGAGAACTGCGCGGCCGTCGTCCAGATCTTCTGGCCGGTGATCCGCCAGCCGCCGTCGACCTTGGTGGCCTTGGTGGTGAGGCTGGCCAGATCTGAGCCCGCACCCGGCTCGGAGAACAACTGGCACCAGATCATCTCGCCGCGGAATGTGGCGGGGAGGAAGCGTTGCTTCTGGCCCTCGGTGCCGTAGGCCACGATCGACGGGATCAGCCAGGCGGCGATACCCATCTGCGGCCGTTTCACCTGGCCGGTGGAGAACTCCTGTGCGATGATGATCTGCTCGACCGGATCTGCTGCGCGGCCCCACGGTGTGGGCAGGTGTGGCTGTACCCAGCCGCCCTCGGCGATTGCGGCGTTGCGTTCCTCACGCGGAATCGCTTTGAGCCCAGCCACTTCGGCGCGAATTTCATCACGCAGGTGCTCGGTCTCAGGTTCCAGATCGATATCCAGTGTCCGCATGCCGGTGGTCGTAGCGGTGTCGAACACCCGCTGCGCGTACTGCGAGGTTTTGCCGAATGCGGCCACCAGGCCCAGGGTGCGCCGGTAGTACACGTTGGTGTCGTGTTCCCAGGTGTATCCGATACCACCGTGCACCTGGATGCAGTCCTGCGCGCAGTGCTGAGCGGCAACTGGTGCCAGAGTTGCGGCTACCGCCGCGGCGAACTCGTAGGCGGTGTCGTTGTTGTCCCAGTTTTTCTCGGCCGCCTCGTCCAATGCCCGGGCAGCGTCCCAGACCGCCGCAGTGGCACGCTCGGTGGTGGCGATCATCTCCGCGCACTTGTGCTTGATCGCTTGGAACTGGCCGATCGGCCGGCCGAATTGTTCACGGATCTTGGCGTACGCCGAGGCGGTGTCGGTGGCCCACCGGGCGATGCCGACCGCCTCCGCCGACAGCAGGGTGGTGACGATGGCGCGTCCAGCGTCCTGCGGGAGATTCGACAGCAGCCGCTCGGTTGAGACTTCGGTGGCATCGGCCCGCACGTGCGCCACCGGCCGGAGCGGATCCACCGATTTACACGCCTCGATCTGGAGTTGGGTGGCGTCCAGAACCACCCACTGGTTTCCACCCTCGATCGCCACCGGCAGCACCAGTAGCGACGCCTGGGCGGCCGCCGGCACCGAACGGGCCTCGCCGTGGATCACCAGGGTGTCGCCCGCCCGCGTGGCGGTCAGGTCGGATTCGAGCGAGGCAGTCGCGATCCCGTCACCGGCGGCAAGTTCGGCCAGCAGTTTGGACTCCGTGTCGTGTGCCGAGATCAACGCGCTGGCGATCGCGGACGGGACGAAGGGGCCGGGGACCGCGCCGTAGCCGAATTCCGCGATCGCCACGGCCAACTCCAGCAGACCGTAGCCCTGTCCGCCCACCGACTCGGAAAGGTGCAATCCGTGCAGGCCCTGCTCGGCCGCGACGCGCCAGAACGGCGGCGGGTTTTGGAATGGGGTTTCCAGCGCGTCGTGCAGAACCTCTGCAGGTGCGACCCGTTTGACCAGAGCCGCCACTGACTCTGCCAGATCCTGATGCTCAGGTTTGATTGCGATGGACATAACTCACCTTCTCGTGAAGTCGTGGACACAATCTGCAGGTGGACCGGTCATCGTCCATTAACCGGTGGGTTGGCAATGAGGCTACCTTGGTTGGCCCAGGTTCAAAGGGGGCGCAACGGTGTGGGCGCTATCAGAGCGGCACGTTAAGATCGACCAACGGCATTGATCCGGATATCACCGGGGAGCCTCCGGAAGAACCGCTCGCAGATCCCTCGAGCCAAGTAGAACCGGACGGGTGAGGCCCGTCATAGCCTGCAAAGAGCGACGTACGCCCCCAAGCGTGCGTAAGCGGGGTGGTACCGCGGCGTTTGCGTACCTGCGCGGCGTCGTCCCCGTGCCCGATTGGCACAGGAGACCGTCCCGACCGTGACCGAGAATGGTTACCCGAAGCTCGCCGGTGGTTCACCGGACTTCCCCGCCCTTGAGTGCGACGTCCTCGACTATTGGGCCGCCGATGACACTTTTCGCGCCAGTATCGAACGGCGCGACGGATCGCAGGAGTACGTCTTGTATGACGGGCCCCCCTTCGCCAACGGGCTGCCGCACTACGGACATCTGCTGACCGGTTACATCAAGGACATTGTTCCGCGGTACCGGACCATGCGCGGTTACAAGGTGGAGCGCAGATTCGGTTGGGACACGCATGGATTGCCGGCAGAGCTCGAGGTGCAGCGCCAACTTGGTATCACCGATAAGGCACAGATCGAGGAAATGGGAATCGGTGTTTTCAACGACGCCTGCCGGGATTCAGTGCTCAAGTACACCGCCGAGTGGCGCGCTTATGTGACCCGACAGGCGCGTTGGGTGGATTTCGACAATGACTACAAAACCCTTGATCTGCCGTTCATGGAGTCGGTGATCTGGGCATTCAAACGGCTATGGGATTCCGGCCTCGCGTACGAGGGTGTGCGAGTGCTGCCGTACTGCTGGAACGACGAGACCCCGTTGTCGAGCCACGAGCTTCGGATGGACGACGACGTCTATCAGAGCCGGCAGGATCCTGCGGTCACCGTCGGCTTTCGCATCGACGCTCCGGGATCCGAATTTGATGGCACGTACCTGCTGATCTGGACCACCACTCCGTGGACGCTGCCGTCCAACCAGGCTGTAGCGGTCAACCCCGAGATGGACTACGTCGTCGTCGAGGTCGATGACCGGAGGCTGTTGGTGGCCCGTGAACGCCTCGGCGCCTACGCGCGCGAATTGGGGGAGGACCCCGCGATCCTCGGCAGCTATACCGGCGAGCAATTGATCGGGTTGCGCTACCTGCCGCCGTTTGCGTATTTCGCCGAATCCGCCAACGCATTTCAGGTACTGCGCGGGGAGTTCGTCACGACCGAGGACGGCACCGGGATCGTGCACATGGCGCCGGCCTACGGCGAGGACGACAAGGCCACCACCGACACCGTCGGCATCACCCCGGTCACTCCGGTGGACGCCAAGGGCCGCTTCGACGCGAGCGTGCCCGACTACCAGGGCCAACAGGTATTCGACGCCAACGCCCAGATCATCCGGGACCTGAAGAACGGCACCGGTCCGGCCGCGGCGAATAAACCGGTGCTGATCCGCCACGAGACCTACGACCATCCGTATCCCCATTGCTGGCGGTGCCGCAATCCGCTCATTTACCGAGCCGTGTCGTCCTGGTTCGTGAAAGTCACCGAGTTCCGCGATCGCATGGTTGCGCTCAACGACCAGATCACCTGGTATCCGGAACACGTCAAGGATGGTCAGTTCGGTAAGTGGCTGTCCGGCGCCCGGGACTGGTCGATCTCGCGCAACCGCTACTGGGGCACTCCGATTCCGGTGTGGGTATCCGACGATCCTGCCCATCCGCGGATCGACGTCTACGGCAGTCTCGACGAACTTGAACGTGACTTTGGGGTGCGTCCGGTGAATCTGCACCGGCCTTTCATCGACGAACTGACTCGTCCTAATCCCGACGATCCGACCGGTAGCGCAACGATGCGCCGGATCGAGGATGTCTTCGATGTATGGTTCGACTCAGGTTCCATGCCGTTTGCCCAGGCGCACTATCCGTTCGAGAATGATGAATGGTTTCAGACGCATAACCCTGGTGACTTCATTGTTGAATACATCGGCCAGACACGCGGCTGGTTTTACACACTGCACGTGCTCGCGACCGCATTGTTTGACCGCCCTGCGTTCAAAACCTGTGTGGCACACGGAATCGTGCTCGGCAATGACGGCGCCAAGATGAGCAAGTCGCTGCGTAACTATCCCGATGTGAACGAGGTGTTCGATCGCGACGGCTCGGATGCCATGCGCTGGTTCCTCATGGCGTCGCCGATCCTTCGAGGCGGGAACCTGATCGTCACCGAGCAGGGCATCCGCGAGGGTGTCCGTCAGGTCCAGTTACCGTTGTGGAATACCTACAGTTTTCTGAGCCTGTACGCCTCTCGGACGGGTACCTGGCGTACCGATTCGACGAATGTGTTGGATCGCTACATCATGGCCAAACTTGCGGCGCTTCGCGACGATCTGACTCATGCAATGGACATCTGCGACATTTCCGTTGCCTGCGCCCTACTGCGGCAGTTCACCGAGGCTCTCACGAATTGGTACGTCCGTCGGTCACGTTCGCGGTTCTGGACTGAGGAGCGAGACGCGATTGACACCCTGCATACCGTCCTCGAAGTGACCACCAGGCTGGCGGCGCCACTGCTTCCGCTGGCAACCGAGATGATCTGGCGGGGCATAACAGGGGAGCGGTCCGTACACCTGACGGACTGGCCTGAGTCCGGCTTGCTACCTGCCGACCCGGAACTGGTCGCCGCAATGGACCAGGTGCGTCAGGTGTGCTCTGCAGCCTCGTCACTGCGCAAGGCAAAAAAACTGCGAGTTAGGTTGCCGCTTCCCAAACTCACTGTGGCGGTAGCTAATTCGGATAACCTTAGGCCGTTCGTCGATCTCATCGCTGATGAACTCAACGTCAAAGCCGTCGAGCTGACAGACGATATCGCGGCTTATGGCCGTTTCGAGTTAACAGTCAATGCGAGGGCGGCTGGCCCTCGCCTGGGCAAGGCAGTCCAGGATGCCATCAACGCAGTCAAGGCCGGTCGCGGTGTACTCAACTCCGACGGCACACTCACAGCTGATCGGATCGTGCTGACCGCCGACGAGTACAGCTCTCGGCTGGTGGCCGCCAACGCGGAGTACACGGCGGCGCTACCAGACGGCACCGGACTTGTAGTCCTGGACGGCACCCTCACCCCTGAGTTGGAGGCCGAAGGGTGGGCCAAGGACCGGATTCGGGAACTGCAGGACCTGCGCAAGTCGTCGGGACTGGACGTCAGCGACCGGATCTCGGTGGTGATGGCGGTTCCGGGCGATCGGGCCGATTGGGCGCGGGCGCACCGTGATCTGATCGCGGGCGAGATCCTGGCCCTCAGTTTCGAGTTCGGCGAACCGACCGACGGTGTGGAGATCGGTGATGGTGTGTGCGTGTCCATTGCCAAGGTGTGAGTCACTCGGGTATCACACCGGATCCGGAACCAACTCCTCACTCGTCTCCGCCTGAGGTGGCTTCGGGGTTCTCGGCCTAGGCTGTGGTTTCGGTTTTGACGGCCACCAGTTGGCTGGCCCGAGAAGCGCAGCGACGGCGGGCACAGTCACCGTCCGGACCAGGAATGTGTCGAGCAGGATTCCGACACCGACGACGAAACCGGCCTGGACCAATGTCGAGATGCTCGCGAAAAGAAGGCCGAACATTGACGCTGCAAAGATGAGTCCTGCCGCGGTGATGACACCGCCGGTCGAACCAACGGTGCGAATGACGCCGAATCGAACCCCGTGCGGCGACTCTTCCCGGATACGGGAGATGAGGAGCATGTTGTAGTCCGCGCCGACGGCGACCAGGATGATGAATGTCAGACCCGGCACGCTCCAGTGTAATTCCTGTCCGAGCAGCACCTGAAAAACCAGAACTCCGATTCCAAGCGCGGACAGATAAGAAATGATCACCGAGGCGATCAGGTACAGCGGTGCCACCAGGGCCCTCAGGAGGACGATCAGGATCGCCAGCACCACAAGAATCGTCACCACGAAGATAAGCCGGATATCGTGGTTGTAGTTGTCGCGTATGTCTTTTAGCATCGCGGGGAAGCCCGCCATTGAGATAGTTGCGCCCTCAATCTGGGTGTTGGGCCTTGCTGCCTGCGCTGTTTCAGTGATCTTCTGAACGAGATCCATCGCCTCTGAGCTGAATGGGCTGATTTCGTTCTGAACCAGGTACCGGACTGCGCGGCCATCTGAAGAAATGAAAGCTTGTGCAGCCTTCCTGAATTCATCACCGGCGAGGAATTGTGGCGGAATGAAGAAGCCAGCCATGGGCTCTTTCGCCGCGCCGGTTTTCATGGTCAACAAGAAGTCTGATGCCTGCCGGAGTCCAGAGCCCACCTGTTTGGTGGAGTCGACAAGTAGCCCAACTCCGCTGGCGATTTGGTTACTCGCCTCGGCGAGCTTGTCGGCGCCGGCCTGGAGGGTTCCTAACTGTGCCTCGATACCGGAGGGATTATCGAGTCCCGAGGCCTGAATCGCGGCCGCTAGGTTGTTGAGGGCCTTGCGGAGGTTGTCGGATGTGGACCCAAGGGATTGATCGCCTTGCGCCGACTTCAACGTGTCGCTGAGTGCTTGAATTTTCTCCAGGGTTCCGTTGTCACGGGCTATCAATATCTCGCCAAGACTGTTGCGGGCTTGGACGCAGGCAGGGTCGCTATCGCATACGGGGTTGCCGTTCAACGCGTTCAGAACGGGTCCCGCCCAGCTGAAAAGATCTTGGACGCCAGCGGAATTCGTCTCGATCGCGCTGCCGAGGGAGCGTATTCCCTCGAGGAGTCCGGCTGCATTGCCGATGTCGTTGAGTGTTGCGCTCCCGCCGAACTCGGCTTCAACGGCGGAGAGGGTGTCTAATAGCCCGCGCACTGTTTTAATGGCCTGTCCGACCTGGCCGCGGACGGTACCCAGGGCGCTGGCAAGCTGACCGGCACCCTGTTTGAGCCGGTCGAGATCACCGGTGCTCGACTGGATCTGATTGGCGGCGTCATTCATTCGGATGCCGACCTCGCCGGCCTGGAAGCTCAGCCGTGCCTGCTCAAGTGACTCCCCGGTTGGGCGGGTGATACCGCGCACCATTGCGACCCCGGGAATCTGGCTGATCCGCTGGGCCATCTGCTCGAGATCAGCGAGGGCCTCGGGTGTCCTCAGGTCCGTCGGTGATTGAATGAGAAGGTACTGGGGAATCGTCTGATTAAGCGGAAAATGACGGTCGAGTGCCGCGTACCCGACGGAGCTCGCTGCATCGGGCGGCAGTGAGGCCCTGTCGTCGTAGTTGTACCGGGCAAGGCTTGTACTACTCGCCAGGGCGATCAGAATAACAAGGCTGACTGCAAGGTAGGTCTTCGGCCGACGCACGATTCGGATCCCGGAACGGCGCCAGAAGCTTGCGCTGAGTTCGCGCCGAGGCTTGATCCAGCCCCTTCTTCCCGTCAGAACCATGACGGCGGGCAGAAAAGTCACCGAGGCCAGGAATGCGACGCCTACCGCGAAGGCCAATGCCACGCCGACGGTCGAGAAGAGAGCCAATCGGGTAAACAGCATGCCGAGGAACGTGACTGCAACGGTGGCTGCCGAGGCCGCGATCACAACTCCGACCGATCCCATGGATTTCTGTATCGCGCTGTCGGAGGTTTCGCCCATTCGAAGGTAGTCGTGGTACCGACCGATCAGGAATACCGCGTAATCGGTTCCGGCACCGGCCATTAGCGCGGTCAGAAAAACGATTGTCTGATTGGAGATGCTCAGCCCCAGCGTGGCCAGCCCGGCGACCACTCCCTGCGCGGTCGTCAGTGAGATACCGATCGTCAGCAGCGGCAGCAGGATAGTGACGGGGTTGCGGTAGATGAGGAGCAGGATCGTCAGGAGCAGGGTTGCCGTCGCGATCTCGATCACGACTCGGTCCTTTTCACCGCTCACGGTCAGGTCGGCAACGGTCGCAGCCGGTCCCGTGAGATTTGCGGTGAGGCTGGATCCGGCGACCTTTTCGGTGACGATTTTCGACACTTGAGTGAAAGCGGCGAAGGACCGCGGCGAACCGATATCGCCGGCCAGACCTACGGGCACCAGCCACGCCTTGTTGTCCTTGCTGGTCAGAATCTCGCGCAGCGGCGGGGTAGTGACGAAGTCTTGGATCATGACTACGTTGTCGCCGTCCTGTCGCAGCGCTCCCACCAGCTTGCTGTAAGTGACCTCGTCAGCCTTGTCCAAGCCAGATTCGTCGGTCAGGACCAGAATCATGACGTTTTCGGAGCCGGACTCGTTGAACGCCCGGTTCATCTCGCGTGCCGTCATCGAGCTCGGAGCGTCGGCGGGAACGATGGCAACTGGCCTGCGTTGAACCAGTTCGTTCAACGAGGGAAACATCATGGGAAGAAACGCGGCCAGGGCAAGCCAGATCGACATGACCATCCACGGCCACCGGACGACTAGCCTGCCGAGTTGCTCGAAAACGCGGTCAAGACCGCGTGCAGCTTCTCCGTCGTCAGGCACCGCGACTGCGGTATTGCGTCGATGGCGGCCACCACCGAATGCGACCTTCCGCCATATCACCCAGAAATCCTATCTGGCCCGGGGTGTTATCTGGCTGTTCGCGCTGCTCAAGGCGCTTGTGGCGGGTCCGAGCGACCGGCCTGGAACGACCGGGCGCATCCCCGGGCGAGACCATTCCCGCCCTCGGGAAGGCGGCGATTTATCAGTCTTTGACGAAGTGGTACATCCGGTAGGCGGTGTCACCGTTCTGCATCGCCTTGTACATGCGCGAGTCCGGAAGGCAGGCGAATTCGCGCGCAGCGCCGCGCAGGACCTTCGGCACCTTTTCATTGATCAGGGCTGCTATCGGGACCGAACTGCCGTCCATCCCGCGCACCACCTCATCGTTGATGACCCGTTTCGAAACCAGTCGCAACGGCAACGCGGCAAGAGCCGCGTCCCACTCGGGAATATCTTTGCGGGCTCGTTCATCGGCATAGAGGAAGTGCCCACCGGGTCGCAGAATTCGGGCGACCCCCGCCAGGAATGACCGGAAGTCGGGATAAAGGTGGCCCGCCTCGACGCTGATCACCAGATCGAACGATTCGTCTTCAAGTGGCAATTTCTGGGCATCGCCCCAAACGAAGTCCAGGCCCGGCAGGGTGTGCTTCTTGCGGCACATCTCTATGCCCGGGCCGTTGAGGTCCAAACCGGTGTAGGAGGCCGGATGCATGGTTTTCACCAGGTACGCAGCGCCGCCGCCGTGGCCGCAGCTGACCTCGAGAACCTTCTTCCCGCTGATATCGGTCTGGCTCGCGGTGCTGTGATAGAGCTGGATGCAGTAGCGATTCGGCTCATCGGCGTCGTCCAGTGGGATCCCCATCGGAGGGTCCTCTTCGTAGCCCCAGTCGATGAACGGCATATCGTCGTTATCGGCGAGTAGCCGCGTTTGTATCGCGTACCCGTACTTGCCGAGGAACTTGCCAACGTTCGGATTGAAGACGAGGAAGGCGAGGGCTCCAGCCGGCCCAGTCACGAAGCGGTGATTTCCGACACGTTCTAGCAGGGACATTGTTCAATTGTCTCAGTCGGGTCTGGTGGATTCAAAATCGTCGAATTCTGCCTGGGCGTTTAACTGCAGAGTCGCTAGCCTGCTGGCATGGAGCGCTGGGTCCTGCATTTCGACATGGATGCGTTCTTCGCATCTGTCGAGCAGCTGACCCGGCCGACATTGCGGGGCCGGCCCGTTCTGGTCGGCGGCCGGGGCGGCCGGGGAGTTGTGGCCGGTGCCAGTTATGAGGCGCGCGCCTTTGGTGCTCGCTCTGCCATGCCCATGCACCAGGCCCGGCGGTTGGTCGGGTCGCCGGCGGTGGTGCTGCCGCCGCGTGGTGCGGTCTACAGCGTCGCCAGTCGGCGGGTGATGGATACCGTCCGATTGATGGTTCCGGTGCTTGAGCAGCTTTCCTTTGACGAGGCTTTCGGGGAGCCCCTCGAACTTCTCGGGGCCAGCGCCGATGCCGTCGAGCGGTTCTGCGGTGAGTTGAGGCTTCAGGTACGGGAGCAGACCGGCTTGGTCACCTCCGTTGGTGCGGGGTCGGGCAAACAGATCGCCAAGATCGCCTCGGAATTGGCCAAACCCGATGGCGTGCGAGTGATCCGGCGCACCGAGGAGCAACTGCTGCTCGAAAGCCTTCCGGTACGCCGACTGTGGGGTGTCGGTCCGGTGGCCGAGGAGAAACTTCGTCGACTGGGCATCGAGACGGTTGGACAGTTGGCGGCGTTATCCGATACCGAGGCGGCCAGCATCCTGGGTGGGTCCGTCGGATCAGCACTGCGACGGCTCGCCCTCGGCATCGATGACCGACCTGTCATGGAACGGGCCGAGTCCAAACAGATCAGCGCCGAGTCCACTTTCGACACCGATCTCACCACGCTGGGGCAGCTGCACGAGGCCGTCATGCCGATCGCCGAACATGCCCATCGGCGGCTGGAGCGCGATGGCCGCGGCGCCCGTACGGTGACGGTCAAGTTAAAGAAGTCGGATATGTCGACGTTGACTCGCTCGGCGACGCTGCCGTACGCCACCGCCGACGCGGGTGCGCTCACGTCCCTGGTCCGGCGGCTCCTGTTAGACCCACACGAGGTGGGTCCGATTCGGCTTGTGGGCGTTAGTTTTTCCGGACTCGGCGACGTGCTTCAGGAGTCGTTGTTTCCCGAGCTCGACCACCATGAGCTTGAGTCGTCCGACACCGCCCTGACCGAACAGGCCAACGAGGCAACCGGTTGGCGAGTTGGTGATGATCTCGAACATCCCGAGTTCGGCCACGGCTGGGTGCAGGGCGCCGGACACGGTGTGGTGAGCGTCCGGTTCGAGACCCGCAGCAGCGGTCCGGGCACGATGCGCACCTTCGCGATCGACACTCCGGCGTTGACGAGTGCGGACCCGATTCACAGTCTTGACTGGCCTGACCATCCCGATGAAATCGAGCGGTCAGCCCCAGCGAGCGACGACGGAGTCGACGGGTAGTCCTGCTCCGAGTGCGGCCATGAGCAGCACTCGAGCCTGGCCGGACCGCAGCCGCGGCACCATCACCGCACCCGCCGCCACCAGATCATGGCCGGGCCCGTAGGCCGCACGGGCGTGTCCGCCCGGAACCCGGCTGGTCACCGCTACCGCGACACCGCGCCGGCAGGCCCGCGCCACGGCATCGATCAGGGATGCACCGGCATTGCCGGATCCCATCGCCTCGATCACCAGACCGCGTGCGCCGGCGGCGGTGAACCCGTCGACGGCGGTGCCGTCGGCACCCGGGTAGGCCGCCGCTATATCCACCCTGGGTGCAGAGGTTACGGTGCCGAGGAAGGGCCGCTCCTTGGAATCGGTCGCTGTGAAGGCCCCGTCGGCGACGCTGCCGATCTGTGCCTTCGCGCCGAATACCTGGACACCGCCCTGTTTGGTGGTGCCCAGCGGGGACAGCACCGCGCCGGCGAAGCTCATCAGGACTCCGAGGCCCTGGGCCAGGGGACTGGCCGCCACCGTCAGTGCGTCACGGAGGTTGCCGGGCCCGTCGGGATTGGCGGCGTCGGCCGCCCGCGACGACCCGGTGAGCACCACCGGGGCGTCGCCGCCGTAGGTGAGATCGAGCCAGAGCGCGGTTTCCTCCATCGTGTCGGTTCCGTGTGTGATCACTATCCCGCTAGCGCCGTCGGCGGCTGCGGCGGCGACCGCGGACCCAATCTGCAGCCATTCGACCGGGGTGAGCTCGGAGCTGTCCAACGACAGTAGGTCGACGACCTCGACATCGAGACCGTCGACGAGTTGAGCGCCGCTGCGAGTCTGACGCAGCACGCCCTCTGTGTCGGCGCTCGTGGCAATAGTGCCGCCAGTGGTGATGACGACGAGACGCGGCATGCGGTCATCATTGCAGGAGACCCCGGCGCGGCCGCAGCCGGACTATGAGATCCGGGAATGGCACTAGGGGATGATGGGGGCGTGACCGATGACCCTGTGCGTGGCGCCGAGCCGGTAACGGGCACCGATGCCGGTCAAATCGCGGCGCCACCACGTCGGCGTTTGCGCCTGCTGCTGGCGGTTGCTGCCACAGTGCTGATCCTCGATGTCGTCACCAAGGTTCTGGCCGTCCGCTTGCTGACCCCGGGTCAACCGGTGTCGATCATCGGCGACACCGTCACCTGGACACTGGTCCGCAACTCGGGGGCCGCGTTCTCGATGGCCACCGGCTACACCTGGGTTCTCACACTGGTCGCCACCGGTGTGGTGGTCGGCATCATCTGGATGGGCCGACGGCTGGTGTCGCCGTGGTGGGCATTGGGTCTGGGCATGATCCTCGGCGGCGCTACGGGCAACCTGATTGACCGATTCTTCCGCTCACCCGGACCACTGCGCGGCCATGTGGTCGATTTCCTGTCAGTCGGGTGGTGGCCGGTATTCAACGTGGCCGACCCAGCGGTGGTCGGCGGAGCGATCCTGCTGGTCATCTTGTCGATTTCGGGCTACGACTTCGACCGGATTGGCCGCCGCACGCCCGGTGGCTCACCTACGACGGCGCCCGACTCCGCCGAATCCACCTGATGAGCGAGCGATCGATGCCAGTACCGGAGGGTCTGGCCGGTATGCGGGTCGACGCGGGCCTGGCCAGACTGCTCGGGCTGTCACGGACCGCCGCGGCGGCGGTGGCCGAAAATGGCGGCGTCGAGATTGACGGGGTGCGCGTGGGTAAATCAGATCGGCTGCAGGCGGGGGCGTGGCTGATCGTGACATTGCCGGAAGCGCCTGCGCCGGTTGAGAATACGCCGGTCGCGATCGAAGGCATGACGATTCTTTATTCCGATGATGACATCGTTGCTGTCGATAAGCCGCCGGGTGTGGCCGCGCATGCGACGGTCGGCTGGCAGGGTCCGACCGTGCTCGGCGGACTTGCCGCGGCAGGATTCCGGGTAAGCACCTCAGGCGTTCACGAACGGCAGGGCATCGTGCAACGTCTCGACGCCGGAACGTCCGGTGTCATGGTGGTGGCACTGTCCGAGCACGCCTACACGGTGCTCAAGCGGGCCTTCAAGCAACGCACCGTCGATAAGCGCTATCACGCTGTGGTGCAAGGGCATCCGGACCCATCCAGTGGAACCATCGACGCTCCGATCGGTCGTCACCGCGGCAACGACTGGAAGTTTGCGGTGACCGAGACCGGCCGACCCAGCATCACCCACTACGACACCCTTGAGATGTTCCGGGCGGCCAGCCTGCTCGACATCCATCTTGAAACCGGCCGCACCCACCAGATCCGGGTCCACTTCGCCGCTCTGCACCATCCCTGCGTCGGCGACCCGACATACGGGGCCGACCCGGTCCTTGCCAAACGCCTGGGCCTGGAACGGCAGTGGCTGCACGCTCGCTCGCTGGCGTTCGCTCACCCCGCCGATGGCCGATGGATTGAGATCACCAGTCCTTATCCGGCCGATCTGCAGCACGCTCTTGACGTGCTGCGAGCCGATTCGTGAGCCCTGAAGCGCCTTGACCGTTAACGCCGACTCCGCGCGCCAACGTGGCGGCACTGACACAAGAGGGTTGTTGTACGCCATCGGGGCCTGTGGCACCTGGGGGATGTTCCCGGTGTTCTTTCCGCTACTCCAACCTGCCACCGCACCCGAGGTGTTGGCCCATCGGATGGTCTGGACAGTCGTGTTCATGGCGGTCGTCCTGATCGCTGTGGGGCGGGTGTCGGATCTGCGGTTGATCCGGGGGCGGACCTGGCTGCTGTTGGCCTGTGCGTCCATCCTGATCTCGATCAACTGGTTCATCTTCGTCTACGCCGTCAACAACGGCCACGTTGTCGACGCCGCGTTGGGCTATTTCATCAATCCACTGGTGAGTGTCCTGTTCGGGGTGGTGATATTCGGAGAGCGACTGAATCGCGCACAATCGGCAGCGGTGCTGATCGCGCTGGTCGCGATCATCGTGCTGTCGGTCGAAGTGGACGCCACCCCCTTGATCGGACTGGGCCTGGCGATGTCTTTCGGGCTATACGGCGTGGTGAAGAAGGTGGTGACGACCGACCCGCGGGTCAGCGTTGCGGTAGAGGCCGGAATCGCCGCCCCGCTGGCGGTGGCCTTCCTCGTCGTGCTTCAGGTGAACGGGCATGGTCAGTTCACCAACCATGGGCCCGGGCACGCGGCGCTCATGGTGCTGTCGGGTCCCTTGACCGCGATCCCCCTGCTGATGTTTGCGGCGGCGGCACAGCGGTTGCCCCTGGTCACGCTTGGTTTACTAATGTACTTCAACCCGGCACTGCAGATGACCTGGGGGATTCTGGTCCGCCACGAACCCATGCCGCCCGCGCGCTGGACTGGTTTCGGGTTGATCTGGGTGGCACTGGTGGTGTTCAGTGCCGACGCGGTGTCTCGCGCGTACCGCGGGCGCGCAGGTAAGTTGCTCCTATCATGAGCGACTCCAATACCAAGAAACGTAACCGGCGGATCCTGATCGGTGTGCTTGCGGCGGTGGCGTCGGCGGCGGCCATTGCGCCGATGGGGATGGGTCTGCTGACGGCCCGCGAGGTCGGTCGCGAGTCCGACCTGCCTGTCTTGACGACAACCACCGCGCCCCCACTGATCATCAAGCCGCTCCCGGTGCGACCGGTGATCAGCGCCTTCGTCACGACACCCGAACAGTGTCCGGACTCCCCGCCGGCCCCACCCAACCAGCCCACCCGGATTTGCGATATCAACAAAACCGCGGTCTATGAACTCGGCCCGGAGGGGCTGAGCCTGGATCTGACCAACGTGGACTCGTTTCTGAACCCGTTGACCGGTGTCCAGCTGGTGCAGATGACCATGACCTCGGAGTCGGCGCAGAAATTCGCCGAGTTCACCGCCTCCCGCATCGGCCAGCAGGTCGCCTTTGTGCGCGGAACGACGGTGGCCTGGGGTCCCAAGATCGCCGCCCCGATCGACGGCCAGGTACTCCAACTCTCCGGTGATCTGACCGCCGAGCAGGCCGAGAAGATCGCCCGGCTGCTGGGTGAGAAGCGCTGACCAGCAGAACTGGGGTGCCAGCCCCGGTTCGGTTGGTTCGGGGGTGGGACACGGGCCGCGACACGCCCGGTGCCGTCCCCGGACGGTCCTAGACTGACGGGCCTATGGACAGCCCGTCTGCTCTTCGCGCGCGCGCTCAGCGCGGCGGATCGTTTGTGCACCTGCACAACCACACCGAGTACTCGATGCTTGACGGTGCCGCCAAGATCACGCCCATGCTCGCCGAAGCGCAGCGCCTGGAGATGCCCGCGATCGGCATGACCGACCACGGGAACATGTTCGGTGCCAGTGAGTTCTACGCTGCCGCGACCAAGGTCGGAATCAAGCCCATCATCGGTGTCGAGGCCTATGTGGCTCCCGGTTCCCGTTTCGACACCCGCCGGATCCTGTGGGGCGATCCGGGCCAGAAGTCCGACGACGTCTCCGGCAGCGGTTCCTATACGCACCTCACCATGGTCGCGGAGAACGCCACCGGCCTGCGCAACCTGTTCAAGCTTTCGTCGCGGGCATCCTTCGAGGGCCAACTCGGCAAGTGGCCGAGGATGGATGCCGAGATCATCGCCGAACACGCCGCGGGCATCATCGCCACCACGGGATGCCCGTCCGGGGAGGTGCAGACCCGGCTGCGCCTGGGCCAGGATGCCGAGGCAATGGAATCGGCCGCCAAGTGGCGCGACATCTTCGGAGCCGAGAACTACTTCCTCGAACTGATGGACCACGGCCTGTCCATCGAGCGCCGGGTACGCGACGGGCTGCTGGATCTCGGCCGCAAACTGGGCATCCCCGCGCTGGCCACCAACGACTGCCACTACGTCACCCGCGACGCCGCACACAACCATGAGGCGCTGCTGTGCGTGCAGACCGGCAAGACACTGTCTGATCCGACTCGCTTCAAATTCGACGGCGACGGCTACTACCTGAAGTCGGCGGCTGAGATGCGTGCCCTGTGGGACGCCGAGATACCCGAAGCCTGCGACTCCACGCTCCTGATCGCCGAGCGGGTGGGTTCCTACGCCGACGTGTGGACACCGCGCGACCGCATGCCGGTGTTCCCAGTGCCCGAAGGACAGACACAGGCGAGTTGGCTGCGTCACGAGGTCGATGCGGGACTGGCAAGCCGCTATCCGGCTGGCATACCCGCCGAATATGCCGAGCGCGCCGCCTACGAGATCAACGTCATCTGCGACAAGGGATACCCGTCGTACTTCCTGATCGTGTCCGACATCATCAACTACGCACGCTCGGTGAATATCCGGGTCGGCCCCGGCCGCGGGTCGGCGGCCGGATCCCTGGTGGCCTATGCGCTTCGGATCACCGATGTCGACCCCATTGAGCACGGCCTGCTCTTCGAGCGATTCCTCAATCCCGAACGCGCCTCGATGCCCGATATCGATATCGACTTCGACGACCGCCGCCGCGGCGAGATGGTGCGCTACGCCGCCGAGAGATGGGGGAGCGACCGCGTCGCCCAGGTCATCACCTTCGGCACCATCAAGACCAAGGCCGCGCTCAAGGACTCTGCCCGAATCCATTACGGCCAGCCGGGCTTCGCGATCGCCGACCGCATCACCAAGGCGCTGCCGCCGGCCGTGATGGCCAAGGACATTCCGCTTTCCGGAATCACCGACCCCACCCACGAACGGTATAAAGAGGCCGCCGAGGTTCGCGGGCTGATCGACACCGATCCCGACGTGCGGACCATTTACGAGACCGCGCGAGGGCTCGAGGGTCTGGTCCGCAACGCCGGCGTGCACGCCTGCGCGGTGATCATGAGTTCCGAGCCACTGACCGATGTCATCCCGCTGTGGAAGCGTCCGCAGGACGGCGCGATCATCACCGGGTGGGACTATCCGTCGTGTGAGGCCATCGGACTGCTCAAGATGGACTTCCTCGGCCTGCGCAACCTGACGATCATCGGCGACGCGCTGGAGAACATCAAAGCCAACCGCGGCGTCGAGGTGGTCCTCGAGACGCTGGCACTCGACGATCCGGCCACCTACGAACTGCTGTCCCGGGGTGACACCCTCGGAGTATTCCAACTCGACGGCGCCGCGATGCGAGATCTATTGCGCCGCATGCAGCCCACGGGTTTCCAAGACATCGTCGCCGTGCTGGCCCTGTACCGCCCCGGCCCGATGGGTGTGAATGCCCACAACGATTACGCCGACCGCAAGAATGGCCGGCAGACGATCAAGCCGATCCACCCCGAGTTGGCCGAGCCACTCGACGACATCCTGTCCGAGACCTACGGCCTGATCGTTTACCAGGAACAGATCATGCGTATCGCGCAGCGCGTCGCGGGCTACTCACTGGCCCGAGCCGACATCCTGCGCAAGGCCATGGGCAAGAAGAAGCGCGATGTTCTCGACAAGGAGTATGAGGGCTTCTCCGACGGGATGAAGGCCAACGGATTTTCCCCCGGTGCCATCAAAGTGTTGTGGGACACCATCCTTCCGTTCGCCGACTACGCGTTCAACAAGTCCCATGCCGCCGGCTACGGGCTGGTGTCGTACTGGACGGCGTACCTCAAAGCCAACTATCCGGGCGAGTACATGGCCGGCCTGTTGACCTCGGTGGGCGACGACAAGGATAAAGCGGCGGTGTATCTGGCTGACTGCCGCAAGCTCGGGATCACCGTACTGCCGCCGGATGTCAACGAATCCGAGCTGAACTTCGCCTCGGTGGGCACCGATATCCGCTTCGGCCTCGGCGCGGTACGCAATGTCGGCGCCAACGTGGTGAGCTCGCTGATCGCCACCCGCACCGCGAAGGGCAAGTTCACCGACTTCTCGGACTACCTCAACAAGATCAATGTCGCGGCCTGCAATAAGAAGGTCACCGAGTCGCTGATTAAGGCAGGCGCGTTCGACTCGCTGGGCCACCCGCGCAAGGGTCTTTTCCTGGTGCACACCGACGCCGTCGATTCGGTGTTGGGTACCAAGAAAGCCGAGGCGATGGGCCAGTTTGATCTGTTCGGTGGCGGGGCCGACGACGGCGCCGCCGGCGATGCCGTCTTCACCATCAAGGTGCCGGATGACGAATGGGACGACAAACACAAACTCGCCCTCGAGCGCGAGATGCTCGGTCTGTACGTCTCGGGCCATCCACTCAACGGCGTGGCTCACCTGCTCGCAGCCCAAGTCGATCACGCGATCCCGTCGATCCTCGGTGGTGATGTCGCCAACGATGTGCAGGTGCGGGTCGGGGGAATCCTGGCTTCGGTGAATAGGCGCGTCAACAAGAGCGGGGTGCCCTGGGCCTCGGCGCAACTGGAGGATCTCACCGGCGGTATCGAGGTGATGTTCTTCCCGCAGACCTATGCGTTGGTTGGTGTCGAGATCGCCGACGACGCGGTGGTGCTCGTGGGCGGCCGTGTGCGGATCCAGGACGATCGGATCAGCTTGATCGCCAATGACCTTGTGGTGCCGGACTTCTCGAACGTCCGTCCGGACCGGCCGCTGGCGGTGAGCCTGCCGACCCGGCAGTGCACACTAGACAAGGTCAAT
>Ga0164295_10001193_pt1 | contig 21551 bp, 23 predicted proteins | sample GEODES006metaG_FD_111798 | JGI IMG/M metagenome (GOLD analysis project Ga0164295, IMG submission 111798) | Oligotrophic lake water microbial communities from Sparkling Lake, Wisconsin, USA - GEODES006 metaG | ecosystem: Environmental > Aquatic > Freshwater > Lake | place: USA: Sparkling Lake... | reverse complement strand
CGCTCTTCTTGCTGCTGCGTACTTGCCCCGGCCGGCATTGCGAGTTCTTTAATCGCCACACGACGGTTCATCAGGGGATCGTAACCCTCATAAACGATGTCGTTCGATCTTGCGATTTCCCGAATGACTTGGTACTGGCCGAGTGTGCTCGGTGGCGAGCTCATACTGTGTTCTCTCTACTTTACTCCGACGAAAAATTGGCGGCAGACGTCTCCGGTTCGGAGCGAATAGTTTCTAGACGAGTTGTCCGGTTTGATCGTTCGGTTGCGCCTCCTCACCGTATAAATGCTAGATTTGAGTACCGGTTTCGTTTGTCGCACAAAAGCGGTACAGTGGCTGAATATTGGGCCTATACTAGCAATATGTTTTTGGCGGCTGTTCGCCTAACTTGTCTGTCGTTGACTTTCGTTTGCGTTGGCGCATCCATTGCGGGAGCTCCGGCTCCCGCACTTCGAATGTATAGCTACGGTCCGAGCGGGGACCTCATGGTGGCGCGTCCAACTTTCCGAATGTCGGTCGCACCAGAAGGCAGCGCCCAAATCACCGATTCTCTGATGGAAGTCAACGGGAATCCGGTTCCGGCTACTTACTCCCAGCAATCAGGCAGATTAGAGTTTCGGCCGAACGCACCATTGCCGCCAGGACCCGTCGAAGTGAAAGCGACCATCGTCGTCGACAAAAAGTCGATGTTCCAAAAGTCGTGGACGGCGATGGTCCGGACCGATGCGACACGCGAATATTTGGAACCATCGGCGGCGGCGCTTGAGAGCTTGAGCGTCGTGAATGAGTTGCGAAAGGCGACCGGATTGGACCCGGTGATCGTCGATAAGTGCCTTTCGCACGTTGCCCAGCTCCACAGCCAGTACCTTAGCGAAAACAAGCGCACCGGGCACGGACAAGCTGAGGACGGCACCGGGTTCTTTGGCAAGACGTTGCGAGATCGTTTGAACCGATTTGGTTGGAACGAAGCGGCTTCCGAGGCCGTGGTTCATAACTTGGCATCGCCGCGAGAATCGGTCGAGGCGGCATTTGCGGCGCCCTATCACCGGTTGCCGTTCTTGGCTCCGGGACCCATCGAGGCCGGGGCGGGGATGTCGGGCGAGTCTATGAGTCTCACCTTCTCGCACTCCAGCCGCGCCGGGGTTGTGCTCAGCCCTTCGGTGGATCAGGCTCAAGTGCCGACAAGCTGGTTCAACTCTGAGCGGCCGAATCCACTACGGTTTTTCGCGTCTGCTGGCAGCATCGTTGGCTATCCCATCGTGATTGCGGAGTTTGGCCACAAGGAAGCCTTGCGAGTGGTCGAGGCAAAGTTGACGACCGGCGGCGAGTCCATCGATGTTTTTGTGGTGGACGGGACGAAGGACGAAAGCTTGAAGGCGACGGCATTCGTGATTCCAACGCGACCGCTACGAAAGGGTACGGAATATCGCGTGACGGTGCAGACGGCACGGGCGAGTGGGCCGACGGAGCTTCGAACTTGGTCCTTCACCACGAAGTAACCTCTGACAAAAGAAAACACCCCAGACGAAAATCGTCTGGGGTGTTTTTTCTTCTGGGTTAGGCTCGCTCGGCGAGTGGAACGTAGGTGAGGTTTGCCGGACCATCGAAGATGGCTTTCGGGCGGATGAGCCGGTTGTTCGAAAGTTGCTCGATCGCGTGGGCACAGTAGCCGGAGACGCGAGCAACGACGAAGATTGGCGTGTACAGGTCGATGGGGATATCGAGCAGGTAGTACGCGTACGATGCGGGGAAGTCCACGTTCGGGAAGATGTTCTTCCGTTCGCGCATCGTGTCCTCGAGGATATCGGCGATCTCGCCGAACTTGGTGTTGCCTTTCTCGACGCCAAGTGCTTTCGCAATCTTGGTGAGGTACATCGCTCGGCTGTCGCCTTTCTTGTACTCGCGGTGTCCGAAGCCCATGATTTTCTTCTTGGTTTCGAGGGCGTCGTCGATCCAGGCTTGGGCGTTCGATGGCTCGCCGATTTCGAGAAGCATTCGCATGGCTTCTTCGTTCGCTCCGCCGTGCAGTGGTCCGCGAAGGGTTCCGATTCCGGTAACGATTCCGCTGTAGAGATCGCTGAGGGTGCTGACGGTCACGCGGTTAGCGAAGGTGGAGGCGTTGAAGCCGTGCTCCGCGTAGAGGGTCAAGCTGGCGTCTAGAAGGTGGGCGGTCTTGGGATCTGGTGCGCTGCCGGTCATCAGGTGGAGGAAGTTCTCCGACGTGGTGTGCTCGGGGTTTGGCTTGATCGGGTTCAGACCCTGGCGAATTCGGTGACCATTTGCAACCATGGTGCCGGCCTTTGCCACGATTCTTTCGGCTTTGCGGAGATTTGCCGCGTGGTTGGTGGCTGGCTCGGTGTAGTCGGGATCGAAGGCAGCGAGAACCGAAAACGCCGTTCGGATGCTATCCATCGGGTGCGTGGTCGGTGGGAGCGCTCGAAGCGCGGTGTAAACCGCATCGGGCACTTCGCGCTCGGTTCCAAGCCGGTTGTTGAAATCCGTCAGTTCGTGCTGGGTAGGCAAGTGGCCATGAAGGAGCAAGAACGCTGTCTCTTCAAAGCTGCCGTGCTCGGCGAGATCGTGGACGTCGTAGCCACGGTACTGGAGGCTGCTTCGGTCGCTGTCAATTTCGCTGATTTGGCTAACGCCAGCCGGAACGCCTTCTAGGCCTGGACTATACGGGTACGGGGTCGCACTTTCGCTCATTCGTTTTCCTCGGTGAATTCGTACGCGGGTTCAGGATACCTATCCGACTCGGTACGTTTCCGACTCGTATTGCGGGTAATCCAAGGTTGCATACAGCTCTGCCCTGGTTCGCATCCGGTCTAGGAACCCGGCTTGCGATCCATGTTTGATCAGGAGTGCAAACGACTCGTCGAGCGCTTTCAGCATCACGCGAAATGCGGTCATTGGGAAGATGACCATTTCGTAGCGCATTTCTTCGAATTCCGCGACGGAGATGAGGGGTGTTTTGCCGAACTCAGTCATGTTTGCAAGAAGCGGGGCTTTGACTTGGTCGCGGAAGATTTGGAACTCCTCCTTTGACATCAGGCCCTCAGGGAAGATAGCGTCGGCGCCGGCGTTGACGTAGTTGTTCGCTCTTTCGATTGCTGCATCGAGGCCCTCGACGCCGCGAGCATCGGTGCGGGCGATGAGAACGAAGTTGGGGTCTCGCTTAGCGCTGACCGCCGCCGCGATCTTTTCTTGCATCTGCTCGGCCGGGATCACGGCCTTTCCGTCCAGGTGCCCACAGCGTTTAGGGGAGACTTGGTCTTCGAGGTGGATACCGGCAAGCCCCGCCCGCTCCATTTCTAGCACGGTCCGGACAACGTTCCAGGCTTCGCCGAAGCCGGTATCGGCGTCGGCGATCACCGGGACCGGGGCGACTTGGGTGATGGCAGCGGCTTGGGCAGCGAACTCGTTCAGTCCTGCCAGCGCTATATCTGGGACGCCGAGGTAGGCGTTGGTGACTCCGGCTCCGGAGATGTACAGGGCACCCGCTCCGGCCTTGGTGGCGCTGAGGGCGCTAATGCCATTGAAAACGCCCGGCAGGACGACGGTTCCTTGAGCGAATTTTTGGCGCAGGGCGCTTCCGGGAGACGGGATGGAGGGACGAAGCATAGGGAGACGCTACCCGGTGGCGGCGCTCTGGGTGGGTTCGTTCGGGTTTGGCAATCAAACGGAATTCGCTTTGAAAGGTGCTTTGAGTTCGAGGTTCAAACTCATGCCGAACCCGCACTTGTCGCTCGATGGCAGAGGAGATGCTGATCTTCCAGAACGGTATTTACGGTCCGAACGTTTGTTCACCAGGGATTTCGTAGCTGGGATCGATCCGCCGTGGTGGCACCGACATGGCCTACCGCTTGACCACGTGATTTGGCAAGACGCGGTGGAGTTTCTGGTGTGAAAAGCTAAGAAATCGTCAAGGTATTTTGGCGATTTCAGCAGTATTGCGACCCACTTTGAGGAGTGGCAGTGTACGATTTGTAGTCGAGGGCACGATGAACAAGCGAAAAGCAGCGATCCTGGTAACTGTCTTTCTGTATCTCGCTTTATGGGCGCTCTACATTTGGTCGCCCACGCTGATGAAGCCCGTGCTGACCGGTGCTGGCTCCGGCGTCGGCATCATTGCAGCCTTTGCTTTTCGAGAAAAGCACGGGCCAGGGAAAGCTTTACTCCTTTCGATTCCAGCGATTGCGCTTCACTACGCACTGTTTATTATCGGTTCAAGGTTTGTTGGATGACCCTTTGCACTGCCGCTCTTCGGTTCGGCGAGCGTTCTCCATTGACTACTCTCGAAAGGTGCAATGACCAAATCTGATCTTGCATTCGTTTCGGGCTTTATCGCGGCGTATGCGATTCCTTGGGTGCTCTATTTTTGGTGGCCTGGAGTCGCGATTGGGGCGCTTGCGCTCGCGGGATGGGGAACTTGCACAATCGTTTTTAAGGGCAGCAGGACAAAGTTCGGAGTCGGTCCTGCGGTTGTCCTCACGAGCTTTATGTTTATCTTCCATTTTGGTTCGATGATCCTCGCGTCCTGGTTTCTAAAATGAAGGCATTGCTTCGCGAGCAGATGACACTTGCGCGGGAGTGTTCTCCGCAGTTTCTTTGGGTCGCCGTTTTTCTGGTGGCGGCGTATTTTCCGCGCTCGGTCATCGCTCTCGGATTCTCGACCGTTGCGTATTTGTTCTTCGCTTACCTCGAGAACCAGGAGCGCCCATTTTGGGGGCAGGTTCGGGCGGGCGTTTTGGTGACGGCAGCGGCAGCTTCGCTGTTTATTCCTGGCTGGCAGCGTGAATTGATCTTTGTTGGATTGAACCTTCTTAGGGTGCTAGATGTTTACTTTGAATTGAGGGGTGTGAAGCCACTTGAGCGGCTTGCGCGTTCCACAAGCTCCGCGGCTACGATCCATTACATGGTTGCCTTCTTCTTTTTGAAGCGATGATCTGGGAGCGCGGTTACTAGGTGCCTCTGTACGGCTCTGCACACCCAACCCCCTCCTCTCGCTTGAGGCGAAAGGAGGGGGCTCACGCTTTACTGCGTTCGTTCATGGCAGATTCTTTCGACTTCTCGAATCCAGGCTGAATAGCGGTCCTGCTCTTTGTGGAAGAGGTCGAGCGATGGAATTCTGAGAGTAAGGATTCCAAACTCCGCTAGATACGCGTCTCGGCGTTGGTCTTGCTCGATTCGATCGAGATGCTGTTCGCCGTCGATTTCGATGCATAGCTTCGCTTTCGGAACATAGAAGTCAAGGAAGTAAGGCCCGATGGCGACTTGGCGGCGGAAGCGGAAACCGAGAAGGTCCTTTCGAACGGCGGCCCAGAACCATTGCTCGCTGACGCTCATGTTGGAGCGGAGTTTTCGGGCTTGAAGTTTTGCTTCTTCAGACTGGTTAAGTCTTAGCTTCTTCATGGTTTACGAGTTACCTCTGATCGGCTCTCCACCCCCAACCCCCTCCTCTCGCTTGAGGCGAAAGGAGGGGGCTCACCCTAGTTGATATTCAGCCAGCAGGCGGATTGGTGGCCTTGGCCGATTTCGGTTAGGGGTGGGTTGGTGGCGCACTTGTCGTGGCGGTGGGTGCAGCGGGGGGAGAAGGGGCACTCGGGGCCGAGGGTGGCGAAGTCGGGTGGGGAGCCGGAGATGGTTTCTAGGCGGGTTTGGCCGACTCGCGGCAGTGCACTGAGCAGGGCTTTCGTGTACGGCATCGTCGGCTCGCGCAGGACCTGCGGGGCGGTGCCGAGTTCAACGATTTGGCCGGCATAGAAGACGGCGATGCGCTGGCTAACCGCACCGATGGCGCCGATGTCGTGGCTTACAAGCATGACGGCAACGCCTTCTTGCTGCTGCAAGTCGCGGAGCAGGCGGAGGATTTGGGCCTGAAGGGTGACGTCCAAAGCGGTAGTCGGCTCGTCGGCGAGGAGGACTTTTGGCTTGCAGGCAAAGGCCATGGCGATGACGATTCGCTGCCGTTGGCCGCCGCTGAGCTGGTGCGGGAATTTGCTCGCGGAAGCTTCGGGGGCGGGGACGCCTACTTGGTCGAGAAGCTCAATGGCACGCTTGAAGGCGGCGTCCTTTGACATGCCGTGGTGTAGAACAAGCGACTCACCGATTTGGTGGCCAACCTTCATCATCGGGTTCAGGCTGGTGAACGGGTCTTGCATCACGAGGGCGATTTGTTCGCCGCGGATCTTTCGGAGTTCCTTCTCGGGCAAGCCGACGAGCTCGCGGCCGTCGAGCTTGATGGAGCCGCCAGAGATTCGGCCCGGGGGAATGAGCATTCCCATGAGAGCGAAGGCGGTCATGGACTTTCCGCAGCCGGACTCGCCAACCACGCCGAGGGTCTCTCCGGCAATCAGATCGAAGCTAACGCCGCGCAAGATACGGGTCGATCCGAACGAAACTTCGAGATCACGGACTTCCAAAACGGCCACGCCTGAGTATGGCATCGTGGATTTTTGTACGTTTTCGCCGGTAGCCCGTATAATCGTGCTGATGTCGCAACAGATTCGGATCGTTATTGCGGATGACGAGGCGCCTTACCGAAAGGCCCTAGAGAAGACGCTGACCCTTGCGCCGGAGTGCGAGATCTTAGCCGTTTGTAAGGACGGCCAAGAAGCACTGGACGCCTGCCTTTCGGATCCGCCAGATGTTTTGCTCACCGACATCAACATGCCGCGGATGAACGGCATCGAGCTGGTGCGACGCATCCTTCGACAAGAAAAGGGCGTGAACGTGGTGATCCTCACGGTTAAGGAAGATGACGACACGGTTTACGAAGCCTTCCGAGCCGGAGCTTTGGGCTACTTGCTGAAGACCTCCACGCCGCAGGACGTTGTCGACGCGATTCGACTGGCCGAGCGCGGCGAAGCGAAGATCACGCCGCGAATCGCGAGCAAGGTTCTGGAAGACTTCCGCCGAGTGAAGGAAGAAGAGGAGATCGACGACACCGAGCTTTATGTGCTCAGCGATCGCGAGCAGGAGATTCTTGACCTCGTTGCCCAAGGGCTCCGAAACAAGGAAATCGCGGCGAAGCTGACGATTGCCGAAAAGACGGTGAAGAACCACGTTTCCAACATCCTGAAGGCGCTTCAGGTGAACAGCCGAACCGAAGCCGCGATGAAGGCCGTGAAGGCTCGACTCGTCGAAAAGGTCTGAGACAAAAAGGAAAAGAGCCCTCGGCAGATTGCCGAGGGCTCTTTTTTGTTTCTCGTCTTGGTCTTACTTCTTTCGGCGGCGGAGCATTGCCAGGGCGCCGGCGGAGAGCACCAGCATGGATGCTGGCTCTGGCACGGGCGCGGTGGTCTTTGCGCTGAAGGCTCGGAAAGAGAAGGTGAGGCGATCGTCGTTGATTCCAGCTGGATTGCTGGCAGCAGCGGTGTAGGTGGCAAGTCCGGTGATGGTGAAGCTCTTCGCCTTACCGTTAGCAAAGTAGTAACTCTGGCCGACCGTGTTGGCGCCGCTTGCCGAAACGCCAGCGAGGCTTTGGCTGACCGTGTCTTGATAGCTCAGTCCGGAGAGGGAAATGGTGTTGTTGTTCTTTCCGGCCTGCGCGGTCGATTTGGCATCGAACCGGAATCCAACGAAGTCCTTTCCGGCGCCTGGATCGATGGTGCGGGTGAGGGTGCTGCCGTTGCCAACCTTCCACGAGAACGTGCTGGTGTTGGCGTCATAGGAAAGCGTGAACTGCTTGGAAACGCTGCTGGTCCAAGCGCTTACCGAGTTGTTGGTGTTGCTGGCAGATGGATTGTCGGAAGCGAAGAGGCCCTGCTTCCAGCTGTTTGAGGCGACCCGACCGCGAGCCTCCGCAAAGTTGGTGAGGGTGGCCGCATCAACATTAGCCGCCGGTGCCGACAGTAGCTGAGCCTGAGCCGCTGAAACGACGATGACAGACGAAAGGATGATTGCAAAGAACTTCATTCCGGATTCCTGATTACATTGAGAATGTTGGATCACGGTCGGCTTCTGTCGCAGTGCCTTTCTTGCGTGACAGGGTCGGGGTGACAAGCAATCGTGTGACGGCAAAGGGTCAAAAACACGAAGGTCCCAGGGCGATAAACGCCATGGAACCTGATGCTCGCGTTTTTATGGGGTTTTTGTGGTTTATCGTCGCTTACCGACGAGGAAAAACACAGCCATACCTAGTCCCACGATGAACACGTTGTTTGGGACAGATTGGTCTTGATCCGCCGAGAGGCTCGACAGGGACGGATTCGCGCCAGGAGTTTGGCTCGGATTCTCATTACGCTTGTCTGCGGTCTGAGCGTCCGTGCTCATCTGGATCGGATCTGAGGAAAGCGATGCAACCGGCGCGTAGGCCTGGTGTTGAGCCCAAGCCGAGCCAGTGCAAATGGCAAGGATGATCGGAAGTGCGTAATTCTTCATTGAATACACCGCGTGTAACGTCTATCTTTGGCTCTCGGTTCCGTTAATTTTCAAACGTTTTTCTGAAGAATCGGGCGAAATTTGAACATTTCGTCTCCTTCTTCGTCTTAACAATTGCCTTAGGTCAAGCTACATGAACTAAGACGCCTCAGTTGAAAGGGAAAGTTCTCCCTTCGCTCGGGAATTTGAACCTAGCGTTAGCTTGAGTCCAAATGCCTAGGCGGCTGTCCTCTCTGCCCTCTAGCCGCAGCTTTTTGTTAAGACAAAACCTTGCGCCAGTGGAACGTTCCACTTATTTCAAGGTACGTTCCCAAACCGGGCATTGATTCATAAAAATGTAGGGGTTAGGACTCACGATTTCGTGACCTTAGAAAATGTTGATGCCCTGCGCTTCTGCGAACGAAAATTCCGCGCGAAGGCCAATTTGCCGATTAATGTGAAGCAGAGGAATTTCTTCTGGCCGGGACCCTATAACCGTTTTGAGTATCCTTTAGGGGTCCCGATTGCACAACTAACCCTATGATTCGTCCGTCTGCAGATAATTTTACGTGGCACGGGGTCGATATCCATCCCTACAAAGAGGACGGCGGCACCCACTTTAAGAGTATTACTCGTCAAACCCTGGCCCCGGCCGAGCACGACCTGCCGGTCGAGCTGCGGTACTTCGAGATGGCGGCGGATGGCTATTCCACCATGGAGCGGCACGACCACTCGCACCTGGTGATGATTATTCGGGGCAGTGGCGAAGTGATGGTTGGCGACACGGTGACGGAAGTCGGAGTTCACGACGTGGTCCGGATTCCGCCGCAGACCTGGCACCAGTTCCGCGCCACGAAGGGTACGGAGTTCGGTTTTCTCTGCGTGGTGAACGAGGAGCGAGATCGTCCGCATCGGCCAACCGAAGAGGAAGTTGCCGAGCTTCGCCAGCACCCGGTCGTAGGAACGTTCTTTAAGGTTTGACCATGAGTAACGCACGCAGTTTTGGATTTGAGACACGGATGCTGCACGCCGGGCAGATTCCTGATCCGCACGTTGGAGCGCGGGCGGTGCCGATTTATCAAACGACCTCCTACGTTTTCGGTAGCGCTGACGAGGCAGCTCACCTCTTTGAGCTGAAGCAATACGGGAACATTTACTCCCGGATCAGCAACCCGACGAACGCGGTTTTTGAGGAGCGGATGGCATCGCTGGAAGGCGGCACGGGGGCTTTGGCGGTCGCGAGTGGCATGGCGGCGGAGTTCAGCACGATCATGACGCTGTGCTCGCCGGGGGACCACATCGTTTCTTCGAACCAGCTTTACGGCGGCACCATGACGATGTTTGCCCACACCTTAAAGAAGCTGGGGGTTGAGGTGACGTTCGTGAATCCTTCCAACACGGCCGATTGGGAAGCGGCGATTCAGCCGAAGACGCGGGCGATGTTCGTTGAGACGGTCGGCAATCCGGTGAACAGCATTCCAGACCTTGAGGGGTTAGGGGCTTTGTCGAAGTCGGTCGGGGTTCCGCTGATTGTGGACAGCACGTTTGCAACGCCGTACCTGTGCCGACCGATTGAGTGGGGGGCGACGATTGTTGTTCACTCGGCGACGAAGTTTATTGGCGGTCACGGGACGAGCATTGGCGGCGTGGTGGTGGATTCGGGAGATTTCGATTTCTCGCAGAATCCTTCGATCGCCGATCCTTCGCCGGCGTATCACGGGATGCGATTCTTTGATACGTTCGGTCACTACGGCTTCTTGGTGAAGCTCCGGGCCGAGACGATTCGAGACATCGGCGCTTGTATCTCGCCGACCAACTCCTTCCAGCTTTTGCAGGGTCTAGAAACCTTGTCTTTGCGAATGGATCGGCATGTGCAGAATGCGCTGGCAGTCGCGAAGTACCTCGAGGCCCATCCGCGCGTGAGCAAGGTTCATTACGCTGGGCTGGAGAGCCATCCGCACTTTGAACGGGCGAAGAAGTATTTGCCGAAGGGACCCGGCGCGGTGATGTCGTTTGAGATTTCGCCTTCTTCCGGCGATGTTCGGCTGGCGGACAAGACGTTTATCGAGTCGCTGCAGTTGTTCTCGCACTTGGCGAACGTGGGCGATGCGAAGAGCTTGGTGATTCACCCGGCGAGCACGACGCACCAGCAGTTGAGCGACGAGGAGTTGCTGGCAGGTGGCATTACGGCCGGGATGATTCGCCTCTCGGTGGGGCTAGAGACCATTGACGACCTGCTCTGGGACCTGGACCAGGCGTTTGCGCGTATTTGAGGGAAACCATGGCGGCGATTGCTTGTGATATTCGACTGAACACTCGGCTGACGCCGGAACAGCGGGCCCTGTATCAGAACGGGGAAGAGATTCAGCGGCTGATTCGGGAAGCGCGGACGATTGCGATTGTCGGGCTTTCGACGGAGAAGACGAAGGCTTCGAACATGGTCGGGTCTTACTTGCAGGACGAGGGTTACCGCGTGATTCCGGTGAACCCTCGCGCGGCGGAGATTCTGGGCGAGAAGAGCTATCCGGACCTTAAGTCGATACCCGAGAAGGTAGACGTCGCGATTGTTTTCCGTTCGCCATCGGATGTTTCGAGAATCCTGGATGAGATTTTGGAAGTCGGCATCAAGGCCATGTGGACGCAGTTGCGCATTATCGATTTGCCTTCGGCGCAGCGTGGAAGGGACGCCGGCGTGACGGTGGTGATGGACAAGTGCTTCAAGATGGAGCACGGTCGCTACAGCGGCGCGCTCCATATGGCGGGGATGAACACCGAGGTCGTTACAGCGCAACGCCGCAAGTTCCGCGCGGCTTAGTTGCCGGCGCGGAACAAGGGAATAGCGCTTCCGTTCATGAAGCTAAACCGGAATGGCGCACCGCCGCGGAGTAGTTCTTGCGTTACGCCGCTACGAGTTTCTCGGACGAGGATCCCGTACGGGTTTGGCCCGTAGGCAACTTCCGCGATGGACACGCTCAGGCGGCTATCAACCACGGTGAACATCGGGTCGGTGCCGTTTGTTGTGGTGTAGCAGAGGCTGCCGATCACTTCCGTGGAGCCTCCATTCGTTGTTTGGATTAACGTCCCCGCTCGTTCAGTTTTGAGGCCGAGAATCCAGAGGTTGCCGCCGGTATTGGTGATCTTGAGTCCTTCAGGTTCGGAATTGAGCTGACGAGCCCAGATGTTCTGAGCTCCGAACGCGAACGAGCCACCCACGTTCTCAAGGAATACGTCTCCCGTGCTGGTTCCTTGGAGACTCACTTCTGAATCAATAACGGAAACGCCGCGAGTCGCGGCGTGTTCGATGGTGATGCCCTTCAGTCTTTCGAACACCACGGTGGCGGGAACACCGGAGGAAACGATGACCTTGGCGCCGTTGACCTGCTGAATGTTCGCGTGCAGTCCGTAAATGGTTTGCGCGCGCCTTCGGATGATCACATCGGATTTCAAGACGATAGCGGCATCGGCAGGGAAGTAGAGTGTGGTGGCTTTAGTATCGATGGCGCGCTGGAAGGCACCGGAATCGTCCGTTTCGTTGGTCCGACGGTAGTTGCGAACGTTCACCCAGCGATTCGCGGATTCTGTTTCGGCGTAGACGGTCGGCTGGACCGGGAGGTTGAGTGATGTTGTTGCGGTTCCGGAGAACAGAGTGAGGGTGGAAGGGTGCGAGAGATAGTCGCCGCTGAAGCTGGCAGGGACATTCGGTCCGGTGCCGTAGTTGTTCTGAATAGCTTGGGAGAAGCCGCTGACGCTGATGTTGCGGGCAGTAAGGAACTCTCCGTTGCTGATGGCAGCTAGGGTTGAGGCCGCTCCGGTGCCATTAAATTGGGAATCGACGATGGTGGCGAAGCCATAGCGGTTTAGGAAGCCTTGCGCAGGGCCGGAGGTGCGGAGGTTTCGAATTGCGATGCACTGGCCGTTATTGTCCAGGGCGGTGACGCTTTGGTTGACGAGGGTGATGTCTTCCAAGGTTTGGCTGTTGACGGTTTGACCGGTCCGGATGCCGGTGCTGAAGCCACTCACATAGATGTTCTTAGCGAGAAGTGGGCCGTTCAGGTCGGCATGGGCGAGGTCGAGGCCGATTGCGCCGGTTCCGTCGCCAGAGATGATTCGGAGATTTCGGGCAACGCCGGTGTTGTTCGAATAGAACTCGATGCCGACCGCCCCCGGGTTACCGGTGCCGGTGTGGATGGTGAGATCGGCGATGGAGTTGTTGAACCAGTCGGCGGTGATTTGCTCAAAAGAGCCGTTCCAGAACGAGATCAGGCCGTTCGCGATGACCGGTTTCGGAGTGGATGCGTTGGTGAAGGTGTTGTCTTTCAGGCGGATGATGGTGCCTTTGCCTTGACCGATGAGGTGGTTTCGTCCGAAAATTCCGTTCCGATTTGTAGTGGTATTAGCGGCAAAGCGTAACGTATCAGAGACGAGGTAGGTACCTTCGGGGAGGACGATCAGGCGGTCTTGGCCCTGCCAATCGTTGATTGCGGCCTGGATTGCGGCGGTGTCGTCGGTGACGCCATCGCCTTTTGCCAGGTACGGTGCGAGTTTAACGTTGATGACGCCAGCATCGGCGGGGAAGGGTGGATTTGGTCCGGGGTAAGGCTCGGGAGTGGTGCCGGTGCCGGTGTAGAACTTGACGCGGCCGAGGGAGGCGATGTCGGAGCCGCCGAAGTCGCGCCAGGTCGAATTGCAGCAGAACCGGATGTAGCGGGCGTGGATGGAGCGGGGGAGGGTCTTGAGCTCGCCGAAGTAGTCGTTGGTCGCGGGGCCCTTCGCAAAGGTCATTCGCTCCGGCATGGTGCGCCAGACTTCAGCATCGTTGCTGTATTGGATGGTGACGCCGCGGAACCCGCGCCAGTTGTAGCCAACGCCATTGGCGTTCCACACGCGGAATGAGCCAATTGTTCGCTTGGTGCCGAAGTCGAAGTGGATCAGCGGCGCTTCGTCGTTGGGGGTTCCGTAGGACGAGTTGTAGTCGATGGCAGAATTGGAATAGCGGAAGTTTCCGCTGCCCGGCGGGTCTTCGGTTAAGCCATCGTTTGAGATGACGTTTTGGGGGCCAAGGTAGCCCGCTTGCTCGCTTGAAGCGACGGCCTGGACGACCGGGACTTCTTGAGCAAACGCGGAACAGACGACAAAAAGCAAAAATCCGCAAGTCGCGGCACGAAGATTCTCCATTGATTCACCGCCGAACAGCCCTGGAGGAGCATTTCGTAACGCCATGGTACGGGAGGAATGGCGGTTCGGCTAGAGGGTCGGAGCGGATCAGTCAAAAATACTGGGCAGCTACTGCAGGCGAGCCGGGAGGTCATACGGGATGCTGAATCCTGTGTCGGTCTGAGGCTTTGGCTCGTCTTCCGACACCTTTCGCGGGGGTGGGAATAGTGCGCCGCCGTTGTCGGTCTCGTCGGCCCCAAGGCTATAGATTGTGAGTTTCCCGTTTGCGAGTTGATATCGAAGGGGCTGCTCGGTGAACGGGTCGATGGCATCCGCTCCTTTCACCGGGAGAGTAGCCGGGTACTTGCCGGTGCGCGCATTGAATTCGGCCGCTTCTACCAGTGCATTCAGCGTTCGCCATTCGGCTTTTGATTTCGCTTCGGCCTCGAAGGCTTGTTGGTAAACGAGCATGAAAACCGACAAAAAAGCCGAATCCGGTGAATCTAAGTTCGCGATGTAGCTGTCCCACTTTGCCGCAGCGTCAATTCGAGCTCGGTGTGCATTGGGATCTTCGGGGATCCTTTCGTACAGTTCTCGGTAACCCCGATAAAGCTTCGCAAATACAGCTTCGCGGACCCCAGGAAACTGCATCATGCCATTCATCGTTTTGTCTTCATGGGTTGGACCTTCGCCGGAACTCAAACTAGAAATCTGATCCAAGCTGAACTTTCCTTTGACAATGAGTTCTTCGCTTGCAAGGCCAAGTGCTACTTCTGCCGAAATGGCTTTTCTTAGATCAATGTTGGAAATGCTTGACGCAAGCAAACGACGGATCGCTTGCCGGACATCTGCCCGGGAGGAGTTGGCGGCTAGGATCTCCGCGGCTCGGCGACTGATCATGGTGCGTCAGGCAATGGCAACAACCTCCGCGATGGCGCTTGGATCGGTATTAATGACCTGGGCAAACTGAGCAGCCTTGATGAGTTCTTCGAGGGCTTCGACGGGCTTTCCATCTGCGTTAAGCACCTGAGCGTGTGCCGAAGCGAGTTTCGTCGCGCTTTTGCAAACCGCAAATTGTGGGAGTAACAGTCCGGGGCCGAGGCTGGGCTCGATAAGCGTGGCGAGCTCGGTCTTTGCAAACAACTGCCGCTGGAGCTGAACGAGTTCTGGGTTCGCGGCAATGAACTTGCGCCGGATCTCTACGCTACCGGTTTTGTCGTCAAAGTACGCCTTTCCGAGTGGAGTCGCATAAGCCCTCTTTCGGGCCGCATCGAACTTTTTGATCAGGGCGCCGGCGTCTTTCTCTGGGTTTGGCACGTGCTTTACGTCGTCGTAGTGCCTTGGTAGTCCAACTTCGGCCAACCCGGCCACGGCTTGGTCTCGGTCCGACTTGGCCCGTTGGGTAAGCACGAATCCACCAGCCGCGCACAGCGCAAGGACTACGGCTGGAATGCCGAGAACAAGCCATCTAATCGTTCTCGATGTCATTTTAGGATTCCGTTCTTGAGTGCCCAAGTGTTTGTTTACCGTTTCGGAGGAATGGTGAATGGGATGCTGAATCCGATGTCGAGGGGAGGAGGGGATGACCCTGGCGTGGTGAGGTAGTTCAGCCGAAACAGTTTGCCCTCGTTGTCCGAAAGGTCATCGCCGACGCTGTAGATGGTCAGCTTGTCGTCTTTTAGCAGATATTTGAGTGGTTGGTCGGTGAAGGGATCGATGGCGTCCTGACCGGTCACCGGAAGGCTCGTTGGGTAACGGCCGGTTTTGGCCCTGATTTCAGATGCGGCGAGTAGGGCGTTGAGAGCGCGCCATTCGGCGGTTAGCTTCGCTTCGGCTTTGAATGCATAGCTGTACTGCGGCATCATGCTTTGCATGAGGTACGCGCTAGGAGAGGATTGTTTCGTAACAGCACTATCCCACCTTGTGGCAACCTTAATTCGGTCCTTGTGAAGGCTTGGATCTCGAGGAATTCGTGAGTATAAGTCTGCATAGCCTTCATAGAGACCCGCAAAGAGCATATCTGGTGCACCCTTAACTCGATAAAGCCTGTGCCTTGCCACTTCACCGAAGGTAGCGTATCCACTGCTGAGCGACTCTTCATATGCAACTAGGTCAATTTTCCCTTTGCTTACACCCTTTTCTAGGGCAAGGGCGTTCGACAAGTCTTCAATAACGGCCCGACGGACGTCCACTTTCGGGACACTTGCGCGGAGATACCGTCGTAGTGCCTGACGCACCTCAGCCCGCTCAGAATCGCTTTCAAGAATGTCCGCCACGTGACGATTCACAGCTTGCTGTAAAGAAACACTCAGAAGCTCAGCAGTGTGGTTAGGGTCGGCATTGAGCAACTGTACGAATTGTGTCGTTTCCGCACAAAGATCGATGGCCCTATCGGCGGCACCGTCAGCCGATAAGACTTGGGTTTCAGCTAAACCAAGCCAAACTACGCCCGTGAGTGCCGCGAATCCGTAAAACTCATGCTGGTGTCCCATGCTTGGTTCGAGTTGGGTTGCGAATTCCGATTTGGTAAAGAGTTGCTTTCTGAGCCCAACGAGCTGCGGGTTGGCGTCTACGAACGCCCTCGCGGACGTCAAGTTCGGTTTATAAGCGGTGAAGTATGCGGGTACTTTGCCCGCTTTTAAAATTGCTCTATCGAATTTCTTCAGAAGCTCACCAGCATCCTTCGAAGGATCAGGGGTGTGCTTGATCTGATCGGGATCGGTCGGTAGACCGACCGCGGCCAGGCGGGCAATGGCCCGGTCGCGGTCGGTGCGGGATTTGTAGGCGAAGCCCAGGAGTCCGCCACCACAGCTTAGGAATAGGGTGGCGGGGATTCCGTAGAGGATGAGCTTCGTCGATTTCCGCATTCTTAATTGAGTTTGGGCACGATGTACGGAATGCAGTAGCCGGAATCGTAATCGCGAGAATTACCTTTGGTAGGTCGGAAGAGGAGGCCGTTATTATCCTTGCCGTCTGCTCCAACGCTGTACACCTTAACTGAATTGGCACTCGCCTTATAGTAGAGAGGCTTGTCAGTGAAGGGGTCAAGGGCCTCGGGGCCCGAGATTGGGAGCTTTGCCGGATAGCGACCCGTCTTTGCCTTTTCTTCGGCCGCGATGAGTAAGGCGTTAATTGAACGCCATTCAGCGATGGTCTTCGCCTCGGCTTGGAAAGCTTGGTTGAAGACGGGGGTGAAGAGCTGCACGATGAGATCGGTAGTACGGTTCAGCTTCATCACTCCGGAATCGGCTGCCGCAGCTTCGATAAGCCGCTCACGTTGCCTTTGCCGATCTGCCGGAATGCTTTCGTACATCTTTCGGTAGAAGCGGTACAGCCGAGAAAAGAGCAATTCCCGAACTCCGGGTACGGATATGATTTGCTCGATGGTCTTGTAGCTAGATGCTACAGTCTCATTTTCGTCAGAGACACCCGAGAGCTCTCGAAGACTGATCTTTCCGGATCGAAGCATCTCCTCACTCGCGATCGCCAGCGCGACCTCCGCACGTAGGGCACGCCGCATGTCGACGTTCGGCTTTGCCACCGCCAAGTAGTTGCGCATTTCCTTTCGCACGTCCGCTCGGTCGGAGTGATCCGAAAAGATGAGCATCGCGGTGCGATGCGTCATGGCGCGCATAGCGATGGAGACTAACTCCGAGATCATGGTCGAATCTGTATTGACTACAGAGGCGAACTTGACCGCACTTGTCAGTTTTTGGATGGCCTCGGCCGGCCTTCCTTCTGCGGCGAGCAACTCTGCTTGAGTGAGGGCGAGGCGGGTTGTGCTCTTTGCTGGTGCGAGTTGGGGGAAGAGTAACGCGGTGCCTTTACTTGGATCAGTGAGGATTGCGAGTTCGGATTTTCGGAGGATTTCCCCTTGAAGTTGAACAAGCCTTTCGTTTTCGCGCAGGTACTCGCGCATGAGTTCTGGGTCTCGGTCCGGATCTGCGGTTAGATTCCGGTAAGAAGCCGACTTGTCCGCTGCCCGACGCGCGACTTCGAACTGTTCTAGTAGCGCACCGGCGTCTTTCGCTGGGTCTGGGGTGTGTTTGACTTCGTCGTAGTGTCGCGGAAGGCCCGCTTTGGCGAGGAGATCGAGCTCCTTTTCGCGGTCGCTTTTTGAGTTCTGAACTGCGAAGACTCCTCCGAGTCCGCAAGTCACGATCAGGATAGAAGGTATCCCGAGTACAAGCCACTTAATTGTTTTGCTTCGCAGTTTTTCGGTACTCACGCGGATTGGACGTTATCTTAATCCAACAGCGTTCAAAAGTTCGAGCGACCGGCAAAAGCAGGTCGCTCGAACGAATCGCAAGCGGACGACTTAAGGCTGCGAGCCGCCGGTCCAGACAACCAGGTTGCCCTTCTTGACGATGCCCTCGAAGGAGATGCTGCGATCGCCTTTCTTGAAGGAGACGCTGAACTTGTCTTGGCCCTCGACCGCGCTGTCCTCAATTCGGGCGCGGACGGTTCCTTCGAACCGCTCCACCTTGTTCTTGGATCGGACGGTGAGAACGCCGAGGGCTTCCAACGTGGCGATGTTGCCTTCGACTTTGAGCTTGCCGCGTACCGGAACACGATTGTTGGCCGGGGACACGCGAATGATGGAAGTGGTCTGCTCTTGGCGATTAACCGCCTGAGCCTCTAGCTCGCCGAAGAGAAGGGTTTTTCCTTCCTTCGTCTGGTTTGCCAGCTTCATTTTCACTTCGGCTTTTTTGCCTTCGGTGGTTTCTGCAATGCCAGCTCCACGAGCTCCGCTATTTCCGGATTGAACAGCAAACGCGACGCCAAGGACGCCAATGGTTAAGAAAATCAAGGTTTGTTTCATGGGATTGAACTCTCCAGCCGGTGGAAACGTGAAGAATTTCTGACTGTTCACTAAAGTCTCAAAACACGTATTTCTACTTGGGACAGGCTATCCGGTGAATTTGCGAGTACAACGAAGACAGATGGGGACGGATGCACGGCTTGCCGCGGTTGAACTTTGCGACGTCAAATTTGGGTGGCGGACCAGTTCTGCGCCGTTGCTTTCGGTCCCAGAAATGCGGTTTGAGCCAGGGGAAAAAGTGTTCCTTGCGGGCCCGAGTGGCTCCGGAAAAAGCACCCTTCTCGGGTTGATGTCCGGAGTGCTTTTGCCCCAGGCGGGGACCATTCGCGTGCTCGGAAAAGGTTGGGGCGAGATGTCGGCTAGTCAGCGCGATCGGTACCGGGCCGATCACCTTGGCGTGATTTTTCAGATGTTCAACTTGGTGCCGTACCTGAGCGCTTTGGAGAACGTTTTGCTCCCGTTGAAGTTTTCCAAGCTCCGCGCGGCCCGACTGCAGGACCCGGAAGAACAGGCTCGAGAGTTGCTCGGCCGCCTCGGGATCGGTTCGGATCTGCTGGGCCGGCCCGCGGGCGAGCTGAGCGTTGGCGAGCAACAACGCACGGCGGCGGTGCGTGCCCTGCTGGGACAGCCAGAGGTTTTGATCGCGGATGAGCCGACCTCGGCCCTTGACGCGGATAACCGAGATGCGTTCCTGGAGCTGCTTATTGCCGAGGTCGAGCTTTCGGGGGCAACGCTGATTTTCGTCAGTCACGATGGTTCGCTCGCTTCGCGGTTCGATCGAGTGGTGCAGTTGGCCGATTTTCGGACGGTGGCACGATGATTTCGCTGGCGCTCAAGAGCCTCTGGTTTCGGCGCGGATCTTTGGCGATCACCGTGATTTCGATCGCATTTAGCGTGGCGCTGCTGCTCGGCATCGAGCGCGTGCGGACCCAGGCCAAGGAGAACTTCGCCGGAATGGTTTCCGGCACAGACCTGATTGTCTCCGCACGCGGGAATCCGGTCCAGATCCTTTTGGCCAGCATCATGCACATCGGTTATCCGGCGAGTGGGCTGACCCAAGACACGGTGCAGACGGTTTGCTCAAACCGAAACGTGGCCTGGTGCATCCCGATTGCCATGGGAGATACGCATCGGGGATATCGGGTTATAGGAACCGATTTGGTTATGTTTGATGAGTTCCGATATGCACGAAACGTGGGACTGTCTTTTCGAGAGGGGCGGCGATTTACGGAGGTTAGCTCGGCGGTAGTTGGGTCTCAGGTTGCCGACAGTTTGGGCTATCGGGTGGGCAGCAAAATCGTTGTAACCCACGGCGCGGGTGGCGAAAGCCTAATCGAACATGCGGCGGAGCCGTTCACCGTCTCGGGCGTTCTTGCCCCGACGGGCACACCGGTTGACCGGGCGATTTACGTTTCGATGGAAGGGTACGAGGCCATGCACGAAGGGTTCGGTGGCCACGCAAATATCGACCCCCTGGTGGACCCGGACCATGCGGAAGAAAAGTCGGTCAGCGCGGTTCTGGTCGGGCTGAAATCGCGAGCGGCCGTCCTTGGAGTGCAGAGGAGTTTTAACGAGTACCGGCCAGAAGCATTAACGGCGGTGATGCCGGGCGACACATTATTGGAGCTTTGGCAACTGACCGGAATTGCCGAAACCGCCTTGGTGTGGATTTCTGGGGTTGTGGTGCTCATAGGCCTGGTAGGGATCACGGCGAACTTGCTAGCTTCGGTGAACGAGCGGCGGCGCGAAATGGCGGTTCTCCGCGCGATCGGGGCGGGGCTGCCTCAGGTAACGGGGCTCATTTTGGGTGAGGCGATCCTATTGACAACCGTCGGCGTCGTGGTTGGACTGGTTCTGTTTCAGGTCGCAATGTTTGGGCTGGCTCCCATGTTGCGCGCACGGTATGGTTTTGAGATTGCCGCCGGTGGGGTTCTGCCGGGCGAATGGGTCCGGCTGGGCTGGATACTCTTGGCCGGTGCCCTGGTAGGAGCGTTTCCGGCGTACCGAACGTATAAGAGGTCACTCTCAGACGGCATTTCGATCCGGGTATAGGAACATGAAAAGAGGAACGGGCACTTTAGTTGGAGCTTTTGCGGTGATCGCTTGCGCGTTTGGAAGCCAAGCGATGAAGGTCGTATGGGCCGACCTCGCCCCGGCGCCGGTGTCGCTGAAGAATCCCTTTGCCGGAATGAAATCTTCCGACCTGGCGGACCTTTCGGCCGTAGCACGGGTGCACGACCTGAAGAAGGCGGGGAAGAAGCCAACGCCTGAGTACATCTCTGCGGCAAACGCGGCATCCGCCCGGCTAAAGAAGAACAAGCGGAACGTCGCCGAGCTTTTGGCGACCCGGGACAAGATGATGGCGCAGCGGGCAAACGGGGCCAACAGCACAACCAAGGCGCTGGACGGCAAAACCATTGAACTCGCTGGCTTCATCTTGCCGCTCGAGTTTGAGGGGACGAAGGTCAAAGAGTTCTTGCTCGTGCCCTGGGTGGGTGCTTGCATTCACACGCCACCCCCCGCCCCGAACCAGATTGTTTATGTGACGGTGCCTAAAGCGATCGAGATCAACGAACGATTTGAATCCGTGGTAGTCACCGGCAAATTAGCCGCTAAAGCGTGGGACTATGAGCTGTTCTTGCAGGACGGGAGCGACACGATTTCGGTTGCTTACGCGATGTCGAGTGCCCAGGTTAAGGTCGTAGGGAAGTAAAGCCCTTACTGACCTGTACCCGCTCCGCCCGCGATGATGATGACCGGGGGATCGGCCTTACCGGCGGCACGGTATGCCGCTCGCTTCCGGCGGACGTCGGTAATCAGGCCGCGAACGCTGTGCGGAGCAGGACGCGGGATTGCGAAGGCGCGCTCAAACGTGTCCCAGTACTGCTCAATATCGTGCGAGAGATCGAAGACCATCACGCCCTGCGTACTGGCGCAAGCAGCCTGCAGTACATCGCCCAAAACTTCGGGATCATTGTTTAAGCTCGAGAGAGCAATTCCAGCATAGGCCCAGGTTTGGTCGCCGACCATCCGGTTTGTCAGCGCACCAGAAGCTTCGACGGTGAGACCAGGGTTTGCGCCTCGCGACATCGCTTCGTGAATGGTTGGAACGGGATAGTAACAGCCGCTGATAAAGAAGTCGATCTCGCTGGCGAAGCCGGTCTTTTGGTAGGCGGGCGTGCTGAACCAGAACCCGGAAGCGACGGCATCGCTG
>Ga0164295_10001192_pt1 | contig 21566 bp, 9 predicted proteins | sample GEODES006metaG_FD_111798 | JGI IMG/M metagenome (GOLD analysis project Ga0164295, IMG submission 111798) | Oligotrophic lake water microbial communities from Sparkling Lake, Wisconsin, USA - GEODES006 metaG | ecosystem: Environmental > Aquatic > Freshwater > Lake | place: USA: Sparkling Lake... | reverse complement strand
TCGACGAGTGGCCGGCCTCTGGGGCCGGCCAAGGTGCCTGTTTTTGCTGATGCTCGTCTTAAACGCTGCGCGTGCTCACTGGCACGAGAGATGGGAGTACGGCGCGCTGCACAATTACCCATGGTACGGTCAGGATTGGGTGCATTCCGTCACCGACTTCTACTGTGATGACACGTGCGAGGATCGGCTCATGCTCGCGACGACCATCGACCGTGAATTCAAGGCGCTCGTCGATATCTTTAACCAGACGACGGGCGGACCTCGTGACGTTTACCGTGGCGCCTTCGAGGGCCACAATCACACAATCGCTGCACTTGGCATGGCAGCAAGGCGTGCGGCAAGCCTCAACCAATGGAAGCGAATGGACGGGTGGGAGACCATCCTCACCGCGCACACCTCGACCTCTGCACTCTGCACGGCGCTCAAACTCGAGGGCAACGTCAGTTTCACGCGCGAATTCTGCTACGAGACCATCAACGCTTCAAGCCAGGGACCACTTTTTCCAAACCCTCGCTGGTCGATCATCGAAGATTGTTGCCTGAAGTTCAATCGGACGATCGGGCATGGACTCAGCGCCTTCTTCTGGACAGATGAGTATGCTGAAGCGCCCACCTGCGCCATGAACGGCGTTGTACCGCGCGATCCCGCAGGTTATCTTATACCTCCGCTTGGCTGCAAGATGGTCTACGGAATGGGGCTCGTCGTCGGCCGCTACGGCCGCATCTTGCGCACCGAAGACGGCGGCCACAACTGGGAAAACGTCGCATCGCCCACAACGGCGCATTTGCACAGCATCTCGATGAATGTGGAGAACACAAAAGTGTGCGACCGTGCTTTGCACGTGGCTAGGCCACTGACGCTGCCGTCTAGTTTTCCATGCTCCCTGCTCGTTCTTCACTCCTGCTGACTCGTTCTTGCTCCGCACGTGCATGGCAGTCGGGTCCTCGCAACAACTATGACCCCAACGAGGACACAGCGTGGGCAGTCGGGGAAGCGGGCACCATTTTGCAAACCGACGATCGAGGACGGAGTTGGCGAGATATCACGAATGATGTGATTAGCTCACTGGGTACCAACTTGCTGCTCAACGGCCGGCGCCTGAACACCATAACTCTGCGCTCCGTGAAGCACCATAGGACAGGCCAACAAGTACAGCCACTCGGCGGCATCGGAGTGAGTCGGCCTGCCATTCGGGTGCTCGTCGTGGGAGACGAGAACACGATCCTGCGCTACGAGCCATGCGCTGTAACGAGTGGCGCCGAACAAACTTGCTACGGGCAGTCCTTTCGATGGATCGACATGTCGATCAGCTACTACGAGGACTATTATGGTGATCTGTACGACGTGCACTTCTTCAATCCGGTTCAACCGACACAAAACCCCAAACCGCCCCTTGCCTATGCTGTCGGGAAGTTCCGCGGTCGCGATGGCAGTGCATTCGCATATACGCGGCTCAACAGCCAGTATGGCCAGCTCGTCGTGCTGCGTCTTACAGCGCACGGACAAGTGCAGCCGCAGAATTCCCCACATGGCTGGTCGAGCAGGGCGTCGCACACGTGCATCGACGCCAACGGCTACGGGTGCTGGACCATCGTGACACCTGGATGGACTGAAGGACTTACCTACGAGCAAGGCTTTGACCAGAATACGGACGATCCTCCGACATGCTGTTCAACGGCACGCTGCTATTACCCCGAAGACTTCATCAGCTGCTTCCCGTGGCCCAGCGGCGCGCTCGCCGTCAGGGATCGGGCGCTCCGTGCGATCAAGTGCAGGCGCGCAGATAACGCAAAAGACGGCAATGACCTGTGCGTGGTTGTGGGCGACCGCGGAGGGGTGTACGTCACCAGCGTCGGCTTCTCGTACAACTCCCAAACGAGCGACGAGACTCGCCAGCTCTGGACGGATTTCACGCGCCATGGCGCCGCGGCCACGGCCAACCGATCCTCCAACCTTCTCACGGTGTCGCGAATCAACTGGGACGACGGGCAGCTGCGAGCGGCCATCTTTGGAGGGACAGGCGGCGTGGTGCTTCACGTCGTGCCGGATCTGGTGAATGATTTCCTCGTCCTCGAGATTCAGGAGACTAACACCATCGATGACATCATGTACATCGCTGAGACCGATCGGACGGCATCGAACGACGAGTTGCCCGACAACTACGCACTCGTTCTCGGTAGCCAGTTCTACGACGAGTACGACGTCACGTACAACACAACTGCGCTCATCCTCGATCCCGAGGGTACCGTGAGGATCGGTGGCCGCAATTTCTCGATCGGCATCGTTGAGCAGAATGATCGCCATCCCCCTCGGTGGAGCTCCATCTTCCGGCCGCCCACCGATCCCAGGTGCCCTGGCAGCGCAGCAGCATCTGCGATTGATGAGTTCGGGTTCGTCGCGAGAGGCATCTGTCCCGCATTCCCCAATCGGCGCACTGCGAGCAGTGGCCCAATTGCCAGGACCATAGGGGAGGCGCGCGGGTATCCTCCCGTTCTGCAAACCGGCCTGGAGATGATGAGCCGGTACTGTGTGTACGGATGGGCCAAGGGTAACCCAACGACGTGCATGGAGCCTTTTGCTTACGGCCCCACCATCGCGGAGAATCTGCAAGGCTTCCACGGTTCGCCAGTCTGGCAACCGGATCCATGCCAAGACTGGTGCCAAGCGTGGATCGTCGACCCGGACAAGAACACGAGTGTGCCGGTGGTCGACTGGACGGCCATTTCCGATCCATGTGAAGACGCATGGTTCGGCGTCACCTGCACTGAATCTGATGCGAGTTACGCCAATGGCCGCTGGGTGACAAGGTACTACTCCAACGCCGACGACTTGTGGAAGATGAGCGCGCGCAGCCAGTCCGAGGCCAGCAGCCGCGGAGTGCCGCTTGCCGGGTGGCGAAACATGTCCAGGGTAATGACGGTGACCGACTTGTGGCTCTATTCCAACGCGCTCGGTGGGCCGGTTCCCCTTTCGATCGCCAACCTGAGCTCGATCAAGTACCTTTCGTTCGGCGCAAACCACCTATATGGAGCTCTGCCTGAGGACGTGTGGCTCAACCTGACGGCGCTTGAGTACCTCTCATTTGCAAACAACAACCTGACCGGAGAGCTCCCGGCCTCGTTGGGCAACCTGACAACTCTTGAGGAGCTGCGTCTACATCAGAACTCCTTGTCGGGTGACATCCCTGAGAGCTTCGGTGATCTTTCCAGCATACGCTCACTCTCGCTGCACACGAACAACTTAACTGGCACGATTCCTCACTCCATGTGCAATCTGTCGCACTTGCAATACCTGTGGCTGCAAAACAATCGTTTCACCGGCGCTCTGCCGTCAGAGGTCGACAAGCTGCAGAGCCTGCGCTACCTCTGGCTGTACACGAATTTGCTCGACGAGCCGCTGCCGGACTCCATGGGGCAACTCACGGCGCTATCGGTGCTCGATCTCTCGGACAACGTGATCCCAGGACGGATCCCAAACAGCCTCGGCAATATGGTGGGCCTGCGGCAGCTGCGGTTAGCGCGCAATCGATTGATGGCGGAGCTGCCCGACTCGCTCAGCTTTCTGCACTCACTCGAGGTTCTCGATCTGCGTGGCAACCTCATCAGTGGGCCGCTCCCTGACTCGTTGGGAAATTTGAATCGACTGCGCTACGTGCATCTGCAAGACAACAGCTTCGAAGGCTCGATCCCTAGTGGTGCTGTCCACGGGCTGCGGGAGGTGCAGCGCATGGAGCTGCAAGGCAATCTGCTCTACGGGGAGCTCCCAGAGGAAGTGGGTGAAATGGTTTCTCTGCGCTTCCTAAACATCTCGAGTCAACGAGGCACGATCCGCTTCAGCGGCCAACTTCCGCGGCGCATGACGTTGCTCAATACGCTCGCGGAGCTGCACATCGAGCACAACCAATTCGATGGCACGCTGCCGGAGCGCATCTGGCGGATGGAAAATCTCGAGCTCCTCACCGCTCATAACAACAAGCTCAAGGGTCCCATTCCACATGGCGTCGGTTACCTCAAGAATCTGCGCGAGCTCCTTCTTTACAACAACGAAATCGATGGGACCGTGCCCGACACATTCGATGGAATGGCGTTCGCAACCCGCATCGCGCTTTACAACAACCGGCTGGAGGGGACACTGCCTCCCACGCTGGGTCACATGCCGCGACTCCGATTCTTCGATGTACGAAGATCAGGATCGTCGAACCGAGCGCCCCCCTATTGCACCTAAGAGCGTTTCTTGACACATCTAGACCCACCCTCGACCTGCTAGCCATACGAGCCCAGCGAGCTAGTTCTGCACGCACCGCTGACGTGGTTGATCGATTGCTCATTGCCGCAGGCGCACAATAATCGCATTTCGGGCTCATTGCCGACGACCATCGGCCTGCTCGACGACCTCGAGCAGTTGGTGCTGCAACAGAATGCTCTGATAGGGCCGCTGCCGACAGAGATAGGCGAGATGCGCGCCATGCGCATCCTCGACATCTCGCGAAACAACCTCACGCACCCGGTGCCGAGTGAGCTCGGCAGGCTCAGCACACTCGAGCGCCTCAGCCTCAACGACAACGTTCCCGGTCTGCGTGGGTCAATCCCCACCACACTCGGCGGGCTCAACGCACGGACCGTCGAGCTCTCGAATAACGCACTCAATGGCGAGCTGCCCACCTTCCTGCAGACGTTTCAATCTGGCCGGTTGGTCCGAATCGCGGGCAACCCCTATTACTGTCCCCTTCCAACATGGTCGATCCCGACCATTTGGTCCATGAGTACGACGTCAGCCAACCAAGCGCCCCCTCCGCCGCTGAGCGCCTACGCGGGCATAGCGTGCAGGCACTGCCATGACGAAGACTACAACGCGGATGGCACGCTCAAGTACACGTCGCGGGACTTTAGAGGCAACGTTCTTCCTGATTACACCCGGAGCTGCTCTGGCCACGGCATCTGCATCGACGGTGCTGTTTGCAACTGCGAACCAGCGTGGCGGCACGGCAGCTTCGATGATTGCTCGCATCTTGCATGCCCAACCACGCCAGTGCTGCTTCCTAATGGTGAGACTATTCAGGCTGTCTGCAAGAATATTGGAACGTGCTATAATAGCGTATACATGTACAACACGACGCAGGTCTCCACTCAGGGCGCGTGCTTCGACGGCCCATCAACCTTTTTTACGCCCGAGTCCTTCGTAGGCGAGGATTATGTGTCGCACTACGTTCAGTGCGCGCTCAACAAGGTGACGATCGCGCGTTGCCAATGCCCCGAAGGCACCGCTCAGCCAGATTGCCGAGCAATTGTGGTGGAGGACGCCCAGCTGACGGTGCTTTCGGCAGCGCCCAGGGCAACCACGACGCCGTCGCTGACAGCGTCCCTGCTCGCCTCTGGCCTCGCGCTGGCGGCAGCCGCTGGGCTGACGATACAGCGTCGAATGTGAGCTCGTGCGACACTCATTGAAGCTGAGTAAACTGTAGCTCCCCCATCAACTGGAAGCCCCGCTTGCTTTAACCCGCTTGCGAAAAGGAATCACTGCGAAATACAAATTCGTGCGCTCCTAATGAAGAGAGTCGAGAGGTGCTTACTGCGTAAGCCGCGTTTGGGAAAAAGCGTGAGCCGTGTGAGGGAATTGTGTTGCTGTCTCTCTCGAAACGCTTAGCTCGGCGCCTTTTTAGTTTGGAAACGAAAAATCCAAAAACATTTTGCTTTGGTGGCGAGCGGAAGCGCCCTTGCAGATGCCGCCCCGCACCAGCTCGATCACCAGCAACTACGCTCAGCTCGATGCGAACAGCGACAAGTTCAATCTGTCGCTTGGCGACGCAGCCGGTATGAGCAATGCCAACATGAAAAACCTCGCCGAGATGGCGGGCATCCATGGCGGCGACCAGCGCGATGGCAAGGCCAACCGTGTGGCGCAGTTCAGCACAGATGATCACCTGTACGTGACGGGCGCGGGCCGTGTGCTCGAGAAGGACGGAGGTGAGTTCAACACTGCGCCGAAGCAAGGGTATGTCGCGCTGAAGGCACCTATCGAGGCTGACAGGAAGCGCTTCGAGGCCGCCAAGGCAGCAATGCACTCCGGCAAGGCCCGTGATGCCGATGGTACCATCGACCGCATCGATGATTCGGTCTCGATTAAGCTGATGCCTCTGCTGTACACGCTCAAGAGGCGCTGCGAGTCCGAGAACATCGAGCTGAGCTCGATCTTCTCGGAGGCGGGTGGGACGCACTTCGGCACCATCAAGCGCCAAAACTTCCTTTCGGCGCTCCGCGAGTGCTTCAAACGCCTGCTCCTCGAGGAGTCCACGCTGCAGGCGATCGTCGACGCGTATGGGTGCGGCTACAAGCACCCGGGCGTGCCCTCACGTGGTGAGCCACCCCAGTACGAGTCGGTTGGCTGGAAGGATTTCTGCGAGGACGTGAGCAAGTCGTATGACACGACCAGGGGTCTCGCCGACGAGATCTCCAAGATTCGCTCGGGCATCATCTCGCCGACAAAGCTTGGGCTCTCGCACATCAAGCAGGAGAACATTTGGGGCGATTCCGCCTGGGACGAGGTGGAGGAGTGGACGCAAGTCGAGGACGATGGCGCGATCTGCGTCAACCCCTTCAAGGTCTCTGGCTCGATGGTTGCCGACCAGAACAAGTTTGATGACCATGTGCTGGCGCACGCTTCCTTCGTCAACCACTGAGCGATGACCAAGTCTCTGCTGTGTCGGACCGCCGTCTCGCAGCCGAGGCAGATGAGCGCGATTGGCGTGTGAGGAGGCGCATGCACACACCCGGGGGCGCACTGACCGTCGTGATGTGCATGACTCTGCGGGTCAACATGCTCGATGCTGGATGCTGAGTGGATGATGCTATCTTTGTTGTGCTTGTTGTGCGCGCGTGTGTGTATCCGGGCAGGGATGGCGGCGTGGCCTGTGCACGTCCGCAGTGCAAGAGATGACCGTCAGCGTGAGAGAGCCTCGTCGCTCGAGCCGTGCGTCGGCGCACCACGGCGCACGGGCCACCGCGCTCGAGGTCACGTATTAAGGTCACGTACAAATCTATGAGCGCGCCTCAAAACGGCGCGACGTTTCCTACGTGCAGTCGGTGCCGCGCTGGCCCGCGCGCGCGCCCGGGGAACGAGCCGAGACCAGGACGCGGGCGCGCGCGCGCCCGCGCGACCCGCGTCGCGGGGGCGAGACTTGAAAACCGGGTAAAACGAGCAAAGCCATTCTCCCGCTCCACGACTACCGCTTAGACTACGAGTACAAGTACCGCCGGGATAGTTACGGCGAGAGACTGAGGCGCAACGTCAGCGATCGTCCATCGTACCGCCGCACCGGTCGGCGCGCCGGCGCGTTCTTCAACACGGGCCTGTGCACAGAGGCTCTCTGGCGTGGCTGACATCACAATGCTGTGGAGCGTACAATCTCAGCATGCTTAGACGCTATCTCTTCGTAGTTGAATAGCTCCTTTGACCTGATGGCGAAGATTGCCCCCGCCGTATCAACGAGGCAGCCAAGTGCGGCGAGGGTCGCATGATCCCGTGCGCCGTTGAGCATATCCACGGCCTGCTGCAAGCAGATCTCATCCACACCGTCCACGTTGGACGCGGCGAGTTCGAGCATGGGCTCCTCGAGTGCCGTGAGCATCGCCGTGAGGCCTATCACGAGCGAGAAGAAGAGCATGCATGAGCCGTATATGTACAGCAGGTACTGATGACGCCAATGCACTGCAAGCAAGCCGCACCCAATGACGCCGCCACCGAGCATATGTAGAAAGATGCTCCGCGCGCTGACGTACACGTCATGGCATGTGTCACACTCAATGATCACTGATCCAGAAATTGGCACGGCGACAGCACACTCCACCCGGCGCATTTGCTGGAGGAGCCCGATGATCAGCACCGCGATTTGTATGAAGCACAAGGAGACGAGCAGGCGTGGCGAGGCACGAAGGCCGCAATATGTGCGCTGCAGCGAATTGAAGTGGTCGATAATCGCCTCAAGCCAAGGGGGCAAATGGCCGCCTTCAATCCACGCCATTTTTAGTTCGATCAGCAAGTTCTCAAGAATCGGCGTCCCGTAGGGGTTTTTGCACTGTGTTTCGGCTCTGAAAGTGACCGCCTCCCCCCAAATCTGAACTTCCAGATCTCTCGAAGCCCGCCTGAGGGACAATTTTGTGCAATGAACCTTCTTTGGAGCCTCGCCATCATCGCGCTGCGTTCGGCCGTGCATCCGCTTGCACCACACGTGACCGCAGCTCGCCGTTGCGGCCGTGCTCCCGCAACGGCCGCGCGCGCCGTCTTCGCCGATGACACGACGTCTTCCTCCTCTGAGGCGAACCTGCTTGGCCGCGTGGTGTCCACCGGCTCTCTCGAGGGGCTCGTAGTTGTGCGTCCTGAGTCGCGGGAGCTCGCACGCGTCGGCAGCCTTCTCAGCTTTGGCGGCGGTACCACTGGTGTGATCCTCGCGGAACGCTGCGGCTTGTACTTTGCCAAGGCCACGGATGGCATGCCACTGGTAGACGAGCCTGCTACGCTGCTGCTCCGCAACCTCACGGTCGCCACGCACGACGCCGACGCGAGCGTCGCTTGGGGCGGCGTGTACAACTATCTCGGCGAGCCTCTGCGCGAGCAGGATGGTGTGCCTCGGCCACCGACGTCTATGGTCACCGTCTTTGACGAGCCTGTTTCTGCAGCTCGCCGGCGGCCGATTGGCACGTCGTTGCACTCCGGCGTCGTCGCAATCGACGCGCTTACGCCCATTGGGCGTGGGCAGAGTATGGTCGTCTTTGGCCCCGATGGACTTCCTGCGGGCTGCGGACGCACTGACCTCGCGCTGCGGCTGCTTTCGGCCCAGCATGCACTGAAGACCAATGTCAAGTGCATACTCGTGCTCGCCGGAAGCGAGGGCGAGCGCACCAGCGCCCTCACGGCGCTGCACGAGAGCGGCGCGCTCGAGAACACAAAAGTCCTCGCGGCGACGACGGCACTCGAGGGCATCGTCGCCGCTTCAGCCGCGTGCTCCATCGCCCAGTCGTGCGAGGACGAAGACGTGCTCGTGGTCGTCGACTCGCTGCGTCCCCACCTGCAGCTTTGGAAGACAATGGTCACGCAGCTGCAGGTGCAGAGCGTGCCGGTAACCCCCGAGGAGGAAGGATCGCAGCAGCGCGGCTACTATGCAAAGCTCGTGGAGCGCGCCGCACGACGCAAAGACGGTGGCTCCGTGACGCTCGTGCTTCTGCAGCCGTCCGTGAGCATGCTGCCTTCTTTGGCGGCCGTTGCCAAGGAGGCGTACACGCTCGCCGACTTCGAAGAGGTCGGCTTTACGAACGCGGTGCGCTCGCGCGTGAAGCTCCTCGAGGCGAAGGGCATCCAGCTCACAAAGGAGGTGCTCGTCAAGGTGGGCATCCCGCTGCCCGGTTCCGAGCACCCGGCAGCAGGCCGCGGCCAGCGCTCGGCACAGCACCTCGAGGAGCTCACTTCTCTGGTCGACGGTCACATCGACCTGCGCGAGGGGCTTGCGGCGGTGGGACGCGTTCCGCCCATCGACCCGGCCAACTCGCTGACACGCATCGGCGTGGGCTCCTCGAAGCTTCGCCCGCTTTCACAGAGCGCAGCGATGGCCGACGTCTGTGGACCGCTCCGCCTAGAACTGGCCTCGGCCTCGGACTATGTGCACTGCGAGGTTGCACAGGCTCGCCGCGCCTCTGCATACCTGGCCGTGTTGCAGCAGCCCGAGCTGCAGCCGCTGCCTCTTGGCGACGAGGTTGCTTTACTGCATGCAGCCTCCACGGGCGCGCTCGACGAGCCCGTAGCTCTCGCAGGAGAGGCAGGTGCGCCTGAGCTGCTGCGCGGCCTGCGCGCACACTTGTTGGCAAAGGAACCCGAGCTGCTTTCGCGCATCAGCCAAAGCGGCCTATTGGGAGACGCAGCATCCCGCCGACTCGGCGAGCGCACGGCAGAATACCTCGAAGAAGCGTCGAAAGCTTCACAAGCAGCACGCTAGGCGCCGTTGCCTACTGCGCAAATCGAAAGAAGATGTGCGCGCAAGGTGCAGGCGTGGTTGACATGGCAGATGTCCAGCTAGTATCCAGCGCGCTGGCAAGATCGGGACTGTGGCACGACCTTTAGAGCCGAGTACCGCAAGTATCGGAGCGAGAATTGACAACCACACGTGCGACGTGCTAACGTGATGGCTGCGGGCTCGCGATGAACTCATGCAAGTAATTGGACGCGCCAACCTGAATCCCTTTCCTAGGATTCCTACCACCCTACGAGAGTCTGTGCTGAACCGAACACACGTGTCTCACATGTGAATAAGAGACGATCTAACCGGATGTCGTCAGACGGTAACCGTTAGAAATTGTGCGTGGCTGCCTGTGCGCTGTGTCCAAAACTCTAAATACATGTAGAAAATTAGACGCGTTTTTGATTTTCTCACGTGAGATGGTGTCACGGAGTTTTGCGTGGAATGAAAGGCGAGGTGGTTGCACGGGTTCAGATCCGGGGGTTGACCCGGGCGGTATGGGCGACTTCTGATCCGTGTCTGTGAGCGCGGCACGCGTTGCATGTCGCGAGCATGAGAATGAAGCGGCTGTGACGTGTGCGAGGTGCTGCCCTTCACGCTTTTGAGTTCGGTTTGTGCGTGTTGGTGTGACGTGAATGAAAGTTGACAAAGTTGCGACGGGACTCGTGGACTTTCGTGGCGTGCACAGTCCTCTCCCAATACATGTAAGAAGAAGTATGACCGCGCGAACACGAACGGGATTCCTGCTCATGCTTGGCTTGCTCGGTGCGCTCTGTACGAGCGCCGTCGACGCGCGCAAGAAGCGCAGCCCTGTCGACGGCATCGAGCGCAAGGAGCGCGCCTCGCTGAACTCGCTGAGGCCAAGCGAGGCCCCTTCGGTTGCTCCGCCGCCGACGCCCAGCAGCAGCGTGGGGCGCGGGTCACGAGCCGGTGGAGCGGCCTCGTCGCCGCCTGCGGATGGCGCGGCATTGCTCGTGCATGTGGTCATCTCGCTCGCATGTGCCTTTGCGTTGCTGTACTGCGTTCTAATTGCCAACGCAGCAGCGGAGAGCATGGCGGCAGCGCACAGGCTTACACTCGCCGCGCTTGCACTCGCCCTTGTCGTCGAGGCGATTGCGCACGTGCTCTTTCCGCAGCCGCAGCTGAGCGTATCTATCGCAACCTTTGTCAGCGTCCTCTTCACCATCAGCCCAGTCCTTGGGCCATCACGACTCAGTGCCCTGCACATGGGGTCTGTACCGCCGATCTGTGTGCTGTGGCTGATGGCCATCGGCGTGCTCAGCTATGAGGACGTGGTGCGAGCCCTGTACGGAACAGACTCGCTGCGTCCCTACCACTTAGTCGTCATGTTCCTCGGGTCCGTGTACCTGTGCACGGCGCTCGAGCGCAGCGGCTTCCTGCACACAGCCGCCGTTAAGGTCGTCGAGCGATACGGGCGTTCGCCCTGGGGCCTCTTCTGGGCGCTCGGATGCTTCTCGGCGACGCTGACGGTGCTCATTCCGGACGACATTGTGACAATGACGCTCACGCCTGTCACCATCCGCATGTGCCAGTTGCTCAACCTTCCCGAGATCCCCTTCCTCTTCTCGCAATTCTTTGCGGGCAACATCTGGGCCGTCACGCTCGTCACAGGCAACCCAACCAACGTGCTCCTCGCCGAGGACCTTGGCGACACCTTTTTGAGCTTCGCCGGCCGCATGGGCATCCCGGGGGTCGCGGCAGGGCTCACTTCATTTGCACTCATGTATTGGACTAACCGCGACAAGGTTGACTTGCGAGCGGTTGACGACGAGTCGCCCGTAGTCAAGCGCCTTGCAGACGGCAAGGAGGAGCACCAGCTGGGCAAGGCCAGCGGCTGCAGCAGTCCGTCCGAGCGCGTGTTCACAACGAAGGGTATCTTCTGCCTCATACGTGTGCTGACAGCCACGGCCATCTGCGCGCTCGAGGGCGTGCACGGGCTGCCCGTCTACTTTGTGGTGCTCTGCATGGGCGTGGGCTCCTTCTTACTCGATATGATGATGGACGTGCGCGAGGCGCTCGACGCTCTGCGCCACATGCCATGGGAGCTCTTCTCGTTTGTCACTGGCTTCCTCGTGCTCGCCGAGGCCATGTCAACCACGGGCATCTCGCGTCTCTTCGCCTCTGTCTTCATGCCCTTCGCCGCGAGCCGCAACGTCGCTTTCGTATCTGGCTACGTGACAATGCTCTTCTGCAACGTCTTCGAGACGCTGCCCGCGACGCTCATTGTCTTCAAGATGATCGATTCCGTGCCCATGTGGCGCCCCGAGGCCATCGCTGCCGCGGGCGCCTCAGCCCACCTTTTCCGGGACGCACGCCGCGCGGCCCTGTCGGCAGTCATCTTTGGCTCCAACTTTGGGGCGAACACGGCCTGCATCGGCTCTCTCGGAGGGCTCATGATGCGCCGGCTCGCCGCGCTGCAGGGAGTCACCGTGACCAACGGCATGCTACTCCGGCAGGGCATCCCGGTCATGATCCCGACCATGTTCGTCGCATGCTTTGTCCTCATACAGCAGCCGGGGGCACTGTAAAGCTCTGCGAAAGTCGCGAACCGGGGCGCCACGACCGCGCCGCTCTGGCTGCATTCATACTGCATACAATACACCCGTCATTGAAAGCACTAGAGTCGAACAACAGCTGTTTGTGCGTGTAATAGGACTCACCAGGTCTTCGCTTTATCGTGCACGTCGACCGTGTCGCGTTCCCGGCCGCGGCCCGGCGCCCGCGCGATCCGCGAGGTCCTCGCGTCGCGGGGTCCGGGCCACCGGGGAAAAGCGAAAACGGAAATCTGACAGCCGTAATCCGTAAAATCCTAGGGACGGACGGCTTGTCCACCTCCGTATTAGAGCGCGCACGACCGGCTAACCCGTTACCCTAAGGCCTAAGCCCGAACCGGGTAGGCGCGTAGGATATACGTACGTCGTGTTAACGGTTTGCGTTCCCTCGCGGTCGCGCGCGGCCTCGAGGCGCGGCGCGGGCGCGCACCGTCCGCCGCGCACGCCCAGCGTCCGCCTGCCCGCGATGGCGGTCTTGCCGGTCTAGTGCGGTCAGTCTGCACCAAAGCAAACCATGCACGATGTTGACCAACGCAACCGGCGCTTTCTGTCTTGACTGTAATGATTCCCGCTCGGTGGTAGCTCGGTGTGATGTACATGTGCGTGGGGACCGGACGGAGGAAAAAAGACGCGGGTCGGCCGGTGGCGGTTTGGGTGCCGGTGGAGCTCGCGGCCCACCGCCCCACGTCCCGAAGCTCATCGCCAGCACCCACCTTGCAAGGGACGCAAGAACTCTTCGAGCCCTTCGGCCTTGAGTTGACGGTCGAGCTCAGGATCGAGTGCATCCCGAATTGGCGATGGCGGCGCTCGTTTCGTATGATACGAGGACGACGTTGAACATGGTTGCTGTTCAGCGACATCTCTGCGACGGTGTTTTGCATTGTGCTTTGGAGACGCCATGTCGTTCCGCACGCCAAGTGGCGCGGTGGGCGCCGACGAGGCGCACGGCGCATCGGACAACGCTGTTGCAGCTAACTCATCCGATTCTATAGCAAACGAAGCAGCTGCGGGTGCCACCGACGGAGTAAGTGACGCGATTTCGCGCAGTTTCCGCCCGTCTCGTTGCGACCATCGGCATAAGAGGTCAGAGACGGGCTTGGCCTCGTCATCGGAACTCGCCGCGGCCACATTCTCGGCGGTCGGTTGCGATGCAGCAGGAGCAGAGGCAGCAGCGGCAGGTGGACCTCTTTGGCTCTCCTCGCCATCAGGATCCTTGCCAAGCCTCTCGTCCATGGTTCGAGCATCTCTCGAGCGTCGCCGCAGGACCTCGCGCCTGCCCTCCTCATCACGAACCTGTACCTCTGCCTGCACCAGCCTACCTGGGAACTGTTCATCTTCAGCGTCTGAATCACCGAGTGCGGCCTCGAGAGCTGCAGCCGCCGCCGCATCGTCCTCGCTGGCCTCATCCGCGACGTTATCTCCAGCTACACCTATCTTACGCAACGGCTCCTGCAGATCCTCGATAGCTGTGGGATGTGCTGACGCCATATCTGAAGTAGCGGCGGCACTGCTTCGCATGGCCGTCGGGCCCGCACTCGAATCGGCAAGCATGGCCGGCACTGAAATGCCTAGGCCAGCACTGGCCGCGCTCGCGTCCGGCCTTCGTTCCTCGCCCGCTGCGCGCGCGTCGGCGATGCCATGCTCTTCGACGGTTGCCTCTATGTTGAAGCTTCTCGCGGCGAGGCCACGGTGCTTGCGGCTGGCGTTGACAAATGAGATGCATCGCCCGGTGAGGTCGGGCGTGCGTGCCGGGCTGGCACTGGCACGCAGCCCACTGGCTTCTCCACGTGCTGAGTGCGAGCTGCGTTCGGCCAAAGACGCGATGCTCGAAGTGGAGCGCTCGTCCTCGCCGAGCAGCAGCCTTTCGGCCGTTTCGAGAGCGAGCCCAGGCTGAGAGTCGCCAGCATGCGAGCCGCTCGCATGTACACCCCTTCCCCCCGAGTCCTCTCGGCTTGGTACACATCTTGCAGCTACATCCATCGCGGAGTATGCTTCTGTTGGCATCGAGGTGATCGAACCATCATCGTGTGGCAGCATGGCTGGGTCCTGTTTCCCCGGCGCCCCCGCCTGTGCTCCCGCCTGCGCGGCCCCTGCGCCCTCGGGATCAGAGCCACTCGCCCTCTGCAGCTGCAGCCGGGCTTTCAGACCTCCGAACGAAAGGCGGCCCTCCGACGTAGGGGCCGGCGCGGACTCCTGCACAGGTGCGTGTGCGGGCGCATAGGACGCGCTGAGGCTGAGGGACGAATGCACAGGGAAGGAAATTCCAGAGCCGCTGAGAGCCCCCCTCCCCATACCGAACCCATCAGTCGAGGCCTCCCCGAGCGCCAGCCGGCCGTAGCCGTCGGTGGACGCCTCTCCCACTCCAGGCGGAACCATGGTCAACACAGGCCGTGCACTGAGCACTGGGCGTGGTAGCGGGATGGCTCCGCTGGGCCGTGGCAGCTGCTCGTGCGTCTGGGCGCGCTCATCGCTCCTCTCCGTGCGGAGCGCGCATGACATGCCTGGTTGTGGCGGCTGCTCGTTCGTCTCACCCACGAGCAGCCGCTCGCCCTTGCGTCGGTCTACTTCCTTTTGTCGCCACGCAGCGCCAGCCCCACGAGAAGGCTTGGCTACTATTGGCCGCTTGCTGTCGAGACCCAGGTCTATTTGAGCAGCAGCATCAGACTCCGGAGCGCATGCGGGTGGTTTCGTGCATGTGTGCAGCGCTTTGAGCCGCTCCGTGGCCTGCGTCGAGATGCTGAAGTGCAGGTGGACGAAGTCGCTTTGGCGCACGGGCAGTTGGCTCTTCGGGCAGGCATCCTCGTGTGGTGCCTTATGCGGCAAGAGCTCAAAGACCTGAGCCAGCGTCCTCGATCGGTCGCTATCATGTGTAAACGTGTGTATGGGCTGTGACCCTTGCTGCTCGCACACATGGAATTTGATATCGGCCTCCTCAATCTTCGCAGAGTCAAGGTGCTTAGAGAGCTGCTTCCACAACGATGCAAGTGTCTTCGTGGCCTTGGCTTCCGTAGTCCTGGGAGCAAAATGACGGCATCGATATGAGGTTTGCAAGGAACAAAACACAAAGGTGTTGTGGCACGCACTCGAGAGTAGGAGCGATGCAAGCATTGCACAGCAAGGTCTCAATGGCGATGTTTTGCGGCGAGGTAGCACAGCGAAACATCTTCATTCTGCTGCGGCTGCGGCGGCCGCTCTGAGCGGCCCGGGGGCGCCAAAACACTTCGACTTCGCGGCAGTCGGAATGAAGTTTCGTCGGAAAACACTCGGCCGCGCCGCCAACCCTTGGTGGATCTAGTTTATCCAGCAGCCGATCGGTCGGACGTGCGTTGCATTTTCGCCAGTTTTCGCTTTATTGTACCGAATAGCCCGGCCTTTGAGATTGAGAATTTTACGGCTTTTGGTGGCGTAAAGTGAGCTACAGCGTACAGGGTATGTCGTTGAGGTCCGGTGATTTGGAGGCTGTTACAATTGCGCAGTTGGTGGCGCGCAGGAAGGGCGCGCCAGCTCGGCGGCTTCACAGCCCACAGAGACAAAGGTGAGAGACTTAGACTCTGTACTCGCGCGCTGCATCCGAGACACGCCTGCGCCACTACAATGTCATTGGCGCTCACGTGGTGGTCACGGCCCGTGGTGACTCACGGCCAGAGACGGAGACGGGTGGACGGGCGAGCGGAGCCGCGCCTCGTAGGACGCGCCGACGCGGTCTAGCCTGTCTTGAAGAGCAAAACTGCCTGCTGGCCCGCATAAAAGTAGCAAAAGTGCTTCTCCTCGTACGTTGTGTACGCGCCGAAGTTTGAGCCAACTGCACAGTGCCACACACCATTGTACTGCGATGGGGTCGCACGAAGGTGCTACGCGTGTGAGAGCGGCTCGAAGAGGAAGCTTTCGGGCAAGTGCACACGCTGTTGTGTGTGCTGTGCTCGTAACAGCACGACATCCGGGCGCAAAGCAGACGGGGTGCGACCTGCCGGCGCCGCAACATACCTTCTTTACGAATCGATTGCGCACCGCTTGCGCCACCTCCTTATCCGTGTTGTAGGTCACTTGAGCCTCCATCGCAAACTCGATTGCCTCTGCGCACATCCAGGCCACCCACATGCGCTCAGCCAAAGCACAGCATACGGCACATAGCGTAGCCGGCGGCGGCGCACCCTTCATCATATCCTCGGGCATGTCGCAGTTCTTCACCACCGCCGTTGGCGCGGGCATTGTGCCAGCCGCTGTGTCCCGCGATGACGAAGAAAAAGGCTGGAGGGGCAACAGTTGCGGGCCGAGTGATGACCAAAGCACTCACGCGTGATCAGAATGTTCGCAACAAGTCCATGTATATCAAAAATGTCACGCACGGCCGCGAGAAGGTCGAATCCATTTTGCAAACGACTTTAAAAGGCAACCAACAAACCTCCGTCATTCACTCACTCACTCACACAGTGGCCCTCGCTCATGGATGACAAGGCGTCGCCGCTTCGGACTCCACTCCTGAGCGGTGGCACGCTGCGAGCCGCCACTTCTTGGCCAACCGCGGTGCGCCCCACAACGGCAGCTCGCTGGCGCCTTTGCGTCGCGGCGGCCTATGCAACGAGCAAGGCCGAACAGCGCGCAACTTCCGATCCCGGCCGGCCGTCGCTTGAGGCGGCGCGTGCCTACGCCCACTTCTTCCTTCCGAAGACAGTGAATGGCAAGTTGCTTCCGCTCCGATGCACAGAGGCGGAGTTCACGGCGCATGTCGGCAACGGGGTGTCCATCTACATGCAGTTTGTCAAGGCGACCGGCTACATGTTTGCGTTGGCTACACTAATTGCGCTGCCGCAATTCTATGCCAACATGCGTGGCCGCGTGCTCGAGCTCGAGTGGCCGTGGGGCAGCAGTCCGGCGTGCAATTACGACACCAGCTTGCGCGGCATCGTCGGTCGTGTCATGGCGACGGTCTCGTTTTGCTTCTACTCGCTTGTGCTCGGAAATGTCTCATTCGATGCGACGCACGGCCTGCTGCACCTCTGCTCCGAGCTGCTGCTATGCATCATGTTCTGCATCTACGTGTATCTCATCTACTGGCAGAATCGGCAGGGTCTCAAGTCGCTTGAGGCCAAGGCAGTCCGCGCGTCCGACTTTGCCGTCAAGGTCTCTCGGCTTCCCGCACGCGGTGTCGACCCTCGTGCCGTCAAGGCACACTTCGAGTTCTTCGGGCCGGTGAGTTCGGTGGGGCTGTCGATGGACAACGACGAGCTCCTGCGCCAGCTCCAGCTCCAGCGAGGCCGAAAGGTGGCGTGGCGGCGACAGCTCCTCGAATACGCGCGCGCGCTCCGTGTGCTGCGTACGGCTGAGGCGCAGCCAGACGCGACGGGCGTGCAGCGGCGCGTCGCCCGTCGCGAGTGCGAGTGGCTTCTGGAGTGCATCGAGCGCCAGTGGGCCGAGCTGCTGCGGGGGCGTGAGCAGCTGTGCACGACCGCAGCCGCACCCACTCTCTGCACAGGGCACGCGGTCGTTGTCTTTCGACGCATGGAGCACGCCGAGCGGTGCGTGCGCCACTTCGAGCTCATCCGCCGGCACGAGCGCTCGCGCGACGGCTATGGCGGCGCCTCCGTCGACTTCCGGCAGCTTTATTTTCGCACGTCGCACAAACTCGAAGTGGCGCGTGCGCCTGAACCGTCAGACATTATCTGGGCCAACCTGCGCTATTCGCGACTGCATGCGCGCACGCAGAACTTCAAAACGTCGCTCATCATCTTCCTCGTCTCCTGCGTCTCGACCATATTCATCACGGCCGCCACGCTCGTCAGCAACATGTACTCCCGCGGCCTCGTCACCTCGCTATGGTCGACGCCCGTCATCATCCTCTCCAACGTGGCCATCTTCGTACTCGTGCCGCTGCTCGCCGTGCACCTCGAGCGCGAACACACGCGCTCGTCGCAGCAGCTGCACATGCTGATCAAGATGGTCTTCTTTCAGCTCTTCAACACCGTCATCGCCACGCTCTCCTTCCTGTTCATGCACTGGAACGAGCCGCCCGCAGACACGCCCTCGTGCCCGCTGGCCGAGCACCTGACGCTCGCGCGAGACGAGCCCTGCTTCACGCCAAGCCTGACCATGCCCATCTTCGACCCACGCTGCGTGAAGCACTGGTACACATCAGGGGCGCTCGTGCTCTTCAATGTCGTCGTCGGCGACTGTGTTGCGATCCTGGGCATCATCGACTTCGTGCGCCCCGACAAGCTCATCATCCGCTACCTGATCGCGCCGAACGCGCCCACACAGGCCGAGATGAACCAGATCTTCGCGCTCGACTCGGAGACATACCTGCCCTTCCGGTACCAGCTCGTGCTCAAGGTCGTATGCATCACTTTCATCTTCTCGCCAGCGATCCCGCAGCTGCTTCCGATTGCGGCCCTCTTCATGTACGCGTCGTACTGGGTCGACCGGTACAACCTGCTCCGTGTCTTCAAGCCGCCGCCCCGCACGACGGACCGCACGGTCACGATGAGTGTGCTTTACATCCTTCCGCTCGCCGTCTTTGGCCACCTGCTCTCGGCCATCTTCTTCTACTCAAAACAGACGCGCCAAGATGTGCCCCTCGTCTATTATCTGGTCCTCACGTTCCTGGCTCTTCTAGTTATGGTGCGCATCAACGGCGAGCTCTCGATGCAGTCGCAGAGGCCCGTCCTGCAAACCGCCTCGGAGGACCTGGAGGCACGCGCAATTACAGCATCCGCCCCGCGCACTGCTGCCGATGCCTCGCTGTAGCATGAGCGTCTAAGCTGCGTCTTGCACGCCTCGATGAAGTCTGAGCGCCGCGTGTTGTGACCCTCGATGCTCGCTTGCAGGAGCCCAGCGAGGCCGTGTCAGGAGAGCCTGTCAGCAGTCCCTCGACAGAGCTGCGTGCCCATCTGGATGCAATTGAGCTCTATCTGCCGCCGCTCAGCAGCTGGCTGCTCAACGACACGTATGCCACCGCTGCTCGAGCGAGCGACGTGGCGAGTAGAATGACTTCCTCGATTAAACGACCTGTGCCGCTCGGTGGCGGTTAAGACGCGGACGACGTCCTTCGCTCTCGCGGCTGAGACGGCGCTGAACCGCGCTGCGGTGGATCCACCGCACGGCCAGAGCCCCCGCTCCACCACCGCTGTGGCCAAGCCCAGTCCTCGCGTCGCACACCGGGCCTGATATGGTAGAAATTTTAGAGCGGCCGTCCGCGTCGCCCGTACTGATAAGTTGTTGCAGGGCACGGCAGCGGGGATACGGCCAAAGTGAACGTTATTCATAAGTTTTGTCACAGTTCATATTTTCGTTCGATGCATCAAACTCGTTCGACGTTTATTGACCCAAAGGGGTCGAGTCCGGGGAGCAGTCGACGTTCTTTGATTCTGGATTCACAGATCACACCGTCCGCGCGCGTTTATCGTGCCGTCATGCGTCAATGAACACCCCGAACACGCTATAGACTAAAGACTATGCGTCACGAACAGGTATGGCAAGCAAACGGTGGGAAACGCCGAGGGTTGAAGGATGCCAACGGAACATCTGCTGGAAAAAGCCCGAACGAGTTGAGGAATCGGGCATGCACATCGAGGACGTGGGCTTTAGCCTGTGACAGCTCCACGCTGTCCTCGTCCTCATGCTCTTGGAAGAACCACATGGCTTCGATTGTATTGGGCAGCTGATTAGTCCAGTGGACGGCGTCCAGCACGATTTCATTGTGCTCGTTCTCATGGCCAGCCTGCGATCGGTAATGGATATGCTCCTTGAGCATGGCGTCCAGGTTGTCGGGCGGCCAAGCACACCGCCATGGCTTCGCTTCGGGGCACCACTCAAAAGGTTCAAAACCACATCCAGGTATGCAACTTGTTGGGGTTGGGTGCGGACACTGCTTGGTCGACCCCATTGTCACTCCGTCCCGGCTGTATGAGCACAAGATTCGTGCACCAGCTGAAGCAATCACAAAGCCACCAGCGCGCGGCTTGTACATGCTGGTCATTTCCCGATAAATGATTGAACACGCGAAGCGATCAGAGAACTTCAAGCAAGAGCGGTCGTTGCATGCCTTCCATGGTTCGCGAAAGTTCGATATCTCATCAAAGTTATGCATGAGCACGCCAGTCACGTCCAGACTGTTGCCCGCGCCGCCTCTTTCAAAGCGTGCGTTGATGTGCGAGATGATAATTGCACCCGGCACCGGTGGCGGCCGAGGCGACGGAGGAGGAGCGGGAGAAGTTGAAGGTGAATGCGGAGGTGGATGCGGAGGTGGTGGCTGAGGTCGCCCCGTTGCTGATGATGGAGGACGCCTTTGTGGTGACCGTTGTGGGCTCGGAGGCGGTGGAGCGGGCGATGCGGATGGCGGTTCGGGTGGTAATCCTGGTGGTGGTCGCGGCAATGGCGATGGTATGTGTACCGTTGTAGAGGTATCGAAATTTGCAAGCACATCCGTGCTAGGACCTTTGCGAGCAGAGTGGGCTGATAGCAGCAAGAGTCCCAAGCCGACGCACATCGAACAAACTCCAAACGTGCGTGCAACACAGAACCAGCATGAGCAGCAAGGAGTGGCATCAGACGGATGGAGTGGCACCAGCTTTCTCTGTGCCCGTCGACTTGTCTTGGGTGTACATACCTCAGCGGTGGGAGCGGCGGGCGCGACTGCGACATAGTGCAGCGACATAGCAAGTAGGACTTCCCGACATAGCAAGTTGCCAGAATTTGTACTAAAAAGTACAGTAAGTCGGACAGTTTCGTCGCGTTCCAACCTCGCTCTCATCTCGCCGCAGTTCTCTCCACACGTTGTTAGATGTACTTCCATGGGGCCGGCACGCCAGTTGGGGAATAGTTGGGGAAGAGTGACCGTGGACGTGGTGTGAGACCCACACCGACGACTGGGGGTCTGGGCTCTGGGGAAGCCGCGCGCCGGGTGGGGGGGGGGGGGGCCCGAAAGGAAAAAAACACAACGGGAAAGTCTAACGTCCAGGGGGCCGGAAAAGGGGAGGAAAACCCAGACAACAAAG
>Ga0164295_10001190_pt1 | contig 21590 bp, 12 predicted proteins | sample GEODES006metaG_FD_111798 | JGI IMG/M metagenome (GOLD analysis project Ga0164295, IMG submission 111798) | Oligotrophic lake water microbial communities from Sparkling Lake, Wisconsin, USA - GEODES006 metaG | ecosystem: Environmental > Aquatic > Freshwater > Lake | place: USA: Sparkling Lake... | reverse complement strand
GTATGGGTTTATTAGAATATTTTCTAATAAATGATCAATTCTTTTGAGGATCTTAACTTGATGATTAAGTTTCCAATATTTTAAATCAGCTTCTGCAATTGGAGAAATAATTATTTCCAGATACCTTCAAGTTTTATTTTTTTTCCAAGACCCTGATCTAATTGACGAATACTCTCTAATAAATGTTTTTTATTATTAGGGCTTGATAATAAATATAGTGTCTCTTCTATGGAATTGAATGCTTTTTGAGATAGTACGACTACGTTCCCTTTACCCTTTGGCCTTTTGATAATAATTTGATTTCTATTATCACTACATACTTGTTCAAGTTCTTCAGCTAGATTGCTTCTGAATTCAGTAACGGAAAGCACCTTTGTCATATTTCAAATTTGTACGAAATTACGTACGTTTTTGAAATAAACCAACTTTCTTTTAACCAGGCATACGCGAAATGTATTTCTCTATTTCTTTGATTTGATCCAACACTTGTTTAGTAGATGGCTTGCAAGCTTTTGCTTTGCGGAAGAAATCTTTAGCTGCGCGAAACTCACGCTTATTCATAAAAATTTGGCACATGCTTAAATAAGCCACTGCTTCGGATTCTTTATCAGGAATGCCCGCACGAATAGCAGCACGGATATAGGCTTCACCTTGCTTGGTGTCCCCTTTCTGCATAGACATCATTCCTAATTGCAATTTATTTGCACCCTCCGCTTCGGGCATTGCCGAACCAAGGCTACTACTCATTTTGAGGTGCTTCTCGGCCGTATCGAAATCTTGCTTTGCCATGGCGATATTACCCTTAATGGTATAGTAAGTGCTTCTTACAGGTGTATACAATAAATTAGGAAACCAAATGGTTGCTAAAATGCGCTCTACTTCTTCGATATTACCCGCTTCCATTGGTGCTTGAACTAAACGCAATGGACCAATGAAAATATGGCTCAATAAGCCAATCAAACCAAGAAAATACAATGGGAAAACTGGCCAAAAATTAGCCAGATCGGTTAATTGAAGTGTGCCCGCGCCAAAAATGGCAATTAAGCTTAACCAAAAACGAAACTTAATAATGATATTGTAAAAGCCCATAATAATGTCGATTTGAGCTGTGAAGATACCAAATTATAGCATAATAATGAGCCCTGTCGATAAAGTATGGATCCTTAAAAAAGAATAGTTATTTTTGTCCTCCTTAAATGGTCTTTGGACCTATTTAAGACTCGGATCCTAGCGATTCGATGGTCCCGTAGTTCAATGGATAGAATAGGTGTTTCCTAAACACTAGATCCAAGTTCGATTCTTGGCGAGACCACAAACCCTCAACACGAAGTGTTGGGGGTTTATTTTTGCGAAGACGCGAAACAAGCTTGCTTGATTGAGCGGATGAGCAGAAATAAAACCAGTAACGACCGAAGGTTGTTGCGGTGGGTTTGAGTAAGTTCAATACGGAAGAAGACAGTGCGAGCGAAGCGAGTACTGGCAGTCTTGGATTGTATAAAATACTCCCTTAAGAGTCAATCCTTTTTATTTTAGCACCAAGTTCATTTAGCCTTTGATCTAGATACTGGTAACCGCGGTCTATCTGTTCAATATTTTGTATAATACTTATCCCATCGGCACTTAATGCGGCAATTAATAGAGCGACGCCAGCACGAATGTCAGGGCTATTCATTGTAATCCCTCTTAATTTTTGTTTACGATCTAAGCCAATCACTGTTGCACGATGTGGATCACAAAGAATAATCCTAGCACCCATATCAATTAATTTGTCAACAAAAAATAATCTGCTCTCAAACATTTTTTGATGTATCAGCACACTTCCTTTTGCTTGTGTTGCAACCACTAATAAAATACTTAATAAATCAGGGGTAAGTCCTGGCCATGGATGATCAGAAATAGTTAAGATAGAACCATCGATATAATTATTGACTTCATAACTATTTTGTGCAGGTATATAAATATCATCACCTTTGATTTCAAGATGAATACCTAATTGTTGAAATTTTTCTGGAATCATGCCAAGATGTTGCACACCTGCATTTTTAATTGTTATTTCGGAACCAGTCATGGCTGCTAATCCAATAAAAGATCCTACTTCAATCATATCAGGCAAAATTGTATGTATACAGCCTCCTAATACTTGAACACCTTCGATGATCAATAAATTTGATTTTATACCAGAGATTTTTGCACCCATGCTATTTAACATGTGGCACAGTTGTTGAATATAAGGTTCGCAAGCAGCATTATAAATAGTAGTTTGACCTTTTGCCATCACAGCCGCTAAAATAATATTAGCAGTACCAGTAACGGAAGGTTCTTCTAATAAAATATCTGCTCCAATTAATTGCTTAGTTGAAAGTTTAAAAAAGCCATCACCTTGTTTGTATTCCGATACCACTCCTAATTTTTCAAACCCCATAATATGTGTATCCATTCTTCTTCTTCCAATTTTATCGCCGCCTGGTTTAGGAATAAATGAATGATTGCATCTGGCTAATAAAGGACCCGCAATCATCACAGAGCCCCTAAGTTTATTTGCTTTTCTCTGGAATGCAGGGTCGTTAAGTTTATCAATATCAATTTGACTTGCATTAAATTGATATTCTCCTTCTTTGATATGCTTGACTTTAACTCCTAAATCCACTAATAAATCTATCAACAAGGTTGCATCAATAATATTAGGGATATTGCAAATCGTAACAGGCTCAGATGTAAGTAAGACTGCACATATCACTTGTAATGCTTCATTTTTAGCCCCTTGAGGGGTGATATTACCACTTAATTTAACCCCCCCTTGAACCTCAAATGACTTCATTATTAAAATTTTTCAAATTTACCTATAATCTTATACAACAAAGAGGACAAAACAAAATATTTTAACTAATATTAATGTTCTTATGGTAGAACACTCTAAAAATGTAAGTTTAGCTCCTTATAATACTTTTGGGATTGATGTAAAAGCAGCACATTTCATTAATTTTCAACATACGAATGAAATAGATGATATTTTTAATTTACCCGAGCTACAGTTAATAACACAAACCAGTCAGACCATATTAATTTTAGGGGGAGGAAGCAACCTATTACTATCCAATGATATCAAAGGGGTTGTCCTAAAAAATGATATCCAATATATCAACATTCTAGAAGAGACAACACAGACAGCAATGGTAGAAGTAGGTGCTGGTGTCCCTTGGCAGCATTTTGTAGATTATACAATAAACAAGCAGTGGGGAGGCATAGAAAATTTATCACTTATACCGGGCTCAGTAGGTGCAGCGCCTATGCAAAATATTGGCGCTTATGGAATAGAGGTATCCAGTGTCATTGAAAAAGTAAATTTATACCATATTGAGACTAAGCAATTTTTTAGTTTAAATAATAAGGAATGTTGTTTTGGCTATAGAGATAGTATTTTTAAAAATAGCTTAAAAAATAAAACAATAATTTGTTCAGTAGTTTTTAAATTACAAAAAAATCCTGTTTTAAATATATCTTATGGAGCTATAGCACAGGAATTAAAAAGTACTGTTCCTATTACAATCAAGGAAGTATCAGAGGCTATTATATCCATCAGGCGATCTAAATTACCCGACCCAGCAATACTAGGAAATGCAGGTAGCTTTTTTAAAAATCCGATAGTTGGTGAAAATGAAATTCAAAAATTAACATTAAAATATCCAGACTTAAAATACAATAAAGTAGGCGATTTGTATAAAATTTATGCAGGTTGGCTTATTGAAAATGCGGGTTGGAAAGGGTATCGAAAAAATCAAGTGGGCTGCTATGAAAAGCAAGCTTTAATACTAGTTAATTACGGGCATGCACAAGGGAGAGATATTTTGGAACTAGCCCAAAATATACAAAGGTCTGTCTTAGAAAAATTTTTTATTACACTAGAGATGGAAGTGAATCTAATTCAATAATTTTTTATCAATCAAGATTTCAATTTTAAAACAGGGAATAGGTGTTCCCTAAACACTAGATCCAATTTCGTGTCTTGGCGAGCACCCAATTATTGAATCACAAGTGTTTGAATAGCACGCGGTAAAATATCTACCACCGCAGCCCTGCCAGCAATCCATAAATTATACTTAACCGCTTTGTCGCTTTGGTTCATTACTATAACACTTACTGTTTTATCTGCATTCACAAAAGCAGTGGTCATTAACTGGCTTCTGCTAGACGAGCTATTAATTAATTTTGCGTTAGGGCGGATGAATTTGGAAAAATGCCCTATATAATAAAACGCGTTTGTGAAAATTAATTCCCCTGTCCTAGTGTCGGCGTGTACCGGTGCAAAACATAAATTAGCAACATGGTTCGGGCCACCAGTTTCGTCAAGTAAAATATTCCAGTCGGTCCAACCCACACTACCATTATTAAAATCATTAATCATGGCACGGCCATACCTTTCGCCTAAGTACCATTCTTTTAATTTTGAAAATTCAAAACGTTCTCCACAACCTTCGGTAAATAGTAAGTTTTTGGTTGGATAGGATTTATGTACAATCCCAACATTGTTAAACATAGGTGTGCCGTCACTCCAGTCTTCATACCAATGAAAGCCCATACCCCAAGCATATTTTGCTGCTTCGGGGTCATCAAATATCACATTCGCCCTTTGAACCATTAAGTCACGGTTATGGTCCCAAACAATTATTTTCTTGCCACCATAGCCTGCTTTTTTCATAGTAGGCCCTAAGAAGTTTTTCAAAAAATCACGTTCTTCTTCGGCCGTATAAATACATGACTCCCATTTTTGAGTAGCCATAGGTTCATTTTGGATACTGATACCCCAAATTGGAATACCTTCCTTTTCATATGCCTTAATAAACTTAGTGTAGTAGTTCGCCCAACTTTGGTTAAAATCAGATTTTAATTTTCCACCGCGTAACATGCTACCATTTGTTTTCATAAAAGCAGGTGGGCTCCAAGGGCTAGCATACATCGTAAGTTTTCCACCAGCAGCTTGAATAGCTTGCTTAATAAAAGGCAAACGATAAGTAAGGTCGTGATTAATATTAAAACTAGTTAAGTTGGTATCGCCTTCGTTCACGTAAGTATAACTAGCACTGCTAAAATCAGAACTATGAATAGTGGTGCGACCTAAAGAATAACCAATGCCTTTTTCTTTATCAAAATACGCTTCTAGGAATTTAGCTTGATTGGCTTTTGATAGTTTTGCAAAAGTTTCAGCACTTGCGTCGGTGAAAGCAGCACCAATACCTAAAACCGATTGATGCGTTTTAGTAGGGTCTACAAAAATACTCAACTCCCCTTCAACAGGCTGTGCATAAGCTGAAAAGCCAACTACTCCCGTTTGCGTAATTCTTAAATCACTGTTTTCGGCAGTTGAATAAATCGTTACTTTTTTGTTCGCCACATTATAAACAGGCGATTTAGGCGAAGATTTAGTTTGTGCAAATGCAACAATAACTAATAAGTTCAATAATAATGTACAGCTTCTTTTCATAGAAATATTTTCTGAGAAATAAATAATCATCTTGCAAACACCTTTAACAAACGCAAGCATTATTAATAAATGCAAAAACACCATAAAGCAATTAGGTCTTTTTTAAACGCCTAACATTTAATTACTACTTTATTAATTCAAAGCTGTCTTTTAAACGAATGTCAGCCGACGAAGCGCCAATCATAATATCAAAATCGCCTGGTTCTGAGTCCCAAACTAATTTTGCATTGTAAAAGGAAAGCTTCTCATTATTAATCAAAAATTTTATTTTTTTGCTTTCGCCCACATTCAAGAAAACCTTTTTAAAGTCCTTAAGCGACTTAACAGGCAATACTAAGGAACCTACATTATCACGTAAATACAATTGTACAATCTCTTCCCCAGCATACTTCCCTGTATTAGTAATTGTTACACTTACTTCTAAGGTTTCCTTTTTAGAAAACTTATGCTTACTTAGTTTTAAGTCGCTATACTCAAAGCTTGTATAACTTAATCCAAAACCAAAAGGGAATTTAGGATGAATACTTAAGTCAATATAAGAAGAATTGTAAATATGGTTACTGTCAGAAACTGCAGGGCGGCCTGTATTAAAGTGGTTATAATAAATAGGAATTTGTCCAACACTTACAGGAAAAGTCATTGGCAATTTAGCGGCAGGATTATAGTCGCCAAATAAAACATCGGCAATTGCATTGCCTGCTTCACTGCCTAACCACCAAGTATATAAAATTGCAGGTGCATTCTCGGCAGTATAATTAAAGACTAACGGACGTCCTGCGTTCACTAAAACCACAACAGGTTTGCCAGTTGCCAAAAGCGCTTTTAACAAGTCCTCTTGCACACCTGGTATAGCAATATTTGCTTTACTTTTTGCTTCACCACTCATGTCTCTACGTTCGCCAATACTAAGTATTACCACATCAGCTTGCAATGCAATATTAATAGCTTCTGCAAAACCAGCTTTGCTATCGCCTTCAATTTCACAACCCTGCGCAAATAACAAATTAGTAGTCGCTCCTACTTTATTTTGTAACCCTTCCCATTGGGAAACTATAAAATTAGAATCTACACCCGGTATTTCAATATCCCAAAATCCTTTGTTTTGCTTTAATGGTTTTACTAAGGGACCAATAAAAGCAATTGTTTTTAACTGTTTGGATAAAGGCAATAAATTATTTTCATTTTTTAAAAGCACAATGCTCTTTGCTGCCATTGAACGCGCAGCAGCTGAATGACTTGCGTTATTCAAAGCCAATTTTTCTCTTTCTACATTTGAAAACTTATAAGGGTTATCAAATAAACCCAATTCAAATTTCTTTAATAAAATCCTGCGCACCGCGTCGTCAATTAATTCGACGGGCACTTTTTTATCCTTCACTAATTGTTCCAAGTTATTTTTATAACTTCTACTTTCCATATCCATATCACTGCCGGCAGTAATTGCACTTAATGCAGCTTCATAATCGTTCTTTGCAAAACCATGATTCACTAATTCATTAATCGAACCCCAGTCACTCACTACAAAACCTTTAAAACCCCACTTGCCTTTTAAAATTGTTCTTTGCAAATAACTATTCCCTGTGGCAGGTACGCCATTAATATCGTTGAAGGAATTCATGAAACTAGCCGCGCCTGCATCCAAGGCAGCTTTAAACGGTGGCAAATAAATTTCCCATAATTGGCGATCACTCATGTCCACCGAATTGTAATCACGTGCACCCACCGCCGCGCCATAAGCAGCAAAATGTTTCACACAAGCCATAACAGCATTGGTATCTCCAAAATGTGCCCCCTGAAAACCTTTCACCCTAGCTGCAGCAATTAAGGAACCTAAATAAGTGTCTTCGCCAGCACCTTCCATCACACGGCCCCAACGTGGGTCACGAGCAATGTCAACCATTGGCGCAAAAGTCCAATGAATACCACTTGCACTAGCTTCTTTAGCAGCAACACGTGCAGCCAATTGAATCGCATCTAAATCCCAACTAGCCGCTTCGGCTAAGGGAATAGGGAAAGTAGTTTTATACCCATGTATTACATCCTGACCAAATAATAAAGGAATTTTTAAACGCGATTCCATCGCTATGTTTTGCCAACTTCTAGTGCGCTCGCTACCTAACACATTTAATAAGGAGCCCACTTGGCCTGCCTTAATTTGACCAATTTTATTATTATCAACGGTCACCGGACCTGTTGCTAAATTGTTGTCGTTGTATTGGTTTAACTGCCCTACTTTTTCTTCAAACGTCATTAACTTCAAAACAGAATCAACTTTCTGACTATTGGTTTTTTTTTGAGCATTAATAGAAATAGAAAATACAAACGTCAAAAAAAATAATACCAAAAATTTATGAATCATTGTTAAAGGTTGTGACTAATGAATAAGGGAGTTATAATAAGGGGTTATGAGATTATTGATATACCCTCACATAATCAATTTCGAATGTGGTACTTGTAAATGATGCATCGATAGGGCCACCTAAATTGCCTCCCATTGCAATATTCAAAATCATGAAGAAATTTTGGTTGTATGGGATGGATGGACTGTTTGGAAGTGTATGAAATAACTTGTCGTCTACAAAGATTTGCATCGCTGTTGGCGTCCATTCTAATTTATATACATGAAACTCGGTTGTTGCAGTTGGAACTATTGTCGTTGCTACTTTAGCATTGCCACCGTAGTATACAGGATAGTGAAAGGCAGAAATAATTTTATTTAAATCTTTACCAACGTGCTCCATGATATCTATCTCGCCACAAGCAGGCCAGGAAACAGTACTAAAATTGTCCCCTAACATCCAAATTGCAGGCCATGTACCAACACCAGCAGGTATTTTTGCTCTAACTTCTACTTTACCATATTTGAAGGAGTACTTACCCTTACTTAACAAGCGAGCCGATGTGTACTGACTACCTCCATAAGCTTCTTTCTTAGCAACAATTTTCAAGGTACCATCTGTCACATAGGAATTATCTCTGCGATCTGTATAATACTGCGATTCATTATTACCCCAACCACTTCCACCTAGGTCATAGCCCCATTTATTACTATTGGGTGCACCTGGGGTATCAAATTCATCAGACCAAACTAAAGACATGCCAACAGTAACGGCAATGTCTATTGATTTTGAAATTGTTGCATTAGAGCTACTTTTTGCAGTCACTTTCACCGTGTAATTTCCAGATGTTGCGTATTTATGGTTAAGCGTCCCAGAAGAAATAGTTTCAAAAGCACCATTTCCAAAATCGTATTCATAACTCACTGCATTTGTTGCAGACGATGCAAAGGAAACATTACCACTATTATCTGGATTCACAGTTGCATTAACCACCAAATTAGTTGGCGTTAAAGCGGGGGTACTACCCCCGCTTTTATTACATGAAAGTAACCCGAAGCTTATTAAACATAAAAATATACCTAGTCTCATTAATACTTATTTTACTTTAAACATCTGGTACCATGCGTTGTTATCAGCGCCAATTGTTCTTAATGTCATGGTCGTACTAGTAATTGATATGATTTCATACATATTACTTCCAGCTCCAACCATCACTAAACCATTACCTGGTACTGAGAATTGAATTCTTGTAGAAACAGCAGCTGTGCTATTAGAAGTAGCATTCATGAATGAAAGTCTTTTTACACCTAATGTTGCAATTGGAAATTTACCTTCTCCTCCAGTTAAACCATAGTAAGATACTGCAGCACCCAAAACAAATGTGTTGCCTTTATTATCTAAATTTATAGACACATTATTATTAGCGTCTTTAGAGAAAGTAATTTCATCGTCATAAAATTCATTATCAACTCTATCATTAGGACCAGCAGCATACCAGCTAGGGAAGAAAGTTTCATTCGCACCTTGATTAGGGCCAGGGCCTACACCAAAATGACCAGGAGCGCCTTTATCAGCGACCCAAACCTTAGATGCGCCACCAGTTAAATTAGTAAGGATAGTTGTTGGAATTTCAAACGCCACAAATACCGTTACAGACTTGCTGATTGTTGAAATAATACCACCCGTACCAATTGCGTTTACAGTGATGGTATACTTTGCTACACCAGGTGTGGTATACTTATAGGTAATCTTACCAGAAGGCACCAATGCGATGTTACCGTCTCCAAAATCAACATTATACGTAACCGCATTGGTAGCAGTCACATTGATTGACACAGCGCCAGTACCGTTACCAGTAGGATTCGCATTGTCCACACCAACAACTGTTGTTGTTAATGCTAAGCCAGAAGGTGTTTTCATTGCTCCGAAAGAATATTCTTCTTTCTTACAACCTGTAATACTAAGTACCACAAGTAAAGAAAACAACCCAATTATTTTATATAAATTTTTCATTGCTTATTATTTTAAAATTAATTAAGTTTAATGTCGTCAAAATAAAAGGTAAAATTAGCAGAACCATCCCCAACTGTACCTAAATCAAAAATGAGTACAATTTTTTGATAAGAATTAGTGGTGCTAATTGCGCTATAGTCAAAAGTTAATTCTTCCCACTCGTTCGCTTTTGTCGTTAATACTTCTTTATCAAAAGCAATATTTCCATCGGTTAAGTTCTCCACCTTTAATAAAAGCTTCGCGCCAACTCTTGGAGAATACACTTTAACTTTAAAAGTTTTATTTGTTGAAAAATCTATGCGGCTATCTAAAGTGATAAAACTACCGCCCCAAGATTGTCCAGCACCTTTCACCATTTTAGCTACTTTGGCAGTTGTATTGATTGAACCGCTAGCAGGATTGTTTACAATTGTAACCGCTCCACCGTCAAAATTAGTAAACGCATAATTGATAGTAGATGATTCAAAAGTCAATGGTAACGCAATCGCATTTGCGTTTGCAGGAACACCGAATTGAACATCATCCCAATAAAATACTTTTCCTGAACCAGTAGTGCCAAAATCAAAGAAGATAGAGGCTTTGTTAAGCGTATACGCTGTGTTTAATGCAGCTGTCCCAGTTGCTTGATTGCTAAAATCAAACACCATGGTTTCCCACTCATTCGCTTTGGTCGTTAAAGCATCCGTTTCAACTGATTTAGTATTATCATCCTTATCCTCAATTTTCAATCTTATCTTCAATCCAACTGCTGGAGAATACACTCTTATACTCATTGTTGTTGCAGAAGAAGTGATAGGAATTTTGCTAGCAAATCCAGTTGCTGTTCCAATGGTTGTACCAGCCCAAGTTTCAGCACCATTTGGCTTAGTTGTTTTCTTCACCTTATTTGAGCTAGATATAGGATCAAAAGCATCAATAGTAGCGTTATTACCAAAGTCAGTTACTGTATAATTCACAGTCGTTGCATCAAAAGTAACAGGTAAACTGATTTGAGATAGAACAACAGCAGCTGGCTTCATCTTAAAGTCATCCAAATAGAAGACTTTGCCTGAACCAGCATTACCAAAATCAAAGAAGATAGAAGCCATGTCATAGGTTTTCGCAAAATTAATAGCTGGTGTATTAGAAGATTGATTTGCAAAATTAAATTCCAATACTTCCCAAGTATTTGCAACTGTCGTTACAGCATCTGTTTCAACAAAAATATTACCATTGGTTCGATCTTCCACTTTTAATTTAACTTTGATGCCAGCTGCAGGAGAATACACTTTTGCTTCCATTGTAGTTGCACCAGACTTAAGTGGAATGGCTTTTGCTAAGCCTAATGAAGTACTCATTGTTGTTCCTGCCCAAACCTCAGCACCTGCTGTTTTTACCACTTTCATTACTTTATTAGCAGCATCTTTAGGATCTACTGCAATTGAATAAGCAGCGCCACCAAAGTCACCAAAAGTATAATCATAGTTTACATCATCAAAGCCAATTGGTAAATCGATTTGCTTACCTACCTTAATTGTTTTAACCAATTCAGAAGATGCAGCGCCCCCACTTAAGGCAACTACTTTCACATTATATGTTCCAGCTTTTGCATAAGTATAAGTAATAGACTGACCTTCGATGAAGGTCTTGAAAGGAATTGGAGTCACATTATTAGAATCTCCAAAAAACACTTTATAATAAGTTTCATACAAAGCAGTTGCATCTACGGTTATTGCAAGACCATTTGGAGTTAAAGTCACTTTTAAATCTTCAGGTGCTTTAAATGAAACTGTTAAGTCTTGAGTCACTTCGGTTTTAGCACCTAAACTATTGTACCCAACAACTTTAACTTTAAATACACCTTCAGCGTATTGGTGCACCGTATTTTTACCTGGCAATACTTTAACCGGAGTCGTAGTATTGTCCCCATAATATACTTGATAATAAGTAGCCCCTTCACCGTTAGGTGTGATTGTTACAACACCAGTATTGTCTTGAGTGATATCATATAAAGCAGACAGTTTAGCCGAGCTAGATACACTATCTAAAAATGATATATCATTAAATAAGTCTTTTTGACAACCAGCTAAGAACATTAGCGAGCAAAAAAGACCGATTATAAATTTATTTGTTTTCATTCTATTTTATTTAATTAATGATTTAATATCCAGCGTTTTGAGGAATGCCTGAGATATCTATTTCTGTTTGAGGAATAGGGAAAAGTTCATGTTTGCCCACTACAAATTTAGAACCTAAAGTAGCACTTGCTTTTCCTGTTCTAACTAAGTCGAAGAAGCGGTCACCTTCCATCGCTAATTCTAATCTACGCTCGTTTAATATATCATTGTAAAGGGTCGTTCCAGAAGATGTGATGTCACGGCTGTTATTACCAAAAGCTCTACGACGAACTAAATTCAAATATGTTTTTGCTTTAGTCTCATTTGCTGTAGCAGCTTTTACATTTGCCTCAGCAGCCATTAATAAAACATCAGAATAACGAATAATTCTAAAGTTATTTAAATAGTTTAATTCAATTTGACCTGAAGTTTGTCCTTTTCTAGGTAAATACTTTTGATTGTATAAACCTGTATTCTTATAAGGTGCAACTTGATAAGTAACATTATAAGAAGGATTAGCAGCTTTGTATGCTTCAATATCTAAAATTGTCACAGCCTTACGTTGGTCACCTGCTTCATAAGCGTTCGCTAAATTCGCAGTTGGTAAATTCGTGCTCCAACCAGCAGCATATGGCATATCAGCAGAACCATTTAAACCTCTGATTCCACATTGTTGTATAGCATAATTACCTTGACCTCTTGTTGCTCCACCCCAGTTGTAGTATGGAGAAGTGTTTGAATATTGAATTTCAAAAACAGACTCAGGACCATTTTCACCGCTTAATAAAAAGATAGATCCAAAATTACTAACTAAAGAAAACGCATTTGAAGTAATCACTGTTTCTAATGTAGTAGCAGCTAATTCAAACTTATTTTGGTACATATATACTTTACCTAAAAGTGCTTGAGCAGCTAATTTTGTGATTCTTCCTTTTTCATTTTGTACAGCAGGAAGCGCAGCAATAGCTGCAATTAAATCTGTTTCAATTTGTTTGTATACATCAGCTTTAGGGGCTCTCTTTAAAGATTTAGATTCTGAAAGAGAAAGTCTTTTGTCTGTGAATAAAGGAACATCACCAAACATTTTGACAAGTGTAAAATAATAGTAACCTCTTAAGAAAAGTGTTTCACCAAACAAAGCATCTTTACCAGCAAAATTTACGGCAACGCCAGCAGGGTTTACGGCCTTATACTGATTAATATAATTTGCTCTATTGATTCCTTCGTAAGCAGACTGCCATATTTCGGTCAATTGACCGTTTACAGCATTGTGCGTGTAATCATCAATTTGTTGCAAAGACAATACGTCGGATGCATTTTCTCCACCAGCTACTGCATTATCAGATGCAATTTCACCAATAGGAACAACTTGATTAATCCATTGTAATGGGGTATAAACACTCACCGCCATCGATCTGTAATCTGATTCAGATTTTAAATAATCTTGGTCAGTAATTTTAAATTCTTCGTGCGGATTGTAGTCCACAAATTTTGTGCAAGATTCGAGACTGCAAAAAGTAACAATCAGGATAAGCAATTTGAAATAATTTTTCATAATAATATTCATTTAAGCAGATTTAGAATTTAATGTCAAGGCCTAAAGCAAAAGTTCTAGGTTGAGGATACGCACCACGATCTACACCTGTTTCAAGAATTCCACCAGGAATCTCTGGATCATAACCAGTGTATTTAGTGAATGTGTATGCATTTTTAACTTGTAAATAAAAACGTACTTTGTCTAGTCCTTTCTTAGTTAGAGACGCTGGCAATGAATACCCTATTTGAAGATTCTTAATTTTTACAAAAGAACCATCTTCCACATAGCGGTCAGATACTCTTGCATTGTTATTGTTATCAACAAAAGAATATCTAGGGAATCGAGCATCATTGGTAGAATTTTCGCCAGTCCATCTTGCTAAAATTTCACGAGGCTTGTTGGTGTAGTTTGCGTTTCTTTCAAAAGCTCTGTAAATATCATTTCCAACAGAAGCATATACAAAAGATACAAAGTCAAAATTACCCACTTGAACATTTACGTTCCATCCTAATGTGAATTTTGCAAATGGATCACCAATTTTAGTTTTATCCAACGCATCAATTACATTGTCGCCATTGATGTCCACATATTTAATGTCACCAGCTTGAGCGCCAGCTTGCTTTGGAGAAGCAGTTACTTCGGCAGCATTCTGGAATAAACCATTTGTTTTAAATCCATAAAAATAACCTGGTGTAAATCCTTTTTCAAAAACAGTCACAGACTGAGATTGACCATTAAAATAATATCCGCCTAAAATTTTAGCAGTTCCATCAGAGTTAGTAGAAGTTACCTCGTTGGTAGCTTTAGTAAATGTCAATGATGAATTAAATTGTACTTTTTTATTAGGACTATTGCGATAGTTGATTGTCAAATCAAAACCACTGCTCTTGGTCGTACCGATATTTGCTTGTGGAATAGGAACTGTACCAAGGTATAGAGAAGCAGAAGGCGTAAATAATAAACCATCCACTGATTTATTAAAATAGTCAGCATTGATTGTAAAACGATTGTTCATAAAAGTTAAATCAAAACCAATGTTTGATTGAACTTGTTTTTCCCATCTTAAAGCATTGTTTGCAGCTGAACCAATGGTAGAACCTGGCGTAAATACTTCACCAAAGCTATAACCATTGCTATTTGCAGTTGGGCCATAGCTAGGGCCACCAGTGATAATACCTACAAATTGAGGATTCACATTCTCATTACCAGTGGTACCATAACTTCCTCTAATTTTAAAGAAGTTAACCATTTTGCTTTGAAAGAATTTTTCGTTAGAAACAACCCATCCTAATGAAGTGGCATAGAAATTACCAAATTGATTTTCATTACCAAAAGCAATAGATCCATCACGACGAGCAGAAACTGATGCTAAATATTTTTCGTTATAGTCATAGTTCAAACGACCAAAATAAGAAATGTTTTTTCTAAAATATTGATAGTAGTAACCTGATAAGGCATCTGTATTAGTCGCAGTGTTAGCTCCTGTAGCCGCTGTGAAGTCTGCAAATTCCCAAGAGTTAAAAGGTACATCTTGTCTTGTTGCTCCTGCAGCGTTACCGGTTAATTTAGAAGCAGCAATACCCCCTATCAAATTGAAAGAATGTTCGTTACGCTTTAAATTATAATCAAAGTAATTCTCAAAAGTATAATTGAAGTTGCTTGTTTTTTCGTGTGCAATTCTATTGTGCTTACCAGCCACAGCAGATCCGTCAGCATTCATTGAATTGTCTACATTCAAAGGACCATAAAAAGTAAGTGGGGTAAATGTCTTTGCATTGCCATCATATTTTGTATAACCAAAACGAGAAATCAAACTTAAGTTTTTAGCGACATTATATTGTAATTCAAACTTACCATATAATTTAGTACCTAGGTTTTTGTTATACGTATTTTCTAGCACTGTAAGTGGGTTGAAAATTTCTGAAAGCAATAAATTACTGTATCCGTATTTACTCCCGTTGTTAGTTGTATTTAAAAGAGACACAGTAGGATCAAAATTCAATGCAGATCCTAAAACGCTATTGAAAGAATTTTCTGCAATTCCTTTTGATTCTAAGGTCAATGCACTAGCGTTGATAATTAATTTTAATTTAGCACTTAAGTCAAAGCTTAAGTTTGCAGTGAAGTTACCTCTAGAAAAATTTGATTTGCCAGCACCACCAACGATACCAGACTGATTCAAATATCCAGCACTCAATAAATAAGTCATTTTATCACTACCACCTTTTGCGTTCAAAGAATAAATTTGAACAGGTGCATCTTTAAAAACTTCTTTTTGCCAGTTATTACCAACACCTAAAGTAGATAGATTAGGAAAGATCACTGGTCCACCAGCAGTCGTACTACCTTCATTGATCATTGCGCCATATTCAGAAGCATTTAAAGTACCAATCATATTGGTAACTTGTTGAATACCGTAGTTACTACTAAAACTAAATTCAGCTTTTTGATTCCTTCTTCCAGACTTGGTAGTTACTACAATCACACCGTTACCCCCTTTCACACCATAAATTGCAGTTGTAGCTGCATCTTTAAGTACGTTGATGGTTTCAATATCTGCAGGATTGATAGAATTTAAGTCAACAAGAGATTGTTGAACTCCATCAATGATCACTGTAGGGTCGGTACCAGTGAAAGAAGGAATACCTCTAATTAATACTGTTGGTTTAGAACCTGGAGAACCGCCTTGAATCACGTTTACACCAGCAGCTCTACCTTGTAAAGCTTCTTCGGTTCTTACAGCGTTAATTTTTTCGATATCGGCGCTCTTAATAGTTGAAATAGCACCAGATACTTTTGTTATTTTCTGGGAACCATATCCAACCACTATCACTTCGTCTAAATTATTTGAATTACTTAGTTCTAAAAGAAAGTCTGTTTTGCTAGAAGCATTCACGAAACGTTCAATTGAAGTCATTCCAACAAAGGAAATGACCAAACTAGCTCCTTTGGTTGGAATACTAATAACGAATTGACCATTTTGGTCAGATACAGTGGATTGTTTAGTTCCTTTTACAATAATAGTCGCCCCAGCAAGGTTCTCACCGGTAGCTTTATTATTGACTTTGCCTTTAAACTGGATGTTTTGAGCATAAGCTCCCACCATCAAGCATAAAACAAAGGCAGTTGACAACAAAATCCTGAGTTTTAATTTCATAAGTACTTGGTTAATAGTGAAAAATCGATTTTTGGTTTATATTTAATAAGTGCATTTAAGCAATGATTAACCCTGAAAATGACTTAATTCAAACTTGAAATTAATTATTTTGTGCTTTTACAATCATCTTGTGGAATACATCCCAAGATTTTGTATAAAAGACTAAAACAAACGTTTGCAAGCATGAAAAAAATAATTTTTAAGATGCTAAAATTCATGATTTTACTTCATATTACCTTAATGTTAACTACATCATTACTACATCAAAAATGTTAAATAGGAATAAATAGGCTTAAATAACTACATCATTACTACATCAATTATATTTCATATATTTAATTACCGAAAACGATTGCATTAATGAAAAAGTTAATACTATATTTTTTATTGCCCCTAACTGGGCTTGCTCAAAACACCATTGGTATCCCTGATATCATAAATTATTCAAAGGCTGACTATAAAGCAGGGCTCCAAAACTGGGATTTTAAACAGGATAATAATGGCATTATATACGTAGCCAATAACGAAGGCTTGTTAAGTTACGACGGTACCTATTGGAAATTGTACCCTCTTCCTAATAAAACCATTGTAAGGTCGGTTGAAATTGGTGCCGATAATAAAATATATGTGGGTGGTCAGGATGAATTTGGCTATTTCGCACCGGCCAAAAATGGGCAATTACAATACCATAACCTAATTACTAGCTTACCCGATTCCGAAAGGGATTTTGCGGACGTATGGGATATAGCCTACTATAAAGACGAGGTGTTTTTTAAGACATCAAGGCGCATATTTAGGTTAACAAGTAAAAGGATAAGTATTACACACGCCCCTTCGGAATGGAGTTTTATGGGAGAATGCAAAGGGAAATTATACGCACATGATATAAAAATGGGCCTAATGACCTTTGAAAACGATCAATGGAAGTCCTTGCCAAGCGGAAATTTAACCAATGTGGAAGTAACCGCTATCCTACCTATAAAGAATGCAATTATAGTAACCACCTTAAAAAACGGTGTATATCATTATAGTAATACTGGCGCCACAAAAATAGTCAGCCCGGCAACTGGTGCAATTGAAAAAGAAAGAGTTTACACTGCCACAGCTATCAATAATGAATGGATAGGCTTAGGCACTACCAATGGAGGGGTTTACATAATAGACGAAAAAGGGAACTTAATACAAAACTTATCCAAGCGGGAGGGCCTGCAGAACTATAATATACTATCTATATTTTCCGACGACCAAAGCAATTTGTGGCTAGGATTAAATAATGGTATTGACTGTATTGGCTTTAATAAAGCAATTAAGCATATTAACCCAAATAATCAGGACGCTTCGGCCTATGCTACTATTATATACAAGGACAATTTATACGTGGGCACTTCAAGTGGTTTGTATAGTGCGCCATTAAATGGGGCAAGCGATTTAAGTTTTAACCGAGGCAATTTTACTGCTATCAAAAATAGTGCAGGCCAGGTGTGGAGTTTAGCCAATATAAATGAGAAATTATTATTAGCACATCACGAGGGCGCATTTCAAATACAACAAAACGAAGCCAGGTTAATTTCTAATAAAACAGGCTTCTGGAATTTTCAAACTGTTTCTGCAAGTGGCACCGAAAGTAAAATAGTGGCAGGCAATTATACAGGGCTATTGTTTTTAAACGACAATGGAAATAATATTGCCACTACGAATGGTGTAAAAAACTTTACACAGTCGTCCCGTTTTGTAGCCATGGACGAGGAAGCGGATATATGGGTGTCGCATCCTTTTCATGGGTTGTACCGAGTTGAAAAAGACACCACAAGCAAATTGGCCCCTAAATTATATACCGACAAAAACGGATTGCCCTCTAGTTTAAACAACCATGTATATAAAGTAAAAAACGAAATAGTAGTAGCCACCGAAAAGGGTGTTTACAAGTATAATACACAAACCGACAAGTTCGAACCCTACGGTTTTTATCAAACCTTATTGGGACAACAAAGTTTGCGCTATTTAAAGGAGGACCTGGATGGTAATATTTGGTTCATACACGAAAAGCAATTAGGTGTATTGGACATGAGTACAAAAACGCCTAAAATAATATATATCCCCGAATTAAATAATAAATTATTAAGTGGTTTTGAATTAGTGTATCCCGTAAATGAAACTAATGTATTTATTGGAGGCGAGAACGGCTTATTTAATTTAAACTACGCGAAGTATAAAAAAAATAGTTACAAATTACAAGTACGCATAAGGGAAGTGCGCGTTATAGGGGAAGGAGATAGTTTATTGTATGGAGGTTATTTTGGGAATATAAATGAAAACCAATTACAGCAACAAGGACAATCGCCAAACCTAGGAGGACAATGGGATGTAATACATTTTGAATATTCCACAGCCTTGTTTGGCCTAAAAAATAATTTGGAATATAGCTATAGGTTAAAGGGGCTGGACGAAAACTGGTCCAAGTGGAATAGTAAAACCGAAAAGGAATATACGAATCTGCCTGCAGGAAATTATACATTTGAAATAAAAGTGCGCAATAATTTAGGAGCAGAATCGGAGTTGGATTCTTACCGTTTTTCGGTGCTACCTGCATGGTACGTTTCAAAGTGGGCTTTCATGTTTTATTTACTAGTACTATGCTTCATTGTATTCATGTTAAATAAGTTGCAGAAGAAAAAATTTATCCTACAGCAGGAAAAATACGAGAAGGAACAAAAGCTTTTAAATAATTTAAAGCAATTAGAAATAGACAAAGCAAAAATTAAGATTACCGAAATAAAGAACGAAAAATTACAGTTAGAAGTAGATAATAAAAATAACGAACTACTCAACTTTACCATGCACTTAGTGCAAAAGGGGGAACTGTTATCGGATTTAAAAACGCATATGTCAAAAATGACAAAAGTATTGGAAAATTCATCGGGTCTGGACGAATTAAAAAAAATGATTAAGGTAATCAATGACGCCGACAAAATGGACAAGGATTGGGAAAATTTTATTTACCATTTTGACAAAGCACATAATTCATTCACTATAAATATAAAACAAAGGTTTCCAAAGCTAACAGCGAACGAATTAAAGTTATGTACTTTTTTACGCCTGAATTTATCCACTAAGGAAATTGCACAGTTAATGAATATATCGCTACGTGGTGTGGAACTTGGTAGGTATCGGTTACGCAAGAAATTAGAGTTGCCGACAGAAACAAGTTTATTTGAATTCTTTAATTCTATTTAAAGGAATAGACTTTTAGAGGTAATAATTAATTCGCAATAGAAATCACCGTAGTATCTAATTGCTCATAAATACTATTATTGCTAATGTATTCAGGAACTAGTTCTTTCATTTTACCTACCAATAACATTTCGTCGTTGGTCGTCGTTAAAATGGTTTCTAGTTCGAAGGTGTTTTGTTTTACCAATTCAATGGACACATCACGCACTTTAGCAATTAAAATCTTATCGTGGTAGGTTTGTGTGGTATTTTCTGCGTCGTTTAATAATTCCTCGTATAGTTTTTCTCCTGGGCGTAAACCGCTGTAAGTGATATTTACATCAATGTTTGGAATCAACCCATATAAACGAATCATCTTACGTGCTAAATCTGCAATGGCCACTGGCCTGCCCATATCAAATACAAATATCTCTCCTCCATTCCCCATACTACCTGCTTCCAATACTAATTGACAAGCTTCGGGGATGGTCATAAAGTATCTTGTGATATTAGGATGGGTTACGGTAACTGGTCCACCTTTTTCGATCTGTTCTTTAAAGCGAATGATTACAGAACCATTTGAGCCTAGTACATTGCCAAAACGGGTGGTGATAAATTTAGTAGCTAAATCGGCTTGATTAGACAATGCTTGCACATACATCTCGGCCATACGCTTAGAAGCGCCCATTACATTGGTAGGGTTCACCGCTTTGTCGGTAGAGATCATCACAAAACGTTCTACTTTATATTGGATCGCTAAGTCTGCCATTATTTTTACACCAATTACATTATTACGTACTGCTTCTGTAGGGCAAAGTTCCATCATTGGAACGTGCTTGTAGGCAGCGGCATGGTACACATATTGAGGCTCAAATTCCTCAAATAATTTTTGCATCCTTGTTTTGTTGGTGATATCTGCTAAATAACTAATGCAGTTAATACGAGTGCCATTTTCTTTTAATTCTAATTCAAGTGTATGCAGTGGCGTCTCGGCCTGGTCACATAAAATAATCACTTCGGGCCCATAAGGAATTAATTGACGTACAATCTCAGAACCAATAGAACCTGCTGCACCAGTGACTAAAATACGTTTGCCTTTAATCTGTGCTTTAATTTGGTTGTTATTAATTTGTATTGGGTCACGCTCCAGTAAGTCTTCGATTTTAATAGACTGTAATTGTCTGCTCGAGAACTTACCTTCTGCCCATTTAGAATAAGCAGGTACACTCAATACTTTAATATCATGGTCTAAACAAAAATCAACCAATTCGTTTTTACGCTTGGTTGATATAGTATAAGAAGCAATAATTAATTCATCTACAGGCTTAATGGTGGCCATTTCTTTAAAATCATTGAAAGAAAGAATGGGTGCACCATTTAAATTTTTGCTACCTTTTTTTCGGTCATCATCAATAAAAGCAATCACTTGAATATTGGCAAGGCCATCGTTCTGAAGCACTCTTTGAGTGGCTACACCAGTTGCAGCTGCACCAAAAATTACCACCGATTTTTTTTGCATCTTATAATTCTTGGCATAAGCAAAAAGGTATTTAACCAACACCCTATAACTAATCAAGAATAAAAAACTAAAAATAGTGTATAAAGAAATGACCAAAGTCGTAAGTGACAAAATAGTACTAATGCCTAATGCTACTGTATTAATCACTAAAATAATGAAAGAAGATAAACCCACAGCAATCGCAATGCGGAGTGCATCCTGTACACCCGTATAACGCACAATACCCGTATAAGATTTAGT
>Ga0164295_10001188_pt1 | contig 21608 bp, 13 predicted proteins | sample GEODES006metaG_FD_111798 | JGI IMG/M metagenome (GOLD analysis project Ga0164295, IMG submission 111798) | Oligotrophic lake water microbial communities from Sparkling Lake, Wisconsin, USA - GEODES006 metaG | ecosystem: Environmental > Aquatic > Freshwater > Lake | place: USA: Sparkling Lake... | reverse complement strand
GCTGTTCACGATGGCCCCCAGCGCCACACCGCCGGACTTCTCCGCGATGCGTTCATGGTCGCGCTTGTCGAGCTGCTTGTTCAGCCGCGCGAGGCGTCCGGCGAGGGAGCTGACGGTGTCCGAATCACTCGCGCCCATCATCACGCCCATGGCCAGGTCTTTGAGCGGCACGGTGGGCTTGGTGATCAGCGGGGTGCTGGCGGTCTTCAGTGACTTGGTGACGCCGATGGCATCGACAATGACATAATGCGTCTTGGCCGAGACGGCGGAGGGCGTGACCTTCCGCAGGTCATCCATGTCGAGCGTGCGCGTGCCACGCCCTTTCATTTGCTCGAAGTAGTTCCGGCTCTTCACATCCCGCATGAAGAGCAGGCACTCCAACGGCTTCACATCCGTGCCGGTGGCGATCATGTCCACGGTGACGGCGATGCGCGGGTGGAACTCATTGCGGAACTGCTGAAGCACGGACTTGGCGTCCTCCTCGGCCTTGTAAGTGATCTTTTTGCAGAAGGCGTTTCCCTCGCCGAAGACCTCGCGCACTTCCTTGATGATGTCGTCGGCGTGGGAGTCGGTCTTGGCAAAGATGAGCGTCTTCGGCACCTCGGTGCGACCAGGGAAGATCTCTGGCAGCTTGTGACGGAAGGTCTGCACGATGAGCCGAATTTGCGAGGGCACGACGACCTTGTCATCGAGCTGCTGGCGGGAATAGACTTCGTCCTCGTCCTGCTGCTCCCAGCGTCGCTTCCGCGTGAGTCGCTCGCGATGCTCCACGGGCTGCTTCGCCACGAGGCGCGTGCCGGTCGTGGTGACTTCGGTTTCGATGAGGTAGGTCTCATTGCCCACGTTCACGCCATCGGCGACGGCTTTGTCGTGGCTGTATTCGCAGACGAGGTTGCCCTTGAAGAAGCCGCGTGTGCGATTGTCCGGCGTGGCGGTGAGGCCGATGAGGAAGGCGTCGAAGTAATCGAGCACCTGCAACCAGAGGTTGTAAATGGAGCGGTGGCACTCGTCGATGATGATGAAGTCGAAGAACTCGGGCGGCACGGTTGCCTTGTAATCCACCCGCGGCGGAATCTTGGGCTTCGTGAGCTGCTCGGCGGGGCTTAACTCTTCGAGGGTCTCGTCCAGTTCCTCGCCTTTGAGGATAGAGTAAAGGCGCTGGATGGTGCAGATGATGACCTGCGCATCGGTGGGCACGAAGGAGCGCGTGAGGCGCTGCACGGTGTAAAGCTCCGTGAAACGGCGGTTGTCGTCGCGCGGCTGGTAAGCCATGAACTCTTGCTCCGCCTGCTCGCCAAGGTTCTTGGTATCGACGAGGAAGAGCACGCGGCGAGCTTTGCCGAACTTGAGCAGGCGATAAACTTCCGTGATGGCGGTGAAGGTCTTCCCGGAACCCGTGGCCATCTGCACGAGCGCGCGGGGCCGGTTCTCCTTCAACGACTTCTCCAGGTTTGTCACCGCGCTCTCCTGGCAGTCGCGCAAGCCAAGGTCAGCAGCGGGCAGCTTGCTGGGATTCAATGGCGGCATCTGCAACAGCCGTGCCCGCAGCGAAGCGCCATCGTCCAGCCAGCGCATCAACGTCTCGGGACGATGGAAGCTGAACACCTCACGCGAGCGCGGCTTCGGGTCCGCCATATCCGTGAAGCGCGTGATCAGGCCTGTGCTCTCGAAGAGGAAGCGCAGCGGTTGGTTGTTGCTCACCCACTTCAGCTTCGCAGTGGCGTAACCGACTGTCTGATCCTCCACCGTGGTGAGGTTCTGTCCCATGTCCTCCTTCTTGGCCTCGATCACCCCGCAAGCCACCTGATCGACGAAGAGGACATAGTCCGCCGGGCCGGTATCCGTTGGATACTCCCGCACCGCGATGCCCGGACCCGCATTGAAATTGATCGTCTTCTTGTCCTGCACCTTCCAGCCCGACGCCTCAAGCAGCCGGTCGATTTCATCGCGGGCCTGTTGTTCGGGGTTCTGGTTGGCGGGAGGCATGCGGCGATCACTGTAAGCTTGAGGCTGATTGCGCCGCAAGCTGCGATCTGCTGCCACGGATCACCGCCGCTCCGCCGTGGTCAGCGGTGTTACCGGATCCTTCACCAGGCGGCCTTGCAGTTCATTCAAGCGGCAGCTCGGCAGCTTCGGCAGGACGTGCTTGGCGAAGAGGTCGCACTCCTCCAGGTGCGGGTAGCCGCTGAGGATGAAGGCGCGGATGCCCATGTCCATGTAGCGATTGAGCTTGGCCAGCACTTGATCGGGATCGCCGACGATGGCGCTGGCGCAGCCGCTGCGGGCGAGGCCGATACCGCTCCACAGATGCGGCTCGAGGTAGAGGTCCGTGCTCTGCGCGCGCAGTTCGTCCTGGCGCTTCACGCCGGCACTCTGGCTGTCTAGGCTGCGGGCCTTGATCTCAGCACCTTTCTCGGCGGTGAGCTTGGAGATCAAACGATCCGCCGCAGCGCGGGCCTCGGCTTCGGTTTCGCGCACGATGACATGGGTGCGGAAGCCGAAGTCAATCGTGCGGCCATACGCTGCGGCGCGTTCGGACATCACGCGCATGGTTTCAGCGATACGGTCTTCCGTTTCCGGCCACATGAGGAAGACATCGCAATGCTTCGCGCACAGGTCTTGCGCGAGTGGCGAGATGCCGCCGAAGTAGAGCAAGGGGCCGCCGTTCTGCTGATAGGGCTGCGCGGCCTCGGTGTTCGGCAGGCTGAAGTGGTAATGCTTGCCCTGCCACTCGAACGGACCCTGCGTGCGCCACAGGCCTTGCAAGATTTGGATGATCTCGCTGCTGCGTTCGTAGCGCACCTCGTTGCTCTCCTTCTGGCCCGGCAGGTCAGAGGAGATGATATTGATGCAGAGCCGCCCTTGGGCGATGTGATCGACGGTGGCAATCGCCCGCGCCAGCATGGGGGGCCAGACCTCGCCCATGCGCAGCGCGACGAGCTGATTGATTTGCTGTGTCTGCGGAGCCATGGCGGCGGCAAACGTGAGCGCGTCCTGCCCCGCGATCCACCCGGAGGGCAGCAGGATGTTCTGGAAGCCATGCGCATCCGCCTTCCGCACGATGTCGCCACAGTGCTCGTAGCTGCTGCGCAGCGCGCCATCGGGCACGCCGAGGAACTCATAATCGTCACCGCACAACGCGGCGAACCAAGCGACTTCGCAGCGGCGTTCAGCGGTGCGGATGGGAGGGGTGTTCATGAGGAACAAGCTCATCAAAACGCCCGATGAACGCTCACATTGCAGCCAGCCCTGGGTCTTCTCCCTCGCCTGTTGCTGACGGCTCCTTGGAAGTTTCGAAGACGATCCGCCAAAGGAGTCAGGAGTGAACGGCACGCCGTCACGTTCACCCCATCCTTGCCTGGCTTTAGAACGTCATCATCCCGCCAATGTTGGCTTCCCATACTTCGCCGCCGGTGCCGGCACCGCGACCGCTGGAGTCATAGCGGAGTTCGGCGTAGAGCAGGGTGTCGTCGCTGATCCAGTATTCCACACCTGTCGCGACGGTGAAGCCGGGGGAGCCTTCGTCGAAGGCGTAGTAGCCGCCGACGTGCAGGTAGGCGGAGACGTTCTGGCCGAAGTGCTTGCGCACCTTCAGCATGATGCCGTGGCGGTTGGTTTCGGGATCGACCAGGCTGTCGAAGACTTCGTTGCCGAAGTCACCAGCCACGGCGCGGCGCACCTCTTCACTGCTGGCGAGGGCCTTGCGCACCTCGGTCTGGGGCACATCGGCGCGGCGCACCTCTTCGCGGATGGCGCGAGGCAGGGTGGAGACAGCGTTGAACTTGGAGTATTCGCCGAAGTAGCCGATGCTGATTTCCGGGCGGCCCTTCTTTTCCGTCTGAATGAGGTAGTCGAGCGACATGCTGGCACCATAACCGGAACCCACGCGGCTGCTGCCGACGCGGACTTGGCTGTAGTAGGCCTCGAAGTCGAGGATGAAGCGGTCGCCAATGGGCCCCGCGAGCTTGAACTCGGCGCGGTTCTCGCGGCCGTTCAGGGCCTGCAAGCCCACGCTGTCGGTGGCGCGGGCATTGCCTTGGAAACCGAGCGACCAGCCGAGGGATTGATAGGCGAGCTTGCCGATGCGCGCGCCATACAGCAGGTCGTCTTCACTGCCGCCCACGGTGGCCTCGACGAAGTAGCCGCGACCAAAGCGGCGTTGCACGCTGATGCCGCCTTCGAAGTAGGTGTTGGTCCGCGTGCCAAAGATGCTGGTGTTGTTCACATCAATCGTGCTCTGGCGGGCGAAGGCGATGAAGCGCCAGTCATCATACCAGCGGGTGCTGAACTCCAGGTCGCTGCTCAAGGTGGTGCCCTCGCTATCCTTCACCGCGTTGACGCTGGCACTCAGCGCAGGCCGGAACCAAGGCGCGAGATCACGACGGGCATTGCGCGCTTCATCGCGGTCCGTGGCTTCGTAGCCTTCGAGGGTAAGCACTTCGCCATAAGCGTTGTAGCCGCCTTCCCAATCGCCGCTCTCAGCCATGGCGGCGGCGAGCGAGGTCTGGCCAGGGAAGGGCTGGTTCGGGAACTGGCTCTTGAAGGTCTGCAACTGATCGCGGGCGAACAGAGTGCGGTTGTAAGCGAGCGCCACTTCGGCTTCGAAGATCTTCAATTCGATGCGCTCCGGGCAGATGCGCCTCATGCGGCTGGCGATGCTACGGGCCTGACCACGGTTGGCTTCGGCCAGGGCCTTGTAGCCTTCCTCCAGCGATTCGGCCACGTAGATGTCTTGCAGCTTGGCCACGGCACCGGCTTTCATGCTTTCATCAAAGCGTGGGTCGATGAGGATCTCGAGAGCCGCAGCCTGGGCCTGGCGGAACTGCTTGAGTTCCAGATAGACATCGGCCAGCGCGTCCTGCTGGCTGAAAGGCAGCTTCTGCGCCTCCATCTCCCGCTTCTTGGCAAAGAGGATGCGGAAGGCTTCGTCAGCTTGGCCGGTCTTGGCCAGATACACCGCGCGATAGCCGAGCACGTCCTGATGCGTGGGGTAGTTAGTCTCCAGCGTGCGCATCACGGCTTCGCCTGTGTCGAAGTCACGCTTGCCCAGGGCGAACATGCCGCGCTCGATCTCGCGACCGACCTGGATTTCCAAGATCATGGTCTCGGCTTCGATCTTGGTGGCGATGTCGAAATTCGGCGAGGTCTGAATCTCGCGGAAGGTGGCGATCGATTCGTCAAACTGGCGGTTGCCGTAGTAAGCGAAGGCGAGCGTGGGCAGGAAGGGCCAGGCCGTGGCGGCGGTGTGCTTGGCGCGCAACGACTTGAGGAAGGCGATGGCTTCGTCGTAGCGGCGGGCGATGTCGTAGGCCTCGATGCGGAAGGTGAGCGCGTCGTAGTCGTTGGGCAGTTCGTCATGCAGTTTTTCGGCACCGCTGATGAGCTTGTCCATGTCGCCGCCAGCGCTGCGCTTGATGGCGAGGATGCGCTTCTTCAAGGCGAGCTGGGGCAGGGCGCGCTGGGCATCCTGGCGGGCATCGACCGGGAAGGACGGGTCCTTCAAGATGACGTTGTAGGCGGCTTCGGCCAGGTCATACATGCCAGCCTCGCTATAGGCATAGGCGAGGTCGTCCAGGAAGGGGTAGGGCTTGCCCAGGAACTGGTTTTTGCGCAGGGCCTCCAGCAGCTTCACTGCCTCGGCCGCACGTGACTCACCAATCAAGCTGATGGCGGCGAGGGGCACGGAATCGATGTCTTCAACGGTTTCGCCGGCGAGCACTTTTTTAGCAAGATCTTCCAGATACCCGGCAGGGCGGGTGACGGCGTCGGGATTGATGGAGGCGCGGACACGCAGGGCTTCTTCATTGGCCGGATCACGGCGCAGGATGGCGCGGACCAGCGCGTCGAGCATGGCGGTGTTATCCAGCTTGTCATAGACCAGCAGCAGCTCTTGCAGGCGCTCCATGGGCAGGGAGTTCAGCGAGCGCAGCACGCGCAGCTCCTGGTCGGTGAAGGGAATGGGCTTCTGCACTTCCTCGTCGTTGTCAGACGACGCGGCGGGGATGGCTGGCTGCACGACGGTCTGCGCGGGCAGCGCAGTGACGAAGACCAGCAACGAGAGGAGGAGGAGACGCGCATTCATGGCATGGACAACTCAGGGGTTCGGGAGGACAGCGGCGGTATCGGGGAGATCGGCGGTGAGCAGGTTGAGAGAGTAGTTGTAGGCGCGCTTGGCATCCTCATCGCGGCTCATGAGTTCATAGATGTCGCCCAGGAAGACCCACTCATCCGCCTTGGCGCGCGGATTGTCGTTCAAGTGGCGGGAGAGGAAGGAGGCGGCATCCTCCACCGCGCCCATGTTGAACCGAGCCTCGGCCAGCATAGAGAGGTGGGAAGGTTTGGCCGGGACGGAGGCAAAGAGCTTCTCTCCACGCTCCGCCGCACCACAAGCATGGCACAGCACCGCGAGATCAAGACGGCTCTGGGCGGAGAGCGCCAAGCGCTCCTCGACATCTGCTCCCAGGAAGGCCAGCAACTGAGGCTGCTGCAAGTAATCCGTGGCATGGCGCAGCAGGAGGGAGACGGCCGAGTGATGATTGCGCGTGCTCGGATGCATGAGGACGGCGAAGGCCTTGTCGAAGGCTTCGTCTTTTAGCAGCAGCGAGCCCACGGCCACGCGCAGCGCTGCGCTGTTGCCGAACTGCTTCAAACCTTCGTCCAGCTCCTTGAGCGCGGCGGCATGATCCTTCAGGTAGCCCGCGCTATCGGCGATGTCGAGGTAGCTCTCCACGTTGCGCAGCTGGCGCGCGGCCAGAATTTGCGCGGTCAGCATCTCCTCGTGCTCATCCAGGGACTCGGCCAGCATGGCGTAGTTCTCCAGCGTGTAGTGGTCGTGGTCGTCGGTCGTCAGCGTAGCGTAGAGCTTGAGGGCGCTGGCATACTTTTCCGCGCGGATGTAGTGCTCGGCCAGCTTCTTGATGCCGGGCACGTCGGCTGGATGATGCTTGTTAAAGGCTTCAAACGCGGCCAGGGCGGCGTCTTCATCGCCCATGTCCTGCAAGAGGCTGGCGTAGTCGAAGGCGGCGTCGCGGTCTTTGGGATGCTGCTTCAGCCACTGCTCGTAGAGCGGGCGGGCATCCGTGTCGCGACCGAGACCGGCCAACAGGTTGGCGTGTTGAATGAGCAGGTTCGGGTGGCCTGGGACGGGGCCGAGCACTTCCAGCAACTGGGCCATCTCGTCCGAGCGGCCGAGGAAATCATACAGCTGCAAGCAGCGATCCAGGGAGGCTTGCCCGCCCACAGCCGCGAGGCGCAGATGCACGTCGAAGCCCGCGTCAAAGCGGGAGTTCCAGTCGGAGTATTGCGCGAGCAACGTCGCCCAGCGGCGGTAGTCGGCCAAGTGCTCGGACTTGGCGGAGACTTGCTGCTTCAACTCAGCGAAGCTCATCCGCGTCTCCGGCTGCGCGCCGACGTAGCGCTGAAGCCAGGGGATCAGATCAACAGTTCGCGTGCTCTGCAAGGCATAGCCAAGGGCGCGTTCCAATTGCTTAGGGGTCGGCACACCATCCTCGCCCAAGGTTTTCATTTCATCCAGGCTGACATCGAGAGCCAGCCCAGGCTTGCCGCCTTCCAGCGCCAGGGTGGCGCAGAGTTCGGACAACTCGCTGAACTCGGCGGCCTTGGGATGCTGCTGCAACCAGCGGCGCAGCTGGAGCGCCCCGCGCTGCGGCTGGGCAGACCAGCGATAGGCCAGCGCCATCTGCTTCGCCGTTGCGGCGCGGGACTCCGGCAGAAGGGTCGCGCGTTCCAAGATGAGCGCGGCCAGCTGAGGCTGCGAAATGGACATGGCATTGCGCGAGAGCAGGCCAGCCAGCTCCTCCGCCTGCGCGGCGGACAGACGGTCGAGCTGGGGAGAGATCACGGCCCAGGCCTTGTCGGGTGCGATGACGTCCACGTAGCGCACCGCAGCCAGCACGAGGGTGTGCAGGTAGCGGTTGTAAGCCAGGGAACGCGAGGGCGAGAAGATGATGTTCAACTGCTCGCGCGGCGTCAGGCGAAGCAGGCCGGTCAACTGATTGAGCTGCTCGGGCGTGATCTCATGCAGGGCGAGATCGCTGCTGTCTTCGCCCAGGCTGCGCAGCACTTCGGCGATGCGGCCATACTGCTGATCCATCATCAGGCGCTCGACCATTTCTTTCTGGTCGGGCACGAGCCAATAGGAAAAGCCAAGGCTGGCCACCAGGGTGGCAAGCAGGGCGCTGATGGGAAGCACGCGCGGAGTGGGAGTCTCAGCGTAGGAGAGCATAACGGGAGCGGTCGGCGTCGAGGGTGACTACTGCATCGGGAGAAAGCGAAAGGGTAAGGCGGCCTTTGGCATCGGCGCTGACCTGGGAGGCGACTTTGTTGATCGTGACGGCGCAGGTCGCGCCCGCAGGCAGACCGCCGAACTCGACGGTGACGGCGCGCAGGCTGCGGGTGTGGAACTGGGCCTTCCACCCGGCGAGCTGCTGGAACTCGATCTCGGCAGTCGAGCTGGCCAGGAAAAGATGCGCCTCGGCCGGGGCCGGTGGTTCGGGCCGGGCATCGCCAAGTTTCAATTCCACGCGCGGCTGGCCATTGGTGTGAACATAGATCGAGCCTGCGTGCTCGGTCCAGCCGGTGACGCCCTGGCATTGGTCCATGACCGGGCGGCCCGCAGAGGCTGGCAGGCGGTAGCTGCGCAGGTGGCCTTCATTGGCCAGCAACCAGTGGCGCGCTCCCAGCTCGTAAACACGGGTGCGGTAGGCATCCTTGGTCATCTGCGCGAATTGCAAGGCGGTGACGGGATGCAGCGGCTGCTCCTCGCACCAGCGGTAGATCTTCTCCAAGGCGCGCAGGGCGCTCAGACTGGTGGCGCTGTAGAAGTGGTAATAGACATTCACCGGCTTGATGCGGCGTGGCGACTCGGTGCGCTCGAAGGTGTCCACCACATCGGCGAAGCCACCGTAGAAAGGGCCGTTCCAGCCGTTGGCATACATGAACTCGTTCTGGTTCGCGGCGTTGATTTGCAGCTCGCTGCCCCACTGAACGACACGCGGTGCGATGCCGGCAATGCCCGGATACAGGCGGCTGACGATGGTGTTGCCGCCATTCATGTTTTCCAGGCCCATCTCGCGGACCAGTCGCAGGGCTTCTTCGCCTGGGCGGCAGTTGCCGGACCAGAGGAAGACTTCAACCCGCTTGTCCTTCGGCAGCAGGTGGCGGCTGATGTAATCGACGGAGCCGCGCACCTCGCGCTCGGTGGTGATGACCGGGTAGTTGGCCGCCGGTTTGAGCGGGATGTTCGGCTCGGTGTAGATGCCGGGGTTGGGATCGTCTTTGTCCCACTGATAGGGATGTGAAAACGAATGCGAGGCAGCGGCGACGTTCGGCAGCTCGAAGATCGACTTGGCCAGCGCCTCAATCTCGGGCTGGGCCTCGTCTTCCACGCCCTTGGACCAAGCGCGGATGTCGGACTCGATGATGGAGACCGTCACCGGGAACGGGAAGGCCTTCAGCACGCGGTCACGCACCAGCTCGGCGCAGAAAGGATGGCCCTTGAAGTCCGAGCGCGAGATGAAGCCATCGCCGTCGATGTGCGAGTAGAAAACGCGGCGGCCATCGCGCGTGGTGGTGTCCGGCGCGGGGATCAGACCGCGACCGCCGAGGAACTCCGCCATGATCTGGTAAGGATCGGCATAGAAGGGGTAACTGTCCTGGCTGGCGCGCAGGATGATGTATGGCTCCAACCACATGCCGCCCCAGTCCGCCATGAACACGGGCGTGTAGCGCAGGGATTGATCGAGCGATCCACGGCCCGTCAGGCTGAGATAGATCCTAGACTTCTCCGGTGCCTGCAAGTCCTTGAACTCCTGGACTCGTGGCGCAGCCTTGGCCTCCGTATTCATGACCTTCGCATCGACGGACGCGATGGCCACATCCCGCACGTCAGGCACGGAGAGCAACGAACCGCGCAACCCGAAGCCCTCGCGCAGGGCCTCCAGCGCGTCTTCACGCTCAAACGGCAAACCTCCGGTGAACAGCACAGGCACCCCGGCCTTGCGGGCCTGGACAAGCCACAGCGCGACATCCAGCTCCAGCCCCATGGGCACCTCTGTCTCGGCATCCACCAGCACCGCCGCATGGCTAACCGCTACCTGGCCAGGCAGCGCCGCGCGGCTGACATCCAAGAAATCGGCCTCGTAGCCCAGCCACTCCATCGGCGTCTGGAACAGCTCTGCTGTCATCGAGTCAATCGGCAGCACCTTGGCCTTGCCTGTTTCCTTCGGGTCACGCCCATAAATCACCAGCACGCGGCGGGGAAGTTCACGCAACGGAGCGAGAGCCACGCCCGTGGGTTCAGCGGTCGTCACGAAGGCTGCGGCCCCCCAGCGAGATAGCCTGTCTGCAAGCGCCTTGGCCAGTGCGGGAGCAGTGGCGTGGCCCAGGGCCAGCACTTGGCGGCCTTGCTGCGCCGCCGTCCGCGTTTGACCTTCGTGCTCCGACAGCACGGCTTCGGAGCCTTCCACCAGCAGGCCGAACTCCATCCCGAGGTCGAAGCCATCCTTCACCACGATGCGCCGCGTTGGATGCGCTTGACGCAGGGCCGCGAGCAAAGACGCCCCAGTCGCTGTCGGCACGTTGGTCAGCCCGTCCACCACCCAGCCATCAAAGCCGCGTGGAAGACAGGGCTCAAAGAGTTCCCGCTGGGCAAAAGCCACCCACGCCGACGCTTCCACATCCAGGCGGGGACGCTGATTTTCACCGGCCCCGGCAATCACTGGAATGCCTGCCTTGCGGGCCTTCTCCACCGTCGGCAAGTCCTGGGCCAGCACAGGATTCACACGGGCCAGCCACTGCTGCTGCCCGGCCTTGAAGCCCCGGTCCGGGGCGTTTGAATCTTCGAAGATGCAGACGTCATAGCCTGCAAGACTACCGCTGGCGGCTTGAGCGGCAGAACCTGCCCAGAGGCGGGGAGTCCCAGATTCCGCCAAAACCATGGTTTCCAGCGCGATTGCCAGCACCAGGAAGGCGGCTGATTTTCTTGAAATCTTAAGTAACTCCGCCCCTTTTGCCTCCCAGTGGCTTGGAGCCAGGACTGAGCAGCGGGGACTTTTCATCTTCGCGACAGGAGCAGCAAATCTTCTCAAAAAAACGTGGCAAAATCAAGAAGCTTATCAAATTTTGCTACTTCCAGCATTGTTAGTCAAGCTTTAAAGGGATGGAAAGCAATAAAAAATATAAATTTCGTTGTCTGTATGGCATAATTACCATGATTAGTGCAAAAAGAAAGCAGAGGCCGATGGCCTCTGCTTTCGCTCAAAAGGATGTGGTCGCTAGTTCTTGACTAGGCCCGGTTCAGGTAGCTGCCGTCTTCGGTCTTGACGTTGATCTTTTCGCCAGGCCCGATGAACAACGGCACTTGCACCACCAAGCCGGTTTCCATGACGGCGGCTTTGTAAACATTGTTGGCCGAGTCACCCTTCACACCTTCCGGCGCTTCGGTCACGGTCATCACGAGGGAGGGCGGCAACTCGACAGCGGCGATGGCGTCGTCACAGAACAGCAGGTTGTAGCTCTGGCCTTCGATCAGGTAGGGCTTCACATCACCGATCAAATCCTCGCCCACCAGCACGTCATCAAAGGTCTGCGGGTGGATGAAATGATAGCCGTCCACGTCCTTGTAGCTTAGTTCATGCATCTCGCGGTTCAGATTCACGCTGTCCAGCGACTCGTTAGAGGTCATGCGCAGGTTCGTCACGCGGCCCGAGGCAATGCTGCGAATGGACATCTGCACATACGAGGCCATGCGCGGAGGCGTCTTGAGCTCCGTTGCGATAACGACGCACACATCGTTGTTGTGACGGACCGCCTGACCGCGGCGCAGATTGATGACAGGGGTGTTAGCCATAGAGGCGGCTTTCTTGGCTGCAAACAGCGCGGATGCAAGGAGCAAATTAAGCCCCGGGGGCAAATTTGTGCGACTACTCGCCGCGCCCTTTGAAGGGTGCCGTCAGCACCTTGCCGGTGGTCTTCACCGTGGTGTTCGCCACACTGCCTGCCGTTTTGACCGGAACAGTGACCAGGGAGCAGCTGGAGAACACGAGGGAGGAGGCAAGCGCGAGGACAAAGGCTTTCATAGTCCCCAGTGTGGCACAAGCCGGGCGGGCGTCAGCTATTTCTTCGTCAGTGACGCATACTTCACACTCCACTCCGCTGGCAGGCGCGCTGGTTTACCTGCTGGCATCTGCACCAGCGCCAGCTGCTGACGACAGGTGATGTGCAGGGTGTCGTCCAAAGCGTTGCGCATTTCGAAGGCGCACCAGAAACGGATGCCGCTGACCTCCTCCAGCCGCCCCTTGATGACCAGATGGTCGGCCAGTCTCGCGGGCTTGCGATAATCAATCTCCGTGCGCACCACGACGGGGAAGAGCTGCGTTTCCGCCATCTCACGCAAGGCCATGCCCATCTGCGCGGCGAGTCGCGTGCGACAGGTCTCGATCATTCGCAGGTAGGCCAGGTTGTGCACCACGCCCCCGCAGTCCGTGTCAAAAAACATCACTTCCTCACGGGTCTCGATCATCGGTGGCATCTCTGTCATGGCGCGCGCAGATAAACCGGATAGCGTCGCGCATCAACCGCCATGCCCATCGACCTCGACTGGTATTCCACGCCGCTCTATTACGACATCATCTTCGACTCGGACACGAAGAAGGAAGCGACCTTTCTGGAAACGATCTTCGGCCAGCATCATCGTTTGAGGAAGCCGGGCAAAGCCGTCCTCGAACCTGCCTGCGGCAGTGCACGCCTGATGTTGGAGCTGGGCAAGCGCGGCTGGCAAACCTTTGGTTTTGATCTCAGCCCGGAGATGATCGAGTTCTCCACCAAGCGCATGAAGAAGCTGCCCGCGACGCTATGGGTGGATCGCATGGAAAGCTTCGCCGTGCCCGGCAAGCAAACCTTCGACCTCGCCCACACCCTGGTCAGCACCTTCAAGTATCTGCTCACGGAGAAACAGGCCGAAGACCACCTTCATCGCGTGGCGGATGTGGTGAAACCCGGTGGCCTCTATGTGCTCGGGGTGCATCTCACCGACTACAGCAACGCCGTTGAAGATCACGAACGCTGGAAGGGCGAACGCCAAGGCGTGCAAGTCGTGTGCAACATTCATAGCTGGCCCGCTGACAAAAAGACGCGCCTGGAAAAGGTGCGTTCAAGACTGCGCATCACCAAGGACGGCGAAACCAAGACCCAGGAAACGACCTGGCAGTTCCGCACCTACAACGCCGCGCAAATGAAGTCACTGCTCTCGAAGGAGCCCCGCTTCGAACTCGTCGCCTGCCATGACTTCCAGCATCTCGTCGAAGAGAAACGTCAGCTGGATGACGAGTATTCGGATGTGGTGATGGTGCTGCGCCGCAAGGCGTGATCACCCGCGCGGATGAAACTGCTTGTGCATCGCCTTCAATCGGCGCTCATCGACATGCGTGTAAATTTGCGTTGTCGCGATGTCCGCATGACCGAGCATCTCCTGAATCACGCGCAGGTCCGCCCCATGGCTGAGCAGATGCGTGGCGAAGGAATGCCGCAGCAGATGCGGATGAATGCGCGCCGGGTCCATGCCTGCCTGTGCCGCGCGTTCTTTCAGCAGCTCCTGCACACGCTCGATGGACAGTTGCCCGCCTCGTCGCGAAATGAAAATCCAGCTCTGCGTGCGTGCCTTCACCAAGGCCTGGCGTGCCTGTTCCAGGTAAATGGCAAGCGCCTCGAGCGCTGCCTTCCCGACCGGAGCCAGCCGCGTCTTGTTGCCCTTGCCCGTGACGCGGATGAAGCCTGTCTCTGTGTCCAGATTCTCCAAGCGCGCGTTGACCAGCTCGGACAAACGCAAGCCCGCCGCGTAGAAGAGTTCAATGATCGCGCGGTCGCGTCGGTCCAGCGGCGTTTGGCCATTCACTGACTCGATCAAGCGCTTCACATCCGACTCATTCATCGTGTCGGGCAAATGCTTGTCCACACGCGGAGCTAAGATGGGCTCCGCCGGATCACCTTCGCGATGCCGCCGCGCATTCAGCCAGCGAAAGAAGATGCGCAGCGCCACCAGTTCCAATCGAACGCTCGAAGCCGCGAGGCCGTCGCGCTTTCGTTGCGCGAGAAAATCCGTCAGGTCCATCGTGCCAACCGCCCGCACCTCCGTCTTGCCCTTCGTCTGCAACCACGCCGCGAACTTCTCCAGCACGATACGCACCGTCACCTGATACCTCGCCGACAAGCCACGCTCCGTGGCCAGGTGCAGGATGAAGTTGTCGATTAGCGGGATCATGAAGGCTGACTCTGCCACTAGCAAACGTGAACAGACACCATCAGCCTGCTCACGCCTTCTTCTCGCTGCGCATCCCGCGCGCGTTCAGCACGCTCTTCACCAAGCGCAGCAGATCAGCGGGCTCATAGGGCTTCGGCAGCACGGCGGAGAAGCCATACGCTGAGGGCTTGGCCATGACGGGATCGTCGGAGTAGCCGGAAGAGACGATGGCCAGCACGTTCGGGTCCAGCTGACGCAGGCGCTCCATGGTGCGCACACCGCCGAGGCCATTGGGGATGGTGAGATCGAGCACGACCAGGTCGTAGATGCGGCCCTGGTCCATGGCTTCCTGGTAGCGACGGATGGTCTCGCTGCCTTCGGCCGTTTCGGTGACTTCAAAGCCCTGGCTGGTGAGATTGCGGGTGATCAGGCTGCGCACCAGCGGATCGTCTTCCAGGATCAGGATGCGCGGCACGGCCGAGGGCACCTGCTCCACGTGGCTGCGGGCCAGGCCCAGCTCATCTGCGGCTTCTTCGTCCGCATCGACCGGCAGGTAGAAACGCACCGTGGTGCCATAGCCATGTTCGCTGCGCACGGACAGCGAGCCGCCGTGGGCTTTGGCGATGGACTCGCAGACTGTCAGGCCGAGGCCGGTAGCGTTCTGCGCCTTGCGGGTGCTGAAGTAGGGCTCAAACACGTGCGGCAGGTTGTCGGGCGAAATGCCCTCACCACTGTCACGGACTTCGATGATCACGCCCTGCGGCTGCTCGCTGTGATCGGGCAGCGTGTCGCGGCCATAAAGTTCCTCTGGATCGGGGGCTAGGCAACGGATGATCAATTCCCCGCCCTGCGGCATGGCCTGCTCGGCATTGCGCACCAGATTGCCGATGAGGCGGCGGATTTGATTGGGATCGACCGCCACGGAAGGCAGCCCCTGCTGCACCTCGATGCGATACTGCACGCTGGTGGCCCGCGAGTGATGCTGGAAGAACTGCTCGATGAGGTCTGCTGGCTTGATGTGGCGTTTGATCGGTGCTCCACCGCGGGCGAAGGTCAGCAGTTGCTGCACCAGGTTTTGCGCTTGCAGCGTCGCCTGCTTGGCCGTGGCCAGCTCGGGAATGCGATCCGTGTTGCCCCGCAGACGCATCTCGGCCAGCGAGAGATTGCCGAGCAGCACCGTGAGCAGGTTGTTAAAATCATGCGCGAAACCACGGGCCAGCAGGCCGAGCGATTCCAGGCGGTCCATGCGGTTGCGCTTCTCCGCCTCCTCATGCCGTGCGGTGATGTCCTTCAGCAGCAGCAGCATGCCTTCACCGAAGGGGTAGGCGCGCAGCTCCAGCCAGATGTTCCGGGCTTCCAAGTAAAAGTCCCGGCTCAACGCCTCCCGATGCATCAGGGCATGGGACAGCGCTTCGTAATGCGCGTCACGCACCACGCCGGGCATCAGATCCCAGAAGTTGATGCCCATGATCGCCAGCTTCTCGCGGGCGAATAACCGTGCGGCGGCGGCGTTGGCGTAGCTGATGCGCCATAGGCCGTCCATGGCCACCAGCGGATCGGAAATGGTTTCCACCACGTCCACCAGCGGCGCTGGGCTGTAAACCACCGGCTGCTTTGCCTCGGCCGTCTGCTGCTCCAGCGCGGCGGCGGCGGCGGGATGCACCACCGGCTCGGGAAGCGGCTGCGCGTGAACCGGCGCGTAGCTCTGCGTTTCCACCACAGCTGCGGGTGTGGCGATCACATTTTCGACTGGTCCTGTCGGCATCAGCGAGCGGAACAGCACAATCAATCCGGTGATGCTGTTGCGATGATCACGCAGCGCAGTGGTGCGATCTTGGATCGCCACGCGCTCGCCTTGCCGGGTAGTGAGCCATACGGTGCGCTGCGCCATGGTGCCAGACTCATCCAGCACCATCACCTCCGCCGGCTCGCCGCTGGTCTGATAGATGCGGAAGACCTCGTTGAGCGAGCGGCCCACCACCTCGCTCTCCGCCCAGCCGCTGATGCGGGCGGCGGCTGGGTTCATGAAAATGATCACGCCCGCGAGGTCCGTGGCGATCACGGCGTCGGCCAGGCTCTGAAAGGCGGAAAAGTAGCTCTGCTCGCGCCGGCTGCGCTCCAGGTTTTCACGATGACGTGCAGCGGCCATCTCGACGGTGGCGCGCAGCTCATCCTCGCTGAAAGGTTTCAAGAGGTAACCGTGTGGCTGCGTTTCGCGGGCCCGGGCAACGGTCTTCAAATCGGCGCAGGCGGTGACATACACAACGCCGAACTGGCCCAGCAGCTCCAGGCGCATGGCCGTCTCAATGCCGTCCAGTTCGCCGGCCAGATGGATGTCCATCAGCACCAGCTCCGGCTGCAGCTCCATCACCAAGCGCAGCGCTTCTTCGCCCGAGGTGCAGGCACCGACCACGTCGTAGCCCATCTTGGAAAGGCTGGCAGCCATGTCGCAACCCACCAGGCCCTCATTCTCGACGATGAGGATTCGGGTATGGTCGAGGGTGTTCATCAAGGGTTATCGAGGCTTTTCTAATTATCAACACATCCCATAGGAAAGCGCAAATCAAAAAGCATACCCACCGATTTTATATTTTCTATAGAAATGCGGCCCTGCATTTGCTCCGCAAACACGCCGATGATCTTCAAACCCAGGCCCAGACTGGCCGTTGAATCGAAGTCCTCCGGCATCCCCGGCCCAGCGTCCTGGACCGTCAGGTGCATGAAATCATCACTGCCCTCGAACAGCCGCACCTGCACCGCTCCTGGCCCGCCATGCTTGAAGGCGTTGGAAAGGGCCTCGTTCAAAATGAGGGCCACCGGCATAAACCATTCTTCCCGCAGGCGGAACTGGCCGACCTCGACAGCTACCTTGAGCTTGGGCTCCGGGAGGTCGTAGCAGTCGCGCAAGCGGGCGACAAGGTCCTCAACAAACTCTTGCAGCCCCTGCTCCTGGCCCAGAGCCAGCTGATACAGGTGCTGGTGCAGCGCCGCCACGGCCCGCACCCGGTTCTGGCTGGTGCGCAAGGCCTCACGCGCCGACTCGTCGTCCAGCGTGTTGCTCTGCAGGTTGAGCAGGCTGGTCAGCAGCTGCAGGTGGTTTTTGATACGGTGATGGGTTTCGGTCAGCAGCAGCCGCTCGCGTTCAAGATCCGCTACGGGCCAGGGCGCGCTGCCCGTGGGGCCGAGCACGATGGTGGTGGAGGCGGGCCGGGAGCCTGCGGCGGGCGCAAACAAAGACTCGGGCGCTCCGGCGAGGGAGAGCTCCAGCGCCGGGCTTGCCAGATCAAGCCGACGCACCTCAAACGCATGCCTGCCTTTCCGGCCATCCTTCCCGAACCAGGACCATTCGACTTGCCCGCTGCCGGGCAACGCTGCGTAGAAACCCGTGGCATCCGATGGTTTGAAAAGTTGATGCACATAACGCTGCCGGGCTTCCGCCGCCGACCAACCAAACAGTTCGGCCGCCGCCGCCGTCCACTCCACGACCCGCCCCTGGGCATCAGCGACGAGCAACGCCTCTCCAGCCGCTGGCACGGCCCGGGGCACCACAACCGCTGGGGGGGTTGTGGACTTGGCCAGGAGCGGCTCAAAAAAATGAGCGATAGCATGGGGCAGCCCGTCGGCATCGTGAATGATCGCGAGCTTCAGTAGGGCTGCCTGATGCGCTTTGGTCTCGACGGGGAAGGCCTTGCCTGCGCCCGGCCCGCGCGAACCGGCAACAAAGCAAGCTTTCGCCTCCAGGCGGCGGGTCAAACCGCTCTCCGGGGCAAGCCAGTCGTCCATGCCGGTGCGGCGCAGTTCTGATTTCGGATGCCCAAACAAAGCTTCCGCCGCCGCGTTCACATCAAAAATCGCCCCTGAAGGATCGGTGAGCACGATGGACAGCGGGCATTCCTGCAGCAGCGTCCGCAGCTTGGCCTCAGCGCCGCGCAGCATTTCCTCGAGACGGCAGGAATCCGTCACGTCATGAATCGTCACCAGCAAGCCGCCGTTGTTGGGCAGCGGTGCCGGACGGAATTCGAAGTGCTTCAGCAAACCGTCCGCTGTGCTCAAGGACACGACCTTGGTCAATTGCCGCCGCCAGACGCTTTCCAGCCAGAGACGCGAGACCTCCTCCCGGTGCGTGTCACTGATGCAGGCCTGCATCAGCCATTCCTCCACACTCTCGCCGGGCGACAGCTCGCGTCCGAACAAGGCGCGCACATGCGAGTTGTGGAAGATGGGCCGCCCGCGCTCGTCCAGCACCAGCAAGCCGCACGGCATGGCGTCAAGCACCTCGCGCTGGCGCAGTTCGCGGCGCTTGAAGGCCTGCTCCACTCCTTGCAGCAAGCGGGTCTCTTGGGTCAGCGCATTGATCTGGTCCTCCAGGTGCCGCTTCTCCATCTGCCACACGCTGTCTGTTTTCGCCGCCGCCGGGACCGGCGCTGGCTCACGTTCGGGCTGGTCGGACAAGACTGGAGCGGCCGGGAAAATCGGGGCAGGCACCGCCTGCGCCACACCCACCAGCAAGGCCGCCGGATGACCGTCGGCGAGTGTGAAACGGCTGACTCCCCAGGCGATTTCTTGCGCGGGCTGGGTGCCCGGCTGGGCCACGCGAATGACCGGGGTCGACGGCTCCACGGAGCTGACCACCTCGGTCACGGCAGCGAGCGTGCGCTGGCACAACGCTTCATCTGCGGCGTCCCGACCGAACACATTCCAGAAAAAGCTGACGCCTTCCTGGATGCCGCGGGCGAGGGACAGCTCCATGGCCGCCTTGTTCGCCTCCAAAATTACCCCCTCCGCATCCACAAGCACCATGGGCAGATGACAGTCGATCAACGCCGACACCGGTGTCGCGACCGGCGGCGGCGCAGGAGCGGCGGTTTCCGGGGCGAGCGTCAAATCGTCGCCCAAGCGGCTGAAGGACTCGCAGGTGACCATCAAGCCCCCGACCGCCGCGTCGCGCTTCCGTCGCCACGGGCGCACCTCCCAGCGGAAAATCATCGCCTTGCCGTTCGGCGCGGCGGCCACGTCGTGCTCGCTGCGCACCACATGCCCTTGAAACGCGCGGTCATAGACGCTGCGCCAGCCAGGATGCAGGTTGGGGAACACCTCAAACTGGCTCCGCCCGACCAGCGGCAGTGCATCCTGCAGGCCGAACTCTGTGATCCATTGCCGGTTGGCCAGCACGTAGCGCATCTCGCGGTCAAACATGGCCATGGCCACCGGCGCGTTCTCCACCAGCGCGCCTAGCATTTCCTCCATGTCCTGGGGATCATTGCCAGACATCGGCTCCCCCAGGTCGTCCAATGCCATCGGCAGAAGCGGCCTGACCTGCGGCGGCGCGCTGGCGGGCCGGGGCTGGATCACGCTTTGCAAGACGGATTTTTTAGACATCGGGAGGAGAACGGAGCCAAATCTTTTTGAATATAAAATTCGCGACGATGCGCAACAAGGGGAATCATTTTTGATGCCGCATTTGCCGCCATTTTGCCTTGCAGTTATGGCTGCTCAATTAAGGGACAAAGCAAGGGCGTGGCAACCTCTGAATCTTGTGGCCCAACAACTTTCACGTCCCGCCCAGCGATCCTTCCCGATGGTAAGGATCGCCACGCATGATGGACCCGGCGCGATACAGCTGCTCGAGCAGCACCACCAGCGCGAGTTCGTGCTGCAATGTGAGTGGAGAAAGCGACCAGCTCTCCTGCGCCGCTAAGCGAACTGCGGGTGGATGGCCGTTCGCGCCGCCAATCAAAAGGCTCACGTGCTTGCAGCCGCCGAGCTCCTTCTTGCCAATCCAGGCCGCCAGCTCCGTGCTTCGCTGGAGCCTGCCGCGCTCGTCCAGCAACACACGCAGCGATCCCTCGCTCGCCTCAAGCACGCGCTTGGCCACTTGGTCTTCCGTGCCTTCTCGCAAAAACAAGCACTCCACCCGCTGCGTGCGCCGCAGGCGGCCCAGGTAGTCGGCCACCCCCTCCTTGGCCCAGGGCAGCGCGGGTTTTCCAATGGCGATAATGGACCATTTCATGAGGTTGAGGAGGAGGAAGACCGCATCATTCCCGAGTCCGCCAGACGAGGATATGGAGTAAAAGGCCGAGTGTGGCAAGGCCTCCGCGCCTGGGGCCGGAGTGACCCCGACGGCTTCATAGCCAGTATGCGGACTGCACTTACCGTTGGACCGAATGCTGCTGCTCCCCGATGTTGTTCTTGCATTCTCTAAAAAAAACCTTATGCTTTCACGGTAAATTCTAAAAAACGCTCCCTTCCCATCCCTGCTCTCTATGCTCCCCACCACACTCAAAACTATGTCGCTGGGCGCACTGGCCATCGCTGGCTTGTCGTCGTGCAGCTTGCCGTCTGAACAAGGTTGGCGTGAAATCCGCCAGGAAGGCCTGATCACTTATTTCGCCAAAGAAGGCGAAGTTAGCGCGAAGCCCTCGACAGCAACCAAGACGCAGCCAGCCACATCAGTCACCACCACCACAAGCGTTCCCCAGCCCCAAGCGCTGGCCAGCACCGCCACCGGCAGCCAATCGCTGCCCACCGCGCAGGCCGTTCCTGGTCTGGAAGGCTACGTTCGCACGCCCTTCACCACGCCTTCGCGTCTGGTGGATGTGCGCGGCATGGCCGCCGGTTCCAAGGTCGTCTGCCCTTACACACGCCGCCCGTTCCTGGTGCCTAGCACTGGTGGTGAGCGCCAGGTCGTGAGCACCTCCAACCCGGCTGCTAAGCCTACCCCGGCTCCGGTGGAAACCACCGCTCCGCAGCCAAGCAAGCCAGCCGCCCCGAGCGTGGCTACCACGGTGCCGGATGCGCCTACCAAGGTCGCGGCGAACACCACGCCTGCTCCGCAGCCACCACCGGCCCCAGTTCCGCAGACCAAGCCTAACCCACCGGTGCAGCAGACGCCCCCGGCTCCTGAGGCACCCAAGCCTGTGGTGACAGCCGAGCTGCCCATGGGTGTCGCCATCCCAGGCCGCCCCGGCTTCGTGAACAGCCCCTTCGCAGCGAAGCATCAACTCGTCGACGTGACCGGCCTGCCCACGGGCATGGAGGTGAAGTGCCCTTACACAGGCAAGCTCTTCCGCGTGCCGCCTCAGACCAGCAACGCTACGGGCAACTGATCTTCGATCTCTGTCCTTCCATTGAATTCTTTTGCCCCCGCCGAGGTTCACCACCCGGCGGGGTTTTTCTTTTGCGCCACAGGCCAATCCTGCGAAGACTGCGCGTATCCTCATGTCCGAAATTGCCTGGTATTGCGTCCACACCAAACCCAAGTGCGAGCACTTGGCCGCCGCCGTGCTCGCCACCCTGCCTGATGTCGAACCCTACTGCCCGCGCATCCGCTTCCAGCGCAACACCCAGCGTG
>Ga0164295_10001187_pt1 | contig 21616 bp, 16 predicted proteins | sample GEODES006metaG_FD_111798 | JGI IMG/M metagenome (GOLD analysis project Ga0164295, IMG submission 111798) | Oligotrophic lake water microbial communities from Sparkling Lake, Wisconsin, USA - GEODES006 metaG | ecosystem: Environmental > Aquatic > Freshwater > Lake | place: USA: Sparkling Lake... | reverse complement strand
GTGACTCACTGAGAATGCGTAAGCAGGCTCTGTGAGGCTGTGTAGCAATGCTTGAGCGTGAGCGAAAGATTGCTATACGACTCTTAATCACCGGGTCGGGGGTTCGAGTCCCTCACAACCCACTTAAGGAATTACTTCATTGTCTAGACGTTCTTACTCTTTATACGCAGTTCATTTGCCTATTATTTTTTTGTGGAACGCTTCTCGTTCTCTTCACAAACAAAACTTACAGCCAATCAATTCCTTTTGACTGTGACCGCAGTGGTAGTTGCTACAGAACTGTGTTACCGCCTCTTAGAAATTCCGTCAATCGCGCTATCTCGTAGAATCCTCTCTGCGGAACTCACTAAAGAACTATGAGACAATTAGAGGCTAACGAGGTCTGACCACTTAAGCGCCAATAACTCCCCACGCCTTGCACCTGTAAAGGCGGGTCGATTTTTAAACACGCAAATTAAGTTTAGAAATGCGTGAATATCGGAAATAAAGCCAATTCTTTTCCACAAAACGCTCTTAATATACAATCATTACTATGAGTATTTCAGTAACACGAATTGCGAAAGAATTAACTTGGAAATTGCTTCCAATCTTGAAAAGACTCAGGGATATCTCTAAGGGATTCTGGCCTCCTTTTTTAGCCTTAACCATTCTGAAAATTAAACATCGCAACCCTAAAACTTATCAGGATAAACTAAAGTATAAAATGGCATACGATAGAAGAAATATTCTACAAATTTGGGCGGATAAAAGTAAAGTTCGTAAATATGTGGAGGAAATGATAGGCCATGAATACTTAAACCATGTTTATGGGATTTTTATCAACAGCGAAAACATAAGTATAGATATGCTTCCCAGAAATTTCGTTGTGAAAGCTAATCATGGTTCTGGTGCAGTCATAATAGTTTCGGAAAATGCACCAAAGGAAAACTTTCTTCCCAAAGATCCTCGGAAAGTAAATTGGGAGCGATTTCTTATTCATCCAGATTCAATAAATTGGAGTGATTTGTTCGGTATTGCCAACAGATGGATGAAATTAGATTTTTATAAATCTTCAGGACATTATCCAGAATGGGCTTATAAAGGTATTCCACCAAGAATTATTATTGAGAAATTTCTAGACGAAGGTGGAAAGGTTGCAAGTGACTATAGATTCTTTATTTTCAATGGTAGTTGTAAATACATTGAAGTAGATTGCAGTTGGTCAAACTTACCAACTCGAAACATGTTTGACAGAGAATGGAATGAGGTTGAAGTTACTCTAAAGTTTCCTCCAGCGATTCCAACTCCGAGTGTCCCTTCAGAGATGGGCGAAATGATCCTGTTAGCTGAAAAATTGGCGAATGGAGTCGATCATGTGCGAGTAGATTTTTATTTGGTTGAAAACAAAATTATTTTCGGAGAAATGACAAATTACCATACCAGTGGTCAGCAAATTTTCTATCCTCACAATTTCAATTATGTTTTTGCAAAAGATTGGGAGCCAAGAGCACATTACTAAAACAATCGATCAGTGTTATTAATAATTCCAATCAAGTCTGAAGATAAAATAGTTGGGCAAGCGTAAAAAAATGATCTGAATATGATATCCATAAAATTCTTTTTAAATCAGCTAGAGAATTCCAAGTCTTTTCAGTGTTAATACCTCATCCCGAGTGCCGAAGAATCCATTTAGGGCGGAATTAAATTACATTCCTAATCTTGCCTTATACTTCTCATGTGGCAAAATTGAATATGGATTGTTTTCGGCAAGGATTTAGGTATTTACCGCAGTGAATATCATATTGGTTTACCTTGGAAAGAAAGTTCCGAAATATGTCTTCTTGAATTTGAATTTGATTCGAACGCAATTTCCACATAATCAAACGGTGTTGGTAACTGATAACGAAAATGCAGCGAAAAAAGCTCAAAAGTATGGAGCGCACTAAATATCTGACAATTACTGAATTTGTTGCAATAAAAACCTTCGGGTTATGTCCAAACAAAGTGACAAGTTTTCAATAATTTTTGTAAGTTTAAAATGCGCAGAATTCACCAGCGTTTGAACTCAGTTAACCGCTTCTAAATACTTCCTAGCGATAACTCGGTTAACACCATAAAAAACTTTGGGATTCATGCTTGACAAAATATTTCGATTAATTGTTCATATATAAAGTAGGTGATATCTGGCCTGCAAATACTCAAATAGTATTAGGGTATGCTTCTCCTATCTGATTTCATAGTCAAAAGAAGGGAATATCCAAATGCGAATACTCGTGACTGGTGCATCAGGGTTTCTTGGATCACACTTTGCTGAGAAGTATTTAAATGAAGGTCATGAAATTATCGCTGTGGACAATTTCTTTACTGGTAAAAAAGATAACCTCAAGAATCTAATTTCTAATCCTAATTTTGAATTGGTAAGACATGACATTACGCAACCCTTACTCGTTGAGGTAGATGCCATCGCGAACTTTGCCTGCCCAGCTTCCCCCATTCATTACCAGAAATATCCCGTTCAAACTATTCAAACGAGCGTCCTTGGAGTTACGAATCTTTTGGATTTAGCAAAAAAACTAAATATCCAGATTCTCCAGGCTTCCACCAGTGAAGTTTACGGAGATCCGCAAATTTCTGAACAAGTTGAAACTTATTGGGGTAACGTAAATCCCATTGGAATCAGATCTTGTTATGACGAGGGCAAGCGCGTTGCAGAAACATTAATGTTTGACTATCACCGGCAGTATGGCGTGAAAATCAAAATAGCTCGGATTTTTAATACCTACGGACCTCGCATGGCTTTAGATGATGGTCGTGTAGTGACTAATTTCATTGTGCAAGCTTTACGCGGTGAGCCCATCACTATTTATGGAGATGGTTCGCAAACCCGTTCTTTTAGTTTTGTATCCGACACTATTGAAGGACTGTCAAAGCTCTTCGATGCTCCTACAGGCATCATGGGGCCTATAAATATCGGAAATCCAAAAGAATTCACTATTCTCCAACTGGCCGAGGAAATCATCCGCTTGACCAACTCCAAGTCGCCATTAATCCGAAAACCACTTCCAATGGATGACCCGCAGCAGCGTAAACCCGATATTTCCCTTGCTCGAAAAGAACTTGATTGGGAGCCGCATATACAACTTGAAGAAGGGCTGCGGATTACTATTTCTGAGATCAAGACGAAATTTGAATCTAAACACATTACCGCTTGAATTATTCCTAGATCGAATTGTCTTTGCTCATACTGTGTAAACTTCGCATTGCATAGATATATTGATCTGAACCAAATAAAAATATATTTCAAAAAGTAATTGAGTTAGTGAGATACTTGTAACTGATGTGTGATTATCTATTGGCAAACTAAGTTTACCTATAAACTAAACTTAAAGTATGAACTCTAAGTTCTTCAGACAGTGCTTTTTAACTTATGATAATTATGCATGATAAATTTATGCCAAACTACTACCAAATAAACCACTCTTCAAAGATTAATAATTTACCCTAAAATGTATAGCAGGGATTTTTTATTTTGGCTCACAGCACACCCATTTCATTAAACTGGGGCGACCTTCAGAGACAATTAACCATCGGTCATTGTCGTGGAAATTTGCTAATTCAACATAATTATCAAGATTCCGAGATCCTGTAGTAAGAACGGAGATCGAATGAGTATTTGCCAAAAGCGATAGTAAGTCTTCCACTTTATCTGTACTTTCCCCATCAAAATCGTGGATTTCTATCACTATGTAAGTGTGCCTAAGTTGGGACATTTTGATTTTCTCAAATAATTCAAACTCATAACCTTCGATATCCACCAACAATAATGAATTTTCAAGTACTGAACTAGAAAAATCATCTAGGAAGTTTGAGCTCGCCATTCCTTTGATTTCAAATCTACCCTCTAATCTATTTAACGCCATATTCTTTAATATTGCTTCTCTACTTAACTTATTCATTTCATATGCAAAAGCAAAATCGGCAAGCCTTGAATGCAGCATTCCTGCGACGTAATATCCGTCACCTGCACCCACATTGATAAAATATTTAATTTTTATCGGTATTTTAGAAATGTATTCTACAATTTGTTGCTCGTATGTACCAAGCAGCATTGGAGCTATGTCTGACTTGCTCCAATTGAAATTTTCACTTAGTTTAACTCCTTTAAAAATTCCATATCTAACTGTAAAGTCAAAACTAATTGCCAATTGATTTGACAGCGACTCTCGTCTTTTTTCTAAATTACTCAAGCGCGATTGGGTCAAATAACGGCGCAGTAATCTTGAAAATATCGATTTTAATCTAGACAATACAGTATATAGGCCATAAGGAATTTTTAGCTTGATGTCCGTGCCTAGAACGCGAAGGCTTAAAATTTTTTTATTCATGTCGTCAATTACTTGCTTACCCTTCGAATCGGCACCATTATCATGATGCCTACAAGTGTACTCTCGTTCCTTGATAAAATGATAGACGTAAAGACAGAGCAGATATATGTTGAGCTTTTTGTAAATAGGGAGCCAATATGCTGCTGAAGATTTTCGTAGTTGCACTGTGAAAATTTAGCAACTACTTATGCCTAACTTTTCTGCCTGAGTTGCGTTACTCATCTAATATCTAGTACTCACTCGAATTTACTCTTGTTGACTAGCACAACTAAGAAATGATGTACTACACTTCATATTATGAGTAATCCAAAAAAGTACACGGTTACATCTGGGCTAGATAACAACTATGTATTTCCTTTCTTGGTGATGGCTTTTAGTGCTTCTAGAAATAGCAATTTTCCGTTTCATTTTAAAATTGCATTCGCGGAAAATCTTTTATCAAAAGCAAATCGGCAACTCATCTCTGAGGTTTTGACTGAATTAAGAGTATCATTTGAATTCATTGCTATTGTGCTAAGCAGTAGGCTAAAAAGTCAAGATCACATTCAAATAACCGCATTTTCACGTCTCTACTTGGCAGACATATTAAGCGAAAATTTTCTTTGGCTTGATTGCGATTTAATTTGCGAATCTGGATGGGACAATATATTCACTGAATACGAAACTTTTCTCAAAGATTCAGCCGTATGTGCAGCTGTGGACGCCATAGCGTTAACCAACCAAACCAAAGAGAATATGTACGCTAACAACAAAGCAATAGAATTACTAGGTCATAATTACTTCAATTCTGGAGTTATGTTAGTTAACCCGGAAATATGGAGGGGTCTAAATGAAAAAAGATCTTGGGAAAGATTATATGACAGTTACAAAGAATTTGGATTTCAATACTCTGATCAATGCGTTATAAATTATATGTGCCACGAATCCTTTCATCACTTGGAGAAAAGTTATAATGTATACGCAACTATCAGAAACATATACGTATCGCAGGGTGATATTAGAATTTTGCACTTCCCCGGAAGCGACAAACCTTGGACATATAAGAAATTAGATATCGCAGTTTTATTTAGTAGTATCAAACCATTGTACATATATAAATATCTAAACGTTGCGTCAAAATTACTTATCTATATAGAACGTAATAATTTTGAATTAAGCTATTCTCTTAGAACTATGCAAAAAAAATTGCATCAAAAAAGGACTCTTTTGTACTGCATGGAGAAGTTGTTGCGTAAAGTTAGGCGAAATAACCCTTCGAATTTAATCGTGTAGAATCTATTTTAAATATTCGTAGATGTATGGTTGGACAAATACAATCCAACTGTCTCTCTATATTTTGAATAATCTGCTGAAAGGATACTTCGAAGTATGAAATTTAGAAGTGAGATCGAAGGGCTTCGGGCAGTTGCTGTTCTGCTCGTAATCATTTCTCATTACGAATTTTCTATTATTTCTGGTGGCTTTATAGGTGTAGATGTTTTCTTTGTAATCTCTGGTTTCTTGATTACGTCTTTAATCTTAAGTGAATATGAAACTAACCTGAAAGGAAACAAGTATCGAAAAATATTCTCACTGAGTAATTTCTACTTTAGGCGCGCAAAAAGAATCATACCTTTATCGCTGGTTGTAATTGTAGTTACAACAATTTTTTCAGCACTTGTCCTAAATACTGAACGTAAGCAGCTAGTTTTAATTGACGCAATTTGGGCGACTTTTTTTTTGGCGAATATTCATTTCATTAATAACGCCACAGATTATTTTGCAAGCAACTCTGTTGTATCACCATTGCAACATTTCTGGACCCTATCTGTTGAAGAACAATTTTATTTATTTTTTCCTTCATTTTTATATATGCAATTAAGTCTACGACGTAAGTATATTTTTGGAAAACGACTAAGTTGGCGGACAAGAGTGTATCTCTTGGCCGCTCCCCTTACTTTGTTTTCACTTATCTACTCAATCTCTCAAACTCGCGAAGTTTCTCTCGCATCTTATTTCTCAACTTCAACCCGTGCCTGGGAGCTAGGTTTAGGAGTTCTGCTTGCTACATACATGTCTGGACACCGTCGGCAACTGAAAACTGAGATTTCCACAGTAGTGTCTTTAATCGGACTTAGCGGAATTTTTGTTTCAGCTATAATTTTTAATGAAAGCACGCCGATGCCAGGATTTGCTGCCCTACTTCCAACAGTTTCAACGTGCGCCTTGATCATGGGAACTTCTGATGAATTGAATTTTACTTCTAAGTTTCTGAATATTAAGGCTCTTCGGTTCTTAGGAAAAATCTCCTATTCTTTGTACTTATGGCATTGGCCAATTCTTATATTGTTTTCAATAAAATATGGAAATTTTTTTGAATCAATCTTCAATAAGTTATTGCTACTCTTACTTTTGTTGATAGTTTCAACAATAACTTACTATTTGGTCGAGAAACCTTTCAGGAGCGCCAATTTGCCAAGAATGCTTACCAAAAGATATTCTTCGAAACGCTTACAAAAAGTCACTGCTGGGATTGCATTTATTTCTTTTGTGTTGTTTGCAATTAGTATATCTTTTTTCCCAAAAAATATTGCTGAATACAAACCAAACTCTGGTTTTGCAAACTTCCAATCAAATTCAAATACAGAAAACTTTGACAAAAACTCACCGACAAATAAACAGCCTGCCGTAGAAGAAGCTTCCTTTTTGGATAAGTGGAGAGATTCTCTTGAAGCTGCTACACTAATACGAAAAGTTCCTAGTGAAGTTTCGCCCCCCATTACAAAACTCGAAAAAACTTCTGAGTATTGGAAGAATTGTTTTGCTGAGACTAATTCCGTATCATGTAGCTACGGAAATTCACAAGCAGATTCAACGAAGACGGCAATCGTGTTTGGTGATTCATACTCAATTTCAGTGCTGCCGATGATACTAGGTTCCTTAGATCTAACTCAATGGAAAGTTGATGTTTTAGCACGCGCTGAGTGCATGATTGCAGATGTCACTCCAGTTCGTAACGGTAAAGAAATACCCGGGTGTAGATCTTACAGAGATTGGGCGTTTACATACGTGGCTTCTCTGCAGCCTGGGATAATCTTCACAGCCGATAATCCAGACGTATCGATTTTCGACGGACAAGGCAAACTTGTGGTGGTGCCTGGTTCTAGCATGAATTCCTATTGGGTAAGTCAAATGAAATCGGCGGTAACAAAATTACAGAAGAGCACTCAAGTACTTGTAACATTTGGACCGGCGCCTCAACCATTACAATCATTAACCCAGTGCATCTCTGAAAATCTTGAAATTTCTTTGGAGTGCTCTGGTAAACAACAGTCTGGATCTAAACCAAGATCACTGGAAAAAAGTATAACTTTAGCTGGTGGTGGGATTTTTGTTGATTTGAGCGAAGTGTTTTGCATAAAAGGAACATGTCCTCCGATTATTGACAACACTATAGTTTATTATGATGGAAGTCATATGACTGTTGAAATGGCAATCAAATTAATCCCATTTTTGAAGAAAAGAATTTCTCAATTTATATGATTCTAAATCTATCTCAAGGCTATGAATTGTGATATTGAAAACCTGCATAGTTACTGAATATACATCTATGAAGCTGTAAGAACTCTATAACTTTGGAAGAGCTATATAAAAATTTTACTGTCGTCAATTCCCACTGAGTTCAGATATCTTCCTGATTAATATACTAGTAAGCTCACGATGCTCAAAGCTAGGTGGAATCCCATTATCATTTCCACTATAGAAACCACTAATTTGTCGCGATAGATCAAAGTAGTTACCCGGTTCAAATTCGAAATAATTCTTACCTGCCAATGAAGCCGATTCTGGTAAACCACCAATTCTGGACAATAACACAGGAAAACCTGCCATTGAAGCTTCATATGCAACCCTGCCGAGAGTCTCCTCCCAGAGTGACGGGATTACAATTAAATCTATTTTCGAGCGAATGAAGTCGTAAGGATTATCAATGTAACCATACATTTCCAAACTAACTGAACTTTCGCGCGCTAATTTAACAAGTGAAGTTATGTACTTTGTAGTTCCTGTGCCGATTACAATTAATTTAACCGTGCTAGCACTTGAGGATTGTAGAATTTGCAAAGCCTTTATGACGAGTTCTAACCCTTTTTCCGGTGATACGCGACCTACATAGCCAATCCTAATTTTTTCCAAATTCTCAATTCTCTTGGGTATGGGGTTTTCATAGGAATAAGTCTCTGGCAAAATATATCCGTAATCCATTTCTTTTGCTTTGAATTTAAGTGAATTAAACTTAGTCAAGGAAAACAATGAGTTAAAAACAACTAGATCGTACAGACGCAACATTGCGATTTTATAAAAAAAAGATTTTGGCTTACAAGTAAGGCATGTCTTTTTGCAATTTGTTTTATTCCTAAAACGCGTTCTATTTATACAAATATCACTCAAATCATGAATGACTCTTATTGTGTAGATTCTAAAAAATTTACTAACTAAAAATAAAAACTTGAGTCCTAATCTGTCTACATTATGCACAACAATAATGTTTATATTGGCCTTAGAGACTGCATGAGCCATTCTGTATGGCGTGACAAAATCAAATAAGATTCTAAAGCGCTCCAAAATCCTAATATAATTTGGGACAAGGTATCGCTTGCGCAATGTAAATGAACCAATGCGTTGTATAGGCATTTCACCTACTATGTCAACGTTATCAGAACGCAGCCTATTCGAAAGTGTAAATACCACGATATGATCTCGTCCAAAAACATTTGTTAACTCGCTAGAGACAGATAGGGCAGATCGTTCAGCTCCTCCTACTAAATCCGGACTCCACCAATCGTTATAAATTCCGATTTTCATTTGTTTTTAACTCGCTTTCTAATCTAGGATTTAAAATATTTGCCAAAAATATCCAGAACAGAAAAGCGCTGCTACCGGTAAAAACAGCAAAAGATAAATTAGATAGGAATAACATTAGAGTAGCACCGTAAGTAGCAAATTGAAATCCGGACAGTCTCTTGGAAAAAGCAAGATTCGCAATTATGTAGATCATGAAACCAGCCATCAGTGGCAAGCCAATTTCAATCATCATCGAGTAAAAACCATTATCAATCGCACTTGAACCACGGCTTTTTGTGGCTATTCCAGATCCGAAAACAACATTGTTAAGCGTTAAATTTTCAGATACACCTTCAAGCAAATCTAGTCTAGCAGCTAGCGATTCATCGCCCATAAACTTTTGAAAGTCTAAGCGCTCGGTCCATCGCGAGTTGTAGTTTAGTGCTGCAGCCACTGCCGGTAATGAAGTAACCGCCGTAAACAATAGCAAGACTCCAACAAGAAGTGAAGGTACAGAAGTTCTACGCCTCATCGACGCCAATAATATAACCACTGGAATAAGAACCAGAAAGGACCTGGAGCCAGTAAAAAATAGTCCCACAAACATAACGGCCAGTGCAAAATATTTATAAATCAATAAAATTCCTTTTACTGACAAGTACAAGAGCAATATAATCGTTGTCGCTAAAAAACAACCGGCATTGATAGCAGATTCCATACTCCCCCACAATCGAGGTGAATCCGACCCACATATTTCATTTATGACCAGAGAATTTCTTACTGTGATGCACCAGCCAATATCAAAAGGTTGCATATTGATACGCTGAAATATGATAATTAGTGACTCTAAAAAGCCCAAGACGGCAACAAATCGTACGAAACTAGAATCAAAAATATTTATGCTTACTTGCGAGAGCAATAAGATTAAAACAAGATTCGTATAGCCCCAACCTACTTGTACAAAACTCTCAGTTAGGTTAAATATGGTCAAGGAAGTTAATAAATATACAAATAAATTGATTACTCTATTTGCAAAAGCTAATTTTATATTCTTTAGGATTATAAACATCATGGGAATGAATGGTAGAACAATCAGATAGTCATTAGCGACGTAATATAAATTGCCTGACATAACCCGGCGCTGTAATCCGTTTATCACAATAACAAAAAGTGTCAACTTTAATATATTGCTATCATCTAAAAACAAACAGAAACCAACTACCAGCACAAAAATTAATGGTTTAAGAATGAGCAGTGAAACTAAATTAAAAATCCCTAAAAATGTAACCAATACAAGTGCAACGATGGCACCATAAAAGAAAATAGGCTGCTTCCTTTTTTGAAAAGGAACTCTTTTTTGCATTGAACTACCCTGTGCAAAATCTACAGAGCTATTCATATTATTGACCCATTTTAGAAAATTTCTTATTGAGAAGGACAAATAATAGCAGAGAAATAACTATAGAAGAAAATGTAACGGCGATAATCCAAGGATTGGTGCGCCCAGTAAATAATTCTGTATAGAAAAAAGCAATCATCGCTGTAGCAACATGGACCGAATTTTGTATTATTGGAAATTTAAATTTCTTGAGAACAAGATTGAAATATATATTTGAAAGCTTAACTATCGCAATAAGGAACCGATATAAAATCAAGATAAGGGCAATTTTGGTACTTTCGCTATAGTCCGTGCCATACAGAACGGGAATTAAATAAGCGCCAGGAATAAATACTAACTGAGATAAGAAAAGGTTTCGCACGTTTTGCTTCATGAGAGCAATTGCATTATTACTCTTGCGACCTTCATTAGAGCTGAGACTAAAATAAAATTTCGACTCAATAATTTGGTAGTATGTTTCGGAAATCAATACATATCCAAATGCAATTACAAAGTGTCCAATATAAGCAAAATCTTCACTTATACTTACAAACATCAAAGGCATAAAATAAATTAGAAATTCTAAAGCGGTCGAGAAATACGTTCGAATAGCATTTTCGCGAAACTTCTCCATTGAAAATTCCACCGATGTTTTCAATCTAAATGAAACATACAGGAAGCAACTCAAAACTGCCACCGATTGCGCTAGAACTAATAATTCAATCTCCACTGATTTGAAGAAGAAAAGCACAATGACAATTAGAGAAGGTGCCCCGTATCCTAGGAATCGAAGGATGGCTAATTTTTGCAATTCGTTATTGGTTCTTAGCATACCTTCATGAATTTGGATCACTACTAATAATGAATTTACTAGATTAGCAAGACAGAAAATCACAACTAATCTTGTATCAAGAAAATTTTTTAAATAAAAAAAATAAATCACCGATAAAATACAGGTAACAGCTGCAGCAACTAAGTATATTTTAATAATCTTTAATTTATTTACTTCGCTGTTACTATTTACTATCAAATCAGATTGAGCAATCGAAGATGCGTTCTTTGCATTCATAGAGATCAAAAACGCTGCAACAACATAAAGGTTACTGAGGTAAGCATAAATGCCCCTATTGGTAGGACCTAATTTACGGGCCAATATCAATCCAGATAAAAAATTCAAGCCATATGCAGAATAGTTTATCAAAATATATACAACTTTATCTTTATCAATTCTAAACGAATTTTTATGTGGAAGCATTGAATTTCGATTCAAGGAGAGTCATTAATTTTTTCTTAAACTCATACTTGTCAAAATGAACAACTGTGTTTCGAATTTCTTCCTGACTGTACGATCTCATAGAATTAATTTTTTCGGCAAACATTTCAAGTGATAATTGCCGAACTAGTCCTCCTGAAAAACCATCTTTAACTGTTTCAGTGAGACCCCCTTCATCGAGTCCTATCACTTGTAAACCGCATCCCATGGCTTCGACCGGGACTATTCCAAAGTCCTCAACCGTTGGAAAGATTAAAAACTTTGCGCTCCTATAGTAATCCCTAATATCGTTATTGGTAGGAAACTCCACAATGTCTACCTTAACAGTTGCTTTATCTGCTTGATCTCGTAAGTTCGAGTAAAGTGGTCCATGTCCGGCCAGTACCACCGGTATCTGCAGAAATTCACCTAGCCTTATAATAAATTCCATATTCTTGTACGGTACAAATCTTCCAACACCTAGTATAAAATTTCCAGGTATAGCAGTACTAGATTTAGCAAAGTTATAGAAGTTCAAATCAACAGGTGGGTGTATTACCACTGACTCTTGCTTCCAGTAATTACGAATTCTAAGCGCAGTAGTCATTGAATTTGCAACATTTTGTCCGTGATTTTTGCTGAACGAACAATCTAGATACCTAAAAACCCTCAATAACATTTTTGGTATCTTTATCCTAGATCGTTGATCTATGTCTGGATTCCACCAGTATCGACCCGGCGTATGAATATAATTAAGGCTATTTTTGTTAAATTTACCGCAAATGTGGGCAAACGCCCAGCTACTTGTTATTACCAAGTCAAATTTTCTAAGTTTTGGGCCTATAGAAATCCACGCGATAGGCATTAATATAAAGCCCAAATTTCGCCGAAGGAATTTGGGTAAAAAGCGCATGAAAGTTTCTTGATAATTGAGGTTGAGTTCAGTTCCAACCTTTAAATCACCCCACAATGTAAAAATACATGGATCGTCAAAAATTGATGATATTTCTACGAGTACCTTTTCGCCCCCGCCTATGTTATCTAGCCATTCATGACAAATAGCTACTTTTAATGGCTTCCCAAAAATACTCTCCATTTTTTTTTGAAATTGTGGCGTATCCATGCTTAGTTTACATCCAAACTCTAGTAACTTAAAATTGAATCATTACCATTCCAAAACTATACACTGAACACCGCAATTACAATGTTTTTCGGCAAACCTAGTATATGGTTCAGACACCAATTTTGAAAACTTCTTCAGCCATGCCAGATACCAAATATGAATCGGCAAGTTTTCTGCCGTCTACAATTCTTGGCGCCGTGACCATACTAATGGAGTAAAAAACTGAAAGTTTTCTAACAAAGTCAAACCAGCATTTATCCAGGAGAAATTTTTCGGGATGAGAGAGTTCTTGTGATGGGGTTAGTAACGCACCTCTAGGTATTTGACTAATGTTTTGCATCTCTATGTTTTTCGGATCATATTCTATGATCTCAGAATAATTCTTGGTATTAAAAGATTTTTTAGCACGAAAATCAGAATTTAAAACTATGCCCAGATTAATACTTGCATCAAACTGGGCACTAGCATATGCAAGATCACAATCATCTTGTCTAATAGGAATAAAAACGCTTTTTTTATTATAAATCGTCGAATCTAGCGACATGTTTGCAGCCTTGACAAAACTACCTATAACTTTCGCCACTTCACTCTGTGCTTTATCTAGTGTCATGTTCTCAAGATTTCTCAAATGATAGTTCATATTAGGATTAGAGTGCCAATTCGCGAGTATCGTGCAATCCAAATCAATACTGTTTATTTCTTGGGACATATTAGGATGGCAGAGGATGAGATGGGTGTAATTCTGAAAAGATAGTTTCGAGCTAAATGATCTAATTGGAATAATTCTTAAATCCATTAACCCCCAAGCAAGTGCAACGTTGTTCACTATTCCACTCATAGAGTTTTTGGCTTCTTCGGACCGCACTAAGACGTCAATTTCGGTGTCACGTAAAAGGGAATTCAAAGTCGAAGCCCCGAGAGCTACTCCGGGGAAACCACTTTCCGCTACTATCCCAATTTTCACCCAACAAACAATAGGGCCTTAGCTAGGCACCCACAAAAGCAAAGTAAAGGGTGGTTGCAAATGAAATTTAGACTTTATAAAACTTTATTTGCCAAAACTAAACTTAAGCAACTACAGCATGATTCAGTCTTTGATAGCAGATATAGGGGGCTAGCACTCTTTTGCGACATCCTTAATCTCAAAATCAAAGATTCACTGAAATAATGTGGTAAGTATGACCTACTATTTGCAGGGACTGGGGCTCGCTTGGATTTTATAGGTACCGTTAATCTCGTTAAATCAAACAAATTAATTTTCGCTTTGAGTTTTGTTTCGAGCCTTTTTTTTGCATCTTACATTAATGCTTCAACAACTCCTATGTACAAGTCCGTGGCACAAGTTTTTGTATCGACCCCGATGGCTGCTTCGGATGCAGGTGCGCTCCTGTCCGGCTCAAGTTTTTCACAGCAACGGGTGAAATCATATGCTGAGATTGTTAATAGTGCGTTAATTCTGGATCCAGTAATTCAAAACCTGGGCTTGCAAGTTACAGCCAAAAATTTGGCAAAGATAATTACAGCGCAAGTTCCTGCCGATACCGTTTTATTAAATATCTCAGCGTTAGACTCTAATCCTCAGCGAGCCGCTGACATAGCAAATGAAGTGGCTGAACAATTTTCTGTAGCTGTTGAAAGCATTGAGGAGCCTCTAACAAATATTTCAGGAAATTTAGTTTCTGTTTCAATTGCCAAGAAAGCTATTCCCGCAGATTCGCCTTCAAGTCCGAAGAAAACTGTAAATTTGATCATATCTGCAATTTTTGGCTTGCTTCTAGGATTTGGAATTTCGCATTTAAAAGGATCACTAAATACAACCGTCACGAGTGAAGGTGACTTACTTGGTCTGCCACTTCTTGCTGCAATTGAATTTGATTATGAGGCAAATGACAAGCCCCTTATTACGCAAATAGACAGGTATTCACCTAGAACAGAATCATTTCGAACGTTGAGAACAAGTGTGCGCTATATTGCTCCGAGCATCCCTTCAAAAGTAATTACAATTACTTCCGCTGTTCCTGAAGAAGGAAAGACAACTACTGCATTGAACTTTGGAATTTCCCTTGTGCAAAGTGACTGTCGAACAGTATTAATTGAAGCTGACCTTAGGCGTTCACAATTTTCAAACTATTTACTCGAATTGAAATACACCACAAAGGAAGGATTGTCAGAATTGCTTAATGAGAAAGGGAAACTTACGCCCCTGAAAGTTACAAAAAATTCAGTTCGGATTAATAATAGTAAGCTTTGGGTTATACCTAGTGGTAAAACTCCTCCAAACCCCTCGGAGCTGTTAAGTTCTCCGAGATTTGATGAGCTTATTCAAATTCTGAAACGGAAATTTGACTACGTGATTATTGATTGCCCGCCACTCCTGCCTGTTACTGATGCTGCCATTGTTGCTTCGAAGGCCGATGGCGTAATTCTTATTGTCCATACTAATTCAACAAAAAAGAGTGAATTAACTAGTGCCCGAGCAGCAATCGAATCGGTAAGTGGCAAGATTTTTGGCATTGTTATGAATAAAATCCCGCAATCTGGTAGTGGTAGCTATGGTTATCGCTACTACTATCAGTCCACTTATCGTCCGTATGTGAGATCAGTGGATTAATTTTCCATGAGCGGAGCGGTGAAGTTCTCTGATTTACTAAGAATTAACAAAAAATAAATGAAGGTGGGCAGGAAAGAATCTTTCAAAATGTATTTTTAAACCGATCTGTATAAAAATGCTACTTTATTTTCTGAATGCATTTATGCAATCAGTAAGAACCTTTTCCGCTTAATACCGCTTTAAACGTTCTAAAGATTAGAATTAAATCAAGTGCAATTGACCACTGCTGCACATACTTAATATCAAATGCCATTCTCTCCTCCCAGGATGTGTCTTTACGGCCAGAGACCTGCCAGATCCCGGTTAAGCCTGGTTTTGCAATCTGCCTTCTGAAATGAAAGTCACCCAGCTGTGGTGCTTCCTCCGGAAGAATCGGTCTAGGGCCAACAAGTGACATTGTGCCAATCAATACACACCAAAGTTGAGGTAGTTCATCGAGTGAAAATCTACGCAATATTCTTCCTACTCGCGTGATTCTTGGGTCAGCTTTATATCTCTCAGCCATGCCCTCGTCAGGACGTCCAAGGATTTCTAATCTCTGAGCATCTGAGCCAGGACGCATGCTTCTAAATTTTGGAAATTTAAATAATGCTCCATCTTGGCCAATTCGCTCTTGGGTATACAGTAATTTTCCACGAGACTCTAACTTAATAAGGGCAGCAATAAGCAAATAAAATGGCGTCAATAAGATTATTGCGGGAACCACGATTAGTAGGTCGAATAATCGCTTAACTACTCGAAGCGAATCACTTATGTGCGCAGTTCCAAATACGGTCCATGAAAATCCTTCAATGTGTTTGATTTGGCTCTGAGAGGCTGCAAGTCCTAAATTATCGTAAGCTAGAAATTCTGCCCCAGCTTGCTGAATTGACCACATAAGTTGCTCAATTTCACCCGGAGTAAATTCACTCACCCCAATAAGTAAAACTTTTCTTACCCTGGAAAGATATATCTCAGCAGTAACTTCACTTACCCATTTAGTGAAATCTCGCTTACTTATTGCAGTTGTAAAATACTTTATTTCCGCAAAATAGCGCTGTGCAAAATCTTGTACTACTTTGCTTTCTTTTAAGTCCCCACTCAAGACCAACCATGAATCCACTTTTTCTGGTGACCTAAGTTTTTTATCTATAGCACGTAGAAAGAACCATCTAAGTAATAAATGTAATATGGTTCCACCGATAAGGCTAAAAAGAATCACAAAACGAGAAATTTGAATTTTAAATAGATAGCTTGCAGATGAAAAGACTAGGAAAGTCATTAAGCTCGATTTGAGTAACCTTTGATATCCATCAATATGATTGTCAAGAATCGTCATATCCCATGCCCCGAATAAGGAAAGGCAACATAACCAGATAATTGGGAATAACACTAAGAGAGTAAATTCTTTGAAATCGCTTTTAAATGCTAAATCTTCTCCCACATGTCGAACCTGAACAGCCAATATCGTTAGTAAAACTAAAAGAACTGATTCAAAGCTAATTAAGAAGTTTAGATATTTGCGTTTGTTAACGGCATTTTGTGAAGGCTTAAGCGACTGCAACATCCAACGCCTCCAAAAAGTTATATCCATGTTTTTTCTTGTATTGATGTTTTCCTAACAATATCTGCACATATATCTATCAATAATTAATTCTTTAGATTTAGGGGGTTAGCCACTCATCACATCTATTGTGACTTGTAGGTGATAAAATGCAGCGGTTACATGGCACCCTAAGTTAAATAGGAACAGGATCTACAAAAAATCTAGTTTACAAAAGTTAAGACAGGTGCTTTCTTGTGGAATATGCTCTGTTGAGTAAGAAAGCGGTAAGACTTCCTGCGCAGTTAAGCAAGAAATCTCCAAGAGAACTAACCCGTCCAGGGATTAAGAGTTGGAGAGTTTCAGCAAAGGCAGAAAGTGAAATACATATCAGTAACGACAATAGCGATTTTTCTCTACCTAATACGGAGAGTAGAAAAGTGAATACAGGGATCAATAGAAAGAAGTTTGAAACTGGTTCTAAGTGACCACTGTAGTAGAGGAGTTCGTGAAAGATCCTCTGAAAGAAGTTGGAAGAAGTAAATTGTTCATTGGGTAAATTTCGAGGTAGTAACATCCCAATCAAGTAGAGAGTGAGGTAGAAGATTGCACTTACTTGCCAAATCTTTTTCCAATTCATTCTTTGAAGTTTACCCTAATACTCTTCCAACAATGAACAAAGTTACCTAACGAGCTAATATGAATAAGCAATCACTATTAATCTGGTTTAGACGAATCGCAGTGGCGCTCTTTTTTATCATTTCAGTAATTGTAATTGTGCTCGGAATTAAGATCAAAGGCAATATAGATGCAGTTGCAGACAACCTCAAATCAAGCTCATCGGTTGTAATTACATCAAAAAATGCTGTTGAGTTAAGTAAGAATGTAGATTTATTGCTTTCGATCGCAAATTTACCAATTGTCAAGCAAGCGTTGACTCTTACAAATTTAAACTTTCAGCCAATCAAAGATGAAATAATCTCTGCCGTAAAAGTGGCGCCTATATTGGCAGGTGCTGATCGGCCAAAGAGATACTTAATCGCCTTTCAAAATACTGCCGAGGCCCGCGGCAGCGGTGGAATTTTGGGAGCCTATGCGGTCGTTGAATTAGATCAAGGAAAGCTCACTGTGATTAAGACCGGATCTAATGAAGCGCTTAAATGGATAGATGAGATTCCGATCAAGATGCCTAGGGAATTTACCTCTCTTTACCGTAGCGATCCAGCGATCTGGCAGAACTCAAACCTCTCCCCTCACTTTCCATATGGCGCACAGATTTGGCTAGCGTTGTGGAAGAAGCAATTTGGCCAGAGCCTTGATGGCGTAATCGCAGTTGATCCCAGCGCACTTTCGTATATGTTAAAAGCCACCGGCCCAATTACGCTACCAACTGGAAAAATACTTACCGCAGAGAATCTAGTCGCACAGACATTATCTACTGCATACAAAGAGTATGAAAAAGATAACGCAGCGCGCAAGCAGTATCTAGTAAGCATTATTAATGCCACCTTTAAGCAGTTGCTGAGCGGTGAATTTAGTAAATTACAAATGGCAAGGGCGCTGCGCCAGGGAATAGTTGAAAATCGTATTTTGGTTTACGCCACTGAAAGTAGTGTTGAAGCAGAGTTAGTAAAGACCCGACTGGCTGGGTTTATGGATACTGCTCCCAGTAATCAGTACCGAGTGGTTGTGCAAAATATTGATGCCAGTAAATTGGATTACTACTTAGAGCGGGATATCTCGATCAGGTCATTAAGTTGTGGGGTTTCAGCAGAGGTTGAGGTTTCAGTAACGGTAAAGAACTCACTTACAAGCGGAGTGGGATTGCCTGCATATGTATTAACTAGAGCAGATAAAAGTAAGCCAGATGCAATTATTCCTGGCCAGCATCGATTTCTGCTTTTTATTTATGGACCACCTCAAAGCAAATTACTTCATGCCACAAGATCATCTACTTCTGGCTCTGCCGGTGGTGTTGCTTCTGAACGAGAGCGCCCAATTTTAGTTACAGATATCGATCTGCCTCCTGGCATGAGTGAGGGGGTTACCACTACTTTTTCAGGAGGGATAGGCAAAATCCAATACCATTCTCAACCACTAGCGTTAAAAGAGAGTGTAAAAATTAATGATGCGTGTAAGTAAGGGTTCACTCATCCAGAGAGTGGCAACACTCTCACTTATTGCAATCTCTACTTGTCTACTAGTCACACAATCTGGGATCTCTACAGCAGCTGATTACCCACCAATACCTGGTCCATCACTACCACCTGCGCCACTTCCTTCTGCAACACCAGCACCACCCGCACCGTCTGCAACTCCTGCGCCACTTCCGTCTTCGCCAGCTGCACCTTCTACAGCACCTTCTGCGCCACTTCCTTCTGCGCCAGCTGCACCTTCGGCGCAACCTATGCCATCACCAATTGCGCTGCCGCCGGTTACTGCACCTTCTCAAGTTGTAGTTGTTAAGCCCGATGAAAAACCTGCTGCGCCAGCCGTACCTATTGCTGCAAACAACACTCTTTCTCAAGTAGCTGTTGATGGCAAATTTGTGAAGATAGAGATTGCGCCCCAAAAAGATCCAGCACCTGGCACTGTGGGTGTTGCCGTAGTTGGTGATGGTTTTAATTTCTCACTATCTACTACCTCAAAAGATGATGGAAAGACCACTATTGGAAGTGTGACGGTAATTGATGGTAAGCCGGTAGTAAATGCTCCGCAACAAACCACTATTGCTACAACCGGTACTGGCTTTAGAGCCAATGACCAGGTTGCGCTATATGTATTTTCAACTGAAACATTCTTAGGAAACATTACTACTAGCAGTATTGGTGAGTTTAATGCCAACGTTACTTTGCCGATTCTGCCCCTTGGCCCCCACCACTTTCAAGCAACTGGTTTCACTAAGGATGGAAAAACTAGAACTATTACGCTATTTATGAATATCACTGCTGCAGCTGTTGCCGCCCCAGCCGCCCAATCTCCTGCAACCCCATTTATACTCTTAGCAGCACTGTTACTACTGCTAGTTTTATCTTGGTTGTTTATTGCTAAGAAAAGAAAGAGTGAAGAGGATGAGCCTGATCTAATTGCAGTAAGACCTGATAAGCCCGAATACGCCGATGAGCTTGTTGATATTAACGCTCGAATTAATGCATTGATTACAAAACAGGCAGCAACTAAGAAGAGATCTGCAGCGCCGGTGAAGGCCTTACCTAGAAAGAAAGTTGTCAGTAAAAAGAGGGCAAAAATTTAGTCAGTTTGAATTATTTGTTATAAATACGACCAGAGAAACAAACCATTCCCCGGTAATTTTTCAAGCTCCAATTTTTGCCACACAAAAGGTCAAAAATAGCTGCACCAAGCCCGGGCTTAATTGTGCCTAACGGAGCTCCATCATTTTCGGCTAGCACGACTAGTGAATGGTTTCCATCACTTTTAACCTTAATACTTAATAACTCAGCACCGCCATGTTTGACCGCATTCAAAGCTAATTCATTTAGTAGATCTTTAAGATCTGTAATTGCCTGCGGATTGATTTTCGTACTCTTTGAAATACTCTCGGTGTTCACCTTTATGCTCAAAATTCCACTCCACTTGTTATCTAGGTATTTAAAGCAGTCAGCTAAACTCAAGATTTTCTGATCACCAAAGTAAACTATGCTTTTTTTGAAACCTACAACTCTTTTTTTAACCTCTGGCGCAACTGATTTTAAAGCACTTGGACTCTTTGATAGCTCTAGGGCTAATAGGAGTGACTGAAGGTCGGAGTGGATAAATTTTGCCCATGCCAGCTTCAGGCGCTTTTCTTCATCTTCAATGAGCATCTCCTGGCTGGGAATATTAGCGATCTCCTCCTGTCTAAACTCCTTAGCGTTTAATTCTGCAATATCACTGACTCGAGAGATATGGCCTAAAATATAAAAAAATGCATAGATTACCGCAATCATTGCTATCAAAAATGGGGCAGCAGTAACGCCCTCATAAAATCCAAAATAACTTCTCAACGCAGCAAGCCCGATAAGCACCATAAAAACATTAATAAAGTCAAAAGACAAAAGTGCCATTGTCTTAACTGGAGCCTTAACTTTCCAGTAATAGTGTTGCGCATTATGAATAATTAAGGTTACAAAGAGTACCCAAAGGCAGGGAATTGAACTTTGGAAGGAAGGTTCTATTTGTAGAATTGGAACGCAAATGAAAACACCAAATACCAGTGTAAAAATATTTGAATTAAGCGGCTCACTCCGAATACTGATTAAGAATAGTTTGCGTGAAAAATCGGGATTAAAGTATCTGCTCTTGTTTGGCTTTGGTAATCTTTTATCTGACGCATTACCGGATAACTCATGTGATAAATCTCTGAGCGCAAGCCTAAATCTTGAAATATCACTCTTAGTGGATTTACTGTTGCTTAGCGCGATTACCTTGCTTGCGATATGGTTCTGAAAAAGATCAAAGCGAGTCAAGTAACTCTTACTCTTTCGAATTCTATAGATCCGCTGCTTTACAAGCGCACGCCTGGTTTCACCCTGGTAAAAAAGATAG
>Ga0164295_10001185_pt1 | contig 21639 bp, 32 predicted proteins | sample GEODES006metaG_FD_111798 | JGI IMG/M metagenome (GOLD analysis project Ga0164295, IMG submission 111798) | Oligotrophic lake water microbial communities from Sparkling Lake, Wisconsin, USA - GEODES006 metaG | ecosystem: Environmental > Aquatic > Freshwater > Lake | place: USA: Sparkling Lake... | reverse complement strand
CTGAGCAGGACGCGGCGCAGTGCGTTCCCGAGCGTGTGGCCATAGCCACGCTCAAGCGGTTCGAGAATGAACTTCCCGTATTCGGTTTGGAGATCAAGGGTCGTAATTTGCGGCATCGTAATCGTGGGTTGCGGAATGGCGAGGGGAGCCAAGGCCCCCTGCAAGAGAAATCAGACTCGGCGTCGCTTTGGCGGGCGGCAACCGTTGTGCGGCAGCGGGGTCACATCGACAATCGTCGTGACTTCAAGCCCGGAAGCCTGGAGAGCGCGAATCGCGGTCTCTCGGCCGGAACCTGGTCCGCGAACCAGAACCTCAACCTTCTTGAGGCCGTGATCCTGCGCAAGTCGGCTTGCCTTATCGGCGGCAACCTGTGCGGCGAACGGCGTGCCCTTTCGACTGCCCTTGAAGTTGACGTTTCCGGCGCTGGCCCAAGAAATCGTGTTCCCACGAGGATCGGTGATCGTAACAAGCGTGTTGTTGAACGAAGCGTGGATATGAGCAACGCCAACCGGAATATTCTTCTTTTCCTTCTGCTTGCCTTTCTGAACTGTCTTTCGTGCCATAAATCTTTAAGCCTTACTTCTTGACCTTTTTCTTGCCGGCGACCGTCTTGGGCTTACCCTTACGCGTTCGAGCATTACTTCGGGTTCGCTGACCATGAACGGGCAGGCCACGGGTGTGACGGATTCCGCGAAGACATCGAATTTCGATGAGTCGGCGAATGTTCCCGCCGACTTCCCGGCGAAGGTCTCCTTCAACCTGATAGTCAGCGTCGATGATCTCTCGAAGCCGAGTAATGTCCTGCTCCGTGAGGTCACGCACTTTCGTGCGAGGATCGATGCCCGCTTTCGCGACCAGATCATGCACGTTGTGCTTCCCAATCCCGTAAAGGACCGGAAGAGAGTAAATCACCGCTTTATCGCGCGGAAGGTCAATACCTGCAATTCTCGCCATGCTTCTTTAACGCCTTAACCCTGTCGCTGCTTGTGCTTCGGCACGATGCAGATTACACGCACAACTCCATTGCGCTTGACAATCTTGCACTTATCGCAAATTCGCTTAACACTGGCCCGAACTTTCATGTTTCAAATCGTCACCCAGACTCGTCCTTACATAAAGCATCGCAATCTCGCCGTGAAATATCGGCGACGCATGCTAGCCATCAGGCACCTGGGCGCAAACAGGAAGGATACCACAACGCCCCTCCCGATCTCGCAATAACTTCGCGCCTGTTTGTGAAATTCTCCGATAGCCCAGCAATTTTGCTTGCATGACTCGAAAGACATCTCAAACATAGAGATTCACACCCCACCTGAGGCGCCTCCAACAGACAGCAACTCTCCAAGGCTATAATCCGATCTGTGGACCCGATCCTCATTCACGTACCGGATACGCTGGTGACACCAAGGCTTCTGCTTGAGCGGCACATGCCCGATACGGGAAAGGATCTCTACGTCCCGGCAGCCGCTTCCCAAGTTGAACTTGCTCGCTTCCTGCCTTGGGCGGTCGATGGGATCTTTCTGGATCAGATGGAATCTCACGTCCGACGGCAGCATGCCCAGTTCACGCTTCGGAATGAACTGAACTACCGGATTCTGAAACGGACCGATGGCAGCACCATCGGCGTCACCGGCTTCGTGAAATGCCAATGGGATATCCGCCAGTTTGAGATTGGCTACTGGCTCGCGACCACCGAAACCGGCAACGGATACATGACCGAGGCGTGTCAAGCCTTGGTCGAGACTGCACGAACCGCCCTTCAATCAACCAAGATTGTCATCCGCTGCGATACACGCAACGCGCAAAGCGCAAACATCGCGATGCGCCTTGGTTTCGAGTTTGAAGGAACGCTGAGACGCTTTAAGCGCGATGCCCACGGAGATTGGACGGACATCGCAACTTATGGCTTGCTTACTTGAATCGGTAAGTAATGCGACCCATCGTAAGGTCGTATGGGCTCAACTCAACCTTTACTCGGTCGCCAGGCAGAATTCGAATGTAGTGCATTCGCATCTTTCCGCTGACGTGAGCCAGAATTTCGCCTTCGGTTTCGTCCAGCTTCACTCGAAATCGGGCATTCGGAAGGTTCTCTAACACCGAGCCCTCGAGCTCAATCCCCTTCTCTTTATCAATGTCCTTTGTTCGCGGCCGGTACGGTCTTCTCGCCATTCTTTTAGATTGTACCGGGATCGGTCGTGAATCGGGACATTAGATCCACATAAAGCGCATCGCAGCTTCGACTGAGCAGGTCAAAGCAGTACTCGAAATCGGATTCGTTGCCGTAGTACGGGTCCGGCACATCCGTCTCAGGTTCGCCAAGCCAGTCGCGCATGAGGTGCACCTTTTCCGCGACGCTGCCCGGCCATGCCAAAAGGTCGCGATAGTTCTGGCGGTCCATCGCAATGATCAAATCAAAATCTCGAAAGTCTAGGCTGTTCACCTGGCGAGCCAGAGAATTGGCGGTAATCCCGTTCACCGAACACACCTTCCTGGTTCGCGGATTGGGAAGTTGACCTTCGTGCCAGTCCCCGGTACCGGCAGAATCCACCTTCACCCGCCCTCGCAATGGACCAGCCGCGACCTTGTGCTTCAAAATCGCTTCCGCCATTGGGCTACGGCAAATGTTGCCTAGGCATACAAAAAGGACCTTGATCACGCGCTCCCAGTATATCAATGCCGCCTGTCAACGCTTAGATGAAGGAGATCCTAGAGATAACCAGTCCTTCTGGCTACTCCGGCCCGGGCGGCTTTCTCTCGCGCGAGTTGCGCGTCAAGACTCCCACCTTTAGGATCAAAAGAGAATGAGATTGGCCCCGGAAACTGTAGAACCGTTCCCTCTGAAAGGTAGGGAAGAATCGAGAGCTCTGCCTTAGATTTGTATTGCTTCTCCGAAATAATATCGTAGGTTTCGTAAGTCAAGCTGTTTTCCGTATCAAGCAAAGTCTCGAATCTGGTGGGACTCACTCGCCGCTCGTGGTTCGTCGGGAAAAAGCTGGAGGAAGGAAGAACCTTTAAGGTTCTTGAAGCCGGCACGAAACTGGTGAAGTTGTAGCTCAACTGGCGATCACCTCGGCGAGATCGATGGTCGAGCACGTAAACCGCATTCGCCACATCCGCCGGCTTGTATATTTGCAGCCCCGGAAGGTTTTGCCCGATCCTTGGAAGGAGTTCTAGAAAAGTAGGATCGCAAGTACGCAGCACCGTCACGTGGTTCTGCGCTTTCACGTAGAGGTTCTGGCCATCCCAAACCGCAATCTGGTCGTATACCCTTCCCTTGACTTCAAGTTTCCAACTTGAGTGTGCGCGAGTGAGCGTGGTGATCCCGGTCTCGGTTTGCCGCGCAGGCGAGGTGGCGGTTTCGAAGCTGGACACGGCTAACGGGTTCGTCCGTCTCCACTGGTCCACGTTCTGCTTTCCGCGTATCGTTCGAACCGTGTAAGCGACCTCCCACTGCGTCCAGTCGGCGCGAACAGTCGACCCGATAGTGAACAGGAACAGAAGGGTCGCAACCTGGAGTCTCGTCATTTTTCGCCTCAGCCGCCAAACTGCGACTTCCGCCTTGACTCCAAAGCAGCGCTGAAGATCAGCTACAAATCGCGGTGTAAGTGCTTTCTGGCCCGTGGCTGGCATCGACCCGTTGCAGCGTCGAAGTCTTCGCGTAGTATTCGATGACCGGCGCGGTGGTTTCCCAGAAAATCCGGATCCGCTCTCGGATCGTCTCGGGGCGGTCATCTTCTCGAACGAATAGCGGGCTGTTGCATCGGTCGCAAACGCCTTCCCGCTTCGGTGGCTTGTTCTTGCTGTGATAGATCTCGCCGCACTTCGTGCAGCCAATTCGCCCGGTGAGCCGCTGAACGATAACTTCTTGCGGAACCTCAAGGCTGACGACCTTGTCTAGACCTTGCTCAAGCTCGAACAGCACCTCATCCAACGCTTCGGCTTGTTTTACGGTGCGTGGAAAGCCATCGAGAACGAAACCAGACAACTTGATGGCTGGATCGTGAAGCTGCTTCGACATCATCTCAATCGTTACGCCGTTTGGAACGAGCTCGCCGTGATCGATGTACCGCTTAGCCATCCGGCCCAAGTCCGTCTGCATTTCGATTTCGTGGCGGAAGATTTCGCCCGAGGAAAGCGTGCGGAGTCCGAGCCGTTCTTTCAGAAGCGCACTCATGGTGCCTTTGCCCACACCTGGAGGGCCGATCAGCACCAATCGCCGCGGGGGCGTTGCGTTAGGTTGATCTGAAGGAAGATGGCTCATGGCTACTGGCAAATGATAATGAAATGAAGGGTCGCCGACGGATGTCGGCGACCCTTCTCCGTGAACGTGAACTTTACTGGTTGTACTGCCGCATCAAAACGCTCGACTCGATCTGTCGCATCGTTTCCAGCGCAACGCTGACCATGATCAGTAGCGAGGTGCCACCGATGACGGAAACGAAGCTGGCGTCAATTCGAGCCAAGGCCGGAGTGACGTACTGCAACAGCGCAACGAGCGCGATGAAGATGGCTCCAACAAGGGTGATCTTCGAAATCACCGCATCCAAGAAGTCACGGGTCTGCTTTCCAGGTCGAACACCCGGAATGAACGAACCGTGCCGCTTGAGGTTGTCAGAAATGTCCTGAACGTTGTATTGCATCGCCGTCCAGAAGTAGTTGAAGAACATGATGAGGCTTGTGTAGAACACGCACCCAATCAGTCCTCGCGGAATCGGAACTTGCTGCGAGATCGCCTGTCCGTTAGCCGGGTTCAAGAATGAACCCAGGTTTTCTAGCCAAGCACCAGCAGGAGTCGTTGCTCCGCCGAGCATTCCGGCGAACTGGCTTGGAATATAAACCAGCGAAACGGCGAAGATGATCGGCATAACGCCCGCCATGTTGAGCGAAAGTGGCAGGTAGTTGGTTTGACCACCCATCGTCTTCGTGCCAACCTGTCGGCGCATGTGCTGAATCGGAATCTTGCGCTGAGCCGTGGTGAAGTAAACGATGAACCAAGTTGCGGCCAGAAACAGGGCAAGCACCACGATGACGCTCCACCAAGCAATCGTTCCGGTCTGCAAACCGCGGACAATCGTTTCGGCCTGATATGGCAGGGAAAGGATAATTCCGGCGAAGATCATGAGCGAGACGCCGTTACCGATGCCTCGTTCGGAAATCTGTTCACCCATCCAAAGCTGGAAGACCGAACCTGCAGTCCAGAAGATCAGAACCGTTGCGTTATCAAATGCGGACAGCGCGGCGATCGCCGGCACCACTCGCATGTACTGCAAGAAACCCCAACCTTGGAAGAAGCAGAGTGCAATCGTGAGGAAGCGAGTTCGCTGGTTGTTCTTCTTTCGGGCGTATTCGCCACCCTCCTGCATGTCCTTTTTCCATTCTGGAATGGCCTGCTGCATGACCTGCATGATGATGCTGGAGGTGATGTAGGGGTTCAAACCAAGCGCGAAGATGGACAATCGGCGAAGAGCGCCGCCACCAAACACGTTGAGAAGCTGGAAGAACGGACTGCCTTTAAGAAGGTCAACGACCTTCTCGGAGTCGAAGCCAGGAACTGGCACGGGGATGTGTACGCCGAGGGCGTACACCGCAAACATGAACAAAACGAAAGTCAAGCGCTGCCGAAGATCAGGATCTTCCCAGGCGCGCTTGATAGTTTCGGCAAGGGGCAGTGACAGCCCCTTGTCGCTTTTTCGACCAGAGTTGGTCGTATTCCCGCTATATGCGGAAGGAATCACTCGGCCTCCGTCTTGCCCTTCTTGACTTTCTCAAGCGGAACAACGAGGGCCTGTCCACCCTTAGCTTCGATCGCTTCAACAGCGGTCTTGCTAAATTTCTGGGCCTTAACGATGAGCTTCTTCTCTAGGGTGCCGAAGGCCAAAACCTTAACGCCATCCTTGTGGGCAGAAACGATACCGGTCTTGTAGAGCTCGGCAACCGTAACTTCTGCACCATCTTCGAAGAGGTTCTGAAGGTCGTCCAGGTTAACAATCGCGAATTCCTTCGCGTTGATGTTTCGGAAGCCCTTCTTGACCGGGGCTCGGCGCTGGATTGGGGTCTGTCCACCCTCAAAGTTCGGGTGGATCTGTCGGCGAGCCTGCTGTCCTTTCGAACCTCGGGTTGCCGTTTTACCCATGCCCGAGCCGATACCTCGACCGATGCGTCGCTTCGGTCGTGTACCACCCTTACCGGGATTAAATTTGTGCAATGCCATTTTCTAAATCTCCAATTGCCTAGTGTACGTAGGCTTAGTGCGTCTCGGGGGGCTTATGGTCCCGGGTCAGGGCGCGTCGCTTGATGAGTCGCGCGTCGATAAGGATTTCGCCGGTCTCTTGATTCGTGACGATCACCATGTGGCGAATCGCGTGAACCATGCCTCGGATGCTTGGCGTGTCTTCTTTGACAACTTCGCGCCCAGGGCGAGCGAGGCCGAGAGCTACGCACGTCGCGCGGTTGCGCGGCGTCTGGCCAATCGGACTTCGGAATAGCTTAATGTGCAGCATCTGCTTCCTCCTTTCGGGCCTTCTCGATCCATGGAGTGAGCTTTCGCACATCCACGCTTCGTCGAGCGGCAATCTCTTCTGGGGACTGGAGTCCTCGGAACGCTTCGATCGTGGCGTAGGCCATGTTGATCGCGTTTCGGCTTCCCAAAGACTTCGAAAGAACGTCGTGGACGCCCGCCGCTTCAAGGCAAGCGCGCACTGCGCCTCCGGCCTTAACGCCGGTTCCTGGAGCTGCCGGTCGAAGAACGACCTGGGCGGTTCCACTGATGGCGCGGATTTCGTGCGGAATCGTGCTGCCAATCATCGGGACCAAGAACATCGACTTTCGGGCAGCTTCTTCTGCCTTTCGAATCGCGTCTGGAATGCCGCGAGCTTTTCCAAGCCCAACGCCAACCTGGCCCTTGTTGTCGCCGACCACCACGAGGATGGACCAGCTAGCCGTCTTACCACCCTTGGTGGTCTTGAAGACTTTGTTGGTTCGAATCACGCGAACGTCGAGTTGCGGTCCTTCTGTAAAGCGGCTCTCTCGTTTGCCGCTCATTCGGTTCATCATTCGCATGGTTTAAAAGTCTAAGCCTCCTTCACGAGCGCCGTCTGCAAGCGCCGCCACTCGGCCGTGGTATCGGAAGCCACCGCGGTCGAAGACGATGGCATCGATGCCCTTCGCTTTCGCTCGCTCGGCCAGCTTGAGACCAACCTGCTTCGCACCCTCGGCATTTCCACCTACGACATCCTTCTCGGTAGAAGAAGCCGCCGCGACAGTGTTGCCGGTGGTGTCGTCGATCAACTGTGCACTGATGTGCTTCAAACTTCGAAATACGCTCAAGCGCGGTCGCTCGGCGGTGCCGGTAATACTTTTTCGGATTCGGGCATGCCGGGCAAGGCGCAGTTCCTGTCGGGTTTTGTTCGCCATTGTTTTCCTTACTTCTTAGCCGCGGCGCGCTTACCGGCTTTGATCTTGACCACTTCTCCGCGGTACCGAATACCCTTACCTTTGTACGGTTCAGGCTTACGGACCTTTCGGATGTCGGCGGCCACCTGGCCTACGAGCGCCTTGTCGATGCCACTCACGATGATCTGCGTTTGTCGCGTCTTATCGTCAGCTTTGACTTCAAAATTGATGCCATCTGGTGCCTCGATGACTACCGGGTGGGAGTAACCCATGTTCAGCGTCAGGTTCTTGCCTGCCGCTGCGGCTCGGTAACCAACACCAATGACGTCCAGGGTCTTGGCATGTCCGTTGGTCACGCCCTCCACCATGTTCGCAATCAGCGTTCGGGCAAGTCCGTGCTGGCTTCGTGCTTCGCGGAGGTTGTTTGGTCGCTCAACCTTAAGTTCAGCGCCTTCCTGCGAAACGGTCAACAGTCGGGAAATCGGCTGAACCAAAGCACCCTTAGGGCCGGAAACCGTAACCACGTTGGTTGCTTCATCAACCGTAATTTCGACTTTCGCCGGAACGGTAATCGGTCTAATTCCAATTCGTGACATCTTAGTGCACCTCGCAAATGACTTCGCCGCCCATGTTGCGTCGGCGAGCCTCTCGGTCGGTCATGAGTCCAGCACTCGTGCTGATAATTCGGGTGGTCAAACCATTTCGAAGCGGCTTGAGTTCGCCGATCTGCTTGTAAACACGCAGACCTGGCTTGCTGATTCGCTTCAGGTGAGTAAGGAGCGGCTTGCGCTTGCTGTCGTAGCGCAGGTGAACCTTGATGGTTGGGAACTTCGATTCAGTCGTGATCTCGTGTCCCGTGATGAAGCCTTCGGCTTCGAGAATCTTCACGATTTCGACTTTGATTTTGCTGTGCGGAATATCGACGCTGTCCTTGTGGGCCGTGGCACCGTTTCGGATTCGCGTAAGAAGGTCCGCGATGGGATCGCTATGCATATTCTTTTGACCTTCTGAGCCTTACCAGCTCGCCTTTTTCACGCCGGGCAACTCGCCCTTGTGCGCTTTCTCGCGGAACGCCTGTCGGCAAACGCCGAAGTATCGAATGACGCCGCTTGCGCGACCCGTAAGAGCGCATCGGTTGTACTGACGCGTCTTGAACATTCGGGCCTTGATGCGCTTCGCATCAAATTCAGCCTGAGCCTCAGCTCGCTTTTCCTTGGGGAGTTCATCAATTCGCGCCTGTTCAGCGTGAAGAAGATCCCACTTCTTCTTCGCTGCGCGATGCTTTTCAATTAGACACTGCTTTGCCATACTTTTCCGCCGTTACCGAACCCGTATCCCGTCCTAGCCGAGACGTGCTTCGTGGCCTAGTTTTTGGTTCACGCCTCATTCTCGGACCGAGGTCCAGAGACGCGAATCGAAACAATACCCCAATTCGTCCCCCGAATCGCAACGGTTGAACCCAGATTGATGCTAAACCCCGGTAACCTCGGCAGATGCGTCAGGCGTTCACCTTGATCGAGTTGCTCGTGGTCATCGCGATCATTGCCATTCTTGCGGCCATCCTGTTCCCCGTTTTTGCCCAAGCCAAAGAAGCGGCAAAGAAAACCACGGATCTCTCAAACTGCCGACAGCTCGGGGTCGCGATCATGATGTACGCCAACGATTTCGACGACTATTTCCCGCTCACGAACTTCCCGGCACCCGAGAACACCTGGACCAACCACGTTCAGCCGTACATCAAGAACCGCGCCATCTACCGATCGCCCGCGGACAACTCTTCAAACTGGCCGCCGGCAAACCTTCCCGTCACCGATCCGACCTTCCTCACCTATCGGATGACCAGCTACTTCCTGAACGCCTATATGAGCGGCGCCCAGTTCGGCGGAAAGTACGCCACCATCACCAGCGTTGCCGGACCGGCGTCCACGATCTATCTCGCGCCGTCGCCCGATAACGTCGTTCGCGACCACTTTGCCCCGTTCTTCTGGGGAGATCCACCGGAGATTCCCGACGCCTTCATGCAGAACATGACCTGGGACTCGGCCAAGCAAGAAACCAAAGCCCTCAAAATCCGCGCCTTCACCGGCGGGGCCAACTACACCTATGTAGATGGCCACGCCAAGTTCGGCCGGTGGAACCAAGTCTGGTGGCGCAACATTCCCGCCGGCGTGTACGCCGGAAACTTCGATCCGCGGAACGAAGGCAACCGCCCCTAAACTGCCCTTAAGGAATGTAGGTGTAGGTCACGCGGATCGTGCCGCGAAACCGTCCGTACAGTCCAAACACGGGCGGAATGTCTCGGCTAACCCGAGTTCCCGATGGCAGTTCATGATCATTTGTCTGGATCACCGAAAGCACCACCTGCCCCGGGCTCGTGAAGTGGCGGAAAAATGCCGCATTGCCGGGCGTGTTCGTGATGCGAACCGTTCCGTAAAGCTCCCGTCGATTACTAAAGATCAGATCTGAGAAAGGCGGTGAGGCGATAACGCGCGTATCCGATCCTTCCAGCCGCACCGAATTGAGCTGCACGCTGCCCCCCATTCCGTCGGGCACCGTAATCGCGGCGATCACTTTCGATCGAACCGTCAGATCGCCCGAAATCAGCGCAGGAGAAGTGTTCTCAACCGGCGTGTAAACCACCATGTTTCCGTACGCGGTAACGGTGATCGCCTTCAACGTCCCAAGCGCGGGGTTGAAACCATTGATGAACAAGTCCGCGCCAGAAAACGACGTCCGCGTCGCCGTCAGGTTCTCCAAGATCGGGGCGTCAATCGGAAACGTCTGCGTAATGTTGACCTGCGCAAACGAGACCTGGGCCAGACCAGCCGCTACGGCGAGTAAACATGCCTTTCGCATACCGAACTGTACATCTCTCGTTCGATAATGGCAATAACTCAAATCTTTCGTCCTTATCTTGCCGATTCACGGGACCTGAGTTCTTAAGTTCGGCGACTGACTCTTTCTACGGCCTTACGGCCGCGGCAAGACCGAAATCGGATGGCCCCTTGTTGATGCGTGAATCTCCGGAGCCGCCCGATGGATCGCCGTACTCGTTTCGTCGCCTCAATCTTGATCCGGAACGAACGCTTCTAACGAAACAATTGCAGGGGACGGAAGCGAGAGGTGGAAATCAAAGCCGATCGAGGAATCGAAGTGGTGAAGGATCAACGAGATAATCGTTCCGTGGCCCGCAAGAACAATCGGTTCGTCCACATGGCGCTGGAGCAGTGATTGAACCACTGCCATCCCACGGGACAAGGTGCTTCGCATCGAGTCGCCATCTTGATATATCCAATCAAGATCATCCCAAGACGCCCGCAAAACCTCGCGCCAATTATCGATTGGTCTACTGCACATCTTATGCTCTCGAAAATCCTCGAGGGCGAGAATCGGAAGTCCCAACCGCTCGGAAGAGGGCTCCAATGTTTGGATCGCTCGGTGATATGGGCTGGAATACAGAGCCAAAGGATTCAGGGCAAGGATCCTAGGCACGAGATCTTGCGCCTGCTGCGTTCCATGCAGAGTCAAGGGGCGCGTGTACTCGTCCTCGGTACCTGGCCCTGGAATCACGGACTCCGCATGACGGACGAAGTAGATCATCGTCTAAACCTCGCTTCGCTCGCGGTACTGAACCGCCTCCGCCAGGTGGCTCTTCCCAATCTTTTCGTCACCCCGAAGGTCCGCAATCGTCCGCGCTACCTTCAGAATACGGTCGAATACCCGTCCGGATAGCCCCAGCCGAGCCGAAATCACGCGCATAAAGTCGCGGCTGTCTTCATCTAGCTCGACCGTCTCTTTGATCTCGCGAGGGGACATCTTGGCGTTCGTCCTGTGCCCGCCCAAGCGCGCGTGCTGCAACGCACGAGCCGCAATCACGCGGTCACGAATGACCTCTGACCGTTCCCCATCCGAAGAATCCAGCAGTTCATCTGGCTTCAAGCGCGGAACCTCGATGTGCAAGTCAATCCGGTCCATCAGCGGGCCGCTAATCTTCCCTGCGTATTTATTGCAAGACGAAGGATTGCTAACGCACTTCTGCTCCGGATAGCCCTTGAACCCGCACGGACAAGGGTTCATTGCGCCGATCAGGATGCACTCGGCCGGGAAAGTGATCGTATTTGAGACTCGCGCAACTGTGATCACGCCGTCTTCCAGCGGCTGCCGAAGCGCCTCCAGCACCGGACGCTCGAACTCTGGCATCTCGTCCATAAACAGCACCCCGTGGTGCGCGGTGCTGATCTCGCCCGGCTTCGGATTCTTGCCGCCGCCAACGATCGCCGCATGCGAGGCACTGTGGTGCGGAGATCGGAAAGGCCGCTCCCAAATCAATCCTGGCCGCCCGCCCTTCTCCCCCGCCGCGCTGTGAATCCGCGTTACTTCGATACTTTCGGAAAGCGCCAGCGGCGGCAAGATCGTCGGCAGTCGTCGGGCAAGCATCGTCTTGCCCGAGCCCGGCGGTCCCGTCATCAGCACGTTATGCCCACCAGCGGCGGAAATCTCGAGCGCACGGACCGCGTGCTTCTGACCCTTCACGTCCGCGTAATCAACATCGTAAGAAACCAGCCCCGGTCCCTGTTCATGCTCAAATCGCTTCGGCGTGAAGAGGTTGCTTCCGTTCAACAGCTCGACTGCTTCGAGCAGCGTCCGAACACCGTAAACCTCGATCCCTGTCGCTACCGCCGCCTCCGCCGCATTCGGCTCCGGCACGATCATTCGCCGGAAACCCTTCTCCATCGCCATCAGGGCAACACTCACTGCACCGTCAATCGGTCGCAACGTCCCGTCCAGACCGAGTTCGCCAAGAATAAGCGTGCCGTCAAGTTCAGATTGCGGCACATCGTGCTGAACCGCACAAAGCGAAACCGCCATCGGCAAGTCCAGCCACGGTCCCTCTTTGCGAATATCACCCGGGGCCAGGTTGCACATGATCTTCCGGTTCGGAAAGCTCAGGCCCGAGTTGCGCATCGCGGTTCGAACGCGCTCTTTCGATTCCTTCACCGCCGCATCGGGAAGCCCAACGAGCACGAAATACCGCTCGCCATCGCCCTGAATATGCCCGCCGAGGTCGGTCTCGATGACGATCGGCAGAGCTTCGATCCCAATCAGCGTGGCGGAATGCGCCTGCGAAATCATTGCGCGGAGTTTAACGCAAGGTCGGCTTGTCCGGAACAAAGGTCACGGTGACCTCGCCGTACTCTTCCCCACCCGGAACACGCTCTTTGGGACTGCTCAGCTCAAAGCGCAAAAGCTCTGCCTTCTCCCCCCACTTGCCCTTGCCCGACAACTTGAATGGCTCCGGACTCTTCCAAACAATCTCGCGCTTGGATTCGGGCTTCCCAAGAACTTCCGCCAGCGCCCAAAGGCTCAGCCAAGAAACGGGATCGCCCGCACTCACTTCTCGTTCCGGGAACGGTTTCGAGAAATCAAACTTAAACTTCTCCGGCTCAAGGTTCGGGCTCGCCGGAACCGACGATTCGTCAATCACTGTCTTGATCGGATGCAAATCAACCTCCGTCCCGTCCTTGCCCCCAAACCGCAACTCCACTCGGTCAACGAACTTGATGTTCAGATCAATCCGCGTGTTGATGTACTCGGTCGTTCGGATAAAGCTGAGACTCGGCGGAGGGCAAACCCCCAAAGCCAAAAGCATCATTGAAGTTGCAGGCGAACCTCGCCCGCCTTTTCGTCAATCCAGCCTCGTTCCCGCGCGCGCTCTTCTCGTCCAATCGCACTGTCGTACCGCGCTTCCAGTTGCAGGGTGCGAATGTTCTCCGACTGCTTCGATTTCATGTTGGCTAGCCGCTCGTCTGCCTTCACCTTTTCGGCGCGAAAAACGCGCCAACTGGGCTCGCTCTTGTACATCCCAAGCCCAACGCCAATGGCAATCACCAAGACCGGGCCGATCCATCGCTTCTTCTTTTTCAGGCTATTTGCCTCCTTCGATCACGAGGTTTTCGCTACTCACCCGCTCTGATCCCACCCGGTGAAGCTGAATCAAGTTTGTGTTTCCGGGCGTTCCCATCGGTACTCCTGCCGTCATGACGACCAAGTCGCCGTCCTTGATTCGCTTCTTCTGTCGAAAAGTTTCCAGAACCGACATTAAAGTCTCTTCCATCGTCGGCTCCGACTGAATGTAATACGCCTCGACCCCCCAGACCACCGATAGTTTTCGCTGGGTCCGCTCAGATCGAGTCGCGCAAAGAATCGGCATCCGTGGTCGGAATTTGCTCACCAGTCTCGGCGTCTGGCCGCTCGTCGAGTTGCACAAAATCGCGCTTGGCTTCAGAAGCCGCGCCAAATCGCTCACCGCGTGAGCAATAGCGTCAGTTGCCGGCATATGCCCCCGAGCTCGCTCCTTAAAGTCGCGCTCAATTCGACCGCGATCGAACACCGCTTCCGCCGCTTCACAAATTCTCGACATCGTCTTCACGCAATCGATTGGATACGCCCCAGCTGCGGTCTCGCCACTCAGCATGACCGCGTCCGTGCCATCCAAGATTGCGTTAAAGACGTCGGTGGCTTCCGCACGTGTCGGGCGAGGGTTCTGAATCATGCTCTCGAGCATCTGGGTCGCCGTGATGACCGGAATCCCGCGCTGGTTTGATGCTTCGATGATCTTCTTCTGATGCAGCGGAACGTCTTCTAGGTCCATCTGCAAGCCCATATCACCGCGCGCGACCATCACCAAATCGACCGCTTCAACGATATCAATCAGGTCCTTGATGGCCTCGGGAGTCTCAATTTTCGCGCAGATACCGATCGACTTATCCCTGGGTTCGATGAGATCCCGTAGCATCTTGATGTCGGCTGCGTCCTTCACGTAGCTCAGCGCGATGAAATCGCAATTCAAGGCAATCGCCTGCTCCACATCAGCGCGATCCTGATCTGTCATGGCTGGCACCGCGAACGCCTTTCCGACCAGCGTTACCCCCTTCCGACTCTTCAGCACACCACCACTGATGACCTTCGCTTCAAAGACACCGTCTTTGCCAGAAAGCAGCTTGAATTCAATCTCTCCGTCGCCCAGCAAAAGGCGATCTCCTGCCGCCATCGCGTCCAGAATCTCGTTCTGATTGATCGGAATCTGGCAACTATGTCCGACCGTGATGTGGTCACCGGCGCGGAGCACGAGTCCTGCCTCGGGCAACATGCCGATTCGAAACTTCGGGCCCTGCAAGTCCGCGAGAATCCCAACCGGCGCATGCTTCGGGCTCAGTTCGCGAATCCACTCAATCCAGCGCGCCTTCGTTTCCCAGTCTCCGTGCGAGCAGTTGAGCCGCGCCAGGTTCATCCCTGCATTGATGAGCTGCTGAATCTTTTCTCGCGAGTCCACCGCCGGACCCAAGGTGCAAACAATCTTCGTCCGGCGTCGCATGTCAATCGAATTATGCCCACGATTCTGTTAAGGCGTCGTTGGGGTCCCTGAGTTTTAGGACGGAAGTTCCGTAGAATCAAAACATGTCTCAACTCCAAGCTGCGCTTGATTTTTTGGCGACCCGAGTCGCTCCTCGCGCAGCGGAATTGGACCAGAGTAGCGACGCCGTCGCCGATGTTCTGGGAGAGATGGGCGAGGCCAACCTCCTCGGCCTGAAGTGCCCCGCAGAGTACGGCGGTGAGCCACTCTCCGAACCCGATTTTCGTGAGTTCCAGCAGGTGTGCGCCCGAACCAGCGGCGTCTTCGCCTTCCTCCAAACCCAGCATCAAAGCGCCGTTTCCATGCTTAACGGCAGCGACAATGCTGACCTCAAGGCGGAAATCCTTCCTGGCACCCGTAACGGTCAGCAACTCGTCGGCATCGGTTTTAGCCAACTTCGTCGTTCCGGCCCACCCATGGTGACGGCAGAGCGCGTCGACGAAGGATTCGTGCTCGACGGCCACGTGCCCTGGGTGACCGGGCAAGGCTTCTATCCTCAGTTCCTCGTTGGCGCCACGACTGCCAGCGGTGAAGCCGCCTTCGCCCTCGTCCCCCTTCGCGATCAAACCGGTATTCGACTCTCAAACCCAATGCGGCTGGCCGCGATGGAAACGGCAAGAACCGTCACCGTAGATCTGAATCGATTCTTGGTCACGTGGGACAAAGTCGCCTTCGTAAAACCGGCCGGCTGGATTCAGCGAAACGACATGATCAATGTCGCCTTGCAAGGACACTTTGCCATTGGCAACGCCCGGGCGGGCTTGGACGTGGTTCAGAGTGTCGTCGAAGCCAAAGGCTCCGACACGTTGAGGGATTCGTATGACCAACTCAACCAAGAGTGGGAGCGGTGCAGAGAAAACCTGACCGTGCTCAGTTCAGACCAAGCCGAAGAGACCACCGACACCCGACTGGAAGCCCGCGCTTGGGCGATTGACGTCATGCAGCGATGTGCATGGGCCGCCGTGACCGCAAGCGCCGGAGCGGCAAATGTGCTCACCCATCCCGCCCAACGAATCCTGCGAGAAGCCCTTGTTTTCACCGTCAGCGCCCAAACCTCCGCCATCCGAGACGCTTCAATTCGGCGCCTAACCCGGTAACGTATTTCGGCAAATGACGGCTCCGCGCATCACCGGCACCTTTCTCGACGAGATCACGCACGACATCCCGAGCCAGAACTGGGGACCGCGAGAATGGAAGCGCGAGTTTGCGATGTATCAGCAAATCGGGCTGGACACCGTCATCATCATCCGCGCCGGATACCAGAACAAGTGCATCTTCCCCGCCAAGTCCGTCCCCGGGCTTTTACCGCTCAGCGATGATCTCGCCGAAACTTTCTTCACCTTGGCCGACGAATTTCGACTCAAGCTTTTCTTCGGCACGTTCGACTCCGGGTTCCACTGGATGCGCGGCGCTTGGTGGAACGAGGTCGACCTCAACAAGGCCTTCATCGACGAGGTGGTCACCCGCTACGGCCATCATCCGAGTTTTGCGGGCTGGTACCTCTGCCACGAGACCAGCCGAAACGACGCGAACATCATCGAGCTCTTCAACCACATCGGTCGCCACTGCAAAGCGACGCTCGATCGCCCCGTGCTGATCTCTCCCTTCCCGCAAGGCGCGAAGCAGTTCTCTGGCGGAAACGTGATGTCCCTCGAAGAGTCGTTTGACCACTGGAAGCGAATCTTCGCGGAAACCCAAGGGGCTTTTGATATCTGCGCCTTCCAAGACGGCCAGATTCACTACGATCAACTGCCCCCGTTCCATGCCGGAATCCGCGCCCTCGGCGACCAGCACGGCGTCACCATTTGGTCAAACGTAGAGAGCTTTGACCGGGACATGCCCATCAAGTTCCCCCCGGCGGATTGGCGCTACCTGAAGCTAAAAATCGAAGCTGCGGCCCCGACGGTGGACAAAATCATCACCTTCGAGTTTCCGCACTTCATGTCGCCAAACTCCTGCTACCCGGCAGCCCACAACCTGTTCCGCCGCTACGCCGAATACGCCGACTTAATCGAATAGCGCAGAGACAAACCGCTCAGGCTTGAAGTCGAGAAGATCGTCGACCTTCTCGCCCGTGCCGACCAGCTTGATCGGGACTTTGAACCGATCAAATACGCCAATCAGTGCCCCGCCGCGCGCCGTGCCGTCGATCTTCGTGAGAATGATCCCCGTAATCCCGGCCGCCTTGATGAACTCTTCCGCCTGACGAATCGCGTTCTGGCCGGTGTTAGCGTCCAGCACCAACAAAATCTCATCAGGCTTGCGCCCAAGCGCTTTCTCAGTGACGCGAAGGACCTTTTCCAACTCGGTCATCAAATTCGCTTTACTGTGCTGACGCCCAGCCGTGTCGGCGAGGACGAAGTCCACTCCGCGCGCCTTGCCCGCCTGGATCGCGTCAAAAATAACCGCACCGGCATCGGAACCGGGCTGACTTCGGACGATCTGAACTCCAATACGATCTGCCCAAATCTCGAGCTGATCAATCGCCGCCGCACGGAACGTGTCACCCGCGGCGAGCAGAACCTTAAACCCACGCTTATGAAGCAAGTTCGCCACCTTGGCGATGCTCGTGGTCTTGCCAACTCCGTTCACGCCAACAAACAGGAAGACCGTCGGCGATTCGTCGCTGATCGTCAATCCAGCCGGGCCGTCTTGATTGAATCGGCTGCTGATCGCCGTCTTAAGCCGTTCGCGCATGTCGGCCGGATCGGTGATCTTTTCTTCTCGAACGATCTTTCGCAGCTCTTCGAGAATTTCCTGTGTGGTCTGAACGTTCGTATCGGCTTGAAGGAGGGCTTCTTCAAGCTCTTCGTACAAATCCTCATCGATCACGCCGCGACCAACGAGCCGGTCAAATCGATCGATTAAGCGTTTGAACATTGCTTAGGAGCGTACCGTCTGGTCCGGCAGAGCGTCGGCCGTCCGCCGTGAGATCGTCGCCTGCGCCGTCCGCATCCGAATCTCGGCGAGCGCCATTCGGAGCGGAACTTCTTTGCCAACGAGATCGACATTCTGCGACTTCGCCGACTCCACCGCGACCTGCTCAAGCAGCCCAATCGCGCCGCTTCCCGCAAACCTCCGCAACGTCCCTATAAGGGCGGAGTTGAGCGCCTGGTTCTTCGACTTGGCGTAGCTTTGAACCGCGTTGGACACCTGCGGCTGCGTAAGGGTGAGTCGGGTTTCTTCCGTAACCGCGGCTGCGCTGACAAGAATCGCCTCCGCAACCAGCGACTGCATGTCCTCCTCGGGCGTATCCAGAAGGTCAAACAGCTCGGGCAAAATTTCGGGGTCCGCGAGTTGCTTGGCCTGCTCCGCCGCAAGGCGTTGCTGAGGCGTAGCACCTGCGGCAATCCCGGTCGACAACAAAATCATTGTGCCCAGTCCCGTCCAGTCCGGAAACTCGTTCGCCATCACGCTTTTCACCAGCAAATACAAGCTGCTGACAGCCGTCAGAGCAAGGACCCACCGAATGACCTTCTTAACCTGGTTTCGGCGCTTGTTCTCGGTCTGAAGGATGCGAAGGAGTTCGCTACGCTGCATTCAATGCATTGTGCGATCAGTTCGCGGCTGGGCTTGACGTTAGACCTACTGCTGGCTCGTACTGACTTTCAAACTCACGGTACGCGATGGTCCAACGACGCCAACGGTCCGAAACTTCAAGCCGATGTCGTCGCCAGCCAGAGTGGTTTGGAACCAAAAACTCGCGTGTGGTCCCCGGTCGCAGGACTTCGCGGGTAGCCAGTTTCGCGGGCTGCCCAAGGATTCCGCAACACAAGTGGTAGGTGCACAGAACACGATAGATCGTCTGGCTCGGGTAACGCTTTGCCCAACTTTTCTTGAGTCGCGTTTCCTCGGGGGAGAGTAAAAGCACGGACTGGCCCGTCGGGTCCGAGAACCGATTCATGCGCTGCATGATCGTGTGATAGCCGTAGTACAACGGGAACTCCAGCACCGGGCCCGAGAACGCTCGTCGAACCAAAACATGGGTCGCGTCATGATCAAGATGCCCTTGTTCAAACGCACACGTCGCCACCCGGTCCGGCTCGATTGAGCTGATCAATTCGCTCAACCACGGCAGCGCCTCGGCCATTTGCTCGCACAATTGCCCGTCCTCTCCGTGCCAAAAGTGCATCCGGGATTCATGGATGCCAAGCTCTGCCGCGACCGCCGTTGATTCAGATTTACGAACCGGCGTGTGATGCAACCAAACCGCATGCACCTCCGCTCCGTCCAGACACAGACGCCGCAGAAATGCCGCGACCGCCAACTCATCATCGGGATGCGGAAACACGAATACCCATCGCTGGCCGGGCTCAAACGCGAAAGCGTTCACTGATCCAACCCCAGCGCCCGCACCGCACGCGTAGTAGATCGTCCCTCGAGCAGCGGCAAAATGACCACCTTTCCGCCGTAGCTCTCTACAACCGCCGTTTCAGGGAGATCCGCCGCCACGTAATCGCCACCCTTCACGTGGATTTCGGGTTTGAGAATGGAAATCAGTTCGCTCGGCGTGTCTTCTTCAAACACCACGGCCGCGTCCACCGCGCGCAAACCCTCAAGGACGATGATTCGATCCGTAACCGTGTGGATCGGGCGCTCCGGCCCTTTTCCAAGCCGTCGAACGCTAGGATCTGAATTCACGCCGACAATCAGAAGGTCGCCGAGTTCTCGGCACTGACTTAAAATTTGGACGTGACCGGCGTGGAGAATGTCGAAAACGCCATTGGTAAACACCAAGCGCCGGCCGCGCCGGAGTTGCAACGCTTCCGACAATTCCACCGGTGCAGTTTATCGCCTTCCCTCCCCGGTCCCACGACTAGGCCCTTCGGACGTAAACTCTCGCCGTGCTCAGCGCGAAAAACCTCGGGAAAAGACTTGGCCCCCGTTGGCTCTTTCGCAACCTCGAGTTCGAGCTTGGCGTTGGCGACGCCCTCTTGATCACCGGCCCCAATGGCTCGGGCAAGAGCACCCTACTGCGGTGCCTTTGCGGGCTGGAGCCAGTCTCAGAAGGGTCTGTGACCGCTGGCCCCATCGGCATCGCCGCCATCGATCAGGCGGTTTATCCAGACCTGACCTGCCAGGAGCACATTGACCTCATGGTCGACCTACGCGGGACTGGCGACCGTAAAGCTCTTGAGCTGGTGAACCTGAGTTACGCCGCAAACCTGCCCGCCCAGAAGCTTTCCAGCGGAATGCGGGCGCGGCTAAAGCTCGCGATGGCGGTGCTTCATGCCCCCACGGTTTTGTTGCTCGACGAACCCAGCGCCACCCTCGACGCCCCTGGCATCGAGCTGGTGGAGAACCTCATCGCCGATCAACTGAAGCGCGGCTGCCTCGTGATTGCGACCAACGACCCAAACGAACGCCGACTCGCCAACCAGGAAATTTCCCTGGAAGTTTGATCTGGTTAACTGATTTTCGTGACGCCAACCGCGCTGTTCGCGATTCTGAGAAAGGAGTTCCGAGTGGAATTTCGATCGCGGAGCGGGTTCTTTGCCGCCAGTCTGTTCGCCGTCATGGCCGTGTTCGCCATATCTGCCGCAAGCTTCAACTCAAAACTTCCCGGCAACTTGGCTTCTGGACTCGTTTGGGTCAGCCTCCTCTTTGGCAGCGTCATCGCGGTCCCCCGCCGATTCATTCAAGAGGAAGAACTACGCACGGCCGATTTACTGCGCCTAGCGGCGCATCCCAACGCCGTCTATTGGGGCAAAACGCTGTTCGCAATTGTTGAAACCGTCGCCTACGGAACGGTGGTTTCGGTGTTGTTCTTCCTCCTCACCTCGGCGAAGCTCGTCGATCCTGGTCTGTACTGTCTCGGAGTGCTCGGAACCTCCATTTGTATGGGCAGCGTAATTAGCCTTTGCGGCGCGATTGCAAGCCAATCGGCCAACCGCACTGCCCTCGCGAGCGCCATTTCATTGCCCCTGATTGTCCCAATTGTTTTCATGGGTATCGCTTGTTTGCGCGTTTCGATGGGAGAGGGCCTGATCCCCGGCGGCTGGCGTTCTGGGTACGGATTGGTCGGGTACGGTATTGCTAGTCTGGCGATAGGGCCATACCTTTTCGCGGCGGTTTGGAAGCGTTGAAGAAGTTAGGAATCCTTTTATTTGGCCTACTGGTGAGCGCGGGAATCGTGCTGACCTTCACCGCGCCAAACGCTAAGGCTTTCCAGAATCCGGAACTCGCGCGAATCGTTTTCTATCACCTGCCGTGCGCGCTCATTAGCGCGATCCTCATGACCGTCGCGCCGTACTTCGGCATCCGGCTTCTCCGAAGCCAGCAACCCGTTTGGGACGTTCGGATGACCGCGGCGATGGAACTAGCTACGCTTCTGGGGGCGCTCACCCTGGTAACCGGAATCATCTTCTCGAAGGTCCAGTGGGGAGCTTGGTGGAACTGGGATCCTCGCCAAAGCAGCTACCTGATGGTGATGCTTATGGCCCTGGCCTTCTTTGCCATCCGCGCCTCGCTGGAAGGCGAAAAGCGCTCCCAATACAGCAGCACCTACCTGATGGCGATGCTGCTTCCGATCATCTTTCTCATCTTCATCTACCCACGACTTGGCGTCGTGCAATCACTCCACCCCAACGTCATCCAGTACGGCGGCTTCGACCGGGAATACACGAACACGTTCATGACGATGTTCGTGCTCATCGGCGGAGTGGTGTGGTGGCTTTACAAACTCCGCGTCCGCGTGGGGATACTCGAACTCGAAAAGGACAACCCAGATGCAAAATTGGCAAATCGCGATCATTCCGCCACTCCTCGTGTGGTTCGGCCTGTTCCTCTATCTAAACCGCGTTAGCCAACGACTGGAGCGCCTCGAAAAATCT
>Ga0164295_10001181_pt1 | contig 21665 bp, 12 predicted proteins | sample GEODES006metaG_FD_111798 | JGI IMG/M metagenome (GOLD analysis project Ga0164295, IMG submission 111798) | Oligotrophic lake water microbial communities from Sparkling Lake, Wisconsin, USA - GEODES006 metaG | ecosystem: Environmental > Aquatic > Freshwater > Lake | place: USA: Sparkling Lake... | reverse complement strand
TAACGTATGTGTGGAGGCGTGTTCCGTTCGACGTCCAAGCCAAAGTCAACGTGGCGCGTCCGCGACAGCGGGCTCATCCCACTGGGTGCACTGGCGTGGCCGCCGCTGCTGCAACCATTGGTGCTCGCGAGGGCGCTCCCGCTCGCTTCCGCGCCGGTGCCAAGGCCAGTGTCCAAGCCGGCGCCCTCGCCGTCAGCGTCACGGCCACAGGCTGGAGCCCGGGCACTGCCGTTGGATGCCGACACAAGAGCCCGGCGGCGGAAGGTGGTGCCAAGCGCCTCGACTTCCACCTCGAGCGCCACCTGACGCCTGCCGAGCGCAGCGAGTGTCTCGTGCACGGCGCGCAGGCTGGCCTCGCTGCTCGCCTGCTTACCGCCCATCGTCGTCGAGAGGTCACGCACGGTGCTCACGGCGGCGTTGAGCGCCTGCCGGTCGCCCGCCATGGCGGCACGTAGCCCAACCATCTCCTTCTCGAGGCGCGCGATCCGCTGATCGCGCTCGGCGTCGGCTTTCTTGACACGCGCCCGCTCGGCCGCCACCTCCCGGGCAAGGTCGCCGATCGTGCGTTCAAGGGTCGCAACCGCGCTCTTGAGAGGCTTGACCTCGTTTGCCAACCGGACCGCTTCAATGGCCGCTGCGTTGCGCTCCACATCCTCCCTTAGCTCCTCGAGCTCCTCGACCGCCACCTCGGCCAGGTGACGAAATGCGCGCTGCAGCTCAGCAACCTGTGTCTGCACGCGCGTCACGTGCGTGGCCGCGTCGCGCTCCATGCGCATGTGCCCGCGTGCGTCGTTGTAGAGTGCCTGCACGTTGCGGCGGAGCGCGTCGATGGCCGCTGCGCCCTGAGCCGGAGCCGACTGGTGCTGCGCCGCCTCGAGGCTGTGGCCCATGCCGGCCAGCGACCGCCCGCAGTGAGCCACTGGCGTGGGCAGATCGTCGATGTCATCGGATACGTCGTCGCTTGGGGAAAGGGGCGCTATTGGAGGCGGTACTGCTGCCGATGCCTCTGCTGCCGAACTTGTAGCGGCTGCAGCGATGGCAGCTGCTTCGAAAGCCGGTGCAGTAACTGTCGTCGTCGTCATTGGCGGTGGCGGTGGCGGTGGCGGTGGCGGCGGCGGTGGCGGCGGCGGTGGCTGAACAAATGACGCAGTCGCTGGCAGTGGCGCTGCAATGGTTGTATTGAGAGAGCGCCGTAGTTCAGCGAAGGCAGCCGCAGCGCGCTCAAATGCTCCCTCTGCCGGAAGCGGCGCCTCTGCGACTGGAATTGGCGGCACTGCAGCGCGGAGCTTTGCACGGCGCGTGGCGTTGGTCGTTGATGCGCCTGCAGCCGCATCACGTAAACGCGACGTTTTCTTCTTCGGCGCCATTTATAAAAATAAGAAGGGAGAGCGCTTTTTCGTCGATACCGGATACAGCACGCCGCGCATCATCGCAATGCCTCACCTTGAGCGGGGCCCCACGTCCCACGAGCACGACTGATATCATCATCCCATCGAACCAGAACCAGCAACAAGCATCACTGAGAGCATTCGGACCTCATCCCAAATCGGGAACAAGAGCCATGGCTCTGCCCTCTGTCTGCCCTCACCAGCCCTCTGATGCCACGGCCACGTCGGACTGCGGCTCCACATGTGTGCACGTATGTGTTGCCCCAGTCCCCGACTCCGTCGACGATGACGTCATCCTCCCGGACAGATCAGAACGCCCGACAGATCAGAACGCCCGAGCCGCCTGCCATTACCTCGGACGGAGCCACGCCCCCCCATGCCACCCACGCCGCCGCCCCCTTCCCCTGCCAGCCATGCCAACCGACGCGGCGTGCTTTGCTAGTCCAGATGGCCTGCGCTCGGGGCGACGCTCGGGGCTCGGTTGGCTCTTTGCATCCAGATGTTGGCCGCTCACTACTCGGCGGTGGCCTCGGCCGCCTGCGGCTCGGCGGCGCCTCCAATCGGTGCTTCGTCATCGTATGAGGGGCGCTCGTCGCGGCGCTCGTCGCGGTCGTCCTCCTCGTCATAACGGCGCTCGTCGTCGTACCGGCGGCCGCCGTTACCAGCGCGACCATCCTACAAGCGCACACACGGCGCCGCCAGTGTGAGCATTCGGGCGCAGGGAGTGGGGCGTGCACTGTGTGCATTCGCTGAGGGCAGCGCGCTGCGCGTAGGGCATGGCCGGGTGCTGCCGCTCACATCGTCGACCTCGAAGCGCCTCTCGTCAAAGGCCGCGCCGCTGCCGCCGCCGCTGCCGCCAGTCGGCCCGCCCACGTGGTTGAAGCGGCACGCATCGCCGCGTGAGCAGCGTCCATTCTTGAACTCGCGGCACTCCTGCGACCGCGATGGGGGGGAGAGAGCAACGAGCCGCGAGCGCACGCGTGACGGCCATGGAGTGTGCGCAGCAAGCCACGTGCCGTGCCCATAGCAGCCCTCGGTGTGACGGTGCTCGCCCGCGCAGAGCCGTCGGGCTGAGCCCAAGCCCGAGCCCCGAGCCCGAGCCCCAGCGCCCCGCCCGCGCCCTCCTCGCGCTCGCTCGCGCCGCGCTCGCTCGCACCGCGCGCCGAGCAGCTAGCCACTTGCGCCTGCGGCCTGCTGCTCGCTGCGGCCCGCGGCCAGCGGCCTGCCGCGGCCCTGCCCGCTGCCTGCTGCCCGCTGCCTGCTGCCGATCGAGGAGCGCCCAGCTGCCCGCTCAACCCGCCGATGCTGCCAGCGCAAGCACCTGCATTACCAGCATGCTGCTGCCGCCGCTCTCAGCTGCCGCCGCCGCTGCCGCCACCGCCACCGCTTCCGCTGCCGCCGCCCCATGCTCCGCGGCTTGCAGTTGCTGCGCGCAGCTCTCGCATACCTCGACGGGCGCCGTCTCGTCGTGCACAAACTTGCAGTCGCGCCGGAAGCAGCGCCCCTTCTGCACAGGGAAAGCGGCGGCGGGAAGGGAGGGGCGCGGAGGGGTGCCGTGAGCAAGGCCACAGAAGGACAAAGCGCGAGTTTGGCTCGGGCGCCACAGAGAGCGCGAGGCGCAGAGCGCGCACGATGAAATCGAAGCAGGCGCCCCCGCTCGCGCTCTTGGGAGCCTCGTACGCACGAGAGGCTGGCGGCTGGGCCGCGTAGCCCTGCGGCTCGATGCCATGCGAGAAGCGGCAGCCAGCGCCGCGTGTGCACCGTCCGAACTGGAAGTCACGGCACGTCTGCGCACCGCCGCCGCCGCCACCGCCGCCGCCGCCGCCGCCGCCGCCGCCGCCGCCGCCGTAGCCGCCGCGATCACCGCCGCCATAGCGATCGCCACTACCACCGCCGTAGCCGCGGTCACCGTACCTGCTCGGGGGTGAGACGGCACAACAGCACATGGCAAGAAATGCACTCCCCATCAGATGTTGCCAAGAGGCGAGGGCGCGCGCGCGTGTGTGGCTGCGCACCGGTCGCCACCGCCGCCATAGCCGCCGCCGCCGCCATGAGCGCCACGATCACCGCCGCCGTAGCGATCACCACCGCCGCCGCCGTACCCGCCACGGTCTCCGCCTCCATACCCGCCACGTTCTCCGCCACGGTCTCCGCCACCGTATCCCCGGTCGTCGTAGCGCGGCCGCTCGTCGCGGCGGCGATCGTAGTCGCGCTCGTCCCGACGGCGATCATAGTCTCGGTCGTCTCGGCGGCGATCGTAGTCACGGTCGTCGCGCTCACGCTCGCGCTCGCGGTTCTTGCGAGGACGGCGGTCATCCTCATCCTCATCGTCGTCGTACTTTTTCTTCTTCTTCTCAGACTTGCGTGGGCGGTCGTCGTCGTCCTCCTCGTCATCATCATCGTACTTCTTCTTCTTCTTTTCAACCTTGCGCGGGCGGTCGTCCTCGTCCTCGTCCTCGTCATCGTCGTACTTCTTCTTCTTCTTCTCAACCTTGCGCGGGCGGTCGCCCTCGTCCTCCTCGTAGTCACGTGGCTCCTTCTTCTTGGTCTTCTTGGGCCGGTCGTCGTCGTCGTCATCGTTGCGTGGCTGCGAGGCACAGGGCGCGGTCAGTCTTGAGAGGTGCTTCGATGGACAGCGACAGCACAGACGCGTTGACCGCGTGGCGTACCATCTTTGTCCCTTCGCGACCCTTTCGCAAAAAAACATGACATACTGTGAACATGAAAGGGCGTGTCGCTCCTCGAAGGGCATCCGTCAGGCGGCCTTTCACACCTTAAATCTTACCTCACTTGTCTTGAATGGACTTGATTTTCTCATTCACAGGTCGCCCCGTTGCCAACGGTTTCGAGTGTCACGCCGCTCGGCGCGCATACCAAACGCGCGCAGGTCGTTGTGTCCGACAGCTGAACCCGCAGCAGTTTTACCCGGCCCGACTCGTGGTGGATTGCCACCCGTAGTCCCAGGCGCCCGTCTCGCTTGATCTGCACATCCTTCAACCACAAGCTCCATGGCTGACGTGGACGCTCCAGCTCCTGAAACTGCTGTGGTTGCTGTCATGGTTGCTGAACCGGTGGTGCCCATCGCACCACCGGAGCCGGTGCAACCAGCTCCGCCCAAGCAACCCACCCTCCCAGCGCCGATCCCGTCTGCGCCACGGCCTATGGCAGCACTTGCCATCGGACCCGTTGGTGGACCCATCGAGCTCAAGGCTTCCTCCGATGTCTTGGCTCTCATCAAGCGAGTGAATGGCTGCAAGGACGACACCGATGGCATCAGCGCGAAGAAGCAGCTAGTTCTGTCTTTCGTGGGCTCGAAGAAGGTGGACCTGCTCGACACGATGTGCTGGCTTCATCTGCACAAGTCCGTGCACGTGAGCGTCGATGGGATGCTCAGGGCCGTCCTGTGGAAGAAGGGCAGCGTCACCCCGAATGCCATGAAAGACGAGACGTCTCATCCGGCACTGTTCCTCGCGACCACTCTCGCGGGTGTCGACGTCAAGGAGATGGGCACCGTAGTCACTGAGTACTTCAGGAACAACCCCAGAACCAACCAGATCGAGGCACTGCGATACGTTAACTGGCGTGGCTTCCTCCAAATGACAGTTGAGGGCCTCGTGCATGATGCATCGGTGGTCGACTGGAAGAAACCCCTTCCTGACGGCGTCGCTGCCCCCCCCCGATGGACGAAGATCTGGAGCGGCGAGACTCCGCAGGGCTCGGCCTCATACGTGTCCATCCGCGACCCCAAAGGCCGAAAGTTCAAGCTCGCGTTTCTCGGTGCCATCGACGACAACTATCCGAACCTGACGACCCCATCTACCATCTTTCTCGATACGTGGAAGGTGCCCAAGCCTGCGACGCTCATCAGTACCGACGCGGGTTCAATGCACCCGCGCCAGTTCGACTCCGAGAACCGGATGGCCCATCTTCCGCAGTTCCATGAGTGGGTTACGGGTGTCAACACGGGCGAGGCTGCTTGGTCAGACGAGAGACCGCCCGCGGCGGTGAAGGCTGTCGATATGCTGGAGCTCAGCCGTCGCACTGTCCAGCAGTGGCAAGATCCCTCGGTGCTCCCCGAGCAGGATACGGACAACACGGAGGGATCCGTGAACAATCTCATCTTCGAGAAGGTCAAGGCTGTCTTCGGCGCTCTGCTAGATGCGGCCACGCTCGCCGGCGCGTGGGTCGTCGTGGACCGCACGGGAGGCCAGGGCTCAGCGACTGCCGAGCTCCTCATCGAGCAGGCCCTCGAGCGCGGCGCACAGCGCCCTACGATTGTCGCCATCGACTCGCTCGAGCGCCTTGGCACCGCGCGCGACGGAGGCCGTAACGCACACTCCGTCCTCAAGCAGCTAAACACCATATTCAAGGACTCGGAGACCACGACGCAGAAGGTGCTGGGAATTGAGAAGGAGGCGGTCCTTGACTTCGGCACGGACCTCAATATGTTCGACACAGCCGCCACCTTTGCAGGCTTCGACGACTCGCGGTTGCCCTTCGACGTTCTGGCCGAGCATAAGCGCAAGGGGGTCGGCACCTGTGCCCCCAATCGCAAGTGGCGCTATTTTTATGTCGACGGTCTCTTCACGAGCGCGTCGCACTACATCATCAAGTCCAACGATCAGGATGAATTTCCCATCGATACGGTGGCAGAGGGCGGCATGTGCTACCTTTACGCGCACGGTGATACGCGTACGTTCTATCGTTTGCGCGAGAACATTCAGCTGGGGCGCCCGATCGTGATGCTGCATAACAGCGGTGGTGTTGTGACCGCTTTCAGCTGGCTGCAGCGCGTGATGAAGTTCATGCGCCCGCCGCCAGAAATCGCTCAGCTGCGCGCACCCCTTAAGTACCTGATCGCGAGCCTCTCCAAAGCCAACTGGGTCTACGACTTTGGCGCGCCAGAGGTCATCATGATGCGCGGCCTCGCGGAACGTGCTCCGAAGCTCTTCAGCCAACAGATCGTATCGGTCGACATTCTGACCAACAACGAGGAGGAGACGCTCGAAGTCATCACAGGCTGTTTCGCCTCCACAGACAGCGTGCCGGAGCTTGGGCTCGGCAATGCTGAGGTCAACGTAATCTACAATACGTGGAATCTGCACCTGACACTGTGCGAGAATGGCAAGAAGTTCAATCAGTACTCCGTCCTCGCGCAGAGCTTCATCTGGGTTATCGCGGTTGTGACCACGGCGTTGGCCATCATGCATATCTCGCTCGACGGAAACGGCGTGCTCGATAGGCACTGGACGATCACGCCTCGTATGAAGCTGGAGGTGAAGGAGTTCACAAGGTACGCCGTTCTGATCCTGCCAATCATCACGGCAATCATCACGGCTACCGTCTCAAAGCTGCTCTGGCGCGACAAGTGGTCAGTTTGCTTCATGGCGGCCTCTCAGCTCACCGCCGAAATCTACAAGTTCCGAATGAAGGTTGGGCCGTATGAGCCATCGATGCTGCAGCCAAAGGCCCTAGAAGGCCAGGAGCAGCCGAAACCACTTTCACCCAAGGAGCTGGCAACGACCACTCGCGCGTTGTTTGTAGAGCGAGTGCAGGCTATGTATCGTGCGTGCGTGACGTCACTGTCGGAGGGTGCCTCGCTGAAGCGCAAGACGCGCAAGGTGGGCGTCGCCGAACGGCACGACTATCGCACTAACCTCGAGAACCGCCCGACGCTCGCGCAGTGGCTCAAGCTCAAGGTTCATGCGGAGAAGTTTTTCTACCGAACCACCTGGTCGTTGCCCGTGCAGGGCTTCATGAACTGGTTGGCGGGCCTGCGTCCGTACGTGCAGCAGAAGACGCTCAAGGAGGAGATTCGCACAGTCATTGATACACTCGTCAGCGACAAGAAGATCGAGCTCATCGGCAAGCCGCTTTCGGATGGAGAAACAAAGCTCGTACGCCAAGCGCTTGCAACTAAGCTCGGGTTGTCAAAGAAGCAGCTTGAGGCTCAGCAGGACGACGTGCGGAAGATCCAGCGGCTGGTCGTCGTCGAACTCTTCAAGGAGCAGGAGGAGCTCAAGAAGATGGAGAAGAAAGGCGGTAGTGGCAGTGTGCAAAAGAAGTCGGAGGATGAGGAGGTCTTCTACGACGAGAAGATCGCCATGCAAACTCAGATCATGCAGCTGCAAGGGCTTTTGGGCGCCAGTAAGCTTGTGCCAGTAGCGAGTACCATCGAGAAGAAGAAAAAGAAGCACAAGGGAGCTGCTGATCACGCCAGGGAGGTCGAGGACGACTACCTTGTGGGCCCGCTCTCTGTGGAGAGCTACGTCATTTTCCGCGTGCGTCCGATCGTCGACTCCCTGGAGCAAAGGGCGATTAAGCTTGCAACCCAACTGCAGCGCTGCGAGATCGCAACGTACTTGATCAACGCAGCCGGCGCAATCCTCGCCGCCCTGAATTGGACGGAGTGGGTTTCCCTGACAGTAGCTCTCGTCGCTGTGGTCACCGGAATCATTGAGTTTACGCAGCTGCGCAACCAGCTCGTGCAGACAAATCTCTCGCTTCGCGACCTGCAGACGCTCCTTGTGCGATGGGACTCACTCTCGGTCGTCACGCGTCGCGCGCCTGCGATCAAAGACATGTTCGTGCTGGCGACAGAGGATGCGCTCGTCTCCATCGTCGACGCTCATACGACGGCGGCCTCCACCACGCAGACAAGCGTATCGAAGGAGCTGGCGGTCGACGAGGCCGAGGAGGATGTTGCAGGGTGAGAGCAGCGACAGGTAAGGGCAAGGCAGCGCGTCTGCCGAGACTGCTCGGGATGCGGAGAGGGCCCGCCCATCGGAGGTGTGGAAGCTCAGATGACTGCGCCCAAGATGCGACATGAGGCGAAAGGGCTCGCGGGCTGATCGGGCGCGTATGGGCGCGGACAGAGACACCAGGTGTTCTGCAACTCTCCGAGTCACGGAGTGGTCTGCCGCGGCATTAACGTTGTGTGACGGAGACAACATTTACGCGCCGCGGTGTGCATTGACGTTCGCGGTCGGCGGGTTGTTCGCGTTTTGGGGTGCATGGCGAACATATATCCTACCGCGCGTCCAGAGCGTGTTGTGCTTGTGGCCGTCACGAGGAGGGGCGAACTTGAACTGAAAATTTCAGCGTGTTCACAGCCAAGGAGGAAGACACTTTCCTAATAGGGACGTATGATAGGCATTGTCAGTGGGACCAGAGAGATCGCTCATGGTAGAGAATGGAGCGGGCGCGACGATGGTCATCGGTATTATTGGCCCAGATTTGATATCGACACGTGAAGCTCTCCGCGCCTGGACGCGGGCGGTCGCACCGACGGTCCTGGCGCGCTTCGCCGTATCGCTTCGAGACCGCGCAAGAGAGGGATGGTGGAGCGGCGTTGCAAGGCCAGCAGAGCCTGACGTTGACTTTCTCGACTGCATGGGCCAGAGTTCTGGTGCGAGCGTGGTGATCCTTTCGCTGTTCGACGCCTGGCTGCGCCACGCTGTGGTGCGGTACCCAGATGCTCTGTTCATCGGCAGGGCCGACTCGGACACAGTGCCCAACCCTGGATGGTTGCTCTCGCTGGCCAGCGCTGCGCGTAGTTTTGGAGTCACGCACGTGTATGCAGGCACGATCCAATGGTACTGCTGGGACACGGTCAAGTTTCGGCCCTGGGGCTGGGCGCTCGGGCCATACGGGAGTCGCCGTTCCGCCTCACGAGAGAACCCGCAGCACTGCTTGCCCAAGGCATCGTCAGCGCGGTGCTCGGGACCGTTTCCGTTTGCGTCAGGCCCTCTATTGATAATGTCGTCGGCGCTTGCTCGATGGTACGGACAATCGGTCTTGATCTCCAGAACCGTCGCACAGGCCATCACTTCGCGTCTCAACCACACGGCTGACGACGGCACGATTGGCGCCACGCTCTCGGTGGACGAAGCGCGCGCACGCGGCGTGTTCCTGCGGCAAGCTGATCCCGGTGATCTCGACGTGCGGCTTTGGGACGACATCTTTCTGGGCCACGCGTTGTGCATGGGCGGTTCGCCCAACGTATCGCTGCTCGAATTCCCACCCGGTCTCGTGGCAGACGTACCATGCAATGGCCATGCAATGGGCTGCCGCAATGGCATCCGTCGCTTCAATTTCTCGGCAGATGGCGCGCCACTTGTGCTCCATCGTGTCAAGAAGAGCAGCTTCGTGGGCCTCGCACTAGAACACGTGCGCACGGCGTCTTACCAGCAGCAAACGCCGCGGAACTGCAAGCCCTTGGCACTGGCCATGGACGTGCAGCGTCGGGGTGTGCCACTGGCGTGCGGGATGGACTGGCAGCTGTGCAAGTCGCCCTTTGGCAACCCGGAGCACGCTAAGATGTCCCCATCGCACCTGAGGGCCCCATCGCGAGGCTCGGCCAGACGCGGGCGAGAGTCCGCGCGCGCAACACGGCACATCGAGAAGTGAATCGGATACACGGACGATGGGACGAACATCAACATCAAGTCGAAAACCCCGCACCGATCCTTCCGCGCTCGTGGAGCACGTGGTGGGTTCGGGAGATATTCGGGAGAGGACTGCAGGGAGGCTTCCCCGTTGCGTGACGCGTGGGTCGTCATGGCCAGCCCACCGTTGTACCCGTACCCGCAGACCACGTTCGTTACGGCCGGCCCGGACGGCGCTCTCCAGCTCATGGCGGCCGCACGGACTGGTCGCGGACGCGCACAACGGCCGCGCCGGGGCGCCGCGCGCGCTTGCGGCGTTGGGGCATGGGCGTTGCGGCATGGGCGTTGGGGCGCGCCGGGGCCAGGGCCACCCTTTGTGGGGGGAGGCGCCGGTGACGAGCTTGACGTCGGTTGGCTATAAATTCCTCCGACTATGACTTTCGACTTCGCACGTCGTAATTTTACTAGTAATTTCTCACACAGGTCACAGCTCACTGTGGGCGCGCGCTCCATACCTATTTGAACGCCTCGCTGTCCGAGCCGCTGTGCCTCCGCAGAGTGGTGAGCCCCTCACAGACGCGTGTGGCCAGATTGGGGCAGCCCAGATTGGTGCAGTGCAGCAGCTGATGATTCGCAGTGATGTAGGCATGTAAAGTGTGCACGTTCTGTCGCTGGTGGAGGCGGTGGTGCTTGCACACTCATGGTCTCTCACATCGTTGGTGAGCGTCAACGGGACCGTGCAGTGCGAGGACAGCGGGCGGCAGTGGCGTCGTCGTCGTCGGCAGCGGCGGCTTCGGCGGCGGCAGCGGCGACGCGGTCGGAGATAGCCTCATTGCCGCCCATACTCTCTCGGTGTCAAGATCAAACTGGGCGTAGCTGGGATTTGCCGTGTCCGAAGTTCCTCCAGCCTCCGTGCACGCTTAGAGCCAACACCACGCACATGGCGAGCGCGATACTTACTTCTCGCCACGAGTCGACGGCTTTTCGATAGACTTCCAGCGCTCGCTCTGCGGTGAGGCCCACCATTCACGCCACGCTGCGTGATGCTCTGCTGTGTTCGCCAGGAAACCCTGCCATTTGGGTTTCGGCGGTATGCTTCTCGCACCCAGCCAGCGATAGATCTTGGTGGTCTTGTAGAGATTCTCACCGAGCTTGGCCATCACTTTGAACTTGGTCTCGGGGCGTTTGCCGTGGCTTCCTGCCATTCCGCTCCAAACGATTTCCGCTCTGCGACGTGTTCTCCAGAGGTTCAAGTTCAAGTACAAGTTCGACTAGAATTCGAATGCGGCCTGTAAAAGGGCGCCGTACAAAAGGTTCACAGAAGGAGAGGTGTGCGGTTAAGTTCCACACATAGGAACCCGGCCGAAAAGGCGAGCTCTCCGCAACGCAGAAAATTTTGGGGCATCTCGTCCGTCCGCGTCTGTGGAGAAATGCAGGCCGTCATGAATCACTCCCCGTGGGAGCCGTCATCATACCACAAACCTGCCGGCAAGATGGGCGTTGCGGACTACACGCGCGGCAACCGCTACAACCCCACCTCTTCCTCCGTCGAGGGCGGCATCTTTGCTCCAGTGGAGACCCCGTACAACCCCCACGCGGCTGAGGCTGCGCAACGCATCAAAGCGCATCCGACTGGGGGCGGTTACGGTAAGGCTGACTTCCTCGATAGGCTCGCCGCGGCAGAGGCACGCGATGGCGAGGCCCTGCAGAGCTGGACGCCTGCTGGGCAGCGACCCTCGATGAAGCCGACCAAGGAGGAGGCGATGCAGGCACTCACCAAGCGGCAGACGACTCTGCGCGCAGCGGAGGAGCGCGTGCGTGAGAATCAGCAAGAAGCCATGCAAGAGCGGGTGCTCAAAGGCGTCAAGAAACAGTACGCCAATACTCCTCAGGAGAGTGCAATCGAACAGCATGAGGCGAATCTCGAAAGACTCGAGCAACAGCGCCGCCGGCAGTTGCAGCTGAAGGACAGGGACGAACGCATGCAGATGCAGATCAACCAGCACCAGATGCTTAAGCAGCAGGAAGAAGCCGAACGGTTGCAGCGCCAGCGCATCCTCCAGGCGCGTCAGCGCGAAGCGCAGCTCGAGCAGCAGCAGCAGCTTCAACGCCAGCAATACCTCGCTGAGCGCGAGCAGGCCTCGCAGCAATACTACAACAGCGAGATGTGGCAGTCACGGCACGGTGGCGCACCTGGGAATACCCAGGCAGCGCGCAGCGCGTCGCCGCGGCCGCAGGGTCGCTCGGCATCGCCGATGCCGCAATTCGGCTACTCAGCGGTGCCTCGCCGCGCCTCACCACGCGATTCGTCGCCCCGACGCAGCGCGAATCACCATTCGTCGACGCTGGTATTGGCGCCACCGGGCGGCCGATCTACCATCTCCCTTGGGTGACAATTTGCGCGCAAATGGCTTCGATCCGTGCGGCCATTAGAGGCATGCAGGACTGCGGGGATGTCCGGATGGAATGCGGGGCTTGGGATGCTGTTGCCACAGACCCTCCTCGGTCCCTCTGCGAATCATGACTCGTGTGAGGGTATCACGTACGGTGTGGAAGCGCGCGTCTCCGCGGTTTTGACGCCTGCGCGTCGGTTGCGGAAACGCTTGCGGCTCGCGGCCCGTGCGGTCGTGGGGTTTTGTTAGGGTTTTGTGTCGGCGGCGGGCGGGTACGAGGCAGCGGGCGCGTCGCGTGCCTACGACCGCGTCCGCGCGCCGTGCGATGCGTGAAGCCGTAACCGTCTTGCTTGACCAATTGCTCTCTGTTTCGCCGAGATCACTGAGTGTGGAAAGTAGGTCAATCCCCGCCGAGTGGACCGCGTGACCGCACGACTACGTTCGTCGGTACACGCTGCGGCCCCCCCCGGTCCTCCAAATACGTCCTATATTATTGTGGCGTGGCCGTACCTTGCGCGACGAAGTCCGCGGAGACCCCCGTCCCGAACGGAAACTCGAATGCGCCGGCGCGTGCGTCGGCCGAACGACACGCAAACCGCGGGAACGTGCCCGCGCATCCTACCGTACTGTTATCCTTGCGCGGCGACGCGACCGCATTAGATCACGGAATGGGCGAATCGCGAACGGACCGGTTTTCCGTTCGCGTGGGGAGCGTGGGGAATCGGATGTCACGGATCGGTAAGAAGGGCGGAGCACCCTGCCGCGCGTCTCGCGTCACCTATCGAGCAGCGGGGCGCGGCACGAGCTCAAAACGACGGATCCGCTCCCGATCACGATCAGTGGGATAACTCGACAAACCATCACCAAGCTCGGCGCCCGCCGCACGATCTAATCTGCAAGGAAGCCGAGCGGCTTGTGTTCTGGTACAGGCGAGCCGTCTTTGGATACTCCCAGTGGCGCCACGACAAGCTCCATAGGCTCGGTGACACCCTCGTTCGGCTCTCTGAGGCTCTCGGAATCGAAATCAGCGGGCACAGCGTGCGCAAGAAGAACGCCGCGGATGGTGGCTGTCGCCGTGTAGATCTGCGGCATCTCGCTCTGTATGCGCATCACACTCCCTGGCGGCATCTTTATGACATCCAGCTTCTTGCCATTGTGCGAGCCCACGCCTTGACCAACATGCTGAAATCGTTGACCATGCGCGTCGATGACCTCAAACCTGTAGCCCACAACGAACACAGACAAGTGGAGCGCGTTGTTGATTTGCAAATCAACGACGTACTTGTAGCGGCCCACGTCCTCGTCGTGTGACACTAGCGCGACCACTGCACCCACAAACACCCGCTCGGTTCGATGCACAGAGGTGCCAGGCAAGCTGCCTTCGGTGACAGGCAGCGCGCAAGGCACGTCCTCCGCGCGCCCTTGGGGCGAGAGCGCGAGTCGGGCGACACTGGCAGCGAAAGTACTCGGCTCCTCGCGCTCGTCGTGCCCATTGCCTAGAGCCTCAAAGGTGAACCAGCCGTGCATGCTGCCCCGAGCTGTGCGAAGGCGCGTCTTGGAGCTGTACGACCAGGTCTTGCCCGGCTCGATCATCGGCATCGCGCCCTTCGCGCCCGGCCCTTTGACTTCTTCCGTGCGTCCGGAATCGTCAACGAATACTATGTGCCGAGTGAGCAGCTGCACAGTTTGCGTGCCAGCATTGGTGAAGTCGACCGTGTATCCAAAGTGGTGCAGGCTCTCAGGCGTGGCCATGCCGCGGTACGTTGCGCGCACATGTACCGTGATCCTATGAGTGCCGGCAGAAGTCGTGTGTACTGATTCGGGGGGGATTCGCTCGCCGCATCGGAAGGGGATAGCAAGCTGCCGCGTCAACTCATCGGGCTGTGGTAGCGGTGGTAGCGGCGGCGGCAACGGCGGAGCTGCCAACGGAAGTGGTGCTGCTCGTCGGCGTGAGCCTGTCATGGCCTGGTTTGGGAGCTTGTCGCCCAGCCCCTCTGCATCATATGGCCGCTGCTGCTCAACATCAAAAGTGCGCCATGGAACATTGCGCCATGGAACAGTGTGCCTACCGCCGTGTTGAACTATCAATGCTCGTCTTTGCACGAGTATGATGCCAACGGAGAGTTGTGTAAGAAGCGCCGTTGCAACCGCGAGCACACCTGCGCGCACTGCTGCGCGGAGATTCGCCATTTTGATATCGAGGAAGGTTCTGACCCCGAATACAGGAAAGTCGAGAAAGAAAGTAGACCGCCCACAAGGGCTGTGAGGACGCGCGTTTCCGGAACGTGTGAATAGGCTGTTAATATCGCCAGTTCGAGTGATTTTCTAGAATGGATCAACCCGCGCGTCCTCGAACATCTCGCGGTCGATGGCAGAGCGAAAGCTTAGCATGAAGCTAGCGCAACGTCGTCACATTGAGGCGCATGTCACCGATTTTGTCGTGGGCATCGGCGGCGGCCGCGGCGTTGCCCATGCGCTTCAGCTTCAACCTCGCACGCTCGATGATCTCGCGCTTCCCCAGCCGGCGGTCGCCCACCCTCTGCACGCCGAAGGCAGTGGCGAACTCGCAGTGCATGTGCACGGATCTCAAGCTCAGGCACGGGTTGGAGGCGGTCCAGCCGAGCGCGCGCTGCACCAGGTAGAGGAAGAGGTTCTCCCCGCCCCACGCATTCTGCGGGTAGTCGAACAGTTCGATCTCCTCCGTGGAAAGGGCCCTGTCAAGGCGCATCACGTATGCATCAAAGGAGCCGAAATTGATCGGCGTGCAGAGCGAGCGACGCCACACGGAGAAGCGGCTGGTCGTCATGTCGCACACGTGGCGTTCGCGCTGCTGGCTGCGCGCCGTGAGAAAGGCAGGCCGCGTCGCAGCCGACACGTTGAATAGGCCCTCGGCGGCACCAGCAGCGAGGCCGTGCTGCACGTCGTATTGCTCGCGCGTGTGGTAGCGCGAGAGAAAGTATGCCGCACGTGGGCCTAGCGTCTGCGGCACCGACTGCCAATTGGCTCCCTCCAGAAAGACGTCCTGATTAAGAAAGGCCACCGTCCGGCCTCGCAGCGGCCCGCTCAGCTGCCGCACGTAGTCACTGAAGCGCGGCCTGGTGCCTGTCTCCACGAGCCGCAGCTTGCAGCCGATCCGCTCAAACCAGGGCAGGTGACCAAGGAAGCGGCGCACGGGCTCGGCCTCGCCCACGAGCACGTGCACCTCGGCAACCGCCGGGTTCACTACGTTGCGTCGAAGCACCTCTACTAGCTCAAGCTGCCGCGCACGCACTTCATCCTCCTGCGCGCAGCCATCGCCGCGCTCCCGCTTCGAGAGCTGGTCACATCGGCGCAGTGTCGAGCCCCAAGTCGCGCCGTACATCCACTGCATGTTGGTCAGCACATTTAAGCCCGCCGCGGGATCGAGATGCGCGCAGCGTTGCTTTCGGGCCGCCATCTCCGTCTTCCGCTGTTTTTCTTCTTGCAGCCTGACGAAACCTCAGACCCGCGGTGTAACGAGACGTACGATAGTAACTCTTGGGAGAATACTGTGTGAACGGAGCGCGCAGCGCACGCCGCGCGGTGACCCACCTTCGGCGCGGTGACCCACCTTCGGCGGTGAGCCATATTTAAGAACGCGCCGTGTTGGTTTCCCGCCGTGTCAAAATGGCGCCGTTTTGGTAAGTGCGCACCGGCTCTCTTTCGTCCAGGCGATTATGACCGACTTCGCCATCCCGGGCAACCCTGCCGAGCTGCTTTCGGAGCAGGCTGGGCACTGGCAAGTGCATGAGGAGGCGTCGACGACGCCCTGGTTACTCGAGCAGCACGCACAGCGGATCGCCAATGATGCTGTCGCTGCGCTCTGTGACGATGGCGCCTTTTCTATCGCCTTCTCAGCAATCAACAACTTCGCCAGCCTCGACTCCGAGGCGCAGGCGGCCACGGTGACGCTGGTCGTGGGCATTCCTATGCGAGAGGGAGCGCGCCGCGCGGCATGCGACCTGAGCGCGGGGATGGTGGGGACCGTGCTGAGGGCTTGCAAGCACGTGGTACAGATTGGTGCAGCAGACGAGGCAGTGGCGCGCTGCCGTGCCGCGCTCAAGGCGGCAGTCTATTTACTGTCATGGCTTGTGCAGGTGGCCGAGAAGGCACACGCCGACAAAGCCGCCGGCGCGGTGGCCAACCCAACTGGAAAGGGCAAGAAACGTGCGGGCAAAGCAGAAGCCGAGATTGCATTCGACTGGGAGGCCCACCGCGAGGAGGCGGCCCTGCGCCTACAGGAGGTCCTCGACGTGAGTAACCGTAGCCGCAGCCCACCCCCCGTCGCGCCGCGCTCCTCTCGTCCAGCTGACACCCTGGGCCCTGAGAGCTGCAGCTCACAACCCCCGTCTGTCCCTACCGTCCCTCCCTACGCGCAGGCACACGGCAAGACACCCGGTCTGGAGCAGCTGTGGAACCACCGGCCACCCGAAGAGAAGTTCATTCAGCGCTTTCACACGGCCGCATTCGCAATCCTCGAGCAGCCGGGCGCCCATAAGGTGGGTGCTACCTCTCTGCGAGACGCCTTGTGGCGCCTGATCGCTCTGCCAGCGCTGCGGTACAAGCAGACGGACACCGTCGTCAGCCGGCTGGTGGAGTTCGTCTCCGAGAGCACGCAGGAGGCGATGATCAAGCACGTCGCCGAGCTCATGAAGCATCTCCTTGACGAGTTCGGCGACGAGGGTGCAAATCGGCTGGTGACGAGCGTGCTCGAGGAGCTCGCGGCGCTGCCAGACTCCCAGCTCGCTGATGACAAGGCCAGCTCCAAGAATGCTCAGAACGTGGCGAGCTTCCTGACGGCCCTCGCAGGCCACGCGCCGCTGCTGCTCTCGCGAAACATAGAGCTCCTCCAACCTCTCCTCGACGCGCACGCATATCAGTTGCGCGCCGGTTGCGTGCGTGCGCACGGCCAGTTGCTCGTGCAGCTCGCGAGGCTGAGGATGTGCAGCGCCTCGCACGCCGAGGCAGAAGAGATGCGTACGCAAACGCCGCCGGCCGAGCTGCTGCAGGTGCTGCTCGATCGCACGACCGATACGATCGCCTCCGTGCGCGGGGCTGCACTCGACTCCCTGTGCTCGCTCTGCGACTTCAAGGTGGCGCAGAGCACGGCGCTCGCGGTCCTCTGCGCCACGTCGGTGCTCCCGCTCGAGAAGTACCTCGAGGTGGCCGAAAAGGCACTCGAGCGGCTGCTTGATAAGGGCTCGGCGGACGTGCGCAAGAAGGCACTGCAGTTGTTTGGCAAGTTGCTGGACTCCAACCCGTACTTGTGCCGAAGCTTCAACGTCACGCAGCTCCAGGCGCAACGCGACGAGCTTCGCGAGCAAGTGGCGATCGCTGCCAGCGCGCGCGACAAGTCCGATGCTGCCGAGGCCGACAAGGCCGTCACAGCCGAAACGGCTGGCGAGTTGGCTAGCGTGGCAGCAGCCGAGGATGCAGCTGGCGAGGCAGCGGCTGGCCACGAGGCCGTGGACGAGAACGAGGATGCCGCGACGGACATCAAGCAGCCTCCTTCGGCGCATCAACCGGCGCAGACGCGCGAGGAGCGCACTCTCGAGGTGATCGAGCATGCGCTGCGCTTCGAGGAGCTCATGCGCCAGCGGCTGCTCTCGAACGTGCTCCCGCTCCTCCACTCGGGCACTGCCTCCGACGTGGAGTGGGCGATTGAGGCCGTCGTCTTCGCGCAAGGTTACGCGCTCCAGGGCGCGCGGGCGGCGAGCGTGCTGCCGCTCGTCTTCAGCAAGAAGGAGGCCGTCAAGAAAGCGGCGTTGCGAGCTGCGCAGGACGTCTTCCTCGACTGCACTAGTGCCCGTGGCCGTTGCGGCACGGCCGAGCAAGTGCAGACCGCGTGCCGCAAGCTGCTCGACCTCGCGCGCGAGGCGAGCTTTGGCGAGCTCACCTCGCTCGAGGAGGTCATGTCCGAGTGGCATGAGGAGGGCCTGCTGCCACCCACGCTCATCGCGACTCTTTGGGAGGTCGTGCGGGGCCCTCGCGCGCAGGCGGCCGACCGCAGCCCGGCCCTCGCACTGCTCAACATGGCCGGCGCCAAGGACGCTCAACTCCTGCGTTGCGAGCGTGCTTTGCTCATTGAGCAGACGAAGGCGCAGGCCCAAGCGCTTGAGAACGGCCTTGCCAAGCTGGACCTCACCTTTACTCGCCACCTGTGCATCGCGCTGCGGCGGAGCGCTTCGGCCGGTAGCCTCGAGCCCAAGCAAGCGAAGGCGATCACCGGCGCCATGGAGAGGTTGCTCACCAACGCGCCGCCGCCTGCGCAAGCGGGCGCGTGGTACGCCGTCGCCGACCACGCGATCGCCAACCTCTTCGCATATGGCCTGAAACCGGAGAAGATGTGCACGGACGTGCTGCATAAGATGGGCGAGCGTGTGAGCGCTGGCGCGCCGACAGGGTGCCCTGGTGCCCTCTCGCGCCTGCTCTTTGGGCTGGGCCACGTGGCCATCAAGATGCTAGTCCACCTCGAGGACTGCGAGAAGAAGCTCCGCCAGGGCGAACAGGCCACGGCGGCCGGCGCCGAGACAAAGAAGGGCGATGCTGGTAAGGAGAAGCACGATCCGGATGACGCCGCCGAGGACAAGAAAAAGGCCTCAGAGGCTGCGGCGGACGAGGAGCGGCAGCTGTTCGAGACGTTCGGTGAGCAGCTTCTTGATCCGACGGCGCTGATTGGCGCGTGGGCTCCGCTCGTCGTCGCAGTCTGCCGCAACGAGGGCGGCCACTTTGGGGTCGAGCTGCGTGGCAACGCCGTGCTCGCGCTGTGCAAGTTCATGTGCCTCTCGCCGCGCTTCTGCGAGGCTCAGCTGCCGCTGCTCTTCGAGACGATGCAGAATGAGTCCGAGGGCGCCATCCGCGCCAACATAGCCGTCGCGCTTGGCGACCTCGCGGGTCAGCATCGCACGACCAACATCGTCGAGCCATGGATGCCGCATTTCTACGCGCAGCTCTCGCATCGCACGCAGCCCGACACGCGCGTGCGCAAGACGGTGCTGACGGTGCTAACCCACCTAATCCTCGGCGGCACGATCCGGCCTAAAGGCGCCGTCGAGCTCGCACTGCGGCTCGTCGACGAGGACGCGCACCTCGCATCGCTTGCGCGACTCTTCTTTGGCGAGTACAAGACCATGGACACGACCAACGTGTACAAGATGCTGCCCGACGTCGTCTCCGCGCTGTCGACCGATGCGAACCTCAGCCCCGAGGCCTTCCGCGAGGTGATCGGCTTCCTCTTCACCTTCATCCCCAAAGAGGGCAAGTACATCGAGCAGATGGCCGACACGCTGTGCCACCGCTTCAACGGCGACGACGCGCCGCGCTTCCACCGCTGCATCGCCTTCTGCGTGTGCGAGCTACCGCATACGGCCAAGTCGATTTCCAAGGTACTTGAGCTCAAGAACACGTGGCGCAACAAGCTGGGCGACGACGAGGTGCTCGACTGCTTCAAAGGTCTGGTGGCGCGCATGCGCAAGTCGCTCACTGCGCAAGCTAAGGAGCAGCCCGAGCTCAAGCCCGCCGTCGACAAGCTCGAGCAATCTCTCAAATCTGGGCGCAAGGGCGGTGACGACGAGGCGGGCGACTCCGATGCTGAGAACGAGCCACCCACACGGCATGGGTCCTCGCGGTCGGAGGTGACTCGTGAGGCACTTAGTGACGCCCCGGCACAGCCAGGACAGCCGGCCGTGGCTGCGACTGGTGGGCGTAAGGGTGGCAGCCGCAAGGTGGCGGCGGCGGCACCCGCAGCGGCACCCGCATCGGCACCCGTGCCAACTGCGGCGCGCTCGAGGCGGACGCGCGCCTGAGACTACGACAAGAGGACCATCCGGAGAGCGTCGGGCAAGGGCGCGGGGATTCGGAACACGGATGCAGCTGTTGGGTGATCTGTCGACCCCGGAGACCATGAGGGTTGGTAGCATGCTTTGGGCGCGTGCCGTTGGCATTGGCGCATGAGAATGGCGCCGTCAGACGTGAGAGAACCGCGAGGGATGAGTGCAGCGGCGAGAGGCGAGACCGGGACCGGACCATGGTGGCTCGGTCGCCTGCGAGACACAACGCGGCACAGCGACCATGCGGCATGCGTACGCCGCAGAAGCAACGCGCTGCGCTGCCCTTGCGGTTTCGCGATGGCTCATGCCTTTCTGCTTTCGACTTAGAGTGGGCTGTGGAGGCCTCTCTAACAGTATATGTGCGTCTACCCCACCGCGTACGGGTTGAGTGGTGGAGCCACAGCACAGATCGGTTCACGCGTGGTCGGTGGTGCGCACGGTTTCTTGAGTTTCGCGCCGTATCGAGCGCCACGTGGACATGTAAATGCGGCTACCGCAAGTGTTGGTTGTCGATTGATGACTCCGTTATCCGATCTCCATCCACGACTCCACGGTGATGTGCGGCGATTCATAGGGACCGATAGCTACTCCCGAGACCCGACCGGCGGAATTCACGATCAGCCACCCGTGCTCGTTGCACATGGAGTTCACTGTGTGGAGGGGTCAGGACGGGTTGGGTTCGTAGGGTTCGGGTTCGGGATAGGGTTAGTATCGCTTAGATGGTCCATGCTTGCGTGTCCGCTGAAGCGTTGTGTTGATCACGTAGCCATCGGGCCACGGTCGCACTTTTTGCCGCGAGGACCCACACGAGGACCTCAGCGCAGAAGCTCGAAGGCGCCGGAACCCGCCAGGATGGTGAAAAACAAGGGCAAGGGTGGTAAGAACCGCCGTCGCGGTAAGGCGGACGGCGACATGAAGCGGGAGCTCACGTTCAAGGAGGACGGACAAGGTGCGCGGTAGCCGAGTGGCCAAAAATCTGCCGTGCTCTCCTTTCCTTACCTAGTGGCTGACCTTGGGTTCGTTTCCATGGTGAGCAGAATATGCCCAGGTGACGCGCATGCTCGGCAACGGTCGGGTGGAAGCTTTCTGTTTCGACGGGGTCAACCGACTTTGCCATATCCGCGGCAAGCTACGCAAGCGGGTGTGGATAGGCGTGGGCGATATTGTCTTGCTGGGCTTGCGTGACTTTCAGGATCAGAAGGTACACGCTGAGAGCCTCGCTGGACCCTCGTATCCGTGGCTTACCTTTGCCAAACGTGTCTGCAGGCCGACATCATCCTCAAGTACGATGGCGATGAAGCCCGCAGCCTCAAAACCTATGGCGAGCTGCCCGACACGGTGCAAATCAATGCAGGCACTGAGATGCTCGAGGGCGAAGAGTTTGGCGACGACAGTGCGTGCCGCGCCACTTGCTGCGCGCGTGCACTCGCCACGTGCCCTCGAGCCTTCAAATGCTGACGGGTGTCGCGCTCTCTCGCAGACTTTGACTTCGACGAGGATGCACAGGGAGCTGACATGGACGATCTGGTGAGTGGTCCTCCGGAACACATGAACGCGGGAGCGACCATGCACTCACGCTCGCACACTTATACACGTCCACCCTCCGTGGCCTCCTCGTGTACAGGACGACATTTGATATGAGCGTTGAGG
>Ga0164295_10001180_pt1 | contig 21674 bp, 18 predicted proteins | sample GEODES006metaG_FD_111798 | JGI IMG/M metagenome (GOLD analysis project Ga0164295, IMG submission 111798) | Oligotrophic lake water microbial communities from Sparkling Lake, Wisconsin, USA - GEODES006 metaG | ecosystem: Environmental > Aquatic > Freshwater > Lake | place: USA: Sparkling Lake... | reverse complement strand
GCGGTAGCCAAAGGCTGGACCACCCCGGACAAGGTCCACTCGATGATCCACGGTTGGATGCGCGATCAGGTAAACGCTGGCGCTCCGAACTAAAGTCCAATTACTAGGGGGTTTTGGTATCACCCATTCCGCCCAGAGGCCTGGCACCGGTCCTATGGACTCCAGCCAATCTCGATCAGCAGGCCAGAATACCTTGGGAAACCTCAAGAAACATTTGTTGAGAAGACCCATTCCAAGCGCTTGAATCGCCTTTTGCTTCGTTGCTGGAAGCCCGGGATCGAAGCGGACCTTGTTCGCCTTAAGAACCCCCAAGGGTAGGGTGATGACCACCTTGTCGGCTTGGATCACCCCCTGGTCTGTGGTCACCGTGACTCCGCTGGGATTCCACGCCACTTCCGTGACAGTGGTACCTGTTCGAATATCAAGACCGTTTGCCAAATGCTTGGTTAAAGTTTTGAAACCATCCGAAAAGAGCGCATCTTTTCCTTGAAAAGCCAGATCGCTATCGAACCAAAGAGTCGATGTATCCGCTGCACTGCCAGCATACTCTTGCTCGATGTTACTATTGATGATGTGGTCCACCCAGCTTCTCTCCTCCCCAGATAGTTGATCCCATTTGACAGCAGAGCGCACCGTTTCAAGGATGGATCGATCACGATTCGCATTCTGTGAAATCCTGATAGATCGATTGATCATTACCGACAGTTCTTCAATACGGGATTCTTGCTTTGGTGTTATAGTTTTTCCATCCTTCCCATAAATGATATACCTGTCGGAGCGGGTTGTAATCGTGCGTGCTCCCGCAGCCTTGGCGATTGCAGTGATTGGATTGCCTATAACGCCATGAATCCATGAGGCCCCCAGATCCACTGGAGTCTTCGGCCATCGGTCATCGGTCCAAATCCTCCCACCCAGCCGATTTCTCGATTCCAGAATCGTCACGTTGTAGCCTAATTCATTCAGTCGGGAGGCGGCCGCAAGTCCGGAAATTCCGGCCCCGATGATGATCACCCGCTGACCGTGGCCGCTGGCTAGAGCCGTTGAGGGAAGCCCTAACACTCCGCCTGCTAGCGCAAGTCCGGCCAGATTGATCAAATCGCGACGCTTCATTTATATAGAAACAACAATCGATCAGCGGTCGTATCACAAGCTCTGAATCATCCCAGTAAAATGCCTCGAATCTGCTTTGAGGATGAAAGCCGTTGAAAAACCAGTGCCCAAATCAGCGGTGGGAATATGGAGAAATCGAGATGTCTATCTTTCCGCTCCGTCTCATGTGGCAAACGCCTCCTTCACGAAACTACCATCTCTCAGAGCCTAACTTTTAAAATAGACCTTGGAAATCAATCGCGTCGGCTCGCAGATCCCATGATCCAGCCAGAAAGCCGGACTCGCTCGACGAGGGCCATGTGCGGAACGGTGAGTGCAGCGAGGCCGACAAAGACTAACTGAATGATTGCTCCGTTGATGGGCGTGCTACCGAGAAAGTGCCAGGCTGCAGCCGATGCCAGTAGCACGCCAAGCATGGGCAGCAACGTCGCCCCAAGGATGAGTCCCAGCGATGAACGGCCCGAGTAGTCGATCGTCCGCAGAATGTGGCGGGCGCTGTGCATGGCGCAGAAAAATACGGTGAATGAAATCAGCGGCGGGGCGAGCACCGCCAACACCGCGACCGCCCCCATTTCAAGGGCGGTGAGCCAATCTTTTGGAAGACGCTGGATCGTGGCCAGCGCGATGCCAATCAACCAAGGCCAAGCAAGCAGACGTAAAAACTCCGTGACAGGCGCCGCCGCAGCGATCCCGACGAGCAGTGCGAAAAGCCGCGTGATCTCTCCGGCGTAGAGCAACGTCGGTAGAACGATGATCGCACCGCCATAGAGTGCACGCGCCAACCATGGCGTGCCGGCGGTGGGGTCGCCGGAAAAATGCAGCATCGAGATCAGCAAGAAGCCGATGAGAAAACCGGCAGGCGCGAGCATGAAAAACCCAACGACCGATGCGCTAAGAAGAACGTAGATCACCGCAAACCACAGCCAACCCCAAGGCGTCTGAATCCCGTAAAGCTGCCGCCCGAAGATCGTGTCGAGTGCGCCGTGGGGAACGCCCAGTAAGACAATGAGCGCCGCGACGATGATCAATTCGACCTGTGGATCGAAACGCGCCGCGGTGATGGCGACGATCGCCAGCACGATTGCGCCAACACTGAAGGCAAGGCCTTGGATTCGCAGCGGGTTCATCCGCCCAGATCTCCTTTCCGTAAGCTTGGTAGGGGCCGCAGCGCTTGGGGGATTTCACCCAGAAATAGCCATGGAGGCAGTGCCAAAATGATGGCGGCGTAATCGGCCATCGTCGCGTGATCGCTCATGAAACGGATGATCCTGCGGGGATCTTGAATTGCGAATAGCGCCAGGAAGAGCTCCGGTGCCCGCTCCGGGTGGGCCCGAAGGACGCGGAGAAAGAGTGCATCCATGCCACGGGTGATCCACGGGTCAGGCGGATGCGACAGCGGCGGCTGGCCTGCGATCAATTGGGCGGCACAGGCGGTCGCCCAGCGCTGGATGCGTTGAAAGGCAAAGCCCGAGGCTGCTCGGGCAGCACCCTCCGCCACGCCGACCCGGACGTGAGAATCATCCGTACCGCGATCCAAGGCGGCCTGACCCATTGGTAGCACTCCATGCTCAGCGCGCATCACCGCATGGCTCGATCCACCTGCCTGTTGCCGGATAAAGGCGGCGAGTTCCTCCGCGAGATCCTCGGGGCCGAGCGGGTCGGGCGCGAGAACCGTGACCTCCACCAGCGCACGGCGCGGCGAAATGGGCAGCAGGTAAAGAAAAGTGATCCGCCCATTTTTGCTCGGCGAAAAATCCATCAGCCGAGCCACTCCGGGATCGAAACGGTCCGCGTCGCACTCGATTTCATGGCCATAAAATGACTGCCACAACACCGCGGCACCTCGCTCCGGCATTCGCTGGGGGCGCGTGTCGATGAGCCGCTTCGCCCAGCGCGAGCCGCCGAGCGTCTCGACTCGCCACAACCCGCCTTCTTTGCTTGGCTCGCCGATGACTGGCTCATTCATCGCGAGGGTAACGCGAGATGTTTCGGCCAGTTTCTCAGTGGCGTAGGCGTAGAAATTCTCCGCCGGAATCATCGCGTAAGGAATGGTGTGGCAATCGACGTTGATCCGGCTTCCGGCATGCGCGAGCGTGACGATCGGCCAGCGATGCTGCACAAGTTCGCGCAAGTGCGCCGAGCCATCGTCCCAGAAGCACCAAGTCCGATCATTGGAATAGTGCAAGCGGCTCTCGAGGATCAAGGTGCTCGGACAATTTTCCCCATCAGCTGCAAGTTTCAGCGCGAGACTCAGACCCGCGCAACCACCGCCTAAGATGAGGATGTCGGACTCAGTTTGCATGGCGGGTTTCGACTCCGGGCAAGCCGCGCAAAGCACCGTGCAGGCTGGCATCGTGATGTGATGGAAATTTCCAAAATGCGCTGCGCAACGGCGCACTGAGCAGCGCTTGGGCAGTGATCGCCGCTTTCTCGCGATCATGCACCACGACGCGGCCGTTCCAGAATGCGAAGTCAGCGGCGCGAAGCTGCGTGCCGATCGCCCGATAGACACGGGCTGCCACGAGGATGCCGCCACGCGCGCGGAGCGGCAGATACGATAGCCCGCTTTCCCCGCTCGCGTAGTATTGATCCGCCAAGCTCAGCAGTGTTTCCACGCATTCGCGGAGCCTCGGCTGCAGCATTTCTGGGGGTGAAATCAATTCGCTCGGCGACAGCTCGCCGATCATGGATGCGGGTAGATAGCGGCGGTCCGCAGCAGCATCTTCCGCGATGTCACGGGAGATATTGGTGAGTTGCATGGCGATGCCAAGATCCACCGCATGAGCATGAGCCACCGAGGAGTGCACATCCAGAACGCCACACATCATCACGCCCACCGTCCCGGCCACTCGGTAACAGTAGCGGCAAAGTTCTGCCTCATCCGTAACCCGCACCGAGTCGAGATCGGAGCGCACACCCGCGATCAGCTCCAGTGCGATCTCGGGCGAAATGTGGCATTCCTTCATCAAGCGGATTCCATCGCGAATCACAGGGTCGGCGGATACGCCCGTGACGATCGAGAGGCTGGCAGCATCCAGTTTCTCGCGCGCGTCCTCCGCAGACGTACTTTCGTCGGCGAGATCATCGAGGTGGCGGCAAAATCCGTAGAGGCGAGTCGCTCGCTCAGCATGGGTTTTTCCGAGCAGCCGCCGTGCCCAGTGGAAGCTACGGCCTTTCGCAGCGAGCACCGCGTCGGCAGCGGCGAGAGCTTCGGGCGCATCGATTGACGGCTTCATTTCGCAAGCGCAGCGGGGATGAGTGCGTCCACGACTTTCGCCGAGCACAGTACGCCGGGCATGCCAGCTCCCGGATGGGTTCCCGCTCCGGTGAGATAGAGATTTTTGATGCCCTCCGCCCGATTGTGAAAGCGGAACCAAGCTGACTGCCGGAACAAGGGTGCCACTGAAAATCCCGCGCCATGAACGCTCAAATATTCGCTGCCAAAGTCTTCCGGCGTCTTATAAAAATCGGCGGTGATGCTCTCCGCGAGACCCGGAAGTATCGTGCGATCCAGTGCGGCGACGATGCGATCACGCAGTCGTGGACCTTCAGTTTCCCAATCCACTTTCGCCTGCAAATTCGGCACCGGACAAAGGACGTAGAAGCTGTCGCACCCCGGTGGGGCAAAGCTCGGATCGGTGGCGGTGGGCCGATGCAGATAGAGTGAGAAATCGTCTGCTAGGACTTGGCGATAGAAGATGTCATCAAGAAGCTCGCGGTAGCGAGGACCCATCCAGATGGTGTGGTGCGCCACCTCGGGGTAGGTCCGCGTGGTTCCGAAGTAGAGGACAAACAGCCCCATGGAATAATGCGCTGCGGCGAGCTTTAGGCGGGTCGAGGCGGCCTGGGCCGACGGCTGGATCATGTGCCGATAGAGATGTGCCGCGTCGGCATTTGAAACGATGACATCTGCGGTGCGCGCGCTACCGTCGGTCAGCATGATACCCTTTGCGACGCCGCCTTGCACATCGATCTTCTCAACGGTGACGCCTAGCTCGATTTTGACACCTTGCCGCTCCATCAGCTCGCCGAGCGCTTGAGTGATCGCGCCGGTGCCGCCCATCGCGAAGTGCACGCCATACTCCCGCTCGAGATAGTGGATCAAGACGTAGATGCTGGTCGTGTCGAAGGGATTTCCACCGACAAGAAGTGGCTGGATCGAGAACGCTTGCTGGAGCTTTGGATTGGAGAGGTGCCGCGACACCATGCCCCAGACGGTTTCATAATTACGCAGTCCGATCAGCTTTGGGATCTGGCGCACCATCGTCATGAAGCGATGAAACGGCTGGGCAGAAAGTTCAGTGAAGCCGACCTCAAAGATGCGCTTGGATTGCGCCAGCAGGGCAAGGTAGCCCTTACAATCCTGCGGGGCGATCCGGGCGATCTCAGCAAGCGTTTCCTCCAGTGTGCCGCCGTAGTCAAAGTGGCTGCCATCATCATAGTGAAAGCGATACCACGGCTTGAGCGGAACAAGCTTCACGTGATCTGAGAATTGCTCACCGAAGAGTTCAAACAGCTCCTCGAATAAAAAAGGCGCGGTGATAACGGTCGGGCCAGCGTCATGACGGAAGCCGTCGCGCTCAAAGACCTGGGCGCGGCCACCCAGATTTTCGCAACGATCTATCAGCGTGACTTCATAGCCTTTTGCGCGGAGCCGAAGTGCCGCTGCAATTCCCCCAAAACCTGCACCGATGACGATCGCCTGCATCAAGATTTTTCCCTCAAAGCTAAAGCCGCTTGCATAGTGCTAAGGCGAGGCATTGAAGAAATGCGCCCGCTCCGTTCGGCAGACGATCTGCCAATTCGATCGCCGTGCGCAGGTGCCGTAGACCGATCTCGCGGGCGACCGCCTTGGCGTTCAGTCCGTGGCCCGCAGCACTCAATACGAGAAGCGCATTGACCGCGCGTGGTCCGTCATCGCCGGCCGCATCACTTTCAACATCTTCCATGTCGTCCATGATCTGATAGCCGACGCCAAACGCCTCCGCCGCGCGTCTCGCCTCGCTCATCCACTCATTTTCGCCAGCAGCTGCCAAGGCCAGCTCCAGCGGCAGGCTGAGCAAAGCACCAGATTTCCCAACGGCGATTCTCTCATACACCGCCATGTCAGTGACCTGTTGACCCTTTGCAGAAAACTCGCTGCATTGACCGCGGACCACCAACGCGGTGCGCGCATGAACGAGTGCGATCAATTCCGGTAATAGTCGGCTGTCACTTACCGATGCAAGCGCACCATAAGCGGCAGATAGGAGTAGATCTCCTGTGCAAATTGCGACCTCGTCGCCATAGGCTGCCCACACCGTCTGATTGCCACGCCGGATGTTTTCCCGGTCTTGCAAGTCGTCATGCACAAGCGATGCGTTGTGCAAAAGTTCGGCAGTAGCTGCGAGTGCGATGGAGTCCTGCGGTGAAAGGTTGAGTGCGACGCCTGCTCCGAGAGCAAGGCGGGCACGCACCCGTTGACCGCCTGCGGCTAGATGCCCGACGGCGGCCTGGGCGGAATTTGAAAACATGTCAGCTCCGGAGGACTCTCCGCGAGTGACTAAGCGGCGCATCAACTTTTCCACACCATCGAGCAAATCGTCCGCGGCTGCCGACGACGAATCGGTAGATGTGATGGGCTGCGCGTTCATGGGTGGAAAACAATGAATTGCCATTCACCGCCATCTGCTGGCAGTGAATGATTTGTGTTTCGACAAGGCTGGGGAGTCGGAGCAAACAGCATCCAACTCCAGTCCTTGCGAACTCGATCAAGCCTTGGAAGAACTCAGGGCTTTGTCGCTTTCGCTCGTCGCAGCGATCCAGATGATCACTCCAAAGGCGATCTTGTTCACAACGTCAGCGAAGTTATAAACTACATTTAACATCACCATGCTTTTCTCAGGACTTGCTCCGGTGAGATAGCCGAGGAAATATCCAATCGGATAGATTGCCCAACCAACTACAACGATCCAACGCATGAGGCTGAAAGCAGACTGCACCGCTGGAGGTGCCGAGTTTGCATTGATTTTTCCAGCTTCGCCGAGAAAGATTTCCCAGAGGATGAATGCCCAACCGGCCATTCCGATGATGAATGCGACCATGGCGTTCATATATCCGGCCTCGCCGAGATAACCACCGACAAGCATCACGATCGTCCCGATCATCAAACGCCAAAACACGCCGCCGGGAACTTTAGTGATTGCTGAGAGAATCAGGTAAAATTCGACCATTAGCAAAGGAACCGTGATCAACCAATCGATGTAGCGGAAAACAGTAGGTGTGTTTCCCGTGGCCACCCATACATCGCGCATGTAGAAGTAATGCGTGGCGGCAATCATGGTCACCAAGCCGGACACCGTGAGAGAAGTCTTCCATTTTGGGGTAACCCGCTGAGTCTCCAAGAAGAAGAATGCAGTCGCTGCCACGAGGGCCATCGAGATAATCCAAAAGGAGATTCCGACAATATCGTCAGATTTGAGATCACCGCCACCTCCAGGGCTGGCAGCAAATGCGGTGCTGGTCGATAGCAAGCCAAGCATGGCGAGCCCAGACACTTTAGAAAACAAGCTTTGTGAAGTCAGGTTCATATGTTGATAGTTGTGTTGAGTTTAGTTGTAATAATATTGTAGCGCTGAGAATTTATATTGACCTATTGTCTCTACATAAACCTTTTCAGGTCGATCAGGATGCCAAGTCGTGGTCCCTTTTTCCGGGACAACAATCTACTTTGACAAGACGCTCGAGGTTGACGGAATGAAAGTCGTCGGCAGCAATCTGCTGGCCAATCAGAAGAGCCATAGGATAAATCAATTTGGATTTTTTGGTTAACGCGATTAACGTTAAAATCCAAAATATCTGAATTTTTCTATAAGGGAAGGATTTTTTTCACTTCTGGATGTGGTCGGTTTGCCTACACGATTTTCCTCGCTTCTTTCTCCATTGAGGATCATCAAGGACCGGTTATGAAACTACTCAGTAATCTCTGCTTTGTGCTTGGTCTTGCCTCGGTCCTTGGGTCCATTGCCATCTGGTATTATGCCGGCGGTAAGGCTGTGGGCTTTGAGGCTCGCACCCATGGTGAACTCTTCGGGATCTTCGTTGGCCTTTGGGCTCCGACCTTCTTGATTCTCTCAAACCGCCTCGCGCGGTATGTTGAGGAAAAGAAGTAGTCTAACCTCGCCCTCCTCGGAGCTGATGTTCACGAGAAGGCCGGTTGATTGACCCTGCCATCTCCTTTTCACAAATTGCCTCGGTGGATCTTGATCCTGGGCATCGTGGCGTTTTTGACGTTGTTTGGAATTTTAGCGACATTTCTTCTGCCAAGCATGCACGCGGTTGAGGTACGCGAGCTTTTATCCGAGGTTGCCCGAGTCAATGCCATCGCTTCAGGATCGGCTCTCCGCTTTCGACTGACTCTCATGGACCAGATTCCACGCCTACCTTTCTTTGTGATCCGTTGGATCGGTAACCCCGTCGAGACGTCGCTTCATTTTCATTTCGGAAAGCCCCGTTTCTGGAATCACCTTTCGAACAGATTTTGAGCGGGAATCAGACATCTCTTTTCAACGAGAGCGATCGCCCGCTTTTGCACCGTGATGGGGTGGTGGAGTACACTCCAGCGCTCTTCAGTTGCACTGAGTCGGAGGATCTTTTCAACGAGTTGCTGGCCACGACTCCCTGGCAGGAGGATGAAGTCGTGATTTTCGGCCAGCGTCGGATCCTCTCCCGTAAGGTCGCATGGATGGGAGATGCCACCTTTTCTTATTCTTACTCGGGGACGAGCAAGACTGCTTCTCCCTGGAGTCCCGGGTTGTTGCTCATTAAAGAACGTGTCGAGCGGCAGTGTGCGCATCGGTTCAACTCTTGCCTCCTGAATCTCTACCATGATGGCTCCGAAGGGATGGGCTGGCATAGCGATGACGAGAAGACTCTCGGTCGTAATCCGGTGATTGCCTCCGTGAGTTTTGGTGCCGAGCGGGTCTTCAAGTTAAAGCACCGAGAATCCAAGGAGGTCGTTTCCGTACTCCTCGAAAATGGCAGCCTCTTGGTGATGAAGGGAGAAACCCAGCATCATTGGGTTCATACCATGCCCAAGACCAAAAAAATCACCACGCCTCGGATCAACCTGACTTTCCGGATGTTTCTGGGCTGATCGTGGTTGCTGCGGAGGCTGAAGTGCTCGTAAGAAGGCCGAAATATCTTTTGACGGATGCGTGTGGGTGGTCGGGTGACGAATCACCGTGAACTCTTGGAAAGGCGCCTTAAATTGCTGGGTTTTGAGAGGGAGGGGGAATGAGAAAGTGCTCCGGTACCCCGCAGGCCGCCCCTAAGATGCTGCCAACCACGGCACCTCGGTGGCAGCTATCACCGCCGACCATGGCATTGGCAGTGATCCCCGCCGAGAAGTCGCGATGGTATTTCCAGACGAGGTAGAGCGCTGCCGGCATCGCATCGGCAATGTAGCAGGCGGGACTAAAGCGGGAGCCGATGACGTGCTCATCGGGCTGGTGAAGCCACGAGTCGGATTTATTCCCTGAGATCCAGTCACCTGCCTCCAGCCGGATCGCCTCATGAATTTCCATCCCTTCGGCGACTCTCCAGAGAAGGCGTACCAAGGTGTCGGCGGCGCGGAGGACATTGGCATGGGCATGAGTCAATCCAACGTGCTCCTTCACGATCATCCTCAATTCTGAAAGCTCTGTTCCGGGTTTCAGAGAGCATAAGGCAGCACAGAGAGCGGGCACGGTCGCGAGTCCTCCGATGTGCACGTCGCTGATGCCACATTTTCTCGGCTTTTTCCCCTGTGCGTAACGGGTGAAGAAGGCTCGGTGGTATTCTTCGACATAGGTGTCGCGATGCCATCCGGGCTCGAGCATTCTCGCAATGTAGCGCTCAAGCCAAGCATCGGGGTCGTACCCGCCTCTTTCATTCACGAATTCGAAAAGCTCCCGGGCGAGGCGGTAATTCAAAGTGTTCTCACCGGCCTTGAGGAACTGGTGGTAATGGACACCACGCATTCCCCAATACTGGGCCTGATCGCGGAGGATGTCTCCCTTCTCGTTGAGCGCTTGGTACTCGGAACGCCAGAGAATGCTTCCGGAGTGAGGATTCTTCGGCTCCATGAAGTGATCCACCGTGCCGTATTCCTGCAGGAGTGCTGCCGTGTCGTAGTACCAGTGAACAGGCATCGCAAGGGCGTCGGCAGCGAGTGAACCTTGGTAGGCATTAATCCACGGCGAAAGAGTACTCATTTAGTCCAGACACTACTGAGCAAAAGGTGAATTGCTAGGAAATTACTTTTGGACCGAAGCCGTGCCAGGTCGTTGTGTTAATGACCAGAGCAGAATCCCGATCGCCAACAGAAGCAGGGAGGTGGCGATGAGGTAGAGTTTGTTTCATGTGTTCATTAAACGGATTTACCCATCATTTCAGCGGGTGATCCAGATGTTGCGGAATTGGATGGCATTGCCGTGATCTTGGAGTCGAATCGGGCCGTCGCCTTTTGGGTGGGCAGTGCGCGAGGCGAAGGCATGCGCGGTGACAAACGGGATTTCCTGATCTTGATGGATGAGCACGCCGTTAAGCCGGACTTCGATTCTCGGTGCTGAGACCAACGTCTCTCCATTCCAAACGGATGCGGTGTATTTGATGTCATAGGTTTGCCATTCCATCGGCGGACGTGCGGCGTTGACCTTGGGTGGAGAAGCTTTGTAGAGCGCGCCACATTCATTCCACCTGCCATCGAGTCCGTAGGAATTCAGGATCTGTACCTCATAGTCACGCTGGAAAAAGAAGCCACTGTTACCGCGACCTTGGCCTTCTTTTCCGTCTTCCACGGGGTAGCGGAATTCAAGATGGATTTCGCAGTTACCGAATTTTTGCTTCGTTTGGATGTCGCCGCCGATCTTTTGTTTGCGGTTATCACTCCAAAGGGCGCTGTTGACCTCCATCCTTTCCTGATCGAGCAGATGCCACGTCACCGGGCGGCCGTCACCGTGTTGCCAAGCATCGAAGTTCTTGCCATCAAACAACACGCTGGCACCCGCTGGCGGTTTTGCTCCCAGTGTGGGAGAGGCACGGACCACTCGCTTGAGTTCGAAGCTGATGGAGCCACTTTCCCGGTGATTCCCTCCTTGGAAACCATGCCGCTCCAACCGTTTCCGCCGAAGCGGATCATCTCCCCTTCGAGCGTTCCTACGCCCTCGAAATAAGGGTCCGCCCGCATGTCATGCTCTTGATAGAAATGCACTTGATACACACCGCCACGGACATGGATCACCTGCGCGGCGAGAGGCTTGTTGATCTCATAGTAGTTGCCCTTCGGTGGGTCGCTCCATTCTCCCTGATAGTCGCCCATCAGGGATTGGTTGGCAGCGGCGACTTTGGTCCAGTCCGCTGAGACGCCTTCCACGGCGATGGAGTGGCCGACTGCGGTGAGGATGGAGATGGTGATGAGAAGAGCGGTTTTCATGAAGTTGCTGAGGATGGGATACTTCGATGCACGGGTTACACCTTCAGTCGCGCACCGAGGCGCGGGTGCTTGGCTTGATCGGCATTTCCGATGACTTTCTCGGCGACTGGGTCCCACTGGAGCGCTTGCTTTGAATCGAGTGCGACAATCGCGAGTTGTCCGAACGACGCGGAGCGATGGGCGCCTTCGGGGTCTGAGACGGGGAGAGTGCGGTTGCGGACGCAATCGATGAAATTCTGATGGTGGCTCGGCGGCTTGGTGACAAAGTCCGCAGGAAGGTTGCGCAGGAGATCGCGGTTGGAGGCTTGGAGTTTGCCCCGGTCCGCATGAATCCAGCCGTTTTCACCGGTGAATTTCGTGCCCATGAAATCGCTGCGGACTTCGATCACGCGGCCATCGGCGAATGTGCCCTGATAGGCATATTGGACATACGTGTTGAAGAATGAGTCGTTGCCGTGTTTGCCGGTGCCTTCGACTTTGATCGGGCCGGTGTGATCCAGTCCGAGTGTCCACAAGGCGATGTCCACATGGTGGCCCACCCAGTCGAGCAACTGTCCGCCGCCGAAGCGGTCATGCCAGCGCCAGTTCCATGGGTGAATCATCGGATGGTAGGTGAATTCTCCGGCCGGGCCGCACCAGGTTTTCCAATCGAGGGTGGCAGGTGGCTTGTCGATCAGGGCCGCGAATTGTTCCGGTGGAACATGTTTTTTGATTCCCATCCCAGTGGGTGTTCCGCATTCGAAGCGGGTGAGTTTCCCGAGCGTGTTGTTCTGGATCAGTGCGCGGAAACGGCGGAAGTCTCCGCTGGAGCGCTGCCATGATCCGGTCTGCCAGACACGTTTGTTTTTTTTCAGCGCATCCACTAACAGGCGACCTTCCGCGAGGCCCCAGGTGAAGGGTTTTTCGCCATAAACATCGAGCCCGGCGTTGGCGGCATCGATGCCGATTCTCGCATGCCAGTGATCCGGCGTGGCCAGCGAGATCGCGTCGATTCCAGGGTGCTGGAGAAGGTCGGTGTATTGGGCATACGCCTTGCAATCCGTATTGCCGTATTTTTTGTCGACGAGCGCCTTGGCTTCTTCCATGCGGTCGGAATCGACATCGCAAACGGCGACCACCCGCACACCGGGCGTATGGAGAAAATTGGTCATGTTTCCTGCCCCCATCGCTCCATGACCGATGACGCCGATGGCGATGTCGTCGTTGGGAGATGTCGGCTGAGCGCGCAGCCATGTCATCGGAGCGAGACCTAGAGCGGAGATGGATGCGGCAAGAAACTTGCGGCGTGGTAGGGTGTGTTGGTTGTCCACGTTGTTGGTGGTAGATTTGTGTTTCCTTGAGTTGTCTATCATTCTGCGGCAGATGCACCTGCGTAGAGGCTGTCTTAACAAAGGAGGATCAGGCTTCCAGCCTGTCTCGGAAGGCGGGCATCTTGCCTGCCGTGGCGAGTTTTCTCCCGGAATGCAGGTTGGAAGCCCGAACTCCAAGACAGCCATGATGGCTGTTTTCCATTCTTCAGACAGCTTCTTAGGGCATCATCGGGCCGAGCAGTTGCTAGGAAATTGTTTTTTGGGGGAGGCCGTTGAGAAAGCTCATGTGAGGACCGGAGAGCGGGGAAATGGTGGGCTAGTTTTGCGTCACCCACAGATCGACGAAGAGTTTGTCGAGTGGCGCTCCCGTGACGGTCGCGGTCACGGTGACGAATCCACCGGATGGCGCGCTTTGAGTGAAAGTCACGGTGCTGCCGTTGTTCCCCACTCCGCCTACGGTGAAGGTTGAGAGATCCCTCGACCAGCGGTAGGCCGGGGTGAGGTTTTCGGCGCGTGTGGGGTTAAGCGGGTGGGTGAAGGTGAAAGTGCCCGCACCAGCGTTCGCCGTAACTGGGACCAGCCCGCTGGAGAACTTGCCAGGATCCGTTCCGAAGTAGTTTTCTACCCCGTTGGAGATGCCATCGCCGTCGGGGTCGCTGTTGAGGCCCTGATCGCCGGGAGCAATCCCGAAGTCCCCATCAGAAATCCAGTTTGCGAAAAATTCGGGACCGATGCCGAGTGCCTTGATCCCGTTGAACCAGACCTGCGCCATCTTGCCGTAACCGACATTGGTGGGATGGTTGATGCCATTCGAGAAGAGCGATTGGTCGATCGAAGCGAGGTCGCCAGGATTGGTGAGGAATGGTGCATACTGATCCACGAGGGTGACTTTTTTGCCGAGCCCTTGATAGTAGGGCACTAGGGTATTCCGGATGTAGGTGTTGTAGTTCACCGTTCCCACATTGTAAGTGTATGTTGGGATGATTTGCGCGATGATCAGGTGCACATTGGGTTTGGTGGTGGTAATGGTGTTGACGAGGGTGTTGAGCCCCACCGTGTCCTTGGCATTGGTGCCGACCTTGAGGAGGATAACGTCGGGATCATCGGCGGCGAGCCAGGTGAGGATATTGTTGTTGAGGTAGGTGACGGTCTCTCCTCCCTTGCCATTGTGGGCGTTCTGGCCGAGTGCGGCGAGGTCCGCCGGGGGTGTCGTGCCGGAGGGAAGAGGGTTCGGTGGATCGGTGGATTGTCCGACGAAGAGGAAGTTGTAACCAGCACCGTGGAGGAGGTTGTAAAGGAAGCTGCGGTAGCCATACCAGTAGGGTTCGGCCCACCCGGCATTGGTCCCGCCAACCGTGATCGAGTCGCCCATGGGCATGATTTTCAACGGATCGATGATGGCGAAGTTCCATGTCGTCACGTCGCTATTCGGGATGCCGGCGAAGGGGATATCGCTGTGGTTCTTGACCGCGCCTGCGGCGATCTGCACCGCGTAGCGCTTGCCCAAAGTCAGCGGAGCGGTGGGATCGATGGTCAGGACTTTTCCTGCAAACGATACCTGGGTGGTATCGGTCACCGCGATAGTCCTCGTCGTGGTGTTGTCACCGGTATCCACAATGATGATGTTGCCGCTGCCGGCGGTGATGTTCTGATCGAAGGTCGCGCTGAGGTTCGCGTTTGGGGCGACTTTGAGCCCTCCGTCCACAGGAACTTTCCGGGTGATTACGGGGGCGGTGAATTCCTGCGCGGCCGTGGTGAAAGTCCACTGGTCATCCGTCGGTTCGGTGGAGAAATTCGTCACCGTGCCGGAGCCGATCACCACCTTGAACGGGTTGCCATAGGCGAGACGGGCAGGTGGAGTGATGATGAGACTCGTGCCGGATACCGAGACCTGCGCGGGATCCACCACGTTGATGGCCACGTGATTTGTGCCCGCCATGTCCTGGATGGTGATCGAGCCTGCACCCGTGAGGGTGATGGCATTGCTGAAAGTCACTACCAAGGGGGCTGCGGGATTAACGCCGGTGGCAGCTCGTGCAGGGTTGTAGCTCACGATCGTTGGCGGGGTTTCGAAGACGCTAACGGTGATGTCATCGAGAGCGCCGGCATAGGTATTTGGCTCGCCCCATGATAGGTAACGGCCTGCGTTTTCGAAATCCAGCGAGGTAGCCTGGGCTTTCTGGTCTCCATTGATCCACACGGTGGCCGTGCGGCGAGGCTCGTCGAAGCGGATGCGGAAATGATGCATTTGGTTGCTTGGAGGATTGGTGGCGACCAGTAGCGGAAACACATTGACGACTTGGGTGGTGTTGGTGTTGCCGGTGCCGCCGTCGTCGTTGTCGGTGTCGTAGTACAAGCCGGTGACGAAGGAGCTGGCCGCGAAGTCATAGTTGGTGTTATTCCATGCGTTCCATGAGCCATCCTGTGCACTGTCTGAGAGCCCGAAGGTCAATGGGTTGGCCCCAGCCACGCGCTGGTCGAACTCGACTTCCCATACTCTTCCGTTCACCAGCGGAGCCCAATTGTAGGTCATGCGGAAGCTCTGGACGGATGTGTCCCCAGATTGCCGATGCAGGCCGTCTCTGTCGCCGTTGCTGTCCCAGTTGAGCGTGCCATCCACCACCACGTCCTGGGTGGTCAGGTTGGCGGTGCCCGTCCACCCATACTTCACGGTGGAGGCGAGCGTACCGGTGGCGCGGGTGGCGGGGTCGGTCAACGAGGTGCCATTGGCTGCGTTGAAGTCGTCTTTGAATACAACAGTGGGGAATATTCCCTGCACGGCCGTGGTGAAAGTCCACTGGTCATCCGTCGGTTCGGTGGAGAAATTCGTCACCGTGCCGGGGCCGATCACCACCTTGAACGGGGTGCCATAGGCGAGACGGGCAGGTGGAGTGATGATGAGATCCGTGCCAGAAACCGAGACCTGTGCGGGATCCGTCACGTTGATGGCCACGTGATTTGTGCCCGCCATGTCTTGGATGGTGATCGAGCCTGCACCGGTGAGGGTGATGGCATTGCTGAAAGTCGCCACCAAGGGGGCTGCGGGATGAACGCTGGTGGCAGCTCGCGCGGGGTTGTAGCTCACGATCGTTGGCGGGGTTTCGAAGACGCTAACGGTGATGTCATCGAGAGCACCGGCATAGGTAGTTGGCTCGCCCCATGATAGGTAACGGCCTGCGTTTTCGAAATCCAGCGAGGTAACCTGGGCTTTCTGGACCCCATTGATCCATACGGTGGCCGTGCGGTTAGGCTCGTCGAAACGGATGCGGAAGCGATGGCTTTGGTTGCTCGGAGGATTGGAGGTGGCCAGTGACGGAAACACATTGACGACCTGGGTGGGAATAGTGCTGCCGCCGTCGTTGTCTGTGTCGTAGTACAAACCGGTGCCGTAGGAACCGGCTGCGAAGTCGTAATTCGCGTTATTCCAAGCGTCCCATGCGCCATTCTGCACATTATCCGAGAGTCCGAAGGTCAACGGTTGGCTCCAAGCCACGCGCTGGTCGAACTCGACTTCCCAGACTCTTCCGGCCACTTGCGGTGCCCAATTGTAGTTCATGCGGAAGTTCTGGTTGGATGTGTCCGTCGGTTGCTGATGTTGGCCGTTCCTGTTGCCGTTGCTGTCCCAGTTGAGCGTGCCATCCACCACCACGTCCTGGGTGGTCAGGTTGGCGGTGCCCGTCCACCCATACTTCACGGTGGAGGCGAGCGTACCGGTGGCGCGGGCGGCGGGGTCGGTCAACGAGGTGCCATTAGCAGCGTTAAAGTCGTCTTTGAATAAAAGTGTGGGGGTGGTCTGTGCCGGGGCGAAGGTCGCCAAGGCGATCAGGCAGGTCGTGATGAATGAGAAAGTGTGAGTTTTCATGTGCTTGAATGGTAGAAACTGGCCCGGTGGATGGCGGCTCAGATATCATATCAAATTGATCATTAGCACACTGGCCGCATTGTGGATATCATCCCTTGGGTGTATTTTCCACAGAGTGGTCCTTCCGCACGCATGGCGTCCTAGCAAATCTGGAGTGCCTTTTGAGTTCCCTCGTAATGATCTGATTCAGAAATCATTTCTTCCATGTCATCGACAGCTTACGCCCAGCTCTGGCGCAGTCTAGAAGGTAAAGGTTGATCAGGTTTTGATAGGGAATCCCGGTCTCTTTGGTAAGCGACTTGAAGTAATCGATGATGTCCGGTTCAAGCCTGATGGTCACAGCCTTCTTGAGTCGTTTGGCATACGGGTTCTTTTTAGCCGCCGAAAAGTCGTATTCCGTTCTCATGATTGTTTCTCCCGGTAGGGTTTTTGTTCTCTAGTCCCGGCCTTTCTGGCCGAAATGATTCTGATGCATGAACCTGTCTCCCGAAAGCAATGAACCACCACCAAAATCCGGGGTTCGCTGCTAAGTCCTAGGACGATGAAGCGCTCTTCTTCCTTCGAGTGGTCTGGATCAGGAATCACAAGCGCTTCTTCGTCGTAGAATACCGTTTTTGCTTCCTCGAATGTGACGCCGTGTTTTGCGGCGTTGCTCGCCGCCTTTCTCGGATCCCACTCGAGGGAGAGTTCGTTCATTTCGATTAAAGCAATATAAAGTATTGCTTTAATGTTCAAAGCCTACTTCGCGAAATTTGGGGTTTTTGGGTTTGCACCATGAGCGATGGCAGGGCAGCGAGCCCTCGCCCGCGTCTGGTTCGCAGATGTGGGTTTTAACTGAGAGAAACGGCGCGTGTAGGTTGCACGCGCCGCTGATGATTCTAGCGTGGGACCACGGGACCATCGGCAGGAGGTGGAGCCGGTTCTGGGGCTGGGGCTGGGGCTGGGGCTGGGGCTGGGGCTGGGGCTGGGGGAGGACTTGGCTGGATGGTGGATCGCGGGATGAACTCCTTCGGAGGCTCGGCGGGCTTCGTAACATCGCGCACGGCTTTGCGGGCGGCCTCGGCGGCTTGCTCGGCCTTTTCCTTGGCTTTTTCTCCGAGTTCTTTCGCTTCTTCGCCGATCTTTTCGGCATCCGTGCGCATATTTTCCTTCACGGTCTTTCTGTCATCGCAGGCCGAGAATAAGATGGGGGTGATGAGGGGAATGATCCACAATTTAGTTTTCATGGGTGATGGGGGTTGATGGCAAATGCCACCTACAACCTCGCCGAGATTGGGACGCTGTCAATGAGAGGAAAATGGAGGGCCGCCGCCGACCCATCCGCTGGTGGGGCGGCGGGTCTGGGGGTGGGGAAGGCGGGTCGACCGTTCAGTCAGCGCTTGGCTGGCGGGCGGTTGCCTTCAAGCGGAGCGCATTGAGTGCGATGAAGCCCGTTGCATCGTCTTGATTGTAAGCCTCTTCTTGGCCACCTTCCATGGTGGCGACTGCCTCGGAATACATGCTGAAGGGCGAGCGGCGTCCGGCTTGCATCACGTTGCCTTTGTAGAGCTTGAGGCGGACCTCGCCGGTGACGGTTTTCTGAGTTTCGGTCACGAGCGCTTGGATGGCCACGCGCTCTGGGGCGAACCAAAATCCATTGTACACGAGCTGCGCGTATTTGGGGATCAGGCTGTCACGAATGTGCATCGATTCGCGATCCACGACCAGCGTCTCGAGGTCGCGGTGAGCGGCGAGAAGGATCGTGCCACCTGGGGTTTCGTAGATGCCGCGTGATTTCATGCCGACGAAGCGGTTTTCGACAATATCGACGCGGCCGATTCCGTTGCGGCCGCCGAGGAGGTTGAGAACACGCATCACGCCATAGGGTGTTAGAAGCGTGTAGCCATCTTGTTGGCCGGTGGCGTTCACATCGCCGAGCTCGGCGAGGATGGCTTCGATGTTCTGGTGCTGGATGCCGATGGCATTGCCTTTTTCGAACAGGATTTGGACATACTCTGCTTGGTCTGGGGCCTCTTCCGGCGAGACCGACAAGACGTACATGTCGCGGTCTTCTGGGGTGGTGGCATCGTACCACGGGTCTTCCATGGCACCGGCCTCGAAGGAAATGTGGAGCAAGTTGCGATCCATCGAGTAGGGCTTCTTCATCGAGGCCTTGATCGGGATGTTGTTTGCCTCTGCATATGCGATCATTTCGGCACGGCCGGGGAACTCCTTGCGGAACTCGGCGTCGCGCCATGGGGCGATGCATTTCACGTTGGGGGCGAGAGCGGCGGCGGAAAGTTCGAAGCGGACTTGGTCGTTGCCTTTTCCGGTGGCACCGTGAGCGATCGCGTCTGCGCCTTCCGCGAGGGCGATGTCGATCATGTCCTTGGTGATGCAGGGGCGGGCGATGGACGTGCCAAGGAGGTAGCGGCCTTCATAGATGGCCCCTGCTTGGATCATGGGGAAAATGTAGTTGGCGGCGAAGTCCTCCTTGAGGTCGCCGATGTAGCATTTTGAGGCGCCAGTCGAGAGTGCCTTGGCCTCGAGGCCGTCGAGTTCGTCGCCTTGACCGACGTCGGCGCAATAGGCGATGATTTCCGCGTTGTATTTGGCCTTGAGCCAGAGGAGGAGGACCGAGGTGTCAAGTCCACCAGAGTATGCGACGACAATTTTCATGTGGCCGCGAGGCAATCATGAAGTGGCGTTGAGGTAAAAGCCGAAATACGTGAATCCGCGAATTTCAGCCCAAGCGCCCACGGCGATGGGTGACCATGGCGGTGTTGATGAGTAGGACGCATGTTGGATCGCCAAGCACGCAAGATAGCAGAAACATCCAGCGGGGTGAGTTTTTGCAAAATACACACTTTTGTCTTGCTAATGGGGTGGATGCTGAAAATCTCAATAGAGACCTATTGCAATTTTATGAAAACTCTCAACTTGCCCTCTCTTGCTGTCTCTGCCTCGTCAACCCACCCTGCCACGCCAAAAGTAAGCCACAGGCTACGGATGATATTCGGGCTGGTGCTGGCACTGCTCGGGCTTAGTGCTCCGATCGCCACGGCAGGAACCATTTTCGTGCAGAACCCGAGCTTCGAGACACCCGGAGAAATCCACGCGAATTCCTCTTATTGGGCCAAAATAAATTATGTCTACTGGATTCAAGGTAACCCTGGAAATGGCTATTGTCAGCAAGACATTCCGCTCGCAAACACGAACAACGCAGGCGCATTTTCCACCATCCCTCATGGCAATTATGCCGTTAACCTGAACGGTTGTGGTTATTCTGTCACTCAGAACCTGAACATCACCGTCAACAGCGGGGACACCCTTTCGGTGACATTCTGGGGCGGTAGACATAAGGTTCAAGCTGGCGGACCCATCACTGCCACATTCACGGTCGGCAGCACAACATACAGCCAAGACTTTGACACGTCTGCGCTTGAAGCCAACTCTTGGCAACAGTTCACATTTACTAAGACCATCACAAACTCTGGCAATCTCACCCTTGCATTCGCCAAAAGTGACGCCAAGCCTAGTGGTAGACCTTGGCTTGACGACGTCAGCAATGTCATTTGGACAACCTCCGAAGGCGGCACGCCGACCATCACCACCTCGGGCCCGCTGTCCTCTGCCGTGAGCAGCACCACTGGCACGGCTTCCAGCCCGGTAACCTTCATGGTCGCCGGTGCCAACATGACGGCTGGGATTTTGGTGACCGCGCCCACAGGCTTTGAAGTTTCCCAATCATCCGACAGTGGCTATGGCACCACCACCACCGTGGGTGCACCCGGTACGATTGCCGCCACCACCGTTTATGTGCGCCTCGCCGCAACCGCCGCGTTCGGCACTTACAATTCCGAGAACATCGTGCTTTCGAGCATGGGTGCCACTGCGGTAAATGTGACCACCACTGCCAGCGGCAACAACATGAGTTCTTCGTCGGCGGTTGTTACTCTAGCGGGTACGTTGGGCGCGGTGGACACCACCTACGGCGCGGCCTCAGCCACGCCTACGAGCTTCCATGTTTCCGGCAGCGGGCTGTTGGACAATTTGACGGTTACGCCGCCGACTGGTTATGAAGTGTCACTTAGCAGTGGCTCGGGCTATACCACCAGCTTGACCATCACTGCCAGCGGCACGCTGGCCAGCACTCAGGTTTATGTGCGCTTGGCGGCCACCACTGCGGTCAATCGGGGGACTCCTTACACCGGTAACATCACCGTAGCGGGGGGCGGCAGCTTCATCCCCCAAACTATTACCACGGCATCCAGTACGGTGGCTCCGGCAGATCTAACCATCATTGCTCTTGATCGAGAAAAACCCTACAACACCGTGGTGTCAACGCAAGATACCGAATGGTTCGATTTCAGTTACAACGGCGCACAGAATGACGAGACGGTCGACACCGTGACGTATGCTGCGAGTGCCGGCGCATTGGATTATACGGATGTGGTGGGCTCAACCTCCACGATCACACTCAGCGCAGCCGCTGGCGTGTTTAACGCAGACAATTACAACATCACATACCTGCCGGGTACGCTGATCGTAGTAAAGGCGACTCCCTGGGCGACGCTTACGTTGAGTAACTCGACGGTGACTTATGACGGCTCCGCCCATGCGGCCATCGTAGACATCACGGACAGCCTGGTGCCGGGTACCGTGCAGAACATCCGGATAGGCGGCGCGGCCGACCAGACCAACGCAGGTAGCTACGCGGTGACAGCAGACTTCGTTCCGGACGACACGACCAACTACGACACCCTCACCGCGCTCTCTGTAGGCAACTTCACCATCGAAGATAACAACAACTACGCCGCTTGGGCCACCGCCAACAGCGTGACCGGTGGGATTAGCGGCGATTCAAACAATGACGGGATCCAAAATGGCGTTGCCTATTTCATGGGCGTGACCGGTCAAGCCACCAATCCCGGCCTGGATGCTGACAATGTGGTGACTT
>Ga0164295_10001179_pt1 | contig 21683 bp, 16 predicted proteins | sample GEODES006metaG_FD_111798 | JGI IMG/M metagenome (GOLD analysis project Ga0164295, IMG submission 111798) | Oligotrophic lake water microbial communities from Sparkling Lake, Wisconsin, USA - GEODES006 metaG | ecosystem: Environmental > Aquatic > Freshwater > Lake | place: USA: Sparkling Lake... | reverse complement strand
GGCACGCCACTGATCGTCGTGCCGGAGGATCTCGCTTTCACGTTCCCAAGCAGCGATGGGCAGCCGATAGGTACTCCGTGGATCGACGACCTCGTCGATGCCAAACTCGCCAGCCTGCGGATCGCCCCATCAGGAATCTGCGACGATGAAACCTTTCTGAGGCGGGCCACGCTCGACCTCATCGGTCTCGTGCCGACGACCGAAGAGCGGGAGGCCTTCCTCGCCGACCAGTCGCCCGACAAACGCGGCCGCGTCGTCGACCAACTCATGACCCGCAAGGAGTTCGTCGAACTCTGGGTGATGAAGTGGTCGGAGATCCTGCAGATTCGTTCGCAAGCCAACGTTGTCAGCCCGAAGGCTGCGATCCTCTACCACCAGTGGCTAGACCGCCGCATCGCCGCCAACGAGCCCATCGACATAATGGTGCGGGATCTACTGACCGCCTCGGGTGGCACCTTCGCCAATCCTGCTTCGAACTATTTCCAACTGGAGCGCAACACGCTCAAGCTCACCGAGAATGTGGCGCAGGCCTTCCTCGGTATGCGAATCCAGTGTGCTCAATGCCACAATCATCCATTCGACCGCTGGACGATGGACGATTACTACGGCTTCGCCGCGTTCTTCACGCAGATTGGCCGCAAGCAGGGCAGCGATCCACGGGAAACCATCGTCTTCGATGCAGGCAGCGGCGAGGTAAACCATCCAGTCACCGGCAAACCCGCCCCGCCCAAATTCCTCGGGGGCGAACGACCGAAAGTTCCCAATCGTGACCGCCGCGAGGCGGTGGCGGCGTGGATCACCTCGGCCGATAATCCGTTTTTCGGCCGCCACATTGTGAACCTCGCGTGGGCCCACTTCTTTGGCCGCGGCATCGTCCACGAACCCGACGACTCGCGGGTCAGTAATCCACCATCAAACCCGGCCCTGCTTACGGAACTCAGCCGCCGATTTGCCGAATCCGGCTGGAATTTCAGGGCGATTGTCCGCTCCATCGTCACGTCCCGAACCTACCAGAGGTCGAGCGATTGGAACGAATCGAACCGTTCTGACAGCGTCAACTTCTCGCATGCCGCGGTTCGCCGGGTGCGGGCGGAGGTGCTGCTCGACGTGCTCGCCGAAGTGACCGACACCAAGAACAAGTTTCCCGGCCTTCCGCTCGGCGCCCGCGCCGTGCAGATGGCCGACGGCCGCACGACCAACTACTTTCTCACTACGTTTGGCCGCGCCACCCGCGAGGATGTCTGCACCTGCGCCGTCCGCATGGACCCGAGCCTGTCGCAGGCGCTTCATCTGCTCAATGGAGACGCCGCCAACGACCGCATCCGGCAGGGAAAGCTGGTCGAGCGGCGGCTGGCGACCGGCGGCACCCCATCCGCGATCATCGACGAACTCTTCGTGCGGTGCTTCAGCCGCATGCCAACCGAGCGGGAGCGACTCGAAACGCTCGTCACTGTGCTTGATGCTCCCGACAAGCGACAGGCGCTCGAGGACGTGTTCTGGGCGCTGCTGAATTCGCCCGAATTCATCTTCAACCACTGATGCCACCCACCATGCTTGTTTGCTACCGCACCCATCGGCTTCTCCTCGCGATTCTTGCGATCGCGGCCTGCGGCTCCGTCCGAGCCGCCGACGCCCCGCCGACGTTCAACGACAATGTCCTGCCGATCTTTCGCGAGAAGTGCTGCGGCTGCCACAACCCCGACAAAAAGAAGGGGGGCCTCGATCTGACGAGCCATGGTCAGGTGATGGCGGGTGGCAGTTCAGGCGAGGTGATTGCGGCAGGCGATGCCGATGGCTCGTATCTCTGGCAGCTGGCAAGCCACACAGCGGAGCCGAAGATGCCGCCGGATTCGGACAAACTCCCTGCCGACGCGCTGGATTGCATCAAACGGTGGATCGCCGGCGGCGCCATCGAACGCACGGGCGACGCACCGGTGGCCCGCAAGACGACGGCGATCGCATTGGCCACGGCCGGCGTTGCGGCTCCCGAAGGTCCGCCGGTCATGCCCCCGCGGCTATCGCTGGAGGTGGTCGTGGAAGCGGCACGCCCCACGACTATCACGGCCCTCGCCGTGTCTCCGCACGGCGAGGTTACGGCAGTGGGCGGCCGCCGCCAGTTGCTGCTGCATCACACGGCATCGCTCGAACTGCTGGGCGTGCTGCCGTTTCCCGAGGGGGTGGTGAAGACCGTCCGATTCACGCGGAATGGCAAGCTGTTGCTGGCCGGCGGCGGTGAGGCCGCCAAGAGCGGCCGCGTGGTGATCTGGGATGTCGCGACGGCCACCCGCATCGCCGAGCTCGGCGACGAATACGACGAGGTGCTGGCAGCCGACCTGTCGGCCGATCAGCGCCTGGTCGCCTTAGGCGGACCGTCACGGATCGTGCGGCTGCTGACGACCGCCGACGGCGCGGTGGAGAGCGAGCTTCGCAAACACACCGACTGGGTGACGGCGGTCGAATTCTCTCCTCACTCATCACCGCAGGGAAACCTGCTGGCCACGGGCGATCGCGCCGGCAACGTATTTCTCTGGGAGCCGCGTGGGGGACGCGAGTTTGGCACGCTCAAGGGCCACACGCTGGCGATCACCGCCATGGCGTGGCGGCCCGATGGCGGCGTGCTGGCGACGGTGTCGGAGGACGGGTCGCTGCGGCTCTGGGACCCGAAGGAGTCGACGCAGTTGAAGACTTGGCAGGCCCATGCGGGCGGCGTGGAAGGAGTGGCTTGGCTGCGCGATGGGCGGCTGGTAACTACCGGCCGCGACCGACGGGTGAAGCTCTGGAAGGCGGACGGACCGCTGGAGCGAGAGACCGCTCCGCTTGCCGACATTGGCACACGGGTGGCGGTCACCGCCGACGAGGCTCGGATCTTCGCGGGTGATTGGAGCGGCGCGGTGACGGCGTTCACTACCGCCGATGCCGCTCAGGCCGGCACGCTCGACACCAATCCGCCGCATCTGTCCAGGCGGCTCGAGCTTGCCGAAAAAATGCTCGCCGATGCTGCTTTAGTCGGGCAGACTGCCGCGGAGAAGGTAACGGCGGCCGCCGACGCTATGCAGGTCGCCGAATCGCAGGTGGCTGCTGCCCGCAAGGCCTTGGATGAGGCCGAGGAGCAGGCGGCGGCCTTGAAAATACGGCAGGACGATACGGCACAACGTGTGGAACGCTGGCGGGCCGAACTCGAGTTTTCACGGTCCCAGGCTGCCCCGACGAAATAGGGAAGCAGCGAAATAGCGGAGCGAGTCCACGTTCGCATCTGCCGCCGCATCTCTCTTGATTCTGGGTCCGTGATCCGTGAGCAAGACGGCCTCTTCACTCGCGTCCGCTCCTTGCTCCCGCGACCGTTCGTCGCCCATCAAACGCTTGCGGAAGCGTTGTTGGCCGTCCTAGCCCTGCACTAAAGACATACAGCTTGTGATGGCTACAATCAGTTCTCGCCAAAAATTCTTTGAGCGTGACGCAACACATCTTTGGCTGTTGCTAAGTCTTTCACCGTGGCACGGTAGGTTAAAATTATGACGCTTCATGTGAAAAAAGGCACCGACTGGAAATCCGTCTACGCTCAGGCGAGGTCGTTGGCACCAGAGGCCTTTGAGGCGGATCGCATCAACAACTTGGTCATGGGCGAATGGGCTTCAGTCGGAACACCCTCGACCCACGTCAATCCAGTAGACCAAATGCCGATTGAAGGTCCGCCTAAGATAGACCACCAAACCGCTATCGATGCCGTAGCGGCGGCTGCCCGCCAGCATAAGGCCTGGGGTTTGGTGGATCTTGACGAGCGCAAGGCACGGGTGAAAGCAGGATTGGTCGGTCTTCGCGAAGTTCGCGACACAATCGCTCTGCTACTGGTCTGGGAGATTGGCAAGCCGTGGAGACTGGCGTGCGCCGATGTCGACCGCTGCATCGACGGCGTGGAATGGTACCTCACCCAAATTGAACGTCAGCTCAAGGGTCGTACACCACTCAGTGGGCCGATTTCCAACATTGCGTCGTGGAACTACCCAATGAGTGTTCTCGTTCACGCAGAGTTAGTCCAGGCGCTGGCCGGAAACGCGGTCATCGCGAAGACACCCTCACAGGGAGGTTTTCACTCGCTCACCCTTGCCCATGCAATGATGGCTCGGGCGGGCTTGCCCGTGACTCTTGTGAGCGGCGTTGGTGCCGAGTTGAGTGACGCACTGGTCTCTTCGCCTGAGCTCGGTGCCTTCGCCTTTGTTGGCGGAAGGTCGAATGGCCGTGCCACACTCGAACGCCTTGCCGACTTCAACAAGCGTCACATTTTGGAACAAGAAGGTTTGAACGCTTGGGGGGTTTGGGATTTCAGCAAATGGGATTATCTCGCTCCCCACATTCGCAAAGGCTTCGAGTATGCGAAGCAGCGGTGCACCGCCTACCCGCGGTACGTCGTTCAGCGGCGACTTTTCCCAGCGTTTCTCGAGATGTACATGCCTATCGTGAAAGGGCTGAGGTTCGGCCACCCATTGGCGGTGGAGAATGACAATGACGAACTTCCAGACCTCGAGTTTGGTCCGGTGATTCACAAGACCAAAGCGAATCAACTACGTGCTCAGTTCGACGAGGCGATCAACACGGGAGGAATTCCCCTCTACAATGGAAAACTCGACCACGGTCGATTTCTACCGGGGCAAGACATTGCAGCGTATGTCGCACCCGCCACAGTTCTCGAACCACCTCGGGCGTGGTCGCTGCACCACTCGGAACCGTTCGGCCCAATCGACTCTATTGTTCTGGTGGATACCGAGGCTGAATTCATCGCCGCGATGAACGTGTCAAATGGGAATCTAGTTTCTTCCGTGGCTACCGATGACATGGTGTTCGCGAAGCGGGTTCGCGAAGAAGTGTCGGCCTTTAAATTTGGCGTCAACGTAACCAGGTCTCGGGGAGATCGCGAAGAGGTGTTTGGAGGGCTTGGCGCATCGTGGCGCGGCGCATTCGTCGGTGGAGACTTGCTCGTGGACGCAATCACTGATGGCGAGAGGCCCATCTACGGAAATTTCAAGGGTGGATCTCGATTTCCCGAAGGTCTCGACCTCTAAAAACGTGGCCTGCTCGGCCACGAAAAGCGTTCTCCAACGGTTGTGGCGAGTGCGACACGGCCTTCGCGGTGGCCAGGATCGAGATAGCCAGTTCCACGCAGTTTGGCGGCAGGAAGGCCCCGCGATCCTGGCCGGTCCGCCCCTCATGGGTGGTCCTGTTTCGCGTGCGAAGACACTACTTGTTACCAGAGTCCGCTATGGTGTTGGGGGCGATGTGCGGAGTCTGCTAGCCTCCCTTCGGCCGGCAGCGAAGATGCCGTAGATTCCCGCGGCGCCCCGCGGTGAAAGCGAGCAGCATTGTGGCCCCAATCCCCGCAGCCGAGCCAGCCTTCCCGGAAGGGAGTGGCGTGGACCGCGCGGGGCTGATCTTGTTCACGCTCGCGGCGATGCAGTTCATCAGCACCGTCGATTTTATGATCGTGATGCCCCTAGGGCCGCTCCTGTTCGACACCCTGGGCATCGACACTGTGCAGTTCAGCTGGGTCGTCTCGGCCTACACGTTCGCGGCCGGGTGCGCCGGCTTTGCGGCTGCGGCGGTGCTCGACCGCGTGGGACGCAGGTCGGCCTACATTGCGCTTTCAGCCGGCCTGCTGCAGGGCACCCTGGCCTGCGGCTTGGCGACGAATTACCAGCTGCTGGTCGCGGCCCGGTGCCTGACGGGCGCGTTTGGCGGAGTGTTGGGCGGTTTGTCGTACGCCATCGTGGCGGACGTGTTTCCCGAGGAGCAGCGCGGCCGGGCGACCGGCTTGCTGATGTCGTCGTTCGCTGTGGCGTCGGTGGTGGGTGTGCCCATAGGCATAGCGCTGGGTAACCGCTACGGCTGGGGAGTACCGTTCCTTGTGCTCGCGGCCCTGGGGCTGCCGCTATTGGGCGTGGCCGCGTGGACGATGCCGCCGCTGACCGGTCACCTGGGCGGGCCGCGACGACGCCCTCTGGCCCAGTTGCTGGACACGCTCACGTATCCCTCCCATCGGCCTGCCTTGGCCCTCACCGCCGTCCTGATGTTCGGCGCATTTTCCGTGATTCCCTACATCAGCGCCTCCTACGTGAGCAACGCGGGTGTCACGGAGGCCCAGTTGCCCGTCGTCTACGTGGCCGGGGGCTTGCTCATGTTCGTGAGCACGCCGCTCGTGGGCCGGCTCATCGATCGCTATGGTGCCCTGCCCGTGTTTCGTTGCGTGGTGTTGCTGGCGGCCGTGATGACGCTCGTGGTCACTCACCTGCCATCCGTGGGGCTAGCCGTGGCGGCCCCGGTGGCAGCGCTGATGATGGCGAGCAACGCGGGGCGGCTGGTGTCCTCCGTATCACTGATCACGGCCAGCATTGAGCCCCGACGGCGCGGTGGCTTCATGTCGGTCAATTCGTCGGTGCAGCACATCGCCAGCGGCCTCGGTACCGTATGTGGTGGGCTGATCTTAGAGGGGGGGGCCGGCGAACCGCTGCTTCATTTTGGAACGGTCGGCATCCTCGCTGTCGCGGTGACGCTCACGAGCCTCTGGTTCGCCGGCCGCGTGCGACCGGTCGTGGCACCCATCTCTGGGGCCGCCAATTCTGGATACTGAAAGAGGTCGGCGACCGGATCGCGGATCTCGACCCCCGCCTCGTGGTATTGTCCCCGGAGGTCCTCGCCGACCTGCAGTCGCTCTTTGGCAGCGGGCCGCGGCGACCATGACGAGTGCTCGGCGGCCACCTCTCCGGCTTTACCGCCGCGTCCTCGCATCGAGTTACCGTGAGCAAGTGGAATGCCCGCGGTAGAAACGTGTTGTGCCGTCGAACACAATAGTGGCGAGCTTCTTTCGTTAAGGCCATTTCAGGCTGCGGCTCGGCTCGGCGTAAGCGACTCAACCCTCAACCGCCTGACCCACGCCGAGACAAATACCACGGCTCGCCATCGGCAAAGTTGTTCTCTACCGTGTGGAGACGCTTCGCAAATGGCTGAAGAGCCATGAAACGTGAGAAGGCCGGCGACTAAAACCCTCCCGATACGAGCCGAGTGCCACGGAGTGCGGCCTCACGAAGTATCACATGGAGAACTTCGCCTGGATCACGAGCAAGCGAGTTCCGTGGTCCCCCAGAAAGTGGCGTCATTGATGGGGGTAGGTCAGCAGCCCGCCTGAAACATACTTAACCAAATGCCTGAGTAAGAGGGGTGTGGGGCACGTATGATGGTTTCGTAGACCCACGATTTAAAATACTGGTTCCTCTAGGCGTACCGTCGCTCTTCCAGAGTTCCGTGCGGCTACTCGAGGTGTAGGCAGTAAAAAACACCTTGCCATTGACGTTTGTGATTGATGCAATACTGCGCCGAATAGGCAGTTGTGCGAAGGCCTTGACGAGAGCTGTGCCCCTAGCCGTACCGTTGCTCTTCCACAGTGCTGTACCTGCATCGGGAGTAAAAACGGTAAAAAACAAGCTACCGTTAACGTTTGTCGCCTTATTTAAATAAGACGCCGTCGCTCCTGGTGAACAATCTTTTACGAATACCGTTCCTCTCGTCGTGCTGTCAGTCATCCAGAGCTGCGCACCCTGAGTCGGGCTGGTGGCGAGGCTAAAAAAGAGTTTTCCTCCGACGCTAGTCAGCAGTGTAGGGTTGGAGAAAGGGTTGCCTACAATATCTTTCACCATCGTCGTGCCACTAGCCGAGCCATCGCTTCTCCACAGAGTGCGGCCAGAACCGGACGCTTGAGCTGTAAAATAAAGCAATCCATTGACATTGGTCAGGTTGTGTGGAGCTGATCCCCAATTCCCATCGACGATGTCTCTGACAACATATGTTCCGGCTGTTGTGCCATCGCTTTTCCAGAGTTCCTCGCCATAGCCCGAAGCACTGGCAGAAAAATAGAGTGTTCCATTTACGTCAGTAAGACTGTGCGGTCGTTCTCCAAGATGAGACACGGACGTAATCGGGAAATCACCCGTTGTCACCACTATTTGTTGGATAGGATTGACGATAGTGTGTACCAGGACGGTTCCGTTATGAGTACCATTACTCTTCCAGAGTTCTGTGCTGTGATCTGTCGTATACACGGTGTAGTAGAGTATGCCGCCAACACGAGTCAGGTTTTCGGCATAGTGGGCCTCTCCACCTTCTGTAATATCTCTCACCATGACTGTACCCTTCGCTGTGCCGTCGCTTGTCCACACCTGCGATCCATTCGCGGAGGTATTCACGGTGAAGAAAAGCTTTCCTCGGACATTGGTTAGGTTATCCGCATTTGAGTTCCAGTCTTGTTGTGACGCAGCTGTAACCACGACGGTTCCCTTGGCTGTACCGTCGCTTACCCAGAGTTCTTTACTGCTAGAACCCGTCTGCGTGGTGAAGTAGAGTTTACCGTTGGCACTGGTTAGGTCGTTGACCAGCGATCGCCCAAGATCATGCGAAAACGCCTTGACCAAAACGGTCCGCCCCGTCAGAGCATTCGTCTTCCATAGTTCCGTGTGCCGCTCCCAGTTGCTGCTGTCGGAAACGGTAAAGTAAAGGGTGTTGCCGACTTTCAGGCTCTCCGTAGGTGGGGGAGGCAGCAGGAGAGTCATCTGTTGTCGCGGTTCAAGGGACTGCATTGACAGTTCCACACGGCCACGGTCCGTCAAGGAACGTCGCCCGGAACGTTGGCCATGAGCGAGCGATCCAAAGTATTTGGCTAGCAGACGGCGGCACTTTGGGAACATAGGCAGCAAACTCCAGTTCAAGGCAGACGCTGAATTCCAGACATGCTTCGGCCGGGGGGTCAGCCGTTACACGATAAGCGGAAGCGGCGGCATCGAGGGGCCACTACAAACTTTTGTCCTCGCCCTCGGGTGCACCAGTAGGAAAACGAACCTTACTGGCAAAGGGAAATACACCAGCGTGTCCCCTTTTCCGGCTGGCTTTCGCCTAGCTTGGTGGCAGCCCTCCGGCATCAGTTACCTCCCAGCTACCAGGACACGCCCCGATGTTTGCCTATCGTCGCAAAAACAGGCTTGGTTGTGAGCAGCTGGAAGGCAGATTCGCCCCTTCAAGCCTTCTGGTCGGATCTGGAAGTCGATCATCTCTGCATGACGCAGAGTCGTTAGAGACCACACAGGCGGAGCAGGCAGCGTTTTATCTGGCGGCGAGTGCGGTGTTGGGCCAGAGTTCGAGCATGTCGAAGGTAGCACCGGTTGTGCTTGACCAGCCGGCATTGGGAAATGCAGGGCGTCAGGGCGATTGGTGGAGTCCTCCGAAAGACGACTTGCAGCAATCAACGGGATCGCTTCTCGGAGAGACAGCCGTGGTAATACCAGTGTTCGGTCTTTGCATGATGCCCGACGGCACGGTACAGTGCATGCAAGTTGGGACAGCTGTTAGTTGGACCACCTCAAAAGTGATCGTTATAGACACGCGGACTGAGTCAACAGATGATGGGACAATCTTAAGCGTACCCACGACTGATGATTCAGAGATTAGTACCGACACTGCCTCGATGGGTCCCATTAGCCCTGAGACGTCTACCGATCAAAGCAATGACGCCGCCGCAGAAGACGTTGAGCCTGTGAACCAACAGCCAGTCGGTAGTGATGATCCGACGGTAGTGAATACTCATCCGGTGTCAGAGTCCTACACGGTGACTGACGACAATGTGACAGACCCAATGTCTGTCGATAATGATCCGCTGATTACGGATGCATCGGGCGGAGTCGCCGTTGATACCGCGTCAGTCGAGCCACAATCCGATAACGCAGGTGGGGAGGGTGACGGCCCGATGGTGGAAGGCAGGGACGGTGCTGCTCCCGTGGCTGACAACGTCAGCATCGACGATAGGTTGAACGGGTCCTGACTCACTCCTGCTGCGTTGGCCCAGAACCTTGAGGCTCCTGATATGCCTTGGGAATATCGAAGTCAAAGACGTTCGGTCCTAGACGCCGCACTTCCACTCGCTGTGTAGAGGATGAGTTGTATTGCTCAGGAATTCTTTCCCTGGCTGGCGGTGCAGCACCGCTCAAGGCGCTCGAGGACTCGGTGCTTGTTGACTCCGGTGAGAACACCATCACGACATAACCGCCTGGGAGAAGTCCTTTACGGTCGGAAATTCGATAGACGCCATCTTGTATGACGGCGCCAGCGATGATCGCCGGTTTAGAGTCGGTCGAGCGGAACTCGATGACGCCGTTATCGAGAGGCTGTGCAGCGTATTGCACGTGACCGCTGACCGCGATCCGTCGACTGCCGAGTGTCCATGAAGCCACCAATGCCTTATACGCCACCAAGAGAACTGCAGCAGCAATCGCTCCATAGCAAAGACGTGTCCAGCGGCGCGATGACGCGTCCGTCTTCCGTAGCATGCCAGTTAAATGACTTCGGATCACTTCGATGTCGGTGCTCAGATACCATGCGATGTCGTCAGCGTGGAGTCCTAGCGTCGAGCACTGACGGACAATAGAAGTGAGACGGGGTGCACTCAGAGGCGATGTGGGACGCGGCGGTAAAGCTGCAGCCGTTTGTCCAAAAATGCACGCAACCTGAGGCGGCTTTCCTGCTTCGGCATCAGTCAACAACTGTATAAATTCAGGATACGTGATGTATTCGGAAAGATAGTTCTTCACATTCGACGCTGCTGCACGTGCCATGACTGAGCGGTCATCACTCGGCCCGAATAGAACCACCTTGGTGTCAGGAACGTCTTTGAACATTCGTCTTGCGAACGCCAGGTAAGTCGCCTCAGCCTCTCTTGCGTTTATCAGGCACACCTGGGGGCGAATCGCCGCAATCGCTTGTATTGATTGTTCATCGAGGGGCCCTGAGCCCACCACGGCGATATGGCTGCCCCGAGATAGCGACGCCACTCGGTCAGTGGTGTGTTTGTCAGCAGTCGCAACAAAAAGATGGATCGTCTGCGTCACTGCGGTAAGTCCCCTTGCGTGGTACCGAGATTCTCCCAGACGGTCGCGTCGATTTCATTTGGGTAGAAGTCAACTGCTCCATCGCAGGTTGCCGCTACGACACCACCGGGGTGCCGGCTGCGAGCGAGAAGTCGCACTGGATTCGCTGATGTGTGCGGGCAAATGCAGGGCGTTAGGTCGTCTGAAGCACAATCCCCTGTTCGCGGCATTACGTCGGGCAGTTGGGAGTTCGGCGGCGCTAGCGTAGAAAACAATGAGCTTGGCCCCCACCAACCGAGGCCACGGTAGTCTGTGCCCTGCGAACCGGCCTCCGTCTCTGCTCTCAGAACTTCTGAAAATGCGAGTGTCTTGCTGAGGCCGTCCGTAATCTCGGCCACCCGTATGGCGATGGCCTCACGCAACAATGTCTGATCTTCGGCAGGCGTGAGGTCTCCATTGCCACCGCTCATCTGATAGGCACCGCCTTGAAATGCCTTGAATGCAGAAAAGCGATTCCCGAATTGATGAAGTGTTACTGGGCTCGTTGGGCCACCTTCAGAACCAGTCACCAAAAAGAACGGAAGTAGTAAGGGCAGTAATGGCGGCACCCCTGTCCCTCCTGTGCCTGCCGCCGAACCGGTGACGATAGCTTGGATCGACAACGTGACACTCCCTCCAGTCTTGATCGTCCCGCCTGGTTGTAGCGTCGCGCCGGTAAGGCTTACCGGCCCGGCAGTGCTGGTGAAGGTCCCGCTTATTGATGCGCCGCTCAACATCCCAGAGCTAAGCGTTTGCAAATCAGCCACTGAGTAAGTCCCAATGGGCGTCATGGAGACTGGCGGATTCGTATTCCAACCCGCGGCGGTGCTGACGTACGCGCCGTTTCCCGTACAGGCGGCATAGCTGTGGGCGGACGCACCTTGACCGAATGTTGTGCGGACGGGCTGCTGGTTTGGGCACGCGAACACATCAAACACCTCTGCCGTGAGCACGGCGTTACGTCCTCTATCAAATCGTGACTCTGCTATGTAGAGGCGGTGATCGTAATTGTCGTAGAAAGCCTGTTGGTCGAGAAACGGCATCAGTTGTACCATCCATGTTTTCCAGTACGAATTATGAGAACCTATCGGAAGCTCCCGGAAACTGGATTCATAGGCCAAAGATGCGAGTGCTACTTGCTTAAGGTGGTTGGAGCACTGTATCCTCCTTGCTGACTCACGACTTGCTTGGACCGCAGGCAAAAGCGTCCCGGCAAGTACGCCCATGATCGCCACTACTGTCAGAAGCTCGATAAGTGTCGCACCAGTCCGTGCCGCAGACCGCGATAATGATACGCTCACTTGCCTGTGTGCGGACCCGACTGATGTGGTAGTTGAATGCATCTGCTCCTCGATAGCTTCGCGATAACGGTTCATGTGCCGTCGACCATTGTGTAGCCCACGCGTTGTTCCATAGCGTTGGCTGATTCCGCATTGCCAGTGTCCCGATAGAAGCGAGCCAAGTCCCTTACCGCACTCACGGTATCCGGATGAGAGTGCCCGAGCCGCGTCTCTCGTAGTGCGATCACGCGAAGGAACAAATCCTCGGCCTCCGTTGCCATTCCCTCAGCCGCGTCGAGCAGTGCCAGTCGATGCATGATCAACGCCGTGTCGGGGTGGCTCGCGAAACCAGAGCGCTCCTGAATCGCCAGAGCCTCCTCCAGGAGGGGCTTCGCTAGGGTGAATTCACCCTGAATTCGATGAAGTTCCCCGCGTCTGCTCAGCGTACTTGCGATCTGCGGGCTTGACTTGCCATGAAATCGTTCCTGCAACGCCTGCACCTGAGAATATGCCGCGGCTGCCTCTTCGTATCTGCCGGTGCTGCGGTAGACGTCACCCAGGGCACCAAGGTATGCAGAATTGACGATGTGGTCGCGTCCGAAAACCCTCTGGCGGATAGTCGAGGCCGCGGTCAGCAAGGATTCGGCTTCCGTGTATTCACCCTTCCTGTAACGCACCTTACCGAGCTGCTCTAGCGTGGTGGCGACGACGGGGTCCGACGGCCCGAGATTGCGTTCAAACAGTTTGAGGGATTGCTCCAACAGACTGATGGCGGCTTCCTGAGAGCCAAGAGACGAAAGCGTGATTGCCAGATTAGCCCGCCCGAGCGAGGTTTCGATATGGCTGGTACCAAACACGCGCTCCTTCATTGACAACGCAGACCGAAGCGTTTCCTCGGCCTCGAAGTACTCACCGCATGCTTGCTGGGCAACCCCAAGCTCGTTCATGCAAAACGCTTTATCCTGTGTATCCATCGTGGAAGCGAATTCAATCAGTTGAAGCGACTCCGCCAAGGACGTTTTCGCTTCCAAGGGTGAGCCCAAACCGAGAAGCGACGTCCCCAGCGCCTTCAATATATCTGCCTTGACCAGCGCATTACGGCCCGTAGGGGACTTGCCGTATTGCTTATCCAGTTCGGAGCGCGCCATAGGCAGCAGTTCGCGTAAGGTCATATCCCGTCCAGCGGGCTGGGACGCAGGCAGTTGGAAAGCCTTGACGAGAAACTGCAGCACTTTGTCGGAATCCTGCCGCTGCCCGATTGCTTCGGCCTCTTGGAGCTGCGCCTTCCGCCGCTGTTTTTCAGCCCACACACGCTCCCGATCGGCCTGTACGTAAAAGCTGGTGATACCGACGATGGCCAGCACCATCGCTGCAAAGACGCCTGCAATAGCGGCAGCCGCAATTCGGTGTTTGCGGGCGAGTCGCCAAAGTGAATCAAGGAGCGATGGGTGGGAAGCAAGTATCGCGTCACCGCGTAAATAACGATCGATCTCGTCCACGAGATCACTTGCGTGTGAGTATCGCCTGTCACGATTCTTTTCCAGGCATTGCAGGGCGATGAGCTTAATGTCGCGGTAACGTGGATGCGTGTATTGCACGGGCCAGATCGGGTCTGACTCCTTCACGATGCGTGCCGCTTCAAAGACAGGTTTACTTGCAATGTCGTAGGGAAACTCGTCGGTGATGAGTTGCCAGAGCACCACGCCGAGTGCGTAGATATCGGCACGTACGTCGATGTCATTTGCATCGGCGTTGAACTGCTCTGGGCACATGTATTGCAACGTGCCGATTATCTTGCCGGCGTCCGTATGCAAGGTCGTCATGGCAACGTCGGCGTCGATGCTCCTCGCGATTCCAAAGTCGATGACTTTTGGCTGACCGTTGGCATTGACGAGGATATTGCTCGGCTTCAGATCCCGATGAATGATGCCCTTGTGGTGCCCGTGCGCCGCGGCGTCGCAGACCTCACGAAACAGTTTCATGCGGTCATGAGTCGACAGTTCATGGGCTTTAGCGTACTCGGTGAGTGACTTGGCGTTCGGAATAAACTCCATCACAAAATAGGGCACTGTCACTCCGGCGACCTCTTGCGAGCCTACCGAGTAGATGTGGGCAATACCCGGATGCGTAAGTCGTCCCAATATCTCAGCTTCGTAATCGAACCGTTTCAGAAGGGCTGAGGAGACAACTCCGGGACGCATCACCTTCACCGCGACAGTTCGTTGCGGTTTGCTTTGAGCGGCCTCGTAGACCCGACCCATCCCGCCTTCTTCAATCAGCCGCACGATGGTTACGTCGCCCAGCGTCTTTCCGACGAAACGATCGCTACTCATATCGGCTGCCCCGAATCCTATGAAGTCTGTTAACCCGCCAAGCTCAGATTGCGGATTATTCCCAAAATCGATTGTGTCGTCATCGCGCGGCGGCGGGGCTGCGTCCACAGAGTGGTCACCACGCAGGGGAGGGTCAGCGCCCATAGAGTCGTCTTCGCGTGGCGAGAGTTCATTGGTCATAGGACAGACGAATAATCGCGTGCGTGGAGGCAGAGGTGCTTGTCAGGTAAATGCGGGAGGTCATCGGAGGTGTGTCATCGTGAGGACCTAGGGCGACAACGGCGAGGCACCGTTCATAGCCTTACCGATGAGTTGCTTCGCGGTTTCCCATCGCCGCTTGATGGTCCGTACGGAGCATTCCAAGAGATGGGCTGCGTCATCTTGCTTGAGCCCTAAATACCAGACCATATGGAATAGTTCCCGCTCATCCTCGGGCAATGAGGCAGCGGCGGCATGAAGCTGGGACCACTTCTCCATATCGCCTGTTGGCTCCGTCGGCGCCGAGACGTTGTCGACGACGGCGCGCCTGTCGCCATCGAAGCAGGGGTAATTTGTTTGATGATTCGCGGCATGCGACTCTGGTCCGGCATATTTCTTGGCTAGATCAAGAAGCTCGCGGCGAATCTGAATAGCAACCAAGCCTGTGAAGTGTCGCACAGACTGAGGCGACACATCTCCAAGGGCACGGTAGAGCCGCATTGCTGCGTTTTGAACGATGTCGTCTGTTTGATCCCAGCGGCGGACTGTTGGGAAACGTTGCAGCATGCGGTGGGCGATAAACCGCATTCTTTCGCAAGCGACTGCTACCAGCTCTTCTCGAGCCGACAAATCTCCGGCGGCGAGTCGCTGCAGGCAGGCTGTGAGCTGTCGTTCTGACGCCTCAGCATCGGAGTGGGAGGGGTCTTTCATAGGACGCATACCAGAAGCCTAGGCCGACGCTCAGGCAGGGGGGCCCAAGTCCGTGGCCGACCGCCCTTATGGTGGGGTTCGGTGCGGGCTTCGTCAATGGGGCTGCAGCCGTATTTACTGCCTTTCCGAGGCTTTGTGCGACGGATGGCACCCGGTCGTTGCCGGTGTCGCTAGACATCAAGGGTGGTCAGGCTCGACCGACCGAGCCAGCCAAACAGGAGGTAACTCAATGGCGAAGAAGTGGCTTTATAGGCACGGCGGCAAAGTCTTCGGCCCAGTCTCGACTGCGGAGCTTTTGGCTGCTGCCCATTTGGGTTTTCTCAAAGCGGCTGACCTAGTGAGGCGGACGAATCGTACCTCCTGGAGGATAGCGGGAAGTATCGAGGGCCTCTTTGTGTCCAGCAGTGAGCAGCCCGGACGCCAGACGCAACCATAACGCTTCTTTCCGTCACTTGCAGGCACGACAGCTATTCAGGAGCCATTGACGATGCAATCAATCCGGTACCTCTGGAAACGTCCCTCAAGAACTCGGCCAGGCCGCGTTCGCACACAGTGCCGCCAGCACTCGTCTCTGGCCGCAGAAAGCCTGAGCGTCGACGTGCTGGAGCGACGCCAAGCCATGACGGTTGCTCCGAATTCCACCGCTGCTGCCGTACAGGTGGCGTCATTGCAGAGTGCCATGGTCGCGATAGCCTTCGCCCCTCCCGCTCCAACCGGTGCTATGGGAGTTGTCGGGAACGGCCAGGTGACCCTGAACTGGGCTGCTCCATCCAACAACGGCGGCAATCTGGTCAAGGACTACCTGATCCAGTACAGCAGCGACAACGGATCGACGTGGTCGTTGTTCCGTGACGAGACGTCGACAGCAACGACAGCCATCGTCACCGGACTGAGAAACGGCACCTCGTATGTGTTCTCGGTTGCGGCGGTAAACGACGTTGGGGCGGGACGTTGGTCGCCGCCATCAACTCCGATCGCACCTTCTAGCGTGTCGGCCGTTGTCATCGATCGCCAACTACGAATCAACCTGGCTGGTGCCGGCGATATTGCATCCCTTTCGAATAACGGCAAGGACTATGTCATTACGGGAATGAAGCGTGGGGGCAGCGGCCAGGTATTCACGGCCTCCTTCTTCAGTACGAGTGGCGTGGACTCCATCTTCGTAATCGGCACCAGCGCCAGCGATAGCCAAGCGTTTGTCCTCGGTAGGGGAACGCTCATTGATTCGCTGCTCGTAGATAAAAGCGTCGAGGAAACGAATCTATGTGGCACTGTTCAGATAGCACAAGGCGGGGTGGCGATCGGGTCGTCCCAGATCCTTCTATCCGGTATGTTCTCTTCCTCTGGATCGCAGCGATACTCTGGCAACGTGGTTCTTGTAGACGACATTTCGCTGACAACCGCTGATACGATTCTGTTCGGGGGAACTATCGAGGGTGGGCATAACCTGACGCTCGCCGCCAAAAACGCAGTGACGTTTACGGGCTCAGTCGGTAGCAAACAGGCTTTGGGTGAGATCAACGTTGTACGGGCAGCTTCAGTAACGGCTCAGGGCAGGTTTACGCTGGACGGTTCGATTTCGGGGGCCGGGCCTCACGGCCTTCGGTTTGGGGCCGGGGTCAATAACGTACGGCTGTGGAGCAGTGGCAGCACGATCCGAAACTTTTCATCTGCAGGGATCCGTTTTGACGGTACCTCCACCAACTCACTCATCCATGGCTTTACGATTGATCGGAATGGCTGGGATGGCATCCAGTTGGATAGTGGGAATTACCAGGGCACGGTGATTGAGGGCAACACTGTCACGAATAATTCGCAGGTGGGCATTCGGGCCTGCGGGACCATTGGTCTCATCATCAGCAACAATACCGTGAGTGCGAACGGTACAGGCATCGCTGTCACGAACTCCAACGGATCTGTCGAGGGCACGAACGTACGGGGCAATGTCGTCACGAAGAACGGCGACGGCATCGTGCTTGGACCATCAGCCCAGGGAATTACCATCGGAGGGATCCGCCCGCAGGACGGAAACACCTTCCAATCAAACAAGGCGTACGGGATAAAAATTGAGCCCGGCAACTATGCCCGGACGGTTATTCAAGGAAACAAGATCCTTGCCAATGGAGGGGCTGGGATTCGTGGCAATCAAGGCGGCGCGAGAGGCATGCTGATCGGTGCCGCCGATATTGGTGGCGGCGGGAACTCCATTACCGGCAACGGCTGGGACGGGATCCAATTCGATATTGGCGACTATGCAGGCACGCGGATAAACGGAAACACCGTTGCCGACAACACGCACGTAGGGATTCGCGGCTCTTCCACCACGAATCTCACAATCAATGGCAACAATGTCAGTGGCAGCGGAAGCGGCTTCGCTTTTAGCGGCACTATGGCGGGAACGTCGGTAAGAGCAAACACGATTAGCCGCAACGGGGATGGCATCAGTCTGTGGACTGGCGTGAGAGGACTTACGATCGGCGGTTCGACTTCTTCTGCCGGAAACACCGTGTCGAAGAATTTCCGAGACGGTTTCTCGATCGATTCGGGTAACTACACCGGTACTGTGATACACGGCAACTCAGTCCTTGGTAACTCCCGAGACGGGGTGCGATTCAACGAAGGCCCTGGCGCCACTGCACTCGCCTTTGGGGGGCTCGGCGTGGGTGAGGGAAACAGTATTCAAGGAAATGGAGGCAACGGGGTGTCGCTGTCGGCGGGCGACTATCGGGGTGCCTATGCCAGCACTGCGATCATCGGGAACAGGTTGTGGGATAACGGCGGAATAGCGATCCACCGGCCTCCGGCAGCGATCAACGTCATCGTCACGCCGAACGACGTATTCAATATTACTGACTACCAGTACAGTCAGAATGCGACTGGCATCACGATCACCAAGTACAAAGGAACTGCCACCGACGTCACCGTTCCCCAATTGATCAACGGTGTGCGCGTCACCGAGCTCGGAATCGGTGCCTTCCAGGGTCGAGGGGACATCACTCGAGTGACCCTGCCTCAGGGACTCACTCGCATTGGCAACAATGCATTTGACGGATGCAGGAGCCTGGTCAGCGTCAATATTCCCAACGGCGTGACATCGATTGGCGACACCGCCTTCATCTGGTGCGGGAAGCTCCAGACGCTGAACATTCCGGCGAGCGTGACCTCGATTGGGATCTTCTGGTCGTTCTGGGGTTGTGGCAGCATGACCTCCATCAACGTCGATCCAGCGAACACGAAGTACGCCAGCCAGGACGGCATTCTCTACAACAAGGACATGACCTGGCTCTACTGGTGCCCGGGCGGCAAAGCCGGAGCAGTCACATTGGCTTCAACGGTGAAAACAATTGGGTACTTCAGCTTTGAAGACTGCAATCGCATCACCAGCATTACGATTCCTGCGAGCGTGACGTTGATAGAGGATGGGGTCTTCGATAAGTGTACGAACCTTCGCTCGTTCTACTTCCTCGGGAACGCCCCCACGGTTCGCTCGTCATTCGATCCATCGGTGAAGGCGACAGCCTACTACATGTCGGGCACAAAGGGATGGAGCGCTGCGCTGGGAGGAGTGCCGACGCAGCTCTTTGTTGGACAAACCGCCGACTACACCTACGCGATCACCAATACCGGGATCTCCATTACCAAGTACACGGGAACTGCCACTGACGTGACGGTGCCCCAGTTCATGAACGGGCTGAGAGTCACGGAGATCGGCAACAGTGCATTCGCGAGAAGATGGGACATTACACGAGTCACCCTGCCGCAAGGGATCACTCGCATCGGTAGCGATGCCTTCAACGCATGTGATCGGTTGACCAGCATCAGCATCCCAGCTGGAGTCCGGGAAATAGGGAGTGGTGCGTTCATCTGGTGCGGGAAGCTCCAGACGCTGAACATTCCGGCTAGTGTCACTTCGATCCCGATCTTCTGGACGTTCTGGGGCTGCAGTAGCCTGACCTCCATCAACGTCGATCCAGCGAACACGAAGTACGCCAGCCAGGACGGCATTCTCTATAATCAAGACAAGACGTGGCTCTACTGGTGCCCGGGCGGCAAGGCTGGAGATGTGAAGCTTGCTCCGACCGTGAAGACAATCGGTTATTTCAGTTTCGAGAACTGCAATCGCATCACCAGCATTACGATTCCCGCGAGCGTGACATTGATAGAGGATGGGGTCTTCGATAAGTGTACGAACCTTCGCTCGTTCTACTTCCTCGGGAACGCCCCCACAGTTCGCTCGTCATTCGATCTATCGGTGAAGGCGACAGCCTACTACCTGCGGGGAACCTTGGGCTGGGGAACAACGCTCGGTGGAGTTCCAACGGCAATGACCCCCACCGCACCGACCAACCCGATTGGGACTGCCGGCAACGTCATCGTGCGGCCACTCGTCAACACTATCATCGCTGAACGGGTGGAACTCGCTTGGTCAGCGCCGGGGTCAGACGGCAATGCTAGATGAGACACAGCCAGACTTAGGGGACATGGATGTGCCTCTGGAAATGTCCGACGAACCTCTCACAGACGGACGTCTGCCGTTCGACGAAATGATCCTCACGGCGGACGAACAACGACAATTATTCGAAGAGGCCGGCATTCCACTGAACGGGGTGGACGTAGTACATTGCCGCAATAAGAAGAAACACTGACTTCATGCGGCAGCCAACAGGTGTCGCAGGGGCAACACCATATCACTGGTTGAGAAGGAGAAACACGCATGGCTGTGGAGACTGCCCACGCATGTGAAGATGGCGGCGATGATGCTCCGCGGCCGTGGGACGAACAAATCGTGATGTGGTTGAATGAATCGGATTCACACAGTCGTAGCGGTCAGCAGAAGTATTCACCTGAAGACGTGAACGAGTTCCGCCCTGGCCTGCGGCCACCGAGTCCAGTGCTGACCGTGCTCGATGATGGCTCGACGGAACAGGGCGACGACATACAGGTGCGGCAGGAGACTCTCAGGATCGGACGCACCTCTGGTGACGTCCGGATCCGAAATGATTGGGCAATCTCGGGCGCCCATGCCGAAATCCGCCGCTCGTCCTGGAAGGGCGGCTACCAATGGCATCTGCACGATCTCGACAGCGTGAATGGTACGTTTGTTAGGTGCCTCCGTGCGATACTGCACGACAGTGCGATCCTAATCATAGGCTCCCGTCGGTTTCGGCTTACAAATCCGTTAAAGCCGAACACAGTGTCCCAGGTTGGCCGAGACACCAACCCCATGGACGGTGTTAGCATCCCGGCGACAGTCTGGCCCGTTTTGCAAGAGGCCTCAGCCAACCCCACAGCATTGGTGTGTCCGCTACGGTCTGACAGGCTCGTGATCGGAAGAACAGGAGGCGGAGCGGATATCGAACTCGATGATCCCCTACTTGCCTACCGCCACGCTGAACTCAAGAGGATGGGGGACGGGACCTGGATAATAGTGTCTGAGACGACCCGGAACGGTATTTGGGTGTCGATATCCGCCGTTGGGCTGTCACCCAATTGCTACTTCCGGTGCGGTGAACAGCGATTCCGTTTTGTCATTCCGTGAGTCCGCATCCCGAGTTGTTCTGCCAGCAGGGCGACGACAGCCTCATTGGCCCGGCCCCTCTCGGGCGGCTTATTTTAGGCAGTGGTGAATGACGACTCCACCGTAGGGTAACCGGCGCTGGCGGTCATTGGCACGAACGTCGTAGACAACAAATCGGTTCGTTGAATCCGCACTGCCGGCATCAGGATGTTTGAGCCCGTGGGTCGTAAGAGTGGCGGGAGGCGTCGTACGGTGGGCGTAGTCGGAGCGGCACTGATTGGAGCATCGAGGGGGAGCGCGGCCCTCTGGGGCAAGCCCTACAGTCTTTCACCATGCAAGGGGCTTTAAGGCGGCGAAGCTGTGAGCCTTGATGGGGCCTATACTTGTGCGGTGACATGTTCGACCCATTACGCCGACGAGCCTGGCCAACGTATGGACGTTGCCATCAGCCCGATCAACTCCCAGGCTGCCGACAGGAAGAGCCGGTGCTCACTGAGCGGGTTGAGGGGGCGCTTGTGAATAGCCGTCCACACAAAACCGTATCCTGAGGAGTCACTCCATGAAGATTGCATTTCTCGGCACTGGTTTGATGGGCAGCGGCTTCGTCCGTCGGCTGCTGGCGCAGGGGCACACGGTGCACGTGTGGAACCGTTCGCCAGCGTCGGCGAAGGCGCTCGAGTGCCATGGTGCCAAGGCGTTTGCCGCCTCC
>Ga0164295_10001178_pt1 | contig 21701 bp, 12 predicted proteins | sample GEODES006metaG_FD_111798 | JGI IMG/M metagenome (GOLD analysis project Ga0164295, IMG submission 111798) | Oligotrophic lake water microbial communities from Sparkling Lake, Wisconsin, USA - GEODES006 metaG | ecosystem: Environmental > Aquatic > Freshwater > Lake | place: USA: Sparkling Lake... | reverse complement strand
GCGGGATCGTAAGCCTGAGCGAGCCAGCTACCAACCGAGGTCGGTGTCATCTTACGAAAGCCAAGTTGGCAACCTGATGAGAGCGTATGCCAGTAAGGGGAGGCTCGAGCCTTGAGCTTGCTTCGACCCTCTACGCTCATAATTTTGTTAGCCATCACCGCACCCAAGTGTCCTAAAAGTGTCCTAAACTTAGTGGAACCTTAGGGTACATTATAGGCGGCCGTTTCTATATAAATCAATACGTTAACGTTCCGTAAAGTTCAATACCCCTGCCTTCACACGGCAGGGGTCAGGGGTTCGAAACCCTTCGCGCCCACCAAATTAAATCCAATCTATTCAACGACTTAACCAGCCGGTCGTTTTGGCTTTTTATATAAATTTGTAGTATTGATTGTCCTATACTACTCATTCTTTGGTCTGGGCACTGGTTTTCATTGGTCTAGGCTCCGCGGACTAGGCGGGTTGTCCACAGATCGGCTGTGGATAGGTTTGGCGATCGGAGAACAGCCCTTCCGGGAAGAGATCGGGTGCCGGGTTTTCGCGTACCAAAGACAAACGCCTAAATCCAGCATCCCCAAGCCCAAAGCGCTTGGCCATCCCGCTCCGTCCCAGTCCGACGTGCTGGGGGAAAACGAACCACATCCAATGGGTTCGCTTACCGCCGGCCCGAAGTTCATCCAAGACAGTCTCAATAACGGGATTCTGAGCCTCGACGAAGTGCTGAAACCTCACACAATCAACCCAATTTGAGCCAAACTCATCGCATCCTAATTGATTCTGAGGTTTGTACTGTTCGACTTCTTAGGCTCATTTTGTGAGCCTGACTAGGATACGGTCCGACCGATCGCCTTATGGCAACGATCCATCCGCCAATCCCCGATCTGCGACTCTTGACGGCAGGGTCCTATCGCGAGCGAGATGTATTGCTCGCACTCGAGTCTTCGCTATCGGACGGCTACCACTGCTATCACAGCGTCAACTGGGCTGCAGTCACACCCAACCGCCAACACCATGGCGAATTCGACATCGTAGTCCTGACGCCTGCCGCTCATCTCCTAGTTCTTGAAGTCAAAGCTGCACTCCCCAAGCTGGAAGAGCTGCGCCTGCAGCTTTCACATCAGCGCGACGGCATACGGGGCCGCCTTAATGCAGAGAAGTTAGAACAGATTCGGGTTGAACACTTCCTCGTACTCACCGACAACCTTCTACCCTCGGGTGCCGAGGGAACAATCGGACTCCCGCTTGAGAAGATCATCGACTCCGGTGCGCTCGATACCCTACCCCATCGAATTACGGAGTTCGCGACCAGGTCCCCTACGCTCGACAAATCGATACACGCTAAGGTGCAACGATTCCTCGAGAATCGATTCAAGTTATTGCCGGACCCATCTACGCACATCGGACAGGTGCGCCGAGCGTCAACTGTCCTAGCCGAAGGGCTTGCGACTTGGGTTCCGAGGATCCATGACCCGAACGGCGTCTATCTCATCGAAGGGACCGCGGGTTCAGGCAAGACACAGCTGGCGCTTGCATTAATGCGCCACGCAGTTGGAGAGTCGCAGCGAACTGCTTATTTTTGCTTCAATCGACCACTCGCTGACCACATTGCACGGGTTGCGCCGAACCAAGCAATCGCGCTGACTTTCCACGAGTTCTGTCTCGATTTCCAAGCCAGAACGCTGGGGCAAGCAATCGACTTCTCGAAAGCGAACGTGTTCTCAGCGGCAGAGGCAGCATTTCTCTCCGCCGCCTCAGGACTGGCGCCACGATGGGACCTGTTGGTCATTGACGAAGCGCAAGACTTTGAACCCGATTGGATTCACGGCCTCATCAGTTGCCTAAGTCCTGAAGGGTCAGTCTACATTCTGAGCGACGCAGACCAAGCCGTTCACCCACGCCCTGCAATCGAACTTGATGGCGGTGTAAAAGTCGTGTCACCGGAAAACTTCCGTAGCCCCAAAAGGATCGTTCAAGCGATCAATCAGTTACGCCTCTCAAACAAGGAAATCCTCGCTCGCTCACCGTTTGTGGGGGAATCGCCCGAATTCCATATCTACCGGACTGGGACTCGAAACGATGAGAAGGCCCAACTCGACGCCTTATACAAATGTTTGAGGGGCTTGGTCAACGATGGATTCTCAACCGACGAAATCGCCCTCTTGAGTTTTGCCGGGCGGGACAACTCTTTGACACTCAAACAAGACCGGATTGGCTCTTGGACCTTAAAGCGATTTACAGGCAAATTCGACAAGTCACAAAACGCCATTTGGACACAAGGCGATCTGCTAGCCGACACAATCGCTCGCTTCAAAGGACAATCGGCGCCAGTTGTTGTAGTCACCGAGGTCGACTTCACCGAACCGACACCTCGCGATTTAATGAAGCTCTTCGTTGGATTCACTCGTGCACAGTACCGATGCGAGTGCGTTTTGAGCGAGAAAGCGGAAAAAAGTCTTTATGCACGGCTATAGCGAATTATCAACGCTGCAGACCGAATGGGCCTCCATCTCGAACCTTAAGACCAACCCAATTTCTATCGATGAAGTTATCCGCGAGCAGCAAGAAGAAGATCGAATATCGGCGATATTAATAGAGAAAGAGGAAAAGAAGTGAAATATCCTTTTGCCTGCGCGCCCGAGAGATACGCCAAAGGGGTGAAATCAAAAAACGCATTCAATTGCGAACAGAAATGATCTGGAAATCGTGGTCAATATCGCAGTGGAACTCCGCTCTAATTCAAGCGATTTTTTTTTCTGAGGGCCGCGCAGGACACTCGATTAGCCGCATAGATGCTAACGCACGTTTTCTAGCCAAATGCGTTGGCGACCCCGAGTGCAGTCCCGAAGAAGTAAAACTAAGTTTTTGCAGAGCGTTTGGGGCATCTGTGGTTTCAATTCGCAGCCGATACAGGTGGGAGGACAACCGCCCACTCCCGATTGGTGGCGAATTACCCAAATCATTTGCAGCCCTTTACTTAACTTTAATGGCTGGTTCGGCGGATGATGACACGTTCGATTTGGGCGACTTCAGAGCCAGATTCGCAGAGTTGCTGGCACCATCGGTACCAATGGCACCCACGCTTCGCAACTTTTCCTTCGCAGAACTCCCTGCCATGTGGCGCTATATCTCGCGATGGAGCGAGAAGCGCTACCATGAATTGGGGGATTGTGGTGTTCTTAAACTTCCATACATACCTGCGAGCGAGAAATTAATTGGGTATTCAAAACGCATCGCGTTCCCAGCATACAAGGATGAAAGGCGGTTAAAGCAGGCTCTTGAAAGCGACGGCCTTACGGCAAACTCTGAGTTTAGTCGAGTTGTTAGAAAAATACGATCTGTACTTTCGCAATTCTCAAATGACTTCATCACCGAGTTCGAATCTTTCGTAAATCTAGTCGCCCATCATCAATTAAAAGACGCTTACGACTCCCGCTTCTGGTGCCTCATTCGCGATATGTCTCTCGAAGAGCATGAGTCGATTGCGGCAACGATGGGACGTTATTGCCTGCAGCTAGATGTATCAGACCCCTTTGATCCAGTGCCTTACCTATTATTTGACGACGCTGGACGACAACGCCTACCCGCTTCGCTAAATTCGCTACCAGTGCATCGGCGAGATCAACTTAATCACGTGGCAGTTACGGGAAATAGCTATCCTGGAATGATCGAGCTTGTAAATGCAATGCAAACTACCGCGGTAGTGGGATCGAAACTTGGACGTTTCCTAGCGTCAGGTTGCGCGGTATTACTCCCAGACCCACTTGGCGCCCTCTCGTCGGAGGGCGAGTTTTTCGAGGGGGGTCGGGTGTGCTTTTTCGCTACCTCTGCGATAGCGCGTCGGCTTAAATACACCCTCACCGATCTGCAGACGGACTTCCACGATTTTGGCCCCGACTGTGCTGATTCCGGCTGGCGCGTCATTTCAGTTGATTCTGTCAGCCGAAACGCCTTCCATCAGATCCTAAATTCGGCTGTCTCTTCAATTGCTAGACTGGTTAAGGCGGGATGGGCACCTCCTAGGGTGACGCTCTCTGGTGGTACGTGGCATGGGCAGGCGCTTTTGCTCAACCCAGCGAGTAACCCAGTTGCCAGCATGCCGGCTGCAACGGCCGGATTTTTTAGATTGCTGGATCCAAGTGGGATTGAAGTGCCTGGTGGGGAGGCGCTCGAGGCTGTTCGTGATGGATTTGCGGCTGACCCACTCGCGATCCGAAATATTGACCCAAGGGCACGTACCTGTGAGTACGTGTTAACCGGTAAGGACGGCGCAGTTAAAAGTTTAAAGGTACACCTAGCGCGTACCCTTCCACCCAGCCGGCTATTGCCCCTAACCAGTTCAAGGCACTTGCTTTGTGACGGCTCGTCGGGCGTTTTGCAGCCCATCGCGTTTAAAGGGCTTGAGGATCATCCGGTCAGGCCAAAGGGTGCTGCCTTACCGTCAACCGGATTTCCGCCATTTGCGGTGTCAAGCGTCGGATTCGATGGCCCGAAGTGGTCATTGGTTTCACCTGATGAGCTGCACCCTGCCCTCGAGTGGCTTGTTGAGGCGCTTCTGCTGCGTTTCGAATCTAGTCGGACTATCTCGTTTTCGCAGCTGGACACCCACCTATTCGGAGCGGCGCGAGCGGCAAACTTACCGCCAAAGCTCCTTAGGCGCCTGCTAACCGACGGGCAGTGGGTACAGCCAGTTCTGGCCCAAAACGCCCCGTCGGCGAGTGTCGCTGCCGCCCCCCGAATTGCAGCAATGCGCTTGCAGGATGGCATGGTCGCCTTAAGGGTGATAGGCATGCTCAGCTCCTCCGACATAGCCGCCGCCAAATCTTATTTGTTGCCCGGTGAATCGGCCTTTAGAGTGAGGTCAAACGAATTATCGGTCGGCCCCCTAATGCTCAAGCTAGCTTCAGCGCAGCGTACCGGGGTGTTTACCGAATTATTTGGCGCCCGACTTGTTACAGAGAGAGAGGCGCCTCCGCCTCTCGGGGCCCTCGATCCGAAAACAAGTTCCCTCGTCCTGACTGAGACGCCCAATCGGAATATCGCAATGCAACCCTGGCTAACACAGGCGCGAAATTGGGGTTCAGAAATCGGATCGAATGATCCGTGGCCAATTGGTGAAATTCGACGGCCAAAAAACCTCGTTAGCGGACGGCCATGGTTCTGGCTCAAGGCCAGCAGCTCGCATTACTTAAAGACCGATAGCTTGCCATGGACTTGGCTCGCAAGAGAGGCGGTTTTGGGGAAACCGATTGCGGTGATGGCCTCAGATGGTAGCGTCGAATGGTCCTCCCATTTGGCTGGCCTTCCAATAGCCCTTTCACGTTGGTGGATGCTTTTCGGCGGCGGATGCGTGGAAATCGCGCCAAATGGTCGAACCACTTTCTGTGGGCCTTCGGGTATTAGCGTTCCAAAGGCTATGGGTTTAAGGGTTCTCGGCGGTCCTGCTTATTCAGCACCTATTCTTGATCCTGCAATGGAACGTCGCAAACTGGCATTAAGACTTTCGCAAGCACGTAACGAGAGCCTACCGCCTACCCGTTTCGGCGGATATTCCCATCTGAGCCTAGCAGCAACTCGATTGAAAGGAGGATCTCGTGGCTAATCGACCGAAGAACTGGCGTAAACAAGCACTAGGGTTGATGTTCCTCTTTGGTGCCCACCAAGCCGAACTGAAGGAATGCATCAAACAGAAAAAAAAGCAGCTGATAAGCCATGGCGCGCACATGCGAAATGAGCCAGCAGGCCCTAACAAAGCGGCTGAATTTCTGGCTAACCTTCCTAGCGAGGCCATGGATGTCGTGCGTACTTGGTTCAGTCAAAAGGCTACCTTCGAGGGCGTTATCCCCCTCGAAGACGCCTCCCAACACTTAGCTGCGCTTTCACCAGATGAGATCGCTATTGACGAAGCCAAACTCTACTGGCGCTCCATACTTTGCTCGTTTTGTAAAAGGGAGTCGCCCGAGGCCCTTGAAGATTTCTTCGCCACGCCACATATAAAGGTTGAGGTTGAGGACCCAGCCCCTCAAGTTGGCGATGCGGATCCCGCAATACCGTCAAGTCTTGTTCTAAGCCGGGAGCGTATAGATGCCTGCATATCGGTCTTCAGTGCCGGGACCGAGACCGAACCAGCTCAAGGCGACCCGTTAGCTTGGTTGATGTATGGTCTAGTCGCAGCCGGGCGCAAAGATCTGAAGGCAGTTGAGGCCGCGAAGTCTGCTTTGTGCGCAGGCACTGACCCAGAATCAGCCAGACTCGCCGAACTCGTAACGGAGGCGGCTGAGACCCCAGATCGGGCACGAGCGGTAGGCTTACATCTCCGAGCGCCAATCACCCTTGCCGACGCTGGGATTTTTGATGTCGAAGAGTCCCCAGTACTAGCAATTATCAAGAGCCAGTTACCTAACGGGCGATTTTTTGCAAGGGTGCTCGGCGTTCTGGTGAATGGTCGGTTAGCTATGCTCTCCACAAGCGAGGCCAAGGATTTATACCGCGAGACGGGGGACGTTACTGCATTTCCCGGAAACCTGTCTGCGAATCACTACTTGGAGGAGTCTGCTCTCTGGAAGGTAACAAGAAAAAATACCGAATCCAAAACCCAATTTGTAATCACGGCTCACCACGGACGGGTGTTTGATGTGGTAAAAATACCTCATCACTCTAGTGATCGCGATGGAGTCCGAATTTGGCTCCAAACTCAATCGAATGTAAAGCGAGGGCACTTCCCGTTTTTCGAACTAGAGGATGGGATGATTGTTCGACTTCCGGGCGACTGGACCGATCCCGCGACCTATAAGTTCGAAAATCCTTTAGACAGTTTCGAGACGCTGAATGGATATGCGCTTGGCCGAGATCGGCTCGGAATAGTTGTACTCGGGCCATTGCCGGCGCCATCAGGAAAATACGATTGCGCGCCTGTGGCGACATTGATCAAGCGGATTCTTCGGTCGCACCAGAATTTTTCACTTTTTCCAGCATTTACGAATGCTCAAATACAAGCACTTGTTGATTTCTCCGCTCGGGAGGAGGCTGAGCCAATTTCAAGCAGTCTTTCTCTCGCCGGCTCACGCCTTTCACAGATCTCGGACCTAAAAAACGATCTAACAGATGCTCTTGGGGAAATAATGTTGTTGCCTGAGGTTGTCAAAGAAGTCGAGGCTGGGAAAGCAAAAATCATCGAAGATTTTAAAGCGGCAAGAGTCAAGGAAGAGTCGACCCTTGAGCGGTTGCGAGAGCAGCAGCAGCAAACCTTAAACGAGATTAAGGCGAACCGCAAAGCTGCAAGGCAGAAAGAAGTAGACTTAGGCCTACACCTAAAAGCAGCATTCGAGCGCGCTCGCGAGGACGGTTTAAAAACTCTAGCAGACGTTGCAGTGCTCCAATGCCTGCTGGGCACTACGTCTTCCGTACAGACGCCCGAAACGCCCGAGACGCCCTCAGATAATCTTGGGGACCAGCTGGAACGGGTTGACGTCGGCCACCCAATCACAACATCACTGGAATTGTCTAACGCTCTTCTCAGAGCGGCTAATTCCTCCGGCCTGAGCCGGCAGATGTTGATTTCCGTAATTTCTGGAGCTCAATCCTGCGGTGCAGTGGGTTTGTCAGGTAGCCGACGCGGTATTGTCGTTCGTACATTAGCCGCCGTAATGTCCGGCGGCGTCTATTGTCAGGTTTCTGCGGGGGCAGACATTTTTAGCCCCGGTGACCTTTTACGCAGACCCGCCGCTGTGATTGGAGACGGCTTACGTATTGCCATGCCACTTGGCGAGTTCCTAGAGAAACAAAGCGCCTTGGGGCGGCCCAGTGTCGTCGAGCTTCTAGGTGCCAATCGAGCCCCGCTTGAAGCGTACTTGCCAGAATTCCTGGAGGCGACGATCCGGAACGACGGGAAGCTTTGCGTCCCCTGGACAGATAGCGGCGGACGGCCACGCGGTGGCATGCTTGTTGGGCCGACGTTTTTCCTGCTCGGCTTCATCTCTGGAAAATCGACCTTCTCTGTGCCGGAGGAACTAAGTCGAAGCCTCCCTCTTTGCGCACTGGACCACGAATGGGGCGACGAAGAAATCTTCGATTCACCACCCAGAATGCCAAATCGTCACTTGTCACTTGAAGGTTACTGCGCGATGAGCTCACCGAATTCGACTGACCCCCGAAAACGACTGGCATACGCGAGCTCCCGCCTAGGACTATCTGATTCGGACGCCTCGACACTAGCATCTGTGATGTTGCTCTCAGGGCGCTCAGGAAATTCCGTTGAGGCATCAGAGGGTTTTGCCGCAAATTTGCAGAAGGCCTTGGCCCAATCCTCTATCACGATAGATACCGTTCCCTTTAGCCAATCCTGAAGGCTGTTGATGCAAGACCCATTAGAAACATTCGGTCGAGTCAGGGATTTCTACATCTCTTACCTTGAAACCGCATTTAGGATCGGAGATGAAGATACGCAGCGCAGACGACGGGTTCTTATGGAGCAGGTTGGGGCTCTTGCAACGGAGCCGCTGGTAGAGCCGCTACCAAACTATCCAGATAGCGGAGTCAGCATTGATTCCCTGCGAGCGGACCAGTTCGGCGCCGAGTGGCTCCCTGGTTTCACAAGTGGAGAGCGCGATGCGTTTGTTGCACTTTGCCTTGGAGGGCTTCTCCCTTCATCAACTATTGACCCGACCAAAGGACGTTTCAACCTTTACAAGCATCAGCTTGAGATGCTGCGCAAAGGGATCTCCTGTGGAACTCCGGGCATTGTGACCTCTGGGACAGGTTCTGGAAAAACAGAATCTTTCCTTCTCCCAATATTGGCTTCGATTGCCAAAGAGGCGACACACTGGCCAGTAAGCCAAAATCTATCCAGATGGCAGCCCTGGTGGACTGCACCCGCGGCAGATGTTTCCTTTCGACGCGCACCTCCGTTTGAGGCTGAAGGGCGACCCAAAGCAGTCCGAGCGCTAATTCTTTACCCGATGAACGCTCTGGTTGAAGACCAAATGGTCCGCCTTAGAAGGGCACTTGACTCAAACGATGCCCATCAAGTGATGGACAAGCATTTTGGTGGCAATCGGATCTTCTTTGGTCGTTACACCGGTGCGACGAAAGTAACTGGGTGGCACAAACACCCGCGCCTTAATGACAGAAGAGCGCAGGATCGCCAATCGCGACGTCGTGACGAGTTGCGAAGTTACCTTCAGGGTTTAGATCGCACGCAAGACGCAGCAAACGAAGAGGCTCTGCGAAAGAAAGATCAAAATCTCCCATTCAATTTTCCAAACGCGAGAGGTAACGAGGTCGTAAGCAGGTGGGATATGCAGAGCCACCCACCTGACATTCTGATAACTAACACGAGCATGCTCTCAACAATGCTGGTTAGGGAAATCGACGACCCAATATTCGATCAAACGAAATTCTGGATTCAAAGCGATCCGGAAGCATATTTTCATTTGGTGTTGGACGAACTTCACCTGCAGAGAGGCTCATCGGGAACCGAGGTGGCTTACCTAATACGGGCTGTTATTGAAAGGCTTGGTCTGACTGAAGCGGCTAATCGGCACAAGCTAAGAATCCTATGTTCAAGTGCGTCACTCCCCGACTCAGGCCCCGAACGTGAACAGACTCTTGATTACCTATGGGGTTTTTTTGCGGACGCTGGACTGGCAAAAGGAGCGAGTAGAGAAGACTGGTCCTTTTCTATAGTAAAGGGTGATCCAAAACCAATTCCGCCAGCTAATTTTGTGGGCTGCCGTCAGGAGCTGATAGTTGCGACGAGACGTTTAAAGGACTGGTTTACAAACAACTCGAATCAGGAAGCCGCTAGGGGACTTTGGATCGACGCAGCCAAAAGCATAGGACTTAGTCCGACGAGTGAGGCGACCGACGAAATTGCTGCCGGAGTAGTGTTAACTGCCGGGACGCTGCTGGAGTCTGGGTGTGCTGAAAATCGGCAAGGGCAAGCAACTCCGATTTCAGAGATTGAAAAGCGAACATTCGGTGAATCTATCGATGACGAAGGAACGCGCGCATTGGTATGGCTGCGCTCATGTAGCGACCTATGGATTAACTGGTTCGAGAGATCATTCCCTCACGAAAAAGCCCCACGATTTCGAGTCCATACCTTCATTAGAGCGATTGAAGGTCTATTTGCAGCACCGTCGGTGGCAGCCCTGGAATTATCAGCCACGGACCGGCACAGCCTTCTTTTCGGGGACCTTTCAGTTGATTCCGGAACGAGATATGGCAGCAGCAGGAATGGCAAGAGATCGCGCCGAATTGACCTGCTTTATTGCGAGTGTTGCGGCACGCTTTTCTTTGGCGGAAAGCGAGGAGGCGCTACCAATAAGGACCGAGTGGAACTGCTACCTAACGATCCGCAAGTGGAGAACCTGCCCGAAAGAGCAAAAGTCAACCAAGTAGAGCTAAATTCTGGGGAAACATATACTCTTTTTATGCCTACAGTATCGCGGTTTTGGCCGTTAGGTGATGAAGTGCCGGAAGATGAAGACGCTCAGGGTAAATGGGAATCCGCCGAATATGATCCGCTTACCGCTACCATTTCGAGACCCGCTCCCGGATCAAACGGATCTTCGGATCGAATCCCCGGATGGCGCTACCACGTAGACCAAGCTACGTTTCGTGGCCACAAGGCCAGAAAACAGGAGTCCTGGCAGGACCCCGGCAGTGCGCTCCCATTTCAATGCCCAGCTTGTACCATTTCCTACCGTCACACCAAAGGGCAGACATCGCCTATCCGTGGCTTCCGCGTGGGCTTTGCCAAGACGACCCAGTTGCTCGCAAGCTCCTTACTTTCTGAGCTTCAACGGACTAACCAAAACGAACGGCTCGTTTCTTTCTCGGATAGCCGACAGGACGCAGCAAAAGCAGCATTTGACCTTGAATCGGGCCACCATGATGACGTGCGACGGGAGGTAGTGGTACGCAGTCTCGAAGAATTAGGAAGACATTCCGACAGTATTGAATCCTTAAAGGCGGCGCTCAATAATATTGAGTTTAAGATCGGGGAACTAGAATTGATTCTAGAAACCAGAGCGCCGACGGTTGACGACGACAACCTATTAGATTCCCTAGAGAGCCAACGTTCTACTCTGAAGCGAAACATCCGCAATGTCGCACAAGACAGCGTTCGTTTGTCCGGACTTCTGGAACCGAAGGAGCCAAATATGGGCGCTGAACTTAGGCCCATTTTGGCAAAGCTTGTAGAAGCGGGTATCCACCCGATTGATCGTACTGGTGTCAATCCAGTACCGGAGGCACCGGATGGCGATGGGATCGCCTTCGCATGGCAACAACTATTTGAAAGTCGAAACGGTACTTGGTGCTGGGTTAATTCTGCTGGACGAGAAGATTATTTAAAGCCGGCATTTAGCGAAGTCAGTAGTGAGTTGGTGAAGTTAGTCACTCGGACGCTTTTTAGCAAGACTTATTTCGCTATCGAAGAATCAGGCTGGGGATATCCCTGCCTGCCACTAAGACAGGGCAAATCACGTCAGGATTTGGGAAAATTTGACGCCATGCTGCGTGTACTTTCCGATAGTTATCGCATGCGGCCGCTAACGTTCGCCGACCACCTAACTGGTTGGACCCAAGGCCACGAGGTACTCAGTTCTAAACGTATCAGAGGGTTTATCAAAGCTATAAGTAACTCAATAGGCCTAGAGCCTAAGGTCCTTGCAGAACAGATGCTCGAGGAGATGCGACAGGCTGGGCACGAAGAAGGAATCATATTTGTCCGGGCACTTAGTTATCGCCCATTGCCTGACGATTCGCCTTATTGGCGATGCTACAACTGCGGTCGAGTACACATGCATCAAGGCGCAGGTTATTGCACGCGCTGCTATAAAGAACTCAAATCAGAGCCGACGGGTATCGCTGGAGATTTACGAAATCAAAGCTTCCTTGGTAAGCGAATAATCGAGTCACCACGCGTTCGGAGACTTAGGGCTGAGGAGTTGACAGGGATGACCGCCAATCCAGCTGCCCGTCTGCGACGGTTTAAAGATATTCTTGTAAATGATGATGACGACATCCTTCCTCGGGGTTATTCGGGAATCGAGCCCGACAAGGGGCTAGATGCAAAAGCTCGAGTAGTAGACTTATTGTCAGTAACCACAACAATGGAAGTGGGTGTTGATATCGGTGAGCTACGGTCAGTTTTCCAAGCCAACATGCCACCACAGCGGTTCAATTATCAACAGCGGGTCGGCCGGGCCGGCCGTCGTGGACAAGCCTTCTCATTAGCCCTAACAATTTGCCGAAGCAAGAGCCATGACCTCTACTATTTTCGAAACCCCCGCAAGATAACTGGCGACCCTCCCCCTCCGCCATTCCTGACAACTAGTTTGGCCACAATTGTTCATAGACTCGTCCTCAAAGTTTGGTTAGTCGCCGCCTTCAAAAATCTTCGATACCAAGCAGGAAACCAATGGATCGGAGACGACCTCGGATCTAAGCCGGATGGCCACGGGGAATTCATGCTGGTTGGTGCGCTTGCAAACAGCAAAGAAAAATGGCTTCCCGCCATTCGAGCGGAACTTGTCGCGAGTATTGGCTTACGTGATCGTTTTGCAACCCTCTGCGTTAGCAACGACGCCACGAGGTTTTCTGAGTTGCAGGTGCTTCTTACCCCCGATGAAGTCATCCGCCGCATCGAAGACACTATTTCTGATGAAGCTATGATGAATCGCGGTCTTGCCGAGGCGCTTGCCGAGCATGGCCACTTCCCAATGTACGGCATGCCAACACGTGTCCGGCTGCTCTACACGAGACCCGAAGTTGTTGAACGTCGAATTGGATTCCTATCAATGGATCGCGACCTCGATGTTGCAATTCAGGAGTTTGCGCCTGGGAAGATCCTAGTCCAAGACAAACGTAGGTACTTCACCGCGGGTTACGCCGGAAATGGGTTTAAGAAAGCTTTTGGGAGCGGCATTGACCACTGGTCAATGCCTGCAGCCCTTGGGGTCGAACGTTTCCTATTGGAATGCAGCTCCTGCCTAGGGTGGTCCGATGCACCAAAAGACGTGTTGAAAGCGGGGACTTGCCAAGCCTGTGGCGCAGACTTAGCGGGAAGCGCCCGCCATTCTATTGTCACGCCCCATGGATTTCTAACAACGATGGTTCCGAAGAATCCGGACGATGCCGGAGACGAGGTATTTGGTAGAGGTAGCAAGACCTCGGTTGCAATCTGTGAGGTGTTGAATTCACTTAAGTTTGTGGGAGCAAACCTATTATTAGCACCAAGCAACCAATCCCAACTCCTACGCTTAAATCGCGGTGAATTCCGCGATGGACTATGGTCTGGCCTAACCGCAGAGCAAGGAAGCCTTAGAGTACCCTTTCGGCGGAACGGTCTTCGTCAGACGATGCGCCTCCGCGACATTTGGATAGACCCAGTCGCAGCTGATCTCGATCTGGGCAAGGATCGACTAACAACCAGATTCACTAAAGAAAATCCAGGGACTACGTCACAATCGTTTTACCTGGGAGCACCAAAGGTAACCGATTCACTAATTTTCATCCCTAGTTCGGTCGATTCAAGACTCGCCATCATTTCAACATTTCTCGGCGGCGAAAAATTAACAGCTTCATTTCGAGCCGGTGGCCTATCCGCGATGTTCATGCTTGTGAACTACGCCTCAAGAGAATTGCTCGATGTTGATCCGGATGAGTTCGAAATTCTCGAGCCACGTGTACATCTCGATGGCAGCGGGAGAGTATTACCCGTACTCCAAATCGCCGACGAACTAGTTAACGGATCTGGCCTTACCGATAGACTTAGTCAAATCGAAGTCAATACTGGTGTTCCAATTGCTTTGGATGTAATACGGAAGATCCTTTCTCAATCGCATGGGTCGCCACTCAACGAGATGTTGGACCCTGATCATATTGAAGAGTGTGTCACTGGTTGTTATAGGTGTCTTCACCGGTATGGCAATCAGGCCTACCACGGTTTACTAGACTGGCGCCTGGGACTCGACGTGCTCCAACTACTTACCCAGCCCGGATATGTAGCAGGTTTAGATGGCGATTTTTCAAGCCCGGGTATCGCGAGTTGGCCTCAAATGGCTTATAAGCTAGCGGAAGAAGCATCAACCCTTTGCAGTCCTGAAAGTCAAGTTGAACTAGTGGACGGGTTGCCGGTTTTCTATTTGCGACCGGGTGGCCGACGAGCAGTGGTAGTCCACCCTTTTTGGTCAGAAGAAGCGCTCTTGGAAAATAAATATGTTTTGGCTGAATTGAAGGTTACGGAAGGACTAGAGCTTGTCACCACATTTGAGCTTTCAAGAAGAATGGGTGCCGAGCTTGCACGGATTCGGGAATCTGCATGAGTATTTGCGCTGACCATTCTCAGTTTGTTTTGTCTCGAACGCGACCTATCAGCCCATCAAAAATTGCTCTCATCTCAGTTTGTCCTTGGCAGTTTTTACTCTCGACGGAGGCCCCTGATTCTCCTAGACTTCCGCATAGCCCGCGGGCAATATTGGGTTCCGCGATGCATAAGGCTATCGAACTCAACGCCGGCCATCAGCTTACTGGTCTGGAGATAAAGCGCTTAATCGAGGACGAATTTGGCCGCCGTGTATCGAAACTCCCAGTGGGTCTAGTCCGGTGGGTCTATGATCGCGATGGAACCTACGGTCTGTTGCCGACCTCAATCATTATGGGCGCTTCGCAATTAGCCTACAAGAGCATTCAAAGTTCCCAAGTCTCATTTGGTCCTGGCACAGAGAGCATACTGGTAGGAGGCGATGCTCACGGACAGTTAGGTCGGGAACGCAGGTTTGGCAGCTCGGCTTTGGATATGGAGGGGTGGCCGGATTTAGTTTACCGTAAAGGTAATGCAATCCACATCGTAGACTTTAAGCTTGGATTAAGTCGCGACGAACACGGTAAACCTAAACAGGATTACGTACTTCAAATTGCATCCTACGGCCTAATGGCGAAACGTGCCTCAGGAATCACCCAAGTGGTCTTGGAGCTCCGTAGCCCCTCCGATGAATGGGTCCACGATCTCGATGCGCATCTGGAGGCCGCAGTAATTACCGCCGCACAGAAGGCTCAGGAGGTACTCCCGAGGGGGAAGGTTTTCGCTTCAGCGGCACTTACTCGACTAGGTCCACACTGCCAGCGCTGCAGTTATAGGCCTGCCTGTCGAGCTTACAGCGACTGCCTATCGGCCGGAGATGATTCCAACACTGGTGCCTTATCGCCTTTTGATCTTACTGGCAAAGTAACGTCAGTTACACAGGTAGCAGGGGCGTCACGAATCGCGGTCGACGCCCTCCCAGACGAGCGAAGAGTAGTAGTGAACGGGCTAATTGACGGAGTGGTGGTCTCCGGCATGTCCGAGGGCTGCAGATTCACAGCCTACGGGCTCGCCACTAGCGAAATCAAAGGAAGGGGCAACTACATAGCAAACTTTAACGCCTGGAGTCAGGGCAACCCAAGGCGCTCGGCATTTGATGCCTACATAACGACAAACTAAAATCGGAAACAAGAGCAGCTCTTACCCGCTATTTGCCCTTGGAAGCGAGTCAAACAAGCTGTAACAGGGCAATACGACTGGCCCACACGTCGCTGAAATTAGAGTTGAAACAAAAATATTCGCGTACATGGGACATGACTAAACTTGCCAAGGTCGCAATTTCTAGTTAAAAGTGATTGACAACTTACGGCGACTTCAAAAAAGCATTCCCAGATACTTAGAAAAATTTACAGAATGCGCTTCATCGATCTCTTTTCAGGCTGTGGTGGACTATCGTTAGGTTTGTCTTGGACGGGTGCCCAAGGCATATTCGCAGTGGAAAAAGACCAGATGGCTTTCGAAACATTTAAAGCCAACTTTATGATTGCACCGAGGGGACGAATAAAAAGATTTGCTTGGCCTGACTGGCTATCAACTCAAGCCTGGTCAATCGATGATCTCCTATCCAAGCATTACCACGAACTTTCAGCGCTACGCAATGATCGTATTGACTTAGTAGCCGGAGGACCACCTTGTCAAGGCTTTAGCTTCGCTGGTAAGCGAAACCGTGAGGATCCACGAAATCTTCTTTTTATGCGATATTTAGATTTCGTAAGACTGGTAAAACCAACCTCTATTCTTCTCGAAAACGTTCCTGGTATGGCCGTCGCACATGGCCTGATGAAATCCCAAGGTCCCCGAACAAGAGGTGATATCAGCGGCTCATTCTTTGAGGCGCTGAAGACCGAATTAGATCAAATGGGCTACGACGTTGAGGGACGGTTTATTGATGCCTCCCATTTTGGTGTGCCCCAAAAGCGGACCCGATTGATTGTGATAGGAATCTTGAGAGAGACGTTTTCCGAAAAGAGTAATGTCAACAGAGCCTCGTTCGCGTTTGAGCAGCTAGAATCAAGCCGCCTCGCTTTTTCAAAGGCACTGGGACTAAATGTTCCTGTTTCGGCGTATCAAGCAATAGGTGACTTGACATTGTCTGATCGCAATGGAGCCCAATGGCCACTTAAAATCTGTGATGACCCAGAGTCACGAAAGGGATTTATTGAATTGCGTTACGACGAATCCAGGTCAAATAGTTCATATCAAAAATTAATGAGATCAGAGTGCAAAGTAGTCGAGATGGACAGTATGAGGCTTACCCGCCACTCAAAAGAAATTGAAGAGCGATTTGCCAAAATAATTAGTACCTGCCGAAAGGGAGTCCGTATGAATGACGACGACCGCGCGAACTTTAAGCTCAGAAAACAACGAGTTTACCCAATGTCCGCCTCCACACCGGCCCCTACGGTAACGACACTGCCAGATGATATTTTGCACTTCTCCGATCCCCGGATTTTAACCGTTCGTGAATGCGCACGCATTCAATCTTTCCCCGATTGGTTTGTATTTAGAGGGAAATACACAACAGGCGGAAATTTACGAACAAAGGAATGTCCTCGATACACTCAGGTTGGAAACGCAGTACCCCCTTTGCTTGGACTGGCAATAGGATTGGCAATTCGATCTGCAATTGAAATATGAACTACGGTTTGAGCGAAATTCTTTAAATTGGTACGTCCGAGCCACTTACTGGGGAAGATTATTGCAGACGCTATCACCACTGCAATCGGGGTGGCCAATTTCCTGCCCTTTGAGAATTCCAAACTGTTTTTCGAGGGGTCTGGCTAAGCAGACAAAGCCACATGAAAATAGACTTTGACCCCGAGAGCACCCTTCGCAGCGAGGTGACATGGGCATGGTTTGGCACCGACGAGGAAATTATCGATTACTTGGAGTTCGAGTGGGTGCGACTACAACCCCAAGATGACGAGGCACCCTGGGGGCTCAGTTATGTCGACGATCAGGAAACCCATTACGCCTGCCGCTCCCGAGATCTAATCTGCGCCTCAGGCGGCCCAATCTCGGTGGTCACCCTGGCGCTCATGTACCGGGAATCGACGCTGAGAATTGCAGGCGAGGGACCCATCTCATGCCAAGACGACTTCGACTATCTTGAGCGAATCGAACTCGATCTAAGGAGCGAAATACCCGAAGACCTTCTGGTGCGTCTCAGAGCGCTCTCGGCCAACGTAAGCTACTACGAACAGTTTGTTCGAATTTGTGCGAACTCGGAGGAACCAGACGCCTTTGTTGAATCGATTCGGGATCCAGAACTTCGCGACATGCTCCGAGAAATTTGGGCATCGGGGCGAGAAGAATGGGAATGAGTCGCACTATCTGGGTCGGCGATATCCCCACAACTGGCCCTTGACAACCACGCCAGATTTCGCAATCATTCTCTCGTACATTTCGAGTTGGGCCGACGCCCATGCCAACCTGCCTCTCCCGGGCAAGGTGGATCGCTAAAGCGGATGTGGCTCTGAGAAGAGCAACCAAGCGGTGAATGCGTCGGCCCTCCAGGATCACTCCGGAGGGCTTTTTTGTGTCTGAAACCTTTTTTGTCGACGGTACAAACCGCGCGACCGAGATCGACCCGCAGAAGATCCGCGCGTATCTCGCCACGCACTACCGCGTCGGTCATACCGATGATTGCCCCGTGCTTCGTATCGGGTCGACTTGCCTGGAACTCGACGCCCTGTTCGCCGCCCACAAGGTCGATTTTGCGGGGTTTCTGTCCGCATACAACCCCCGTGGCACCCAACAAAGTGACCTTGAGAACGAGGCGTCGCATCACGTGCTGCATGCCCAGCTGAGCGCTCTAGGACTGACGCTGATCGAGGGTTCAGGCTCCGAGCCTGGCACCGATTGGCCGGCAGAGCGAAGTTACTTTGCGCTCGGCCTCACCCGCGATGCAGCAAGCGACTTCGGTCGCGCCTTCAATCAGGACGCCATCGTTTGGGTTGGCTCCGACCTGGTCCCACAACTGATGTTGCTTCGATAGTGGTGACATTTAAATAGTTTCTGGGGGAGCCTGCCCCATCAAACAGGCGTCGCCGATTTAAGGACAACTTGCAGGGCGACTCACAAATGCTGCTAAAGCGTCGGTGGGGACTTCACGTCCGGACTCACCGCGCTGATCGCGGTAATTCGGACGATCTGGAGTTTGCTCACATGACTGACCTTTCAATTGATCTGGCCAAGCCGATCCTGGCACCGAGGTCCACCAACCCGGCCTTAAACCCAAGCCAACGGGCGCCCCTTCTCGAACCCCTGGGCCTTATCGGCTTTGAGGGCATCGAGGCACCGATCCTGGCGGCGCTCGCCACCGACAAGCCGCTGCTACTTATCGGGCCCCATGGCACGGCCAAGAGCCTCTTGCTCACGCGTATCGCGCAGGCGCTCAAGCTCGACTTTCGGCACTACAACGCGAGCTTGCTCAACTTTGACGATTTGATCGGCTTTCCCCTGCCCGGGGCCGATGGGCGTCTCGATTACGTGCGCACCCCGGCCGCCATCTGGGGCGCGGGCGCTGTGATCTTCGATGAAATCAGTCGCTGCCGTCCTGACATTCAGAACAAGCTCTTTCCGATCATCCATGAGCGCAAGGTCCAGGGCATCGCGCTCCCGGACCTGCGCTATCGCTGGGCGGCCATGAACCCGCCGTGCATTGATGACGACGATGCTTCTAGCACCGAGGGCTATCTTGGCTCCGAGCCGCTTGATGCAGCACTGGCCGATCGCTTTGCGTTCGTGGTTGAGATGCCCGCCTGGCGGCAATTCTCAGAGCGCCAACGACTTGCCATTATTCGCGCCGAAGACACTCCGGTCGACGAAGCTAGCGCGCGGGCGCTCGCCGATGCGATCGCACTCACGCGCCAAGTGATCGCCAGTACTTCGGCCCCATTGGCCGAGAGTGTGGCCAATTACGTCCAGGCGATCTTGCCGCTCCTCGCACAGGCTCGACTCGAGTTGAGCCCACGTCGTGCCAACCTGCTATACCAGGTGATCCTGTCGGTGATCGCTGCAGGTGTCGTTATTAACCCCGCGATGGCCATCTCAGACGCCACGCTTTTGGCGCTCAAATGCGCCTTGCCCCAGCGCGCTCAGGGCATCGCCGCGCCCGAGATCAAGATCCTAGCCGCGCACAAAGAGGCCGTGCGGTTGATGACCGCAAATGCGAACGACCCCTTGCGCGCGATCCTGTTGACCACTGACCCGGTACAGCGCCTTCGCGTAGCGGTATGCGCCACGAGCCTGCCCAAGTCTGAATTCTCTCGTGTGGTGGCCGACACCCTGGCGGAGCTGCCGCCCGGCGCACGCGAAGCCGGGGTCGTTCATTTGTTTGAGACGGGCTCGGTCGGCCGACTGGTCGCCTCAGTCGCAAGCGACGCGGGCGAAACCTATGCCGCGATCGCTGCACCGAAACCGTTCTCGGAAACCGTTCACGCGAGCCAGCCTAGGCTCCAGATCTGGAAACGGATCACCACGCTTCTGGCCAAGCTCAACCCAGCCGATGCCCGCGCACACCTGCAGGCCAACGCGCTCGCCTCGCTCTTTGCGCGCAAGGCCCTGCATTCTCCTGAGGACGCGGAGCGCGCCTTCAGGCAGTTCGAGACTGCCGACAAAGCGCTGAGGTCCGCATGAAAAACACTGTACCCACCGTATCCACTGAACCACTAGCCCCCTTGCTTCACAACTCGGGCGTCCCACCACGCACCGTTATCGCCTATGAGGGCTTGGCAGGCATGGCCAGGACCGCAGGCCCTGGCGGCTCTGGAATGGCCGGTGTTTCGTTTGGCAAGCAGCAAGCCCCGCAGATGTATGGAACACCAATCCGGTTTCGCCTCGAGCCCGAGGCTCAGGCGCAAGACGCGGCGGAGTTCCTGGGTCGACTGCGGGGGACCTGGAGCGAAAGTGAGGATCAACACGACGGTGAGGATCTCGCCGGGACCGACGATCAACCCTCAAGCCCCGAAAAGATTCTGATCATTATGATCAATCGGCAAGCTCGTGGCCTACCCCTGCCCGATGGCTGCCTGGTGATCCCAGCGCAGGACCATCACCCCCTGTGGTCGACTGATCCGCTGACGGTGCTTGCGATCTTTAGTAAAAGTACGCGCAGCGTTTGGTTACGAGCCAAGTACCCGACGATCGCCGCCGGACTGCAACTGCGCGAAGTGAGCCTGCTGGTGCCACCAAACTTTGTGGTGACGCCATGAATGCGCCCCTGCCCCCTGAGTGCGTCTTCAAGCGGAACCAGTCGAGCTTGGCGGCGCGGATTCTCGATGCATTCCCGGCGGGCTCTTATGCCCTCTCGGGGTTGCTGCGTCTGCTCGACGTGGTCGAGACCGAAGAGGTTCAAACCGCTGCGGTCGAATGCGTTGCGCAGCCGCGCCTGCTGATCAACCCGCGCTTTGTTGCCGAGCACGCGAACACCCCCGAGAAGCTCTTGATGCTGGTGATGCACGAGCTGCATCACGTACTCCTCGGGCACACGACCTTGTTCCCCAGGTCTAATCCGGTGCAGAACTTTGTCTTCGATACGGTAATCAACGGTATCTGCTGCCGGATGTTTCCGGGCGCCGATTACACGCGGTTGTTTAGCGACTACTACCGCGCGGATCGGTTTCCGGAATGCCTGCTGAGACCGCCACCGGGATGGCCTGCGGAGCAGGTTGAAGCGGCACCCGGTATCGCCGGACTACCAGAGCCGGCGCGCGCACTCGCTAACGAAGTACATCAGGCGCTCTATTCAGAGGCGGGCGCGAGCTATCACGAGGTCTACAAAATCCTGCCTCGGGTCCTCAAGGCCGGAGGTGGCAGCGTCGCAGATATTCCACTGATCGGAGATCACAGCGGCACGGTGGCGCTCGAGCAGCAATCGCCCTTGCTGTTTGACGTTGTGAGCGACCTGGTCGGAAAGTGGCCGCAGCCGCCCAATCCGATCCGGGGGCGTGCGCTCTCGGACGTAATTAAATCTGGGGAGATCGCGCCTAAACCGACACCATCCAATCGGGCGATCCTTCGCCGACTCATCCTGAAGGTGGCGCGCACCGGTGCGACGGGACGGATTCGGCGGGTACGGCCAAGTTCTATCGAGGCGCCTTCGCCAATCCCCAGCTTGGCCAGGCGATCGATCGTCCTGCGAGCCCTGGGCGTTCCCACTTTGCTGCATCCGGGCAAAGTCCCCTGGCCCCAGCGAGTCCCCGCAAGCGAACGGGTTCATGTGTACCTGGACGTCTCCGGCAGCATGGATAGCGTCTTACCCGCGCTCTACGGCGCCGTTCTCGACTGCGCAGACTACGTCCACCCCGACGTGCACCTGTTCTCGAACTCG
>Ga0164295_10001176_pt1 | contig 21724 bp, 20 predicted proteins | sample GEODES006metaG_FD_111798 | JGI IMG/M metagenome (GOLD analysis project Ga0164295, IMG submission 111798) | Oligotrophic lake water microbial communities from Sparkling Lake, Wisconsin, USA - GEODES006 metaG | ecosystem: Environmental > Aquatic > Freshwater > Lake | place: USA: Sparkling Lake... | reverse complement strand
GCTTCTGAAGCAGCCAATACTGGCGTTGTTCGAGCCCGAACACCTGCTTTTCTTGAGTTTGAGGAACTCCTCAATAACGCTATGGAAGACATACGAAATGGTGGCGATCCTAAATCAGTACTCAGCGAAACTGAGACAAGAATTACTTCTGCATTACGTCGATATCGATAATCGAATTAATGAGTATTTAAGCAAAATAAAATAAATACCTTTTCCAAAATGTCTTCTTTATTGGTTCATCGTAAATACAAAGGGTATTTAACTGTTTTTATATTCTTGGCCCCTGCTTTTATCGGTTTGTTAGCATTCAGAGCCTATCCTGTGTTTCTTGCGCTTTGGGAAAGTATGTACACGGCCACTTACGGTGGTGCCAAAGCGAAGATGATTTTTGTGGGTTTTGAAAATTATCAATTGCTTTGGGAGGACATCATTTTTTGGCGTTCTGTGAAAGCCACTGCCCTATTGACTTTATTTATTAATCCGATTCAAATAGGTTTGGCATTGGGCCTGGCTCTTTTACTTCAAAGAAGCACACCTTTAATCAGTATTATTCGAACTCTTTTTCTTTTGCCTGTTGGTGTAGCCATACCAATTGCAACTGTTGTATGGGGTTTAATGCTCAATCCGAATAATGGACTTGTGAATAGTTTTTTAGGCGTATTCGGTATTCCACCCCAACCTTTTCTTACCAGTGAGACTCAAGCAATTTGGGCTATTATTGCTATAGCCTCGTGGAAAGGTGTTGCATTATGGATGCTGTTTTTACTCGCAGGATTACAGGATATACCCAAAATTTACTATGAAGCTGCCAGAATCGATGGTGCGAAGATATGGGATCAAATTCGTTATATCACATTGCCTTTGCTCAGACGCTCTTTGCTTTTTGTGACAGTTGCAGATACCGCAATTAATTTCGTTCTCTTTGTACCGATGTTTATTTTAACGCAAGGTGGCCCACGTAATTCTACCAATGTATTGATGTTTGAAGCCTATCGAAGTGGATTTGCATTTCAAGATTATGGTCGTTCTATGGCAATTATAACTATATTAACAGTATGCATTTTGATCATCATTGGTTTTCAAATTAAATTTTTAAGACCGAAAAATTAATTATTTGTATCCATGAAAAATTCATTTATTTCGCGTCAATGGCCAATAGTAGTTTGGTATTTATTGATTTTATTTGGACTCATAATTACATTGATACCATTTATTTGGCCTGCGGCATCTTCATTAAAATCTAATGATGCAATTTTTGATCATCTTGATCCTTTTTCGATCAAGGCTTTTTTGCCGGGTGCTGATCTGAGTGCATACACAACCATTTTAAACGAAAAAGGCTTTGGGGTGGTTGTTATTCGCACTTTAACAGTCACATTTATCACTGTTTTTCTCGGTATTTTTATTAATTCACTGGCTGGATTTGCATTTGCTTATTTTGATTTTCCTGGTAAAAATATTGTGTTTTTGATTGTTTTAATATCGTTCAGTATACCCTTCGAAGCAATTGCCATCCCTTTGTTTATTTTTATGCGTCAAATAGGGTGGTATGATACTTATTACGCGTTGATACTGCCAGCTGTAGCAAATGGAATGATTATATTTTTATACAGTCAATTTTTCGCAAATATTCCAAAAGCACTGATAGAGGCCGCACGCGTTGACGGGGCATCATGGTGGAAGGTGTATTCATTAATTTGCATGCCACTTACAACACCAGTTTCTGTTGGCGCTGGAATTTTATTGTTTATTCATCAATGGGAGTCTTTTTTATGGCCTCTCATTATCGCTCCATCCCCTAATTTACGTTTAATACAAGTGGCTGTAGGGCGGATGCAAAGCGAATACTCTATATTTTGGAATGAACAATTTGCTGCTTCTACAATTGCCGCAATAATTCCATTGATCTTTATTTTAATTTTCCAACGCCAATTTGTGAGCGCATTGGTAGGTGTCGATATCAAATAATTAATATGAAGAGAAAGACTATTTCAGATGTGGCCAGAGTTGCCAATGTTTCGGTGAGCACTGTTTCACATGTAGTGAACCGTACTCGCCATGTTGAGGAAACTACAAATATTCGGGTTTTAAGAGCAATTGAACAATTGAACTTTGTTCCCAATAGCATTGCTCAGGCATTGAAATCGGACAGGACAAAGACCATTGGGATGGTTGTCGCAAGCAGTACCAACCCCTTTTTTGCGCAAGTTATTCATGGCGTAGGAGAAGAGTGCAATCGCCAGGGGTTCAGCTTAATTCTTGCCAATTGCGGTGACAAGCTTGATTTATTGACAACACATCTTCAAACCTTGCTTGCAAAAAGGATTGATGGATTGATTGTGATGACAACAAATTCGAGTATTGATTTCTTCGACCATATTACCAATATTAATAATTTACCCGTTGTTGCTATTGATACAGGACAACATAAAAAATTATGCACCGTGAATGATGACTCTTTTTATGGCGGTAGCTTAGTTGGCCAATACTTGGCAAATATGAATTATTCAAAGACTGTCTATTGTATTGCAGGCCCCGTTGGCCATCCATCAAGTGATTTACGTTCAAAAGGTTTTTTAGAAGGCTTATCTTTGTCCGGCTATCCTTTGAACAAAGCTAAAGTATTTCACTCCAGTGGTCTTGGACTTTCTGACGGTTATACTATAGCTAAAATTATTATTGATTCCAACGAACTGCCACAATCTATATTTGCAGTGAATGATTTATTAGCAATAGGATCTATATCTGCCTTTAATCAAGCTGGATTTAAATTGCCACAGGATATATCGATCGTCGGCTATGATAATATTGAAATATCAGCATACACAACTCCTCCCTTAACAACAGTCGATCAAAATGCAGAGAATTTGGGTCAAGTTGCCGCCAATTTAGTGATCCAAAATTTGGGTAAAACCATAGATTTCAGTCAATCTATTACGCTTACTTCTGAATTAATCATTCGACAATCATCATAATTAATTTCAAGAAGTATTATGAAAGTTTATAATGGCTAAAGTTGAATTAAAAGATATAAAGAAACAATTCGGTAAGATTGAAGTCATCAAAGGCATTAATTTTACAATCCCTGATGGCTCTTTCACTGTGCTGGTCGGTCCCAGTGGATGTGGTAAATCTACTATTCTCAGGATGATTGCAGGACTCGAGGATGTGACTGAAGGGAAAATATTAATCGGAGACCAAGATGTTACACATCTTGAACCCGTAGACAGAGGCATTGCGATGGTATTTCAATCCTATGCACTTTATCCACACATGACTGTCGCCGAAAATATTGGATTCAGTTTGAAAATCTCTAAAATACCGGAAATTAAAAAATCAAAATTGATAAATGAAGCTGCTGAAATTTTGCAGTTAGAAGGACTTTTAAAAAGATACCCCAAGGAACTGTCTGGTGGTCAAAGGCAACGGGTTGCTATTGGTCGCGCTATTGTTCGGAAACCTAAAGTTTTTTTATTTGATGAGCCATTGTCAAATTTAGATGCCTCATTAAGGGCTCAAATGCGCGTTGAAATTTCGGAACTGCATGTCAAATTAGGCAGCACGATGATTTATGTAACACACGACCAAGTTGAGGCTATGACCATGGCCGAAAAGATTGCTATTTTGAATGATGGAAATATCGAACAATTAGGAAGTCCTATCGACATTTATAAAACCCCTTGCAATCCTTTTGTTGGTGGATTTATTGGTTCCCCAAGAATGAACTTTATTGATGGTCACACTGCCAAAAATTTTGATTCTGACCTCATTGGTATCAGGCCAGAACATTTATTAACTTCCAGTCTCTCCGGTTTGTGGAGTGGACGTATTCGCCATATAGAAAGACTGGGCTCAGACACCATCATGTATGTTGATCTACCGGATATCGGGTCTTTGACTGTTAGATCGCCAGGCGACTTTAATCCTCTGATTGGCGATTTCATTTACTTAACACCTATGGAGAACTCTGTTCACTTATTCAAAAACGGCAACAGGATTTTAAACTTTTAATACTGGAGTTAATGATGACTAAATTATCTGATGAAGTACGTATTTCCATGCTTAATCCGCCGATAGGCCGAGTACGCGCCGTCTTAGACACAGATACTTTCAATGAAATTGATGATCAATTTGCTATTGTTCAGGCTCTTCTTTCGCCAGACAGGATAGGGTTGGAGGCTATTTATGCTGCTCCTTTTCAAAACAGCAGATCTCAAAGCCCCGGACATGGCATGGAATTAAGTTATGACGAAATTTTACGCTTACTCGCGCGTTTAGGAAAAGAGCCAAAGGATTTCGTATTCAAAGGCGTTACTGATTACGTAGGTCCTGCCAAGTTAGGACACAACTCTGATGCAGTCGATGATCTTATTTCAAGGGCCAAAACGGCTTCAACTCCATCGCCGCTCTATGTCATTGCAATTGGAGCCATCAGCAACATTGCTTCTGCACTGCTCAAATCCCCAGAAATTATAGAAAAAATTGTAGTTGTCTGGCTAGGCGGACATGCCCTGGAGTGGCCGCACACCAAAGAATTTAATCTTCGGCAAGATGTAGGTGGCGCTCAGGTGCTGTTTGATTCTGGTGTACCACTTATTCTTGTTCCTGCAATGGGGGTGACTTCGCATCTCCACTCCAGTGTTCCCGAAATTGAAAGATACGTTCAACCGCATGGTGCCATTGGTGAGTTTCTGGCCATGCGCTTCAAAGAATACTCAGATGTCCATATAGGCTGGTCTAAACAAATATGGGATATGGCAGCCATTGGATGGATTCTTAATTCTGAATGGGCACCCAGTGTATTAATGCCTACGCCCCTGCTTACAGACTCCGTCACATGGAGTGTCGACAGGTCACGGCATTTAATGCGGTATGTCACGCAAGTTAATCGGGACTTGATATTCAGAGATTTCTTTGAAAAATTAGCGGTTCATTCCAATATCAAAATAAATTAAAGTTATTTTTGAGTCTTAAGAGAGTAAAAGGGTATGGTCGACGTCGTTGTGATTGGCAGTTATTGCCATGATGTGGGTTTGCGGGTAGAAAGCTTTCCCACTCCAGGAGAAACCGTGTTCGGCAGCGACGTCCTTGAATCTCACGGCGGTAAAGGAAGCAATCAAGCGATCAACGTTCGGCGTGCGGGCCATTCGGTGGCTTTTATCTGCGCTGTAGGTGATGACGCCAAGGGGCATGGCGCTGTCGATCTATGGCGCAGCGAAGACGTTGACACCAGCCTTACGCTGATCAAATCCGGCGGTCCGACAGGAATGGCATTGATTGTCATTGCCGCCTCCGGTGAAAATCAGATCATTGTGTCTCCAGGTGCCAATGCGCTTTTACGACCCCAGGACTTGGCTCCTGCAAGAAGCTGTATTGCGAACACTTCGCTGGTACTGTCTCAACTTGAAGTCCCAACAGAAACGGTTGTTGAGGCCTTTCGACTCGCTCGATTGGCTGGAGCAGTGACTGTGCTCAACGCTGCACCGGCTTTGAGCGTGATCCCGGATACCTTGTGGGCCAACCTTGATTTGCTTATCGTCAACGAGACAGAGGCTCAACAATTGACAGGCTGCACCTCGAACGATTACATGCAACTTTGCGCCTTGTTAATTTCGCGTGTTCGTCTGGGCGTTGTCATCACGTGCGGTCCACTGGGCGCCATCGGTATCAATGCACAAGGCGAACATATCAGGGTCGCTGCTCCAAAGGTAGAAGTGGTTGACACAACAGGCGCTGGTGATGCCTTTGTTGGCGCTTTTTGTTCCGGTTGGTTGCGCACAAGAGACCTGCGCGCCAGCATGCAGCTAGGAACAGCTTCTGGCAGTTTGGCTTGCACCACTCGAGGTGCTTTACCGCCTGCTTTGCTGCCCGTGCATTGACCTGTCCGGTTTGACATCGTCCAATCACTCCCACCTTTTGCACTTTTACCAAAGGATTCAACCGTGCCTGCAAAGCCAAATATTGTTTTTTTGCTCGTCGACCAATTGCGCGCAAGTTCGCTTCCCCTTTACGGCGAAACGCAGATCAAGACGCCGAATATAGACCGATTGGCCGCGCAAGGTGTTGTCTTGGATAACGCTATCTCCAACTGTCCTGTCTGCACGCCGGCACGCGCCATGCTGGTCACTGGCCGTCATCCTCAGACCACGGGTCATTTGATGAACAGCGTGCGCACACGCCATTCGGAATTGTCGATCGCCGATGCGCTGGCAAATGCTGGGTACAAAACCGGCTGGGTTGGAAAATGGCACTTGCATACCGGCGTTTGGCCCGCGCTGGATCGATTGCCGATGCAGCCGGACTGGGTCCCTGTGGGTCGCGATCGGCTCGGCTTCCAGTACTGGCGGGCCTACAACCAACACATGGTTTACTTCAACGGTTTTGTCCAGAGCGGTGACTGGAGCTATGAGCGCTGGGAGGGCTACGAAACCGACGGCTTGCTCAAGTATGGGATTGAATTCATGGATTCCGTTCAAGACGATCCATTCTGTCTGTTCATTTCCCCGCATCAGCCCCACTACACACCTGGTGAGTTCGCGCCTGCTGAATACTATGCGCGGCTCCCCGTTAATCTGACACTGCCTGGGAATGTACCCTCTGAAAAAATGCATGATTCCTTGGCGATGTACAGGCATTATCTGGCCATGATTCTGGCTATCGACGACATGGTCGGAAACCTGTTGAATTACCTGGACAGTACGGGCAAGGCGGAGAATACGATTTTTGTAATGACATCGGATCACGGCACACAAGCAGGCGCACAGGGCATTGCACCTTGGCAGAAAAAGATGCCTTACGAAGGTTCAATACGGGTTCCCAGCATTGTTCGCTTTCCAGGCCAGTTGGAGGCTGGAACACGGTGCGACGCGCTGACTGCGATGACTGACTATTTTCCCTCTCTCTGTTCGCTCGCAGGCGTTGCGGTACCTCGATCGATTGAAGGCCAGGATGTTTCCGCGGCATGGAGGGGTGCGAACGGTGCGGCTGAGCAGGACGCCATTTTCATCATGAACTTCTCAGCCGCATTCGATTGGCTCGAGACCGGCAAGGAGTGGCGCGGGGTGCGTACCAAGACCGAGACCTATGTGCGCTGGTTGGATGGAAGAGTCGAGCTGTTTGACCTCAGCGTGGACCCACTACAGAACGTCAACGTCGCGGGCCGACAGGAGTACAGCGCGCGCGAAGCTTGGCTTGCACAGCGACTGGCGGCTTTTCAACAGCAACGAGGAGACGAGTTGGTACCGATTACCAAGTTGAGTGACTGGCACGATAACCAGCGACGGACAGTGCGAAATGGTTACGGAGAACTGAGCAACCCCGAGAGCTTGCCTGACTGGTCATTGCTGCGATAAAGAGCGCCTAGTTTTCGCTTGTAGCGTGGATGCCGTTCTGAATCAGTCGCCCAAATCTGAGGTTTTCATATGTTTTTTCGAGGGTAGAAAATGACAGTTGACTGCTTCCGCGCTCGCTTTGACGGGATGATGGGGCTGCAACAACTTTGACGCTCCGCAAGTTACGAAACCAGAACAAACCCGTAACAAGACTGTCTCAATGTAATAAAATTTCGTGTTTGGGTGCACGTTCGATGCATCGAACCACTGAACGAGACTCTCATGACCCTGAAAATCGGAATCAACGGATTTGGCCGCATCGGCCGCATGGTGCTGCGCGCTGCGGCGCAGAACTTCGAAGACATTGAGATTGTGGGCATCAACGATTTACTCGAGCCCGATTACCTGGCCTACATGCTGCAATTTGACAGCGTACATGGCCGATTCAAGGGTTCCATTGCGGTAGATGGCAGCACCTTGATCGTCAATGGTCAACGCATCCGCTTGACGCAAGAGCGTGACCCGGTCAACCTGAAGTGGGGCGAAGTCGGTGCTGAAGTGGTGATTGAATCCACCGGCCTGTTTCTGGACAAAGACAGCGCTGGCAAGCACTTGGTCGCAGGCGCCAAAAAGGTGGTCATGTCAGCGCCCTCCAAAGACGACACCCCCATGTTTGTGTTTGGCGTGAACCACCGTACTTATGCCGGTGAAGCGATCATCAGCAACGCCTCCTGCACCACCAACTGTTTGGCACCATTGGTCAAGGTAGTGAACGACAAATGGGGCATCAAGCGGGGTCTGATGACCACGGTGCACGCCGCCACGGCCACGCAAAAAACCGTCGACAGCCCGAGCAGCAAGGATTGGCGGGGGGGGCGCGGTATTTTAGAAAACATCATCCCCAGCAGCACCGGAGCGGCCAAAGCGGTGGGTGTCGTGATCCCCGAGATCAAAGGCAAGCTCACTGGTATGGCATTTCGCGTGCCCTCGTCGGATGTGTCTGTCGTTGACCTGACCGCCGAGTTAAACCACCCCGCCAGCTATGCCGAGATTTGCGCTGAGATGAAAGCACAAAGTGAAGGCGCCTTGAAAGGTGTGCTGGGCTACACCACTGACAAAGTGGTGTCCACCGATTTCCGTGGCGAGGTCTGTACCAGCGTGTTTGACGCCGAGGCCGGCATTGCGCTGGACAGCACTTTCGTCAAGCTGGTCGCCTGGTACGACAACGAGTGGGGTTACGCCAACAAGTGCCTAGAGATGGCCCGCGTGGTGGGCGGCTGACACGGCCCACTGCTGAAGCATCTTATGCGCTCACATGCTTGCCGACGATGCCGGCCAGCTCGAACATGGTCACCTGGTCTTTGCCGAACACGGCCTTGAGTTTGGCGTCGGCATTGATGGCCCGCTTGTTGGTCGCATCTTGCAAGTTGTTAGCCTTGATGTAGTCCCACAATTTTTTAATCACCTCGGTACGTGCGACTTTGCCATCACCGATGACCGCCGCCAGTGCTGCGCTTGGTGTCAAATTGCCCACCGCGGCTTTGCGCGGCGCCTTCACCGGAGCGGATTGGACTGCTTTTTTGGCCGGCGCCTTGGCGGTTTTAGCGGCCGACTTGGCCGCTGTTTTTCCAGCAGCTTTGGCCGGTGCAGACTTGCCAAAGGGGGTTTTGGTTTTGCGTGGTGGGTACTTGCTGACGCGCGGCTCAAACTCAAAGCTGACTTTGTTTTCAGCGGGGTTCCAGGCCAAGAAGGCCTTGAAGGATCGACGTGTTTTCATACTGACAAATTTGTCGAGCAGGTCGGTTTTGCCTGTGGCCAGCAACTTCGTCATTTGCGCGCGCTCGACCGGTTGCTGCAAAATAATTTTGCCGCTCTTGAAGTCACAGCTCGGTGTGGGTTGGGCATCGGTGGGCACGGTTTTAGAGCAAACAAAGTTGCTGCCGCGTTCGTGCACAGGGCTGCCACATTTAGGGCATGCGCCTAAACTTTCGCTGGCCGTAAAGTCCACGATTTCGCCGGTTTCCTCGTTCTTTTTGTCATCACCGAAATCGAATTCAAGCTTCCAGTTTTTGTCTTCTTCACTGTATTTCAGTGCCATCTCGGCGACAAACGGCCAGCCCGCTTTGGAGCGGAATCCGTCCAAGGGACCGATCTTTTTATCGTTCAAAAACTGTTCAACTTCAGTTGGCTCGAAGGTACGTCCAGCAGGCGATTTGCCAAACGAAAAGCCGCAGCCTTCGCTCGCGCCATCTGATCCTGTGCAGGTGTATCTGCGGTAGTTTTCTCGGACCACGCCCGCGCAATTGGGACAGCGCGCGTGCAAAGTCGCGTAGTCGCCCGGCACTGTATCGCGGTCGTACTCTTTGGCCTTCTTGACGATGTGCTCGGTCATGGCTGCGATGCCTTGCATGAACTCGGCGCGGCTGAGTTTGCCTTGCTCCATTTGCGCCAGCTTGTATTCCCACTCGCCGGTCAATTCGGGGCGTGACAATTCTTCGACGCCCAGGCCGCGCAACAAGGTCATCAGCTGGAAGGCCTTGGCCGTGGGGATCAGCTCACGGCCTTCACGCAGCATGTATTTTTCGTTGATCAAGCCTTCAATGGTGGCGGCGCGGGTGGCGGGTGTGCCCAAGCCTTTTTCCTGCATGGCTTCACGCAACTCGTCATCGTCAACCAACTTGCCTGCGCCTTCCATGGCGCCCAGCAAGGTCGCTTCAGAATAGCGCGCTGGAGGGCGGGTTTTGAGTCCTTTGGCGTCGACCGACTCCACACCCACTTTTTCGCCGGGCTGAACTGGCACCAGGTTTTGACCCTTGTCACCGTCTTTGGCGTCTTCCACTTCTTCGGCGGCTTCTTTGCCATAAATGGCCAGCCAGCCGGGTTTGACCAGTACTTTGCCCACGGTTTTGAAGTTGTGCACAGCCACCGTGCTGATGCGGGTGGTCACTTGGTATTCGGCGCTGGGGAAGAACACCGCCATGAAGCGGCGCACCACCAGGTCATACAACTTTTGCTCGGCCTCTGACAGGCCGCTGGGGGCTTGCAGCGTCGGGATGATCGCAAAGTGATCGGACACTTTTTTGTTGTCGAACACGCGTGGGATTTTGCGCACGTAGTTGTTGTTCAGCGCCGTCAAGGCATGCGGTGCCAAATGCTTCATGCCACTGTCGGCCAGCATTCCGAAGGTGTCTTTTGCCACCGCCACATAGTCTTCAGGCAAGTGGCGCGAGTCGGTACGCGGGTAGGTCAAGGCCTTGTGGCGTTCATACAGGCTTTGGGCCAGCGCCAAAGTGGTTTTGGCAGAGTAGCCGAACTTGCCGTTGGCTTCGCGTTGCAAGGAGGTCAAGTCAAACAAGGCTGGGCTGGCTTGTGTGGTGGGCGAAGACTCTTCTGTAACCGTTGCCTTTTGGCCGCGTACGGCTTCGGCAATGGCTTGTGCGTCGCGCTCGGTCCACAGGCGATCTGCTTTTTTCTCGCTGTCTTCGTCGTCTTTTCTCCACTTCGGATCAAACCACTTGCCGGGGTAGCTGCCTGCTGCGGCTTCAAAGCTGGCGTGAATCTCCCAGTAGTCGCGGCTGATGAATTTTCGGATCTGCTCTTCACGCTCCACCACCACCGCCAAGGTGGGCGTTTGGACACGGCCCACGGTGGTCAAAAAGAAGCCACCATCGCGCGAGTTGAAGGCGGTCATGGCGCGGGTACCGTTGATGCCGACCAACCAGTCGGCCTCCGAGCGGCTGCGGGCGGCATCGGCCAAGCCCTGCATCTGGATGTTGCTGCGCAAATGGTCAAAACCATCGCGAATGGCCTGCGGCGTCATGGACTGCAGCCACAGACGCTGCACCGGCTTGCCCAAGGGTTTGGCCCCACCCGCGTATTGCTCGATCAATCTGAAAATCAACTCCCCTTCGCGTCCGGCGTCACAGGCGTTGACCAATGCCTTCACGTCTTTTCGCTTGGCCTGCTTGATCACCGCATTCAAACGTGACTTGGTTTTGTCGACCGGCTTCAAGTCAAAGAACGGCGGGATCACCGGCAAGTTGGCAAAGCTCCATTTGCCGCGTTTGACATCAAATTGCTCCGGCGCCTGGATTTCTACCAAGTGGCCTACAGCACTGGTCACGACATAGGTATCACTTTCAAAATGATCGTCATGTTTCTCAAATTTCCCCGCTATGGGCGTGAGGGCCCGAACGATGTCTTGAGCCACCGACGGCTTCTCCGCAATCACCAATGTTTTCATCTCAGTACAATCCAAAGTCTCGCATGCGCGCGGGTGCGCGCTCGCCCACGGACGCGCACGCATGCGCGCGCCCACATGCTTTCACCATAACAAATTTTTCAACCGTGTCCAAAAAGCCTGCTCCTGTGACGAATCGCCGTATTCAAGTTCGCCGCTCCGGTGTGCACGGAAAAGGCGTTTTTGCCCTCTTGGATATCGCTGAAGGCGAAACCTTGATTGAGTACGTGGGAGAGATCATCAGCTGGGATGAGGCCCAGGATCGCCACCCGCATGACCCGTCGGACCCGAACCACACGTTTTACTTTCATGTGAACGAAGACCGCGTGATTGATGCGCTGCATGGCGGCAACTCCTCGCGCTGGATCAACCACAGCTGCGAGCCCAACTGTGAAGCCGATGAAAACCAGGACCGTATTTTCATCAAGGCTTTGCGCAACATCCACGCGGGTGAAGAGCTGAACTATGACTACGGCTTGATCATTGACGAGCCCTACACGCCCAAACTCAAGGCCGAGTACCCTTGCTGGTGCGGCAGCGCCAACTGCCGCAAAACGCTGCTGGCGCCCAAAAGAAGGCCGGCCACACCCAAGATCCCCAGCCAAGCCAACAAATCGGCTGCAAAGGCCCCAAAACCAGCGCCTAAAGTCAAGCGCTGACTCCGTTCATGGCCATTTCACTGCAAGACCCCATACCTTGGCCCAGTGAAGCCATTTGGGAAGCGGTGTACCCCACTCTGCCAAATTTCAGCATAGAGGTTCTTGCAGAAGTTGACTCCAGCAATTCCGAGTTGATGCGCCGCGCACGGTCCGGTCAAACCGATCCCGTCTTGCTGGTGGCCGAAACCCAAAGCGCAGGCCGTGGCCGGTTGGGCCGCGAATGGGTCAGCAAGCGCGGTGATTCTTTGACGTTTTCGCTCGGCTTGCCGCTCCCTGTCAAAGACTGGTCGGGGCTGTCGCTGGCTGTGGGTTTGAGCTTGGCCGAAAGTTTGCATTCACAAGTGGGTCTGAAGTGGCCCAACGATCTGTGGATCAAGGGCTGCAAGTTGGGCGGTATTTTGATTGAAGCGGCCAGCACCGGCTCGCGCAGTTATACAGTGATCGGCGTGGGCTTGAATATCAACCCTCAAGCGGATGCTGGTTTGCGAACGCCCCCAGCAGCCCTGATCGAGTGGCTGCCAGACATCGATGCTGCCAAGGCTTTGCGACTTGTGGCCGCGCCTTTGCTCTTCGCCGTGCAGCGCTTTGCACAAGAGGGTTTTGCGCCTTTGCAATCGCGTTTCCACGCACGCGACGTACTTTGTGGACTGGCCGTCCAAACCAGCGATGGGGTCGAAGGTGTTGCGTTAGGTGTCGACCCCACAGGTGCTTTGCACATTCAAACCGCATCTGCCAGAGTCCGTGTTCTCAGCTCGGAAGTCAGTGTCCGGCCTGCTGAGCTGAAAGAGAACAAAAACATTCCAGAACCCAAAGGAAATTAAATATGCCTTTACAACTTTACTTTGCCCCCGGTGCTTGCTCTTTTGTGCCGCACGCTTTGCTCGAGATTTCGGGCGCCAGTTTCGAGCCCACCATGGTCAAGTTGCACAAAGGTGAGCAATACGAAGCCGCTTACCAAGCCGTCAACCCCCGGGGCCAAGTTCCTGTGTTGGTGGACGAGGGTCATGTCATCACGCAACTGGTGGCGATTGTCTTGTACCTGGACCAGAAGTTCCCGGCCCATGTTTTTTTACCGATCGACGCCTTACCCCGTGCCAAAGCGCTTGAAATCCTCGCTTGGATGAACAACACGGTACACACAACGTTTGCCCATATCTTTTTGCCACACAAATTTTCTGATCAAATTGACGTTCAGGTGGCTTTGAAAGCCTTCAATACCGGTCTTTACAAAACTTTGTTAACTGAACTACAGGACTTGGTCCTTGCATCGCAAGCCGCAAGACAAGCTTGGCTGTCGGGCGCTCACTTCGGTCCTTTGGACGCTTACACCTTGACCTTGACACGCTGGGGCAGCATGGCTGGCATTGACCCCGAAGGCTACCCTGCACTTTGGGCGTTTGTCAACAAAGTCGCAGCGCATCCGCAGGTTGCACGCGTGATGGAGCGCGAGCGTCTGCAATTGAACGTGTACAAACCCGCCTGAGGGGTTGCGCCTGCATAGGTTGCGCCCGCTGCGTGGGGCTTGGTTTTATCGGCTGTTGCCGCGGGCAAATCGGACTGTAAAACAGGCCCCCAGCGGTGTTTGCCCCGCATGCGCTGCATCGATACTGACGGTAGCGCTGTGCTGTTGTGCAATTTCCATCACGATCGACAAGCCCAGTCCCGATCCATCCACGTTGGTCCCCAAAGCACGGTAAAAAGGCTCGAACACCCGCTCTCTTTCGGCCACGGGAATCCCCGGCCCATTGTCTTCGACCTGCACCACCAGGGCATGGCTGTAGGGGTCCACCAAAATCCGTGCCGTGATGACCCCCGTGCGTTCTGGCGATGAGGGGGTGTAGTGAATGGCGTTGTCTACCAAATTGCGCACCATCTCTTTGAGCAAGACCGGGTTGCCAAGTACGTTGACATAGGGCGATGCTGCGTCGACTCCTTCATAGCCAAGGTCCAGGCCTTTGTCCATGGCACGGGGCAACGAGTCTTGCAACACATCGCTCAACAATTCGACCATGTTGCAAGGCTGGCGACTGAGATGGGTGCCGCCGCCGTCGGCGCGCGCTAAAGATAACAATTGATTCACCGTGTGCGTGGCCTGCACGCTGGCACGTTCGATTTGCTTGAGCGATTGTTTCAGCTCCTCTTCACCTGCGTCTTTGCGTTGCGCCAAATCGGCTTGCATGCGCAGGCCTGCCAAAGGCGTTTTGAGTTGGTGCGCCGCACCGGCCAGAAATCTTTTTTGGATGGCCAACGAATCTTTCAGTCGGTTCAGCAAATCATTGACCGAAGACACCAACGGGGCCACCTCCAAGGGAACTGCTTTTTCGTCCAACGGACTCAAGTCATCTGGTTGTCTCGCGCGAATGCGATCCTCAAGTTGTGACAAAGGTTTGATACCGCGCACCAACGCCAGCCAGACCAAGAGCACAGCCAGCGGCAAAATAGCGAACTGCGGCAGCATCACCCCTTTGATAATTTCTGCGGCCAATACCGATCTTTTTTCTCGGGTTTCTGCCACCTGCACAAACACCAAATAGCTGTCTGTTTGCACAGCTGTTTTCCCCCGCTCGGTTAGCCCGGGCGAAGGCACTGCCAATCTCACCCAAGTGGACGCTACACGGACCTCTAAGCCGCGCATTTCATCGTCGCGCAGTTTGACTTCATAACTGTTTGTTTTTTCTTCGTCTTCAGGTCGCGGCAGATCACGGTCTCCACCCAGCAACTCACCTTTGGGGCCCAGAACTTGAAAATACACCGTGTCGGTCTCGTCCGCACGCAGCAACTCGCTGGCGGGCTGCGGTAAATTGAATTGAACTGTGCGGTCCGGCGCGACCTTCACCAATTGAGCCAGTGCTTGTGCGTTGTAAATCAATGCACGGTCAAAGGGTTTGTTCGCCAAGCCCTGGGCCACAAGCCAAGTCAAAGCCAAGCTCACAGGCCACAACAACAAGAGTGGCGTCAGCATCCAGTCCAGAATTTCACCAAACAGCGAGCGTTGCTCCCGTTTGATGAACGCCCATTGCTGCTGTTTCAATGGGGTATTTTTTCCAGGCAATAACCCAGACCCCGCACGGTCGCTATGCGGATCGGTCCTTTTTCGATTTTCTTGCGCAAGCGATGGATGTAGACTTCAATCGCATTGTTGCTGACCTCTTCTCCCCACTCGCACAGACGCTCGACCAATTGGTCTTTGCTGACGAGCCGCCCTGCACGTTGTAGCAAAACCTCCAGCAAGCCCAGTTCACGGGCCGACAGCTCCACCATCTTGCCATCGATGGTGGCCACGCGACCCGTCTGATCGTAGAGCAGGGGGCCGTGTTTGATCTGCGCCGTGGCCCCACCCATGCCACGGCGGCTCAAGGCCCGCACTCGGGCCTCAAGCTCCTGCAGGCTGAAGGGCTTGGCCATGTAGTCGTCAGCGCCATAGTCGAGTCCTTTGACGCGTTCTTCTACACTGTCCGCCGCCGTCAAAATGAGCACGGGCAAAGTAGACCCACGTGCACGCAGCTTTTTCAACACGTCTAGTCCATGCATTTTGGGCAAACCCAGGTCCAGAATCAACAAGTCAAATTCGGTGTTTGTCATCAGCGCCGCATCGGCTTCGGTGCCGCTGGCGACATGGTCTACAGCGGCGCCTGCACTGCGCAAACTGCGCAACAGACCATCGGCCAATACCTGGTCATCTTCAGCAATTAATATGCGCATGGTGGTCTTCCGTTTGTTGTGCGTTGTCGATGCCCGCAGGGGTAAATTCTAGGCCTTCTGCACTTCAGGCTTGTGCGTAGGCCTCCAGGCCCAAGGCCACCACCGTCGCCACGTCCTGTCCCACAGACTCTTTGAACTCGATTTCTGCCTGTGCCACCGCGACTTTAAAGGCATCTAACCAAGCCAGTCCATCCGATGTAAAAACAAGCTTTTTTGCCCTTGCGTCCAGCGGATCAGCGCCCCGTTTCACCAACCCCCACGCCTCACATTGATCGACCAGATCGCCCATCGCCTGCTTGCTCATGCCCGCGACCTGAGACAACTCTGTCAAGCGCGAGCCCTCCAGCGCCAAATGGCGTGTGATGTGAATGTGAGCCGCGCTGACTTGCTTGCGCGCCGCAAGATTGGCCAAAGCCAGCGGAACGCCCTCGTCATGCGCCATCAAATGCAGCACCCTTTCATCGAATTTTCGCATCGCATGACCAAGCAAACGCCCCAGATGCGCCTCTCGCCAGCGATCGTCCCTGCGGGGTTCTGCCGGATTCGGTGCCGCCTTGAAAGTCTTGTTTTTAGCCACACCTATATAGTAAAGTAAACTGACTAAAAAAACTATTTACAAGATTCAATAGCGGGTTAAACTACTGTTCAAGCATCCAGTACATTGCAATAAAATCCTGATGCTTTTTTCCTAACCCATTGATATTCAAGGAGATTTTCATGAGCGATCCCAACAGCGAAAAAGGCAAAGCCCTGCAAGCCGCACTGGCCCAAATCGAAAAACAATTCGGCAAAGGCACCATCATGCGTTTGGGCGAAGGCGAAGTGATTGAGGACATTCAGGTGGTTTCCACCGGCTCCTTGGGGCTCGACATTGCGCTTGGCGTGGGTGGTTTGCCGCGTGGTCGCGTGGTCGAAATCTACGGCCCAGAATCGTCCGGTAAAACCACTTTAACGCTTCAAGTGATTGCCGAGATGCAAAAAATCGGTGGCCAATGCGCCTTTGTGGACGCTGAGCACGCACTGGACATTCAGTATGCCCAAAACCTCGGTGTGAACTTGCAAGAACTGCTGATCAGCCAGCCCGATACAGGCGAGCAAGCCCTCGAAATCGTCGACAGCTTGGTGCGCTCCGGCGCCGTGGACCTGGTGGTGATCGACTCGGTGGCCGCCTTGACCCCCAAGGCAGAGTTGGAAGGCGATATGGGCGACAGCCTGCCCGGACTGCAAGCACGTTTGATGAGCCAGGCCCTGCGCAAGCTGACCGCCACCATCAAAAAGACCAACTGCATGGTCATTTTCATCAACCAGATCCGCATGAAAATTGGCGTCATGTTCGGCTCGCCTGAGACCACCACCGGTGGCAACGCACTCAAGTTCTACGCCTCGGTGCGATTGGACATCCGCCGCACCGGCACCATCAAGAAGGGCGATGAAGCCATTGGCAACGAAACCAAGGTCAAAGTGGTCAAAAACAAAGTTGCGCCCCCCTTCAAAACGGCCGAATTTGACATTTTGTTTGGCGAAGGCATCAGCCGCCAAGGCGAGATCATCGACATGGGCGTGAACGCCAAGGTGATAGAAAAATCCGGCGCTTGGTACGCTTACCAAGGCGAAAAAATCGGCCAAGGCCGCGACAATGCACGTGAATTTTTGCGCGAGAACCCCAACTTGTCGTTTGAAATCGAAAACAAAGTGCGCGCGTCTTTGGGTATTCCTTTGCTGGCGCAAATGGAGCAGGCCCCTGCAGCCAAGCCGCCTAAAGTGGCCAAAGAACCGAAAGAACCCAAAGAAGTCCTTGCCTGACCGGCCATGACCGACGAAGAGCCCAAACCCCAACCCCGCAAGGGCTTGGGTTCCCAACTTTCGCTCAAAGGCCGCGCCATGAGGTTGTTGTCGCAACGCGAACATTCACGCCAAGAGCTGGAGCGCAAGCTGCGGCCCTTTGAAGAAGAACCTGGCGAGCTGGTCGCAGCTTTGGACTTTTTACATGCCAAAGACTTCATCAATGAGCAAAGGGTGGTGGATTCGGTGGTCAACCGCCGTGCCAGCAAGCTGGGGGCTTCGCGCATCAAACAAGAGCTGCTGGCCAGGGGCATTGAAGGACCTGCCCTGCAAGAAGCCCTGCACGGGATGCGCGCCAGCGAACTGGAACGGGCCCGGGAAGTTTGGCGCAAAAAATTCGGCCAAACCGCCACAGACGCAAACGAACGGGCCAAACAGATGCGCTTTTTGCTGACCCGCGGTTTCGCGTCTGAAGCCGTGCGCCGCGTGGTGCAAGGCGAGGACGACTGAGCGCCTACAAACCCAACATCAGCTGGATGTTTTGCACCGCCGCGCCGCTGGCACCTTTGCCCAAGTTGTCCAATCTGGCAATGACAACGGCCTGACGCGCTTCTTCGTTTCCAAACACCCGAATTTCAAGCTGGTTGGTGTCGTTCAACGCCAAAGCGTCGAGCTTGCCGTTCTCTGTGGTGGGCTCCACGCGCACCCAGCCGCCCTCGGCGTGACTCGACGCATAGTGGGCGCTGAGCGCCGCGTGCAAGTCGGCCGCTTGAGGCTTGCCAGGGAGCTGATCCAAGTGCAGCGGCAGTTGCACCAGCATGCCTTGGCGAAAGTTAGCCACCGCCGGAACAAACAAGGGGCGTGTGGTCATCCCGCTGTAGCGCATCATTTCAGGAATGTGTTTGTGCTTCAAGCCCAGGGCGTAGGCTTCAAACAAGGGGCCCCTGCCGGCTTCATAGTCTTCGATCATGCTGCGGCCGCCCCCAGAGTAACCGCTGACGGACGGTAAACACACTGGAAAGTCTCTGGGCACGATTCCGGCGTCTACCAACGGGCGCAAGATGGCAATGGCGCCCGTGGCATAACAGCCCGGATTGGCCACGCGCTCGGCTTTTTGCACCGCTTCGCGCTGGCCAGGGGCAAGTTCGGGGAAGCCAAAAACCCAGTCCGCGTGGCAGCGGTGGGCGGTGGAGGCGTCGACGATGCGGGGTTTACGCCCTGCAAAGCTGTCAACCATGGCCACCGACTCGATGGCGGCCTCGTCATGCAAACACAACACCACGAGGTCTGCGCTGGCCATCAATTCGCGCTTGGCCTCGGGGTCTTTACGGCGGATGGGGTCGATGCTGAGCACCTGAATGGCAGGCATCAAAGCCAGCCGCTCGCGAATTTGCAAGCCGGTCGTGCCCGCTTCGCCATCAATGAAAATAGTGACCATGGTGTGACTCCCCGTCATATGGCGCCCCGCAGCATGTCAAAGTAAGACGCAAGGCCCAGGAATTGTGCGTTGCAGCATGATACAGTCTCGGGCTGAAGTGTCCAGCGCTTGCAGGACCCCCAAGATGTTCCGCAAGCTGGTGAAACCATCCACCCCTCTGAGAGAAGCCTCATGAAGATTCACGAGTACCAAGGCAAGGAAATCTTGCGCCAATTTGGTGTGCCTGTCCCACGCGGCATTCCTGCATTCACAGTTCAAGAGGCGGTTGAAGCCGCGCAAAAGCTGGGCGGCCCGGTTTGGGTGGTCAAGGCCCAAATTCACGCGGGTGGCCGTGGCAAAGGTGGTGGTGTCAAGGTGGCCAAAAGCATTGATGACGTCAAACGCATTTCTGGCGAAATTTTAGGCATGCAGCTCAAGACCCACCAGACCGGCCCTGAGGGCCAAAAAGTGCGTCGCCTGTACATCGAAGACGGCGCCGACATCCACAAAGAGTATTACGTGTCCGTGGTCACCGACCGCGCCAGCCAAAAGATCGCCTTTATCGCGTCCAGCGAGGGCGGCATGGACATCGAGGAAGTGGCCCACTCCACCCCAGAAAAAATCATCACCGAGTTCATCGACCCGTTGACCGGGCTGGGCGATGCCCAAGCCAAGAAGATAGCAGACGCCATTGGCATGCCTGCCGATTCCACTGCTCAGGCCGTTGACATCTTCAAGAAGCTGTACCAGTGCTACATGGACACAGACGCTTCGCTGGTTGAAATCAACCCGCTGAACCGCGACAACAAAGGCAAGGTCATGGCTTTGGACGCCAAGTTCAACTTCGATGCCAACGCTTTGTTCCGTCACCCCGACGTTGTGGCTTACCGCGATCTGGACGAAGAAGATCCGGCTGAAGTGGAAGCTTCTAAGTTCGACCTGGCTTACATCAGCTTGGAAGGCAACATCGGTTGCTTGGTCAACGGCGCCGGTTTGGCCATGGCCACCATGGACACCATCAAGTTGTTCGGCGGCGAACCTGCCAACTTTCTGGACGTGGGCGGCGGCGCAACCGCTGAGAAAGTCACCGAAGCGTTCAAGATCATGTTGGCGAACAAGAATGTCAAAGGCATTTTGGTCAACATCTTCGGCGGCATCATGAAGTGCGACACCATCGCCAGCGGCGTCATCTCGGCTTGCAAAGCCGTGAACTTGTCCGTGCCCTTGGTGGTGCGCATGAAGGGCACCAACGACGAACTCGGCAAAAAAATGCTGGCCGAGTCCGGCCTGCCCATCATCTCTGCTGACACCATGGCCGAAGCCGCGACGGCCATCGTCGCAGCCGTTAAATAAATGTCTTTGTGGGACAGACCTTCAGCTCTGTCCCCAACTGATTAACTTTGCGGGACGGCTCTTTAGCACTGCCCCCAACTGATTAGGAACCAACATGTCGATTTACATCCATAAAGACACCAAAGTCATCACCCAAGGCATTACCGGCAAAACCGGTCAATTCCATACGGAAAAATGCCAGGAATACGCGAACGGTAAAAACTGTTTCGTGGCGGGCGTGAACCCCAAGAAGGCGGGCGAGTCCATCTTCAACATCCCGATCTACGCTTCGGTCAAAGAAGCGGCTTCGGAAACCGGTGCCACTGTTTCCGTGATCTACGTGCCACCGGCCGGCGCTGCCTCTGCGATCTGGGAAGCCGTGGAAGCCGACCTGGACTTGGCGATCTGCATCACTGAAGGCATTCCTGTCAAAGACATGCTGATGGTGCGCAACCGCATGAAAGCCAAGGAAGCCGCTGGCGGCAAACGGACCCTGCTGCTTGGCCCCAATTGCCCTGGTTTGATCACGCCTGACGAAATCAAAATCGGCATCATGCCCGGTCACATCCACCGCAAAGGCCGCATCGGCGTGGTGTCCCGTTCGGGCACCTTGACCTACGAAGCCGTGGCCATGTTGACCGAAGTCGGCCTGGGCCAGTCCAGCGCTGTCGGTATCGGTGGCGACCCGATCAACGGTTTGAAGCACATCGAGGTGATGAAGGCTTTCAACGACGACCCGGACACCGACGCCGTCATCATGATCGGTGAAATCGGCGGACCGGACGAAGCCGAAGCCGCCATGTGGTGCAAAGCCAACATGAAAAAGCCGATTGTGGGTTTCATCGCCGGTGTCACCGCGCCTCCGGGCAAGCGCATGGGCCACGCCGGTGCTTTGATTTCTGGCGGCGCCGACACGGCTGACGCCAAACTGGCCATCATGGAAGCGTGCGGCTTCATCGTCACACGCAACCCGTCTGAATTGGGCAAACTGCTCAAGGCCCAACTTAAGTAAAATATAAAGATTTGGCGGGAAGCATACCCCGTTAGACTACAGGTCCTGATCGTAAAGCGCCGGCGATGCACATTGCCAGCGCTTTTTTTAATTGCGTCATCGGAGAGAAACATGGAATTTATGCAAAGCCCGGATTTTTGGATTGGGTTGATGAAAATCATCTGGATCAACATCATCTTGTCGGGCGACAACGCCGTGGTGATCGCCTTGGCGGCCCGCTCGCTGCCTCCGGAACAACAGCGTAAGGCG
>Ga0164295_10001175_pt1 | contig 21729 bp, 19 predicted proteins | sample GEODES006metaG_FD_111798 | JGI IMG/M metagenome (GOLD analysis project Ga0164295, IMG submission 111798) | Oligotrophic lake water microbial communities from Sparkling Lake, Wisconsin, USA - GEODES006 metaG | ecosystem: Environmental > Aquatic > Freshwater > Lake | place: USA: Sparkling Lake... | reverse complement strand
CGATAGACGGCCATCACGTCGGCCCACTCGATCCCGGCGGCGGCGGCGGCGGCTTTGTGTTCGGCAGTGTTCATCGTCTTTCGCTCCCGTGTTGTGGTCATAGTATCCCATCGGATAGTCGGCGTCAAGTGCTGCACACAAAAATATTTTTGTGTGCTGGAATACGGGCGTTGCTGCGAAGTTGTTTCCGACCGGACACTTGGTAAGTGAGAATCCGACCATCGACCATCGACCTTCGACCATCGACCATCGACCATCGACCATTGACCATCGACCATCGACCATCGACCAGCGACCAGCGACCAGCGACCAGCGACCAGCGGCGACCAGGTCGCCGACCTGGTCACGGTCGGCCGGTCGTGAACATGGTCGGCCATCGAAATACCCCGCGGCCGACGGCCGTCGGCTATCGAAATACTCGCGGCCGGTTGGGGAGGGCTATCGAAATACTCGCGCTGAGTGTACGGCCGTGCACGATAGTGCACGGCCGTACACGGGTCCTTCCACCCCGCGGCACGCGGGGTGCCCCGGGTGCGAACGACACATTTTGCAACACCGACTCCCGAAACGGCCCCTGGGCCCCGGAATGCCCCCAAAAACGGCCGCCGCTGATCGCGGCGGCCGACGCCACCTCCGGACCCCATCACCCCGCAGAAACGATCCTCGGAGGCTCCGGATCGTCGATGTCCAGCTCCGGCAACCCCGCCAGCGAGTTGAACGTCGACGGGCAGATCAGGGGGTCGACATATACCCTCTGAAGTCTGGGATCGTAGTGATCGAGCAGCTCGGTCGCCGCGGCCCGGCCAAACTTAGCCGCCAGATAACTCGCCGCCATCCGGCGAAAGCCGTGGAAGCCTCGACCGCGATACTCCACGCCGGCGGTCCGGCACAGAACCTGAAGCGATGCCCACTGTGACCGGCCCTTCCGGTCCCACGGCCAGACGAGATCGTCGTCCCCGCGACGTTGCTCGGCCAGCATCGTCGCCAGCCGCGGCGTGATCGACCGCACGATGTCTCTCGTGCTCCCCTTCCTCGTGTCGGCCAAGAACAACATCGTGTGCCGCTCGAGGTCAACCTGCGCCCACTTGATGCTCGTCAACGCTTCAAAGCGTTCACCAGTGCATACCGCAGCGTAGAGCAGCGTCGGCCACCACCACTTCGCCGGCAGACCGCCAACCCTGCCGATGCGGTGCCTCGCCTGGCGGATTAGGGCCGACGCCTCATCAGCGGTGTAGGCACGACCGGTGGGAATCGACTCCGGCACCCGCACGCGAGGCACCTCGGGAAACTCGTCCAAGAACTTTCGCCGCGCGGCGTACTCCCACGTCGCCCGGATCATATTTCGATCGCGCCGCACCGTGGCCGGCTTCGGCAATCGTCCCCGCCACCCCGGCGTGACCTTCCTCCACTCGATGTACTCGGAGACCGTGTCGACGTTCAGATCACCGACCGTCGCTGGCCGCTCAAGGAAACGCTCGAACCTGGCCCACATCATCTCGTAGAGAGCCAAAGTCTTCGGCTTCAGCTCCCGCACCCTCGCGTATCTCGTCGTTAACTCCCTGACTGGCATCCCTCGCGTCATGGCATCTCCCTGTTGTGATGCCGGGCAGTCTGCCTCAGAACTGGACGCTAGTACATCACCCCTTCTAGGGGTTCGACTCCCCTCGCCTCCACTGCACCTCCCCCGTCTCCACTTCACTTCCCCCGTCTCCACTTCACTTCCCCCGTCTCCACTTCACTTCCCCCGTCTCCACTTCAGGCGGCCGCGGCCACCCTTGGCCGCGGCCGTTTGATGTTCCGGGGCTCGCACGCTATCCCAAGGCGCATTTGACTTCCGTGGTTCGCCGGCTCGGGGGCGGCAAAAGTCGCGTCGCCCGGGCGAGGATACGCCCAAGGCTCCGCGAGCGTTCGCCGACCCCCTTCGCCTACCCGCCCTCGCTGACGGAGACGACGCTCTCCATAAACTGAACGCGATCTGCACGCGAACGCGGCTTACGTTCGGCTCCAGCCGGCCTTCGGCTGCGGGTGCGTCACCCCGGCCCCGGCCGACGCCGCGATCCGCTGCCGTGCCGCGGCGATCGCCGATCCCGCCAGGTGCTCGATCGCCAGGTCAAACCGCACGCTCTGCCCCGAGGCCAGCGGCACCACGCGGCCCTGCGATTCCTCGTACGACCGCGGGTTCGGGTAGTTCGTGCCGGGTTCCAGGCCAGTCACATAGCCGTCGGCCAGTCCACCCTGGTTCTTCCAGAGCGTGAAGCAGGGCAGCGTGTCGGCCCGCCACGAGAGACTCGCGGCGTTGTGGGCGTCGGGCCCCACGAGGAGCGCCGTCGCCATGCCGTCAGCCGCGGGCTTCACCCTGGCGAAGTGAACCTGCTCCCCGCGGCCCCCCTGCGGCGACACGTAGCGGTTCCAGGTCGGCACGTCGGCCACCGCGGCCGCATCGCGGGGGGCGAGTTCCTCGATCGCGGCCACCAGCTCAGCCCCCGGTCCCAAGAGCGGTGGCCCGAAGTTGACGTGGTAGAGCATCTGCATGGTCGCAGGCCGATCGGAGATGTTCTTGACGCTGTCGGTCCAGCTGACGCGGTGCCGATCGGCATGGAGCGTGAGCGACGTTGTCATTCGCAGGGCGTGGCAGAGGAAGCGGGTCTCGTCGACCGCACCGGTGAGCGTGATCGCCCCCGCCGCCTCGTCCAGCGTGACGTCGAGGTGGTGGGCGGGGAGATTCGCGATTCTCCCGTGCAGCCCGTGCCGCAGCCGGCCCGAGTCGTCGGCATCGGGAGCTCCGTTGCTCACCAATCCGCAGCGGGCCACCAGTTCGTCGAACCCATCGAGCCAGCCCAGCCCGGAGGGCTCGGCAAGCGGCACGAACCGCGGGTTCACCGGCCCGTGCACCGGCGACTGCCAGCCGAGTTCCACACCGTCCGCGATGATTTTCCAGATCCCCAGGCCGCGATCGGGGAGCACGAAGACCTTCATGTCACCGGCGACGAGCTCGACCAGCAGCACCCCCTCCCGCAGCCCTCCGGAGAGCCGTCGGGTGCGCACGGCCAGCCTGCCGAGGGAGACATCGACACGGTCGGCGGCGAAGAACGACGCGCCGCGATGGGACGTGATCAGCTGCAGCGTCTGCGACGACATGGGCGGGCTCCGGGGGGTGGTGGCGACGACAGGATACCGTCCCGCCGCCGAGCCACGCAGCAGGCTTGTACCGCGGTCGCGGCGCGGTCAGAGTTCATCCATCAGGCCGCGGGCAACCGCAGCCTCCCCATCGCCTCTTGAGCGATCTCCATGAACGACCTGAAGATTTTCAGCGGCCCGGCCAATCCCGCGCTCACGCAGGATATCTGCCGGTATTTGAACCTGCCGATGGGCAAGATCTCGCTGGGGAGGTTCCCCGACGGCGAGATCTCCTGCAAGATCGACGAAGACGTCCGCGGTCGAGACATCTTCATCGTCCAGCCGACCTGCCCGCCGGTCAACGAGCACATCATGGAACTGCTCGTGATGATCGACAGCTTCAAGCGGGCGAGCTCGTTCCGGATTACGGCCGTGATCCCCTACTTTGGCTACGCCCGGCAGGACCGCAAGGACGCCGGCCGCGTGCCGATCACCGCCAAGCTCGTGGCCAACCTGATCGTCCGCGCCGGGGCCGACCGGGTGCTCGCGATGGACCTGCATGCGGCCCAGATTCAGGGCTTTTTCGATGTGCCGGTCGACCACCTCTACGCAGCGCCCGTGCTCAACAACCATCTCCAGTCGCTGGAAATCCCGAAGGACGACATCGTCGTCGTCAGCGCCGACGAGGGGGGTATCAAGCGCGCCCTGGGACACGCCAATCGCATCGGCGCTCCCCTGGGGATCATCGACAAGCGGCGCCTGTCGGCCGACACGACCAAGAGCACCAACATCATCGGCGCCAGCGTCGAGGGTAAGACGGCGATCCTGTTCGACGACATGATCAGCACGGCCGGCTCGATCTGCGGGGCTGCCGAGGTGCTTCACAAGCACGGCGCGAAGTCGATCTACGCCGCGGCCACGCACGGCCTGCTCGTCGGACCGGCCATCGAGCGGCTGCGGCAGGCGCCGTTCAACAAGATCATCATCACCGACTCGATCCCGCTCACACCGGGCAAGATGCTCCCCAACATCACCGTGCTCTCGGTCGCCAGCCTCCTCGGCCAGGCGATCAAGCGGATTCACCGCAACGAGTCGGTGAGCATGATGTTTCAGTAACGCGGCCTCCAGGCCCATCCCGGGCCATCCCGGGCCCGGGCCGGCTGGCGGCTCGACCGCATTCGACTTCCGTGGTTCGCCGGCTCGGGGGCGGCGGAGGGCCGGTTTCGGGCCCGCCGCGTGCCTCCTGCCGGGCAGGTTTTCCCGCCCGAGCCAGGGCTCAGCCGTGCGTCGAACCGCGCCTGCGGACGTCCACCCGCAGCCTCGACCGTGGCACCCCCGTGCCACCAAGGCCTGCAGGGCTCTGCCTGGTGCACCGGGGGTGCGATGACGGCCGCTGCCCGCTTGTTTTGCGGCCGGAAACGGCTTGGCTTGCGGAAGCCGCGGCGGATGGCACACTTGCGGGCTTCCGCCAGAGGCTCCCTACCGCGAATTCCGCAGAGTTTTCCATGAGCGACACGATCCACGTCACCCTTCGAGAAGGTACCGGTTCCAGCGCGAGCCGTCGGCTCCGCCATCAGGGCCTCGTGCCCGCGATCCTCTACGGGCACGGTGAAAAGTGCGTTGGGCTGACCGCCACGCGGGAAGCCCTGCAGGCGGCTGTTCGCCATGGCAGCCGGGTGGTGAATCTGACCGGGGCCGTGAAGACGGCCGCCCTCGTCCGCGAACTTCAGTGGGACACCTACGGCGTGGAACCGCTGCACGTCGACTTCCTGAGGGTCAGCGCCTCCGACCGAGTTCGCGTCAAGGTCCCCATCCACCTCAAGGGTGAGTGCCCGGGTCAGCGGGCCGGCGGTGTGGTCACTCTCGTGCTGCATGAAGTCGAACTCGAATGCACTGCCGATCATGTTCCCGAGTCGGTTCTGGCCAACATTGGCCACCTCGAACTGGGGCACGTCATCAAGGTCAAGGATCTCGACCTGGCTGAAGGCGTGAAGCCGGCCGGAGATCCCGAGGAAACGGCAGTCACCTGCCTCGTTCCTGGCAAGAAGGCCGAAGACACCGCACCGACGGCCGTCGCGGAGCCGGAAGTGATCGGCCGGAAGGCTGCGGAGGAAGGAGAGGCGGAAGCGGGCAAGGAGTGAGCCGGTACGGGTGCCTCAGAGCCCGCTGTGCCGTCCATTTCCGGGCGACCGCTGGGCGACCGCGTGGCGACCGTGAAACTCTTCGTCGGCCTCGGCAATCCCGGGCCTGCCTACCACAACACGCGTCACAACGTCGGCTTCGAGGTCCTCGAAACCCTGGCACGGCGAGCCGGTTCCCCGGGCCGCCGCCAGCGGTTTCAGGGCGAGGTAGCCCAGGCGACGGTGCGGGGCACTCCCGTGCTGCTCCTTTGGCCGCTTACCTGGATGAATCTGAGCGGTTCCAGCGTGCTGGCGACGAGGGACTTCTACAAGATTCCGGATTCTGACATGATCGTGGTTTGCGACGACTTCAATCTGCCACTCGACACCATCCGGCTTCGTCCGGCGGGGTCAGCGGGCGGGCAGAATGGATTGGCGGACGTGCTGAGCCGGCTCGGCACGCCGACGATCCCCCGGCTTCGGCTGGGCGTCGGTCCATTGCCGGCAGGATGGAAGACGGCCGACTACGTGCTCGGCAAGTTTTCCAGACAGGATCGGGAGCGGGTTGAGGTGATGGTGGAGCGGGCGGCCGACGCCGCCGAGGAGTGGGCAGCCCTGGGCATCCAGGCGGCCATGAACAAATACAACTGACGCTTCCGGGGCCGCCCAACAACGGTTCAACGCGAGCGTTCGAGATCTCGACGAGTCCAACAGGTTTCATTCAACAGTCGACGCGACACGAGGAGTGCGAGAGTCATGGCGGTGTACGAAGGCATGTTCATTCTGGACCCGACCAAGTTCGCCCGCGACCCCGGCGCGGCGGCCCAGCAGGTCGCCGACCTGATCACCAATCACGGCGGCACGATCCTGGCCGCTCGCCTGTGGGACGAGCGGAAACTGGCCTACCCGATCAAGGGGCACAAGAAGGGGGTCTATTGGCTGACCTACTTCACGATGCCCGGCGGCAACCTGGTCGCCCTCGAACGGCAGTGCGAAATCACCGACGACATCGTCCGGAAACTCGTCCTCAAGGTCGATGATCGGATCGCCGACGCGCTCGTGCAGCACGCCCTGGCCGGTGAAGCGGCTCGTCGTCCAGCGGCGGCTCCGGCAGCCCCGGCGGCTACGGCCCCGGCAGCTGCCACGCCCGCAGCGGCCGCTGGTCCCCAGTAAGGCCTGCCAGCATGATCTTTCGGTGACCCAATCCCGCGGCCCATCCCGGGCCGCTTGCAACCTTCGACTGAGGGGGCTATCCTGCCGGAAATGAACGGGTGTTCAGTTCCCAAATGGAGGTGTGAATCATGGCGAGTTTCAATCGAGTCATCCTGCTCGGCAACGTGACCCGCGATCCCGAACTGCGGTACATCTCGACCGGCACGGCCGTCACGGAGATCGGTCTGGCCGTGAATGACCGCCGCAAGACGGCCTCTGGCGAATGGGTCGAAGAGACGACGTTCGTCGATGTGACGCTCTGGGGCCGGACAGCTGAGGTGGCTGGCGAGTATGTCACCAAGGGTGCTCCGCTCCTGATCGAGGGCCGCCTGAAACTCGACACCTGGGAGAAAGACGGCAAGAAAAACTCGAAACTCCGGGTCGTCTGCGATCGGATGCAACTCCTCGGCTCCAAGGGCGATGGCTCCAAGAGCGATGGCCCGCGGGGTGGCGGGGCGGCGCGGCCCCGGCCCGCAGCTGGCCGCCCGGCCCCGGACGGCGGCGATTTCGAACAGTCTGAGCCCGATTATGATGGGTCGCAGGAGAGCCCCCAAGGCCACTCCGGCTCGAGCGTCGGAGCCGATGACGACATCCCTTTCTGAACCCCCCAACCATTCACCGCCCCTGCCCGGGGCTCGTTTCCGTACCCCCAACGTTTTCAGGCAGCATCAGGAGTTGAATCATGCCCACCAAAGAAGCCCCCCGTGTCAAAGCAACCGGCCGTCGCCTGCCCAAGGGCGAACGCGGTGGCGTTGAACTCCTGCTCGTTCACAACGTCGAGCACCTCGGCAAGCAGGGTGAGGTCGTCGAGGTGAAGCGGGGCTTCGCCTACAACTACCTGCTGCCGCAGGGTCTCGCCACGGTCGCGACCGACCACCACAAGCGGATGGTCGAAAAGCACCGCGCCAAGCTCGAGGAGATCGCCCGGGAGCGGCTGGCTGGCCTGCGGGCGGTGCTGCAGGAACTGATCCGTACGAGTGTCACCATTGAGGCCAACGCCAACGACGAAGGTCACCTCTACGGATCCGTCGGCTCGACCGAGATCTCGCGGTCGCTCAAGCAGCAGGATCTGATGGTGACAGCCGACCAGATCATTCTCCAAGGTCCCCTGAAGGAGGTCGGCCTCTACACCGTGAAGGTGAAACTGGCCCCGGAGGTCGAGGGCGACCTCAAAGTATGGGTGGTGCCGAGCAGCAGCGATGCCGGCGCCAAGTAGCGTCGCCCGTCCATGACGGACTGCGGCATTGCGTGCTTGGTAGCGATTGGCATTGCTTGGTAGCGATCGGCGTCGCACGGTCTTGCATGGCTTCGTTGGTTGGCGATGGTCGGTGCATGGCGGCGTGATGGAGAGCGGAACAAGGGCAGGGAGGCTCCACGATGGCTGCATTCCGTGACGGGGGCCGAGATCAGGGCCGGCGGCCCCGGCGGGAATCCGAGCGGCCGGCGGCCTCGGCTGCCCTCCTCGATCCGCGTGAGCGACCGGCGAACGTCGATGCGGAACGGGCCGTGCTCGGCAGCATCCTGCTGAAACCCGACGTCTGCGACGACGTGGCGCTGGTCCTGCGGCCGGAGGATTTCTCCGACGAGTCGCACCAACTGCTCTACCGCCATCTGCTGGACCTCCACGATACCGGCAAGCGGATCGACGCCACGATCGTTGTCGAGCGACTGCGGACGCAGGGGGATTTCGAGCGGATCGGGGGGGCGGCCGGCCTCGCCGATATCGTGCAGGCAGTGCCCCATGCCGCCCATGCCACCCACTACGCGACGATCGTCCGCGACAAGGCCTTGCTGCGGTCGCTGATCGACGCGGGCACGGACATCCTCCGCGACGCCTACGATGCCGCGGATGAGCCCCGGCAGTTGCTCTCCCGGGCGGAAGAAAAGATTTTCGCCATCCTCGAACGCCGCAGCTCTGCCGAAGCCAAACCGATCCAGAGCGTGCTCGAAGAGGTGATGGTCCGCATGGACGCACGGATGCGGCACGAGCACACCGTCGGCGGTGTCGAGACCGGATTCACCGACCTCGATTCGCTGTGCGGCGGGCTGCACAACTCCGAACTGGTGATCCTCGCCGCCCGGCCCAGCATGGGCAAGACCGCGTTCGCGATGAACATTGCCGAGAACGTCGCGATCAATCTCAAGCTCCCAGTGCTGTTTGTGAGCCTTGAAATGGCCAGCATCGAACTCGCGGACCGCCTGCTCTGCTCGGCGTCACAGGTCAACGGTCACCGACTCCGAAACGGCACGATCTCCCAGGAAGATCGCCGCCGGCTGGTGCAGAAGTCGTCGGAGATCGGCACCGCCCCGCTGTTCATCGACGATACGCCCAGCCGCACACTCACCGAGATCGCGGCGGTGGCACGGCGGCTCAAACGAAAGCAGGGGCTCGCGCTGATCGTGATCGACTACCTCCAACTGATCGAGCCCGACAATCCCCGCGACCCGCGGCAGGAACAGGTGGCACGAATCGCGCGGCGGCTCAAGGGGATGTCTCGCGAACTCGACATCCCGGTGCTGTGCCTCGCTCAGCTGAATCGGCAGGCGGAAGCCTCCCGCGACAACCGCCCGCGGCTCAACCACCTCCGCGAATCAGGCGCCATCGAGCAGGATGCCGACGTGGTGATGTTCGTGCACCGCGAGGAGTATTACCAAACCAACGACGAGGATCGGGAACGCGTTCGCGGCCAGGCGGAGATCATCATCGCCAAGCAGCGAAACGGCCCGATCGGCGATATCAAGCTCCTCTGGCAGCACGACTTCACGCGGTTCGTCAGTCTCGAGCATCGACCGTACGACGAGTTCGAGCAGTTCAGTGGCACGGGGTTCTAGCGTCGATTGGCGGCAGCGCGGTCGGTGCCTGGAGTGACGTCGAGTTCCGGGCCGTCATCGTCGCCGCGCTCCAGCCGCTCCCAGGCGATGGCCCCCATCGCGGCGTTGTCGGTGCACAGCGCGGGGGGTGGGATGAAAACCTGCACGTGTCGCTTCCGCCCCAGCGCCGCGAGCGACTCCCGCAGGCATGTGTTGGCTGCGACGCCCCCGCCGACCGCCACCGCCGTGCAGCCGGTGCGATCGATCGCGAGTTGGACCTTGGCGAGGATCGTCTCGACCGCCGCCTGCTGGAACGAGGCGGCGAGATCCGCACGTGCCCTGCCCTCGGGCGGCGGCGTGTCGGCAGCCGCTCCGGGGGGCCGCACGAGATACCGCAGCGCCGTCTTCAGACCGCTGAAACTCATGTCGAGCCGCTCGCGGTCGTTCGCGAGCGGCCGCGGAAGCCGGTGGGCCTTGGGATTCCCGCCCACAGCAGCCCGCTGAATCTCCGGACCTCCCGGATAAGGGAGTCCAAGGAGGCTCGCGGCCTTGTCGAAGGCCTCACCGGCTGCATCGTCGATCGTGCCACCGAGCCGCTCCGCCTCGAGCGGGCCACGAACGTGGAACAGCGACGTGTGGCCTCCGCTGGCGACGAGACCGACGCAGGGATAGCGGAAGGCATCGCCGTGCGCGAGCCGGCAGGCATAGAGGTGGGCGAGGATGTGGTCGTAGCCCACGATCGGCAGGCCCAGCGCCGCGGCGATCGCCTTGCCGGCCGACAGCCCCACCAGCAGCGAGCCGACCAGGCCGGGCCGGACGGCCACCGCCACCGCCTCGAGGTCGGCCTTGCTCACGCCCGCCCGCGATACCGCCTCGTCAATGACGGGAATGATCCGTTCGACGTGGGCCCGCGACGCGAGTTCCGGTACCACGCCCCGCCAGCGGGCGTGGAGTTTCTCCTGGGAGGCGACGATGCTCGAGAGCACCTCCCGCCGCCGCGAGATCACCGCCGCCGCGGTCTCGTCGCAGGTGGTTTCAATCGTGAGAAGCGGCATCGTGCGATCGCGTATTCAGAAGTCGTACCACATGCCGATGCCCGCGCGATTCTGATTGTAGAACACGAACTCGTACTGCGGGTCGGAACCATAGAGGTATTCAAACCCGATCCGGAAGAGCTTTTCACTGCGTTGACCACGCCAGGCCCAGCCGGTCTGCACGCAGACATTGCCCCCCCAGTCGAGTTCCTGCCGCGACATTCCGTTGATCGCAAGGAACGGCGCACCGCGGCTTCCCGTGGGCCGGGCCTGGATCAGTTCCGTGCCCGCCTGAAACTCCCAGGGTTCCGAGCCGCCGGCGTTGAAAAAGGCATAGCCGACCTCGCCGTAGAGCCTCAGCCAGTCGAGCAGGTAGTACGAGTTGCCCCACACGATGCAGTCACGGACGTAGTTCACCCGCGGGAACGTCGGGTGCTTGAGCATGGCCTCATCACCGAGGTGCGCGCTGTTGTGGTAGTAGGCGAGTTTCGTCTGCCAACGACCGATGCCATAAACAAGCGGCACCCCAAAGCGGTAGTCGGCCGATCGCAGGTCGCGATCGTCGGCGGGATCGAGCCGGACGAAGGCGGCCCCCTCGATCTGCACCTCGAAGCCCTGAGGATGGAGCACCGGGTCGGATCCGTAGCGGAGGATCGAGGCCCGCCCGCCGAGCGTCGTATCCCACAGCCAGCCGTTGTTGATCGATGGCTCGAACGGATCAGGACCCGTGTCCTGGTACCACGACGAACCGATTCGCGACTCCTTGGGGCCCGCCAGGTAACTCGTGTAGATCAGGTTGTTGGGCAGCAGGTGCCACGACCAGGGCCGCGGGGCCCAGAGGTCGTCGAAACAATCGGGGTAGCCTCCATGTGGACCGCATCCGTCGGGGCAGCATGAGTCGGGCGGGCACGCACCGTCGAGGAGCACCGGCCCCTGCGGTCGCAGCGGCGGAAGGTTTTGCACCTCGCCCGGCCCACCGTAGAAGTCATCCGGAGACAGGCTCAGCGGCGGCAGCGTCTCGGCCGGCGCCGAGAACGGCTGGTCGGCCGGCGCGGGTGACGGACCCGCGATCCATGCGGCGAGCGTCAGGAGAACCGCGGCCGCGATCCGCGTGGCATCATCCCGCCGAATGGCCCGCCGGGCTTCGGAAGTCACACTCGGTAGGGCGGGCCTAGGACGCATGCGGACGGTCGTCGACTCCAACAGGCAGACGCGGTGGGGAGTGGCTTGCGGATTCACGGGGCCGCGGCGACACTCTAGGGATACGGGTCAGGGCATCTACAGACTGATCGGCACATGGGCGGCGTTTTCGCAAGCGCTCCCCTGAAGCCGCCTGCGAAATCTCTGCACCACGGCAGGCGGCGCAAGCTCGAGAAACTACGAACTCGCCAAGCCTCCAAAACCACCCGCGCCGCCCGCGTCACGCATATGCAGCCGATCTCCCAGCCTGCCAGTACGTCCTCCGCAGACGATCCTGCGATCGCCTCCGCGCTCGGCCGGATTCCCAGCGGTCTGTTCGTGGTCGCCTGGCGGGATTCCAATGCGGACCGAAGCATGCTCGCCAGCTGGGTCATGCAGGCGGGCTTCGCGCCGCCGCTCGTCAGTGTGGCCGTCGCTGCGGCCCGCGACCTGCTCGCCGCCATCGATCGCGAGGTCACGTTCGTGGTCAGCGTGCTTGCCGACTCGCAACGGCCGCTCCTGGCCCGCTTCGGCAAGCCGTCTGCCGATCCCTTCGCGGGTCTTGAGGTGCATCGCACGCCGAGCGGAACCGCGGCGCTCGCCGACGCTGCCGCCTGGCTCGAGTGCCGAGCGGTCGCCCGCGCGACCCACGGCGACCACGTGATCGTGCTGGGCGAGGTGCTTTCGGCCGGAGGCGCCGGGTCCGAACCGCTGACCCACGTGCGAAAAAACGGCCTCCGCTACTGATCTTGTCAGGAGACATCTCCATGCTGCCCCTCGCGTTCCCCCGCCGCCACGGCTTCCTCGTGCTGCCGATGCTCGCGGTGGCCGTCCTCTGTGGATGCTCAGGCGAGCGATCGCCCGCGACGGGGCCCTCGAAACCGGCCGCCACGCCGGTTTCTGGCACGCCCACGGCCCGCCGATTCATCTTCATCACCAACGGCGACGATCCCTTCTGGGATGCCCTGCTCAGCGGGCTCAAGGAGGGCGAACATCGCTACGGGTGCGCCGCCGCCGGCATCACCGTGTCTCGTGACGTCAACAACGCCTCGGCCGAGGGGCAGATCGAGAGGCTCCGACAGTACGCGACCCAAGACGACGTGGCGGGCATCGCCATCAGCGTGATCCAGGCCGACAACCAGTCGATCTCAGAGGAGATGCGAAAGCTTCGAGCGAAGGGGGTGAAGGTGATCACGGTCGACGGCGACGTGAACCGCGAGAGCTTCCGCGACGCCCGCTCCTACTACATCGGCACCGACAACACGGTGGGGGGCCGCACGCTCGGCACCGCGACCCGGGCCCTGCTCGAGGCCAAGGGATTGAAGGAGGGGGGCTACGTGCAGTTCGCCGGCTTCACCGACAATGATAACGCCCGCAGCCGGATGAACGGCGTCAAGGAGGCGATCGGCGACGGCTATGTCGAGCGTGACCGGATGGCCGACGAGATGGATCTGCCCCGCGCCCGCGACAACGTCCGCAACGCCACGCAGAATCACAAGGATCTCGCTGCGCTGGTGGGGATCTGGGCCTACAACGCCCCGGCGATCGCCGACGTGGTTACGGAAAGCGGCACCCGTGACCGGTACGTGGTCGCCACGTTCGACGCCCAAGATCTGGCGATCGGTCATATGGAGAAGGGCCACATCGACGTGATGGTGGTGCAGAATCCGTTCGAGATGGGCGTACGGACCGTGCGACTGCTCAAGGCGATGGTCGACGACGACTCGCCGGTGATCGAGGAGATGTTCCCGAACGCCACCGCGGCAGACGGCGACGTCCACACCACGGGCCTCCGGGTCGTCGTGCCTGACACGTCGTCCCCGGTGAAGGCCGACCTCTTCGATCCGAAGGTGGTGGAGTTCATGCCCCTTCAAGACTTCAAGGCCTGGCTAGCGAAGTACGGCCTCACCAGTTCCTGACCATGAACCCCTCCGTCATCCCAGGCCGCGGCTGGCGGCTCCCCCGGCACGAACTGGCGCTCCTGGCCGCGACGGTGGCCGTGTTCGTCGTCACGGGCTGGCTCGATCCCAACCACACCTACGTCACCAACTGGGCGGAGAGTAGCGAGATCATCCTGCGGAACACCGCGCTTTTGGGCATCATCGCCCTGGGGGCGGCCGTGGTGATCATCGCCGGGGGGATCGATCTCTCGGCCGGTTCGATGGTGGCCTTCAGCGCCACGACCTGCGGCCTGATTCTGATGGTCTGCTCGGAGCCCGGTGACAAACGGCTCGTGACGGTCGGGCCGCTCGGGATCGCGGCGGCCATCGGCGGGGCCATGGCCTCGGGTCTGCTCGTGGGCACACTCCACACCTGGCTGATCACGTCGATCCGGCTGCCACCGTTCATCGCCACTCTCGCCACGCTGGTGGGCCTCAGAAGTTTTGCGCGGGCGATGTGCCTGTTCGTGACGAAGGAGCGCTGGGGGAGCGAGTCGCAGCAGATCAACGTCAACACACCCTTCTTCTCGTGGCTCAAGGAACACAACGTCGTGATCACGACGGGCACGTTCCTCGTGCTCGCAATCCTGACGTGGCTGATCCTCTCGCGGACGGTGCTCGGCCGGCACCTCTATGCCCTCGGCGGCAACGAGCAGGCGGCCCGGCTCAGCGGCGTCCGCACCGACAACGTGAAGTGGTTCGCCTACTGCTTCGGCAGCCTGACCTCGGCCCTCGCCGGGATCTTCCTGATGGCCGACAGCAGCGTCGCCCAGCCCGGCACCCTGGCCCGGGGCTATGAACTCAACGCGATCGCGGCGGCCGTGGTGGGGGGCTGCAGCCTCCAGGGGGGCGTGGGCACCGTGCCAGGCACCGTGCTCGGCGCCCTCTTCCTGCGGCTGGTGATCGACGCCGTGTCAAAGCTCATCAAGGCGAGTGCCGACGTCTACGAGGGCATGATCGTGGGGATCATCGTCGCCCTGGCCGTCACGTTGACCCAGGTCGGCAGGTTCTCCCGCACGGGCCGCACGCTGTTTGCCGGCGGCCGCGGTCTGGCGGCCATTCCCACGATCGCCACGTTCGCGGGGCTGCTCGCGATGATGAGCAGTGGCAACGTCGAGGCCTTCCAGGGGCGGACCGGACTGGTCGGGACCGCGGTGGGCATGGCGGTGCTCGCGGCCCTCGCGGTGATCCGGTGGCTGGAGGGCCGCCGCACGCCATGACGCCCATCATCGCCTTCCGCGGTGTCGGCAAGCGATTTCCCGGGGTCGTCGCGCTCGACCACGTCTCGTTCGATCTGCGGCAGGGCGAGTGCCACGCGATCTGTGGCGAGAACGGCGCGGGGAAAAGCACGCTCATGAAGCTCCTCTCCGGCGTGATCACCGAGCACGAGGGCGAGATCCTGATTCGCGGAGAGCCGGCCGCATTTCGCGGCACCCGCGACGCCGAGGCAGCCGGGATCGCGATCATCCATCAGGAACTCAACCTGGTCGAACAGCTCTCCGCAGCGGCCAACATCTACCTCGGCCGTGAGCAGCGGACACCCCTCGGCCTGTTGGACGACGCCGCCATGGAGCGGGAGGCCGCGGCCCTGCTGGCAGAACTCGAATGCCCGATCGACCCGCGAACCTTGGCGGGTACGCTCCGCGTCGGCGACCAGCAGCTGCTCGAAATCGCCAAGGCACTGTCGCTCTCGAGCGACGTGCTGATCATGGACGAGCCGACCAGCGCCCTCACCGAGAGCGAGGTCGCCCGGCTCGACCGCGTGATCGCCCGACTCCGCCGCCGCGGTGTCACGATTCTCTACATCTCCCACAAGATGGACGAGGTCTTTCGGCTCGCCGACCGGATCACCGTGCTGCGGGACGGCCGTCACGTGAAGACGGTCGATCGCACCGCGACGTCGCCACGGGAGGTGACCGGCTGGATGGTGGGCCGCGAGATCGCCGATCACGGGTTTCACGGCGTCCGGTCGCGGGGTCCGCAGGTGCTCGAGGTCCGCCGGCTCACACTGCCGTGGCCCGGCCATCCCCGTGGATACCGTCTGGAAAACATCTCACTGGCCCTCCACGCCGGTGAGATCCTCGGCGTGGCTGGGCTGATGGGCGCCGGCCGGACGGAGCTCCTCGAGACGATCTTCGGCGCCGGCGAGCCCACCTGGACCGGCGAGATCGTGGTCGACGGCAGGCCGGTACGGTTCACGCATCCCGCCGAGGCCTGCGCGGCTGGGATCGCCATGGTCCCGGAGGATCGCAAGCGGCTCGGCATCTTCCCCGATCTCGACGTCGCCGCAAACGTGAGCCTCTGCGGCCTCCGCGACGCGGTGCGGGGGGGACTGGTGTCGCGAAACCGCGAGGAGGCGCTCGTGGCCGGCCCGATCCGCGAAACGGGCGTGAAGACCTCGGGACCACACGCGGTGATCACGGGCCTCTCCGGCGGCAATCAGCAGAAGTGCATCATCGGCCGCTGGCTCCTGGCGAAGCCGCGGATCCTGCTGCTCGACGACCCCACCCGCGGCATCGATGTGGGGGCGAAGGCGGAGCTCTATCAGCTGATCGACCGGCTCTGCCGGGAAGGCATGGCGGTGATCCTCACGTCGAGCGAACTGCCGGAACTCCTCTCCCTCGCCGACCGGATCGTCGTGCTCGCCGACGGCCGTCTGACGGCCGAGTTTTCCCGCGCCGAAGCCACCGAACAGCGGATCCTCGAAGCCGCGACCGGCGGCTAGGGCTCTGTCACTGCCAAAAGTTGGGATTTGAGTAGGGCAACTGAAGTCGGGATACTGCGGGCAACACGGGGGTGGCCCATGCATAAAATGTACGTCGTGCGGTTGACGGCGAAGGAAAGCCGATTTTTGCAGGAGGTTATCGCGAAGCTCACCGGGTCGAGCCCTTGGCAGGTCTACCCTGGTGATAGACACTGGTTCCATTCATGGGGGCAGGTCACTACCGATGCAAGCGGGAGTACGGCGGCCTGCGGACGGATCAGGCGAAGCGGTTGAAGGATCTTGCGAAGGAGAACGTTCGCTTGAAGCGGCTCCTTGCAGACGCCGAGTTGGATAGGGCGATCCTTCGGGGGGCGGCCTCGGGCCGCCGAAGGCGTGCGCAGCTCAACTTCTGAGCCCGACGAAGCGGCGTCAGGCGGTCGAGCATGTGCGTGACACGCTCGGCCGCGATGAGGTGACCGAACGCCGGGCATGCCGGGTGCTGGGGCAAGCCAGGAACACGCACCGCCGGAGGGCGAGTGTTGCCAATCGCCGACCGAACCTCGCTTCAAGCGGCAGGCTGCAATTCTTGCTGCGTTAAAGTTTCTTGGGTATGCTTCTCCCCGGTCGCGGGGTTCAACGGCCTCGGAATCACAGTGCTCGAAGTACGAGGATTTTCAATGATGAGCAGTGCGCCTTGGGGCGGTGGAACCGCGGTCCTTTTTGTGGCTGTCGCAGCCGCCTACGGGAGCGTGACCGGCCGTCTCGTTGAAGGCGTGCCCGGCGCTACACTAATGGGCTCAATCGTCGCGATGGCAGTGCTGCTCACGACGGCACCCCATGTTTCAACAGTGACCGCAGTTCGGGCTGCGGCTACCATGGCAATCGCGTCGGCCATCGGTTTCGTGAACACCGAAGTGCTAGCGATACCGATTGCGGACACCGGGATCGGGGGTGTAGCTTGGGGTGAGATCGCGCACCGTTGCGGTGCAGCTGCCGCACGCGGAGCGGTTCAGATCGCACTTCCGGCGACCGTTCTGGGGCTGGTTCTCGCGGGACGCGGCGTTGCCCTTTCCGGGCCTCCCGTGCTGACCGCGCTGCTCTTGGCAGCGTGGTGGGGTAGCGGTCGCTTGTTCGTGCTGCTACCGGAGGTCGTCAAAGCTACCCTGTCGCGAATCACGCTCCTGCCGCTGCCGTCCAGCGCGGGACCCGCGCCGCTGATGGCGTGGTGGGCCGCTGGACTCGTATTTCTCGGCCTGCTGGGCTGGGCAGGATTGGCGAGAGGAAATCGGCTCGCCTTGCGGCTAGGCGCCTCGGGTGCTGTCGCGGGCGGCTTGGCATTCGCGCTCGCCGAAGCCATCAGCCTGCTTCGGTTGGGACCGCCCGGAAGCGTGCTCGGCGTATCTGTGCATGGTTGGCTGACGGCGCTTCAAGCGGAGCCCCTTCGCTTGGCCGTTGGCGGGCTCGCATGGGGGGGCATTCTCGGCTGGGCAGCTTGGCGAAACCGCGCCGCCTTTACTTCGACGCCCGACGTGGGAGCACTTCGGCTCCCGTGGGAAGTCGGGCTCATCGCCATCCACGCGATCATGCTGTGTGCCGCCCTGTTCGCCCCTCGGCCCCCGTCAAGCAGCCTTCTCGACGCCTACGCAAAGTCAGCTTTGCTGGCGGGCGCGATTCCTATCGCCTGTAGTCTGACAGGACGTCTGGCGCCATGGATGCTGCTGTTTCCCGTCGCCATTGGGCCAATGGTCGGCACGGCATTACAACACACGGTGTATGCATCGCAATCTTTGTCCGCAGAGGTCGGATGGTTCATGGTGGCCGCAGTGCCTATCAGTGTGGCTTGCGCTGTTGCGGCATGGGCAATGGGTCATGACGAAGAGCATCTGGGACAGATGGCAAGTATACCCCTTGGCATGACGTTTCTCGTTTGCGTGGTCACGGTGGCTGGGCTCGCCGCCGCGATCTTGGACTTTTCGTGGTTCTGGACGCAGCCGACGCCACATACCGCGACGCTTATGGCGATGAGCGGCTTGGCGTCGGTGCTCGTAATAGGATCAATTCGCCTACTATGGCTTGCACCCAGAGGCTCGGCGGGCGACGGCAACGCACATGGCTCGCGGGGCTGAGTTTGCCGTCCAAGAGGTAGACGCCCATAACGAACACAAAGACAAATGTCCGCAATCAGCCGCCGAGACAGAGTCCTCGGGCAGGCCATCGACGTACCGGAACTTGTACTTCAGCGGGCAGGTCCGGAACGTTAAAAGAGCCGACCACGAGATGTAGTCCCGGCCGGTGAGCCTCTGGGCGACACCGTTGGTTGGGTTGGTGCTACGGGGCTCCATTACCGGCAGCAGCTCAGTTCCGGCGATCGTCGGGCACCCCAAGTCGTCGCGTAAGCTCCGTTGCTGCTCGTGCTGAGGCTGGCAGTCGGCTCGTCAGACTTCAGTTCATCGATGAGATTGGACGCCTACCGGATGCCCAGTTCGTCCGTCATGGTAAGCCCGAAGCGTTCCCGCAGCATCCCAACGAGGTGAATCTTCCGGCGGTTGCAGATGGACCGGATCGCTTTGACCTGACTGGCGGTAGCGAGACGGGGGCTGGGCTGGTTCGTGAATTGGGCTGGCTGAATGCGAGTGAGCGTGGCGCCACTTATAGCCGGACTGGTGCGGACCTCGATGACTTCCTGTGGCTGGGCGTGGAGCTGGCTGGTGTCATCGGGCCCGGTCAGCGCGAAACCACGGCGGCGGATCTCGTGGGAATCCTCGCCGGTCTTCTGGGCCACGGCGTGGAATAGGTCGATGTCGGACGTACAGGTTTTCCTCCACGGAAAAAGGATTGAAACGGGAACAGAAACAACGGCCACCAACGCAGCGGGCCCGAAGAAAGAAAACGCGCCCGACAGCCAGAGGGGCGAGCGGTAATCCTACGACGATGGCGGCAAAACTGATCTCGTCCTCTTTGCAGAAGGCTTGCATAACCCCGATGCAATGGCGACGAAGTTAGGCTAACTTACTTAATCACGTCGTTTGGCGAGGGGTTGTCTCGCGACCGACCGGAGCCTGTTGCCGCACTCAATCTGTTGACTCACAGGGGTTCGCATGAAGCCTGAAGAAACACTTTTTCAAAGGAATGATCTGGCCGTCACAACAGCGCGATTTATGGTTGGCTCAAAAACCTATGCGATTCGCAATATTGTTTCTACGAGGGGCATCGAGATTCGTCCGGGTTTTCTTGGCCGCTTGTTTGGCAAGCGTTCTGAGTACCGTGTCCTGATCACGACATCTGCTGGTGAGTTGAGTGCCTACAACAGCAGTGACGCCACAACGATCGCAGATCTTTTGGATGCGCTAGATAAAGCTATCGCTTCAAGCACTACAAATGGCTGAAACGACACCTGACTGTCCCAACCACCCCCCCTCCGCCTGTAGCGCCTCCGTCCGGCTCCTGAATAGCCCCAGCACCGGCCCATCTACCGGCCGCCCCATGTCAGCCCACCAGAAGCCGGGCTGGTCAGGCTCGACATGGCTTGCCCGGGTGATCTGCAACTTCCCGAGTTTCTGCAGATTTAGTGCTCTGTCACTGCCAAAAGTTGGGATTTGAGTAGGGCAACTGAAGTCGGGATACTGCGAGCAACACGGAGGTGCGCCATGCGTAAAAAGTATGTCGTGCCTTCGCCTACCCGCTCTCGCTGACGCAGACGACGCTCCACATAAACTGAGTGCGATCTAGGCACCGAGATACCGCGACACGATCGCGCGGGCCCTCGCCTCCTCGCGGGTGCCCGTCACGATCGCGCGACCGTCGGCGAACACGGCGAGCTGGATGCCCTCCTCGACGTCGGCCCGCACGATCCATCGGTTGGCGACCACCGTGCCCACGAGTGCGAGCCGCGCAGCCACGGCCGCGAGATCGACACCGCCACCGGCCGATGGCACCTGCACCGCGTCGCGGCCACAGAGCGGCGTCGGCCTGCTGCCGAGCCGGCCTTCGAGCCAGGGATAGTCGGCTGCCCGGCACGTCGGGCAGCCAGCGGCGACGAGCGGAGCCAGGTCGACCGTCCGCCAGACGTTGCTCCAGAGATCGCAGACGAGGAGCCGGTTGCTGGCCGCCTCGGGGGCCCCGACGACCAGCTTGATCGCCTCGGCGGCCTCGACCGCCCCCACCACGACCGCCGCCGGCCCGATGATCCCCGCGGTGTCGCAGGTGGGCAGCGATCCAGCCGCCGGCGGCTCCGGGATCAGGCACCGCAGGCAGGCGGTGCGGCCGGGCACGATCGCGAGCACGCGGCCCTCGGCGCCGATCGCCCCGCCGTGAACCCACGGCACGCGGCGGCGGCACGCGACCTCGTTGACCAGGAAGCGGGCTTCGAAGTTGTCGCTGCCGTCCACGATCACATCGCAGCCGCCCAGCAGATCGGCGGCGTTGGCAGCCGCGAGGTCGGCGACGACCGGCTCGATGGCAATCTGCGAGTTGATCGTCGTGAGCCGGCCCGCCGCCGCCACGGCCTTGGGCAGTCCGGCGGCCACGTCGGCCTCGTCGAAGAGCACCTGCCGCGGGAGGTTCGAGAGTTCGGGAATGTCGCGATCGATAAGCCGCAGGAACCCGACGCCCGCGCGGGCCAGCGTCATGGCCACCACGCTGCCGAGGGCCCCGCAGCCCACCACGGCCACCCGGGCGGCGGCGAGCTTCGCCTGCCCGTCGGGCCCCAGTGGCGCGAAGCGGGTCTGTCGCGAGTACCGATCGGCATCGAAAGGGGTCATGCCCTGAGTCTACCCGCGTGAAGGGCGGCGGGGCGGCGTCACCGCGAGCCCACGAGGTACCCGGCCCAGTCCCAGGCGAGACGGTCACCGCCGGCCGCGAGCCCCCAGGCGGCGAGATCTCGCTGCAGCGAATCGCACGCGGCTCGTGCGGTCGCTGGCGTGACCGCAGGGTCGTGCCGCCGGGCGACCAGCGGCGTCGCTCCTCCGGATCGCCATGCAGCGTGCGGCAGGCCGCCCGCGGGCAGCGTCACGACGACGAAGTCGTGGCCTGGGATCGTCTCCGGAGGAGGTTGGCCGCCGTCAGCTTCGAAGCCGATCAGCATCGTGCCCTTGATTGCCTTCGCAGCGTCGGCGAACTCCGCCGCGTGGCTGGCCGGCACATCCGCGGCCACGATCACGAGCATGGCCGCGGGGTGAATCGCCAGGGCCGCGAGGCGATCGGTCGCGAGGTCGTCCTGGCCGAGCAGTGGCAGCATCGCCACGCCGGTCTCGTCTGCCGCCGCGAGATCGGCGGCGGTGACGGCGGCCGCCACCACCCCAACCGCCGCCGCCTTCGAGGCCGGCAGGTCGGGGCGGCCGGCAGTCACGACGGCGCGGGGTACCCACCGCCGACCGTCCAGCCAGAAGGATCGGCCGCGAACACCGAGCCGCCGCATCCCGACGAGCGTGTCGAACCGCCGCGTCGAGAGCCCGCCGATCTCCAGGTCGGCCTCGACGCGATACAGGTTGGGTAGGTCCGGCGTCCAGAACGCAGGCTCGGTGAGGATGCCGCGGGACACGGGGCCCGCAGCGGGGGCGGCCGGCAGCGGAACGAGACGCGACGTGGTGGGCAGGGTCGTGTCGCGGCCGCGG